>Ga0208300_100320_pt1 | contig 40395 bp, 48 predicted proteins | sample 23_taG_FD_184096 | JGI IMG/M metagenome (GOLD analysis project Ga0208300, IMG submission 184096) | Marine viral communities from Cariaco Basin, Caribbean Sea - 23_WHOI_OMZ (SPAdes) (version 2) | ecosystem: Environmental > Aquatic > Marine > Oceanic | place: Caribbean Sea: Cariaco Basin...
GATGTTAGGGAATAGAGATATTCTGCGTCCGTTTGCTTAATAATGAGTGGTCTTATTATTAAGTGAGCCGATATAAGACCACTTACTTTGTGGCAAACATCGACAAAAAGAGCAAGTAAAAACAAGAATGGAGATAAGTCTTCATTTGGTTAACTTTCACCATAGAAGAACGGGAAACTCCCGTCTTTAGGCGGGAGAGATTCATGGTAAAGTTATTCTTGAAGAAATTGAATTATTGAAAATATTTATTGATAAATATGAAAAAAGAGCCAATAAAGCAATTGATAGGTATTTAAAAGATAAATAATCAAATTTTATGTTTGGTTGCGAGAGCAGGAATCGAACCTGCGACCTCAAGGTTATGAGCCTTGTGAGATACCACTTCTCCATCTCGCTTCAATTTGGTAGTAACAAGTAGAATTGAACTACTATCTCCTTCCTTATGAGGGAAGTGCTTTGCCAGTTAAGCTATGTTACCATTTTATTTGGTTGCGGAAGCAGGATTCGAACCTGCGACCTCAAGGTTATGAGCCTTGCAAGATACCCCTTCTCCATTCCGCGATTGTTTGGTGCTTAGGAGTGGATTCGAACCACTAACCGTCCATTAACAGGCTGCTCTACCACATTAAACTAATGATCACTCGTTTAAATTGGAGCTACCTAAGCATAAACTTGGTAGTCAGAGAAAGAATCGAACTTTCATTTGTTGGTTATCAGCCAACCGTTCTAACCATTGAACTATCCGACTACATTATTTGGTGCTGATAGTAGGAATCGAACCCACAACCCTCGCATTACAAGTGCGCTGCTCTACCAATTGGAGCTATATCAGCAATTTAATTTGGTTGCGGAAGCAGGATTCGAACCTGCGACCTCAAGGTTATGAGCCTTGCGAGATACCCCTTCTCCATTCCGCTATTATTTGGTGCTTCCAACTGGATTTGAACCAGTGACCTGCCGATTATCGGTCGGATGCTCTACCAGACTGAGCTACAGAAGCAATAAATTTGGTTGCGAGAGCAGGAATCGAACCTGCGACCTCAAGGTTATGAGCCTTGTGAGATACCACTTCTCCATCTCGCGTCAATTTGGTAGTCAGACCGTGGATCGAACACGGATTTAGCGATTATCAGTCGCTCGTTTTAGCCATTTAAACTATCCGACTATACATTTTGGTGCTGATAGAAGGAATCGAACCTCCATTGACGGATTACAAAACCGCTGCATTGCCATTCTGCCATATCAGCATAACTTGGTAGTCAGAGAAAGAATCGAACTTTCATTTGTTGGTTATCAGCCAACCGTTCTAACCGTTGAACTATCCGACTACATTATTTGGTGCTGGTAGTAAGATTCGAACTTACAACCTTCGCATTACAAGTGCGTTGCTCTGCCAATTAGAGCTATACCAGCGTCAATTTGGTTGCGAGAGAGGGAATCGAACCCCCGACCTCAAGGTTATGAGCCTTGTGAGATACCACTTCTCCATCTCGCGTCAATTTGGTAGTCAGACCGTGGATCGAACACGGATTTAGCGATTATCAGTCGCTCGTTTTAGCCATTTAAACTATCCGACTATATATTTGGTGCTGATAGTAGGACTTGAACCCACAACCCTCGCATTACAAGTGCGCTGCTCTACCAATTGGAGCTATACCAGCATTAATTTGGTAGTAGGAGATGGAATCGAACCATCATCTCCCGCCTTATGAGGGCGGTGCTTTTCCAGTTAAGCTATCCTACCATTATAATTATTACAACAAAAAAAAACCTTTAAAACATTAGCCTTAAAGGTTCTTAAACCACAAGGCTAACTTATTTGTAAGTTAACCTTTTTATTTAGTATAACTTACAAAGTTGTTTTAATTGTCATTGTCATAATAATCGTAGTTTTCATAATTTCCTCTTTTAATATTTTCAAACCGTTTTGTTTGTTTCTTTATCTTATGTTGTACATTGTATAACACTATTTTTTATTTGTCAACACTTTTTTTATATTTTTTTTAATTAAATCAATGACTTATATTAAAAATGAGCGATACCCTACGTTGAGTATCACGCATAAAAAAACCCCCTTGAAAGATTGACCTTCAAGGGGGTTAATTCTTGAGGTCAACACAAAAAGCCGACCTCCGAATTGGAAATCAGCTAAGTAGTAATAATCATCGTTGTTGTGAAATTAAAGTGTTGCACTCGCTACCCTCATTTATATTAGTTAATTTATTTCTTATAATAGTACCACCTATAATTTTAAAAATCAACTACTTTTTGATATTTTTTTTGATTGACATTATTATTCTTTTAATTTATAATTAACAAAAATAAAACTGGAGAATAAATTTATGTTCGAAAAAATGTCAGATAGCTGGAATAAGAAAAAAGAAGATATTAAAGGCATGAGTAAAAAAATGAAAATTGCTAAAGATCTTATTGTAAATGGAAGCAAAGCTATTCCACTTATTAAACAAAGGGCAGAAGAGTTGTTTAAGTATAGACAACGAGTTAAAATGAAAGATGGTTTAGGTTCAATTGTTCTTAATGGTAAATTTGAATGTATGGAAATAAATATTGATCCTGCATTATTTCAACAAGATCCTAAAAAAGCAGAAGAAATTATTCAAAGTGCTATTACTAAATCAAATCAGGCTATGTTAGATTATATTCTTGAAGAGTGTAAAAAATTAGGTAAAGAAGTAGATCCTGAATTAATGGATGAAATTTCAGAACAGATTGAAGAAGAAATTGATGAACATACTAAATCATAATCATTAATATTTAAAAAAGAAAAACCTGCTAATAGCAGGTTTTTTTATCTCCAATCTTCGGCAAAAGGTGATAAATCATTAACTTCACAGTGATATAACCATTCATCCCAATTCATAAACATTAATTTATTTATTGTTGTTGCTTTTTTTCCTCTAATCCACATATTATTTAATATTACATTCATCTTAATATTTCTTTGTTTTCTATTAAATCCATATTGGAAAACTAAGCTTTCATCTGATTTTTTTAAAACACATACATATTTATATTCTATTCCACGACTTGCTTTACTTGAAGATTTAGGTGTTGCACCGACTTCTGAAGCTATTTTCTTCCATTCATTGTCATGATTAGAATAACCTCTTATTCCAGCATCTATTGCGTGAGCCATTTCATGCAATATAGTGTCTTTTACTTCTTTTTCTTCCATATTTTTACATAAGAATTCACTAAGCTCTATTTTTTTTACACTGCCAAAATAACAAGTTCCAAAAGAGCGCTTTTTCTGATTAAATGTTAATCTATAATCTTTTAAGTATGGTATATACTCTGGATGTGTTGTTTTTATGTATTCTGCACATTCTTTCCACCAATGAATATAATCTTTCCTTGTATTCATTTTTATCTCCTATTTCTTCTAATTTTTTTCATTTAATTATTTTATCATATTTGAAAATAAAAAAAAGTTAGTAGTAAATGTATTTTATTATATTTTAAGAATAAAAATCAAAAAAAAGTATAAATATTATTGACAAAAAAAGAAGAATATTGTAATATCTCACTAAATTAATAAAGGAGAAAAACAATGGCTACACGCTCAACACCAAAATTCAAACAAATGTCTTCTGAAGATCTTCGCACTCTTTATGCACAAAGAAGTAAACCAAAACATGCAGAACGCGCTAAAATAGAACTTCTTCGAAGAGGTCATGCACTAACTGCTGAATAATTTTGTTTAAAATTTTTGTTATTTAAAAAAGAGGCTTTTGCCTCTTTTTTTTATTATAATATTGACTTTTTTATACTTTAATATATTTTTTTATATATTAAAATATAATAATATGGAAAGTCATGTATCAAGGAAAGATATTAAGTAGTATTAGTCATATCAAGCATAATCATTATATACTTCATTATGAATGTGGATTGAAAGAAGAATTATTTTTTGATTCTTTTAACATAAACGTTTCTAATAGATTGTATTCTATTAATAAAATGATGAACAAAAAAATTAATAGAACACCTATACCTTTTAATAATAATAGCTTTTTTGCTTTTGAATTCCAAAATTTATCTTCTAAAAAAATGCATGATGCATATTTCATTAATTTAAATGGCTTTAGACAAAGAATAAAATATTATAAATTTGAAAATGAAAAAGACTTTATTGGAATAGATTTCAATATAAAATCTAATGAAACAGAATTTAAAATAATTTTATTTTTTACAAAACTTAATGTTAAATTTATTCCTTTATTTTTTATTAATAAAAACTTTAATGTTGAATTAATAAATAATTCTCAATTTTATAAATCTTTAAAAGAAAACTTTAATAAAAAAAATAATGATTTCTTTGAAATGTTTAATTATTCTGAATATTTACATCAAAACTCATTATATCTATTCAATATTTCTTAATAAATCCATTATTTAATTATTTTTTTTCATATATTTTAATATATAATATTGACAATAAAAAAATATATAATAATATTTTAATCACTAAGCTTTTTAAATATTATTATATATTTTTCTAAGATATTATAATAAATAGGAAAGATAAAAATTTATAAGGAGATTAAAATGAAAAATTTAAATAAAGGATTAACAATTATTGCAGCCACTTTGTTATCTACTGGCTTAATTGCTGCAGAAGATGGGGCAATAGATCGTGGTTTTGACAATAGTATTAGCTCAACTGGTAAATTTGATGTTAAATTAAAAGTAAAACATGCAATTCAAGTAAATAGACTAAATGATATTGACTTAGGTGAATTTAGTTCTGGTGATACCACAGATGTTTCAGGTGTAGAACAATTTTGTGTTTTTACTAATTCAGCAAGTTTTAATTTAACTATTTCTGGCGAACAAAGTGCGGGTTTTGAAATGGTTGAAGAAAATGATTCTTCACTGACTATACCTTATACCGTTGAATTAGCTACTCAAGATACTTCTTTAAATGCAACTGCATATCAAAATGTTACTAGTAATCAAACGATTTCTGGCATTAATGAAGTTCGTAATCGTAGAGATTGTTCTGTGATAAATCCTGGTTCTGGTACTGGTACTAATACTAATGTTGATAATATGATTGTTAAAGTTAGTGTAGCAGATAATGATGCATTGGACGCTATACCAGGTAGTTATAAAGATACTATTACTATAGTAGCAAGCCCTGAATAATTATTTAATTGTTAATTAAAGCAGACTTAAAAAGTCTGCTTTTTTTATATTTTTATTTTTATAGGTATTTGAAAATCATAACCAGAAATAAAATAATAACTTTTTTTACAATTTTCTTTTAATTTTTCGAATTTTTCTTGATTTATTTTTTCGGCTCGATTTAATTGATATTCATTATATTCTTTTTTAATTATATTAGTTAATATTTTTTGCTCTTGATAAGTTTTTATCCGACTATCTTTTGTATATAATTCTTGGTAATAATGATCATATTCAAAAAGTATTATTTCATCTAAATTTTCATTAATTAAAATAAAATAAGAAAAAGTATCAGTATCAGTATTTATTTTATACAATTTCCATTCTCTTGAGAAATTAGTATTAAGATTTCTTATATAATGTATAAAACTATATCTTGGTATATAAATAAGCCAAAATATAATAAACAATACTAATAATATAAAATAAAACACTAAATAAATCATATCAATCTCCAAATTTAAAGAAAATATAACACATTTTTTCATAATTTCTAATTTTTTTTGATTTTTTGATTTTTTTAAGTTATAATGTTAGTATAACAAATTATTTATTATGGCAAATACTAAACAAGTACTTAATAAAGCTTTAAAAAAAAGAAAAGATGAACTTAGAGGAAGTCTTAGACCTAAATGTGAGGAAGACCTATCTACGAATCCATTATATCGCAGCAAAAGAGAAGAAAGCTTTAAAGAAAAACAAAGAAGAAAAGAAAGAAAACATAAAAATAAAATTTATTAATATAAAATAGAGGAAAATTATGAGCAGAAAATATTTTGATCTTGCTATTGTCAAGACCAACAAACCTAATTCAAAAAAAACAATTAACGAATTCGCAGAAGAATTTGGTTATACTGATTATTTACAAGACGAAGTAGCATTAGATAAACGTTCTATGGGAATTACTATTGTATCCGAAGATTTAATTTTTGAATTAGAAAACTTCTCTAAGAATAGAAATGATAAATTTACTTTAAATTTCGCAAAAGTTAATAAAAGAAATCCAGAAGATTTTCATATTTTGAAAAAATGTGAATTTACAGACGGAAAAATGACTCTTGAAGAAAAAGATGATACTAAGCGTATTTTGATTGAAAAAGAAGAGAAAGCATTAAAAGAAAAACAATTAGCAAATTCTAAAAATAAACAAAACAATAAACAAAGAAATAATAGAAGAAATAATAATAACAATAAACCAAGAGGGCAACATAAAGGACTTAAAAACCCTAATGAAAACAAACCTAAAGGTCAAAATCAACAAGATAATCAACAAAGTAAAAAAAATAATACTCAAAAACCAAGAAGCAGAAATCATTTAAGAAGAAAAAATAAACCTTAATTATTAGTTAAATAAAAAAAGTGCTTTCATAGCACTTTTTTTGTTGACTTAAATAAATTTTATTGATATATTCTTTTTAAATATTTTGAGAGGAATTTAATGAAAACATTTACAGCACGACAACCTATTTTTGATAGACAAAAAAGAGTTGTTGCTTATGAATTGTTATTTAGAGAAAATAATGAAAATAAATTTCCAGCACACATGCCTGATATACAAGCAACAAGTAAATTGCTTTTAAATGCTTTTTTTGATACTAATATTAATAAAATAACAAATGGTAAACCTGCATTAGTTAATTTTCCTACTCAAATTTTAAAAGATAAATTTGCAGAACTTTTACCTACAAAAGATATTTTAATAGAAATTCTTGAAACTGTTGAACCAAGTGAAGAGTTGTTTTCTATTATGAGAAGAATGTTTCATAAAGGTTATAGATTTGCATTAGATGATTTTGTGTATGATGAAAGATGGGAAAAATTTCTTCCTTTTGTTAAATTAATTAAAATTGATATTATTAAAACACCACTTCATGAAATTAATCCTTTAATACAAAAATTAAAAAAAAGAAAAATTAAAGTTTTAGCTGAAAAAGTTGAAACTAATGAAGAATTTTTAGAAGCAAAAAAAATGGGCTTTGATTTTTTTCAAGGATTTTTCTTTGCTAGACCTGAAATGATTGTTGAAAATTCTATTCCACCTTCTCAAACAACACTTATGTCATTATATAGAGAATGCGTAAAAGAAGAAATTGATTTTGAAAGTGTTAAAAAAATTATACAAAATGATGTTTCAATTGCTTATAAATTATTAAGGTATGTTAATAATTCTGGTATCTTTAAGCATAAAAAAGAAATAACTTCTATAAAAGAAGCTATCGTTTATATTGGTGAAGTTTTAATGAGAAGGTTTGTGTTCTTAATAGTTACAGCAGAATTAAGTGTTAAAAAACCCTTTGAATTAATGAAAAAAGCTATTGAAAGAGCTTATTTTTGTGAAGCTCTTGCTAAAAGCAGCGCACTCTATAAATACTCAGATAGAGCGTTTTTAATTGGTTTATTTTCGGTTATCGATGCTATTTTAGATCGCCAAATGTCTAATATTGTTGAAGATTTACCTCTTGAAGAAGATATTAAAAGAGCATTAGTTGATAAAATAGGTCTTTATTCTGCTTTTATTAAAATTGCTATTAGTTATGATCATGGTGAGTGGGATAAAGTTAAATTATTGACTCAACAATTAGGAATTACTGAAAATAAAACCACTGAATTATATATTGAATCTATTGAATGGAGTGATAGACAGTCTAATATTTTGCATAAGTAGGTTAATTTTTTTATTGACATATTTATGCATTCTTGTTATATTATTTGCATAATTTATGGCGGTATACAAATGATAAGTTTTAATAATAAAAAAATAGAAGAACTAAGCTACAACGAACTTTCTCAACAATTATTTAATATTTCAAGATATTACTCAGATTTTAATATTAATCCAGAATACACAACAATGTTTTTATGTATTGGTGATTATTTAGAATCAGGATTTTCTGGTTATAATTTTTCAATTAAAACCTTTATTAAATATAATAAAGATAAACAAATATCTTTATATGAAAAATATATCTTAATTTATTCATATCGAAAATTTTTAAATGGAATAATTGATTTTAATAAAAATAAAAAAGCTTTTTATCAGTCTATTATACATTTACTAAATTCCTTAGAATTATCACATAAATATATTCATTTTTTTAACCTATCAAACACAAAAAATCCAGAAAAATCAATTTTTTTAAAAAAAGAAAAATATTTAAATGATATAAAAAACAGTATAATAAATATAAAAGATTTTGAAAATAAAGTTCAAAAAAAAGAGATTAAAAATATTTTAAAATTATCATTAGAAGAACTTAATTATTGTTATAATATAGATAATCTTATTTGCATTTAAAAATTTTTCATATAAAATTTTATTATTATTTAAAAATTTATTAGGAAATAAAATGAATAAAATTGATTTTCAAAGGAATATTGCTCAATTATATATTGATGTAGAAAAAACAAAAAAAAATATTTTAGAAAAAATGAATATTGAAAACTTTTCAAATGATTTCTATAAATATTTAGATAATATTCAAAAAAAACAATCTTCTTTTTTTTATAATGAAATTAATCAATTCAAAATATCAATAGAAAATAGAAAAAATAAATTATTAGAAAATTATAAAGAAATTGATATTGATAATTACATTGAAGAAAAAGCAAAAGAATATTTCCAATTAACAAAAAATTTCATAGCAGTAGAACCAGATTTTTATGACTCTTTTATTATAGTTAAACCTACTTGGAAAAAAGATTATATTGAATTATCAGAATATTTTGAAAATCTTAAAAATAAACACCCTCATGTTAAAATGATTGCACATAAATTGTATAAGAGTATATCAGAAGAAGTATCAATAGATAACCATATTAATTATGGACACTTCAGTATTGCAACTGATATTAAAACTGCTTTTATCATTTATAGAGAAATTGAAAATAGATTTTCAGCCTCTGTTCAAATAAATTTTTTAGCGATTGATCCAGCTTTTATTCCTAAATTTAATAAAAAAGAATTTGAAAAAATAAATAATTTAACTGATAATAAAGTAAATAATTACCTAGACGCAAAAGTTATAGCAAGTTTAACAAAAGGGCATTTAACTCCTAATGATACTCCTATTACTATTATGAAAATATTTTTAAATGATGAATTTATGAATAATCTTAATTATCATTATATTGATAACAAATCTGGTGAAAATATTACTATAACAAAAGTCTCAAAAGAATTTTTATCAAAATAAAATAGAATATATTGATAATTAAAAATATTATGTTATAATTATGATTAAATAATTCATACTAAAGGAGATATCTTTATGAATACTTATAGTCAAATTCAAGACTCTGGTTTAAGTGTTAACAAGGTTTTGTCTCAAACCTATAGACTATTAGGAATGACACTACTTTTTGCAGCATTTACTGCATTTTTATCTATGCAAGTTGCTGTAGCAATGAATCCGTGGATCTTTTTAATTAGTTACTTTGTTGTTTTATTTTTAGTTGAAAAAAACAAAAATAACTCACTTGGTATCGTTTTTACTTTTGTCTTAACGGGACTCTTAGGTTTCTCGCTCGGACCTATTTTAAACTACTCTGTCGCAACAGGTAATTCTGGATTAATTGTTAGTGCTTTTGTTTCTACTGCTGCTATCTTTTTTATTAGCTCCATGATAGGAAGAAATGCTGAAAAAGACTACTCTTCTTTAGGTGTCTTTGCAAGTATTGGAATATTAATATCTTTTGTTGTTTCGTTATTAAATATTTTTATCTTCCAAATGGGTGCTTTACAAGTAGTTATTTCTGCGGCTTTTGTTATGTTGTCAACTTTAATTATTGTATGGCAAACTAATAGTATAGTTAGAGGCGGAGAGAGAAATTATATTTCAGCAACGGTTACTTTATTTGTTTCTTTATATAATATTTTTTCTTCACTACTTCATTTGTTTTTAGCTGCTGACGATTAAACATAATAAATATATTAAAAATCAAAGATGAAAGCATTGCTTTCATCTTTTTTTTATTTGCTCTATTGCAATATATATATAGATATGATAGAATAAACCCAAATATTAAGATTTAAATTAATATTCAATATAATAAAAATAATGTTAACTTTTTGAAAGATTTTTCTTTCATTTTTTTTATTATATTAATATTAAATTTTTATTACTGAGAATAAAATACTATATGACAAATCAAAAAACTAACAGATTCTTAGAAGATGTAAAAAAACAAATCGTTGTATTATTTAATACAACCAAAAAAATTGATTCTGATTTTTCGGAAGATTTTGATCTGTTTGTTAATAAAATTGAAAGTGAAGGGCTTAATAGTCAAACTTTATCAGATATGAAAAAAATGGCGTTGATTTTAGATAATAAAATTAATTCTAAAAAATTTGAAGAAAGACAAAAAGTGGTTGATTTTAATTTAATGCTTAACAGCATTATTAAACAAAATATTTCTCAAAAACAAAAAAATTCTATTGAAAAACTTAAAGTTAAACTAAAAAATGGCGCGGATATAAGTGAAGTTTTAGACGAATTATCAACAACATTTTCAAACTTTTCAGAAGAAATTAATTTATACAGAGAAAAAAGCAAGCTAATTGTTGGTGAAGAACACAAACACTTTAAAGATGGAACTCAAGATATATTGGCTGGTGATATTGGAGCAGTTTCACGTTCAATGACAAGAGATGTATTAAGAATAGCAAATCAATTAAAAAGAGATTATCCAGAAGATAAATATGTTTTAGAATTATTTGAAGAAACTAAAAAAATTTATAATGATAAGACAACTCAATTATTTACAATAACAGATATTTTTTCAAAACTTTCTTTATATTCAATTCAATTACAAAAGAGAGAAAAATTAAAAGCTGAACAATACCTTTATGATGTTAATTCAAAATTAGAATCTTTATTTGAAAATATTAACGTTACTAATAACAGTTATGATGAAAGTGAGTTATTAACAAATGAGCTTGATGATAAATTAAAAAATAATATCAAAGATATAAAAAATTCTACGGAAGAAGCCAAAGATATTCCAGAATTAAAAAAAGTTATTAATTCAAAACTTGATAAATTGCAAGATCAAATGAATGACTTTAAAAACAAACAAATTAATTTACAAAAAAAACAAAGACAACATATTAATAATCTTGAAAACAATCTTCAAGAAGCTATGGTAAGGCAAAAAGAACTTCAAGAATCTTTAAAAGAAGAAAAAGAAGCTTCTTCTATTGATGAATTAACAAAGCTTCCTAATAGAAAAGCTTATCTTAATTATATTACAAAAGCTCATAAATATTGGATTAAACAACCTTATCCTTTAAGTATTATTCTTTTAGATATAGATAAATTTAAAGGAATTAATGACACTTTTGGGCATAATGTAGGTGATGCTGCTTTGAAAAATGTTGGACAAATAGTAAAAAGAATTACTGATAAAAAATGCTTTTTTGGACGATATGGCGGTGAAGAGTTCATAATTGTTTGCCCTAAATTAAGTAAAAGTAAAGCTGCATTATTTGCAGAGCATATTAGAAAAGAAATATACAAGACAAAATTTCAAGTAGGTAAAGGAGAAAATAGGCAAAATATTAATATAACAGCATCTTTTGGTATTGCCGAATTTTCTAAAAATAATAATGATATTACTTCTACTTTTGATAAAGCTGATAAAGCTTTATATTTTGCTAAAAATAATGGACGAAACTCTGTTTGTCTTGAAAATAATGGCAATATAATAAATTATACAAGTAAATTTCAAAATAGATAAAAATAATAAATTTAAAATAAAAAAAAAGCTCTAATTAATCATTTGAGCTTTTTTTCCTGTATCTGTTTTTAAATATGACATAAATTATACCTTTTCTGCAATGTACTCCTGACTTTCTTCATTTAAAGCTTTTTCTATATTGATATTATTTTTTTCAATAATATCTTTTTCTAATTTTTTTAATAACTCTTTAGCTGATTCTTCAATATTTTTTTCTATTTTAAGTTGTATATCAACACTTACTTTTTCAATGATAATTTCACTAGATAAAGCATTGCTTGCATTTAGTGTAGATATTGATAGAAATGCAATTGTAGTTAGTATTGTTTTTATTTTTTTCATTAGTTTTATTTTCTCCTATTATTTATTTTACTAATTAAGTTTATAAAATGTACTTTATTTTATGTTTATTATTATACTATTTTTTTTATAATATTCAAATGAAATATATTATTATTTCAGATTAGTTTTTTTTATGAATTTTTTATTTTTTGTTTTTAATTACTTGATTAAATAAAAAACAAATTTATTTGTTTTTGAATAAATATTAATCATTTTGTTTATAAAATGAATAAAAATTCATTTTATAATTATAATGTAATTATTTAATATTTACCCTATACATTATTAATTTTTATCATTAACATTTATTAAACATTTTTGTTATAATAATTTAAAAGTTATTGTAAATTTATATTTACGAAAAAAATAATGACAAATTTTTTTTTTTATGTTATTATTAAGAAATATATAGGAGTAATAATTATTAGTCATTTGAAAAGTAAAATAATTTGTTTTTATAAAAATATTGATACAAATTGTTATTTTGAAAATAAATTTATTAAAGTAAAAAAGAACAATTATTTTAATAAAAAATTAAAAAACTTTACTATTCCATTTGAAGATAGTTCTTTTTATTATTTTATTCCAAATGAAAATAATGTTAAAAATATAGAATCTCTTGTTTTAGAAGAAAATTTAAAAATTCCAGCAAGTGATATTTGTAAATTATTTAATTATAATAAAGATTTTTTCTATAAATATCATCTTACTAATAGAAATATTATATTTGACGATAATATATTTTCTCAAAATGAAGTAATTAATAACATTAGATTAAAACAAAAGAATTTAATTATTCTTCCAAAGATTACTCTTCGTACTTATGTTGAAACTTTTGAAAGAAAATTTAATATAAAGCCTAATGTTTTGTTTGAAAAAGAATTTAAGCAGAACAACTCTAATATCTCTTTTATTAGTTATTATAAATTAAATAAATTAATAGAAAATTTTCATCAATTTCATTTTGATAATTTAAATATTTTAGAATTACAACATGTTTTTTCTGATACAACTTTTCATAATTTATTCCTAAAAAATGCTCCTATACCCGCTGTTTTTAAAAATATATTAATTGTGTCTAATAAAATAAAGAACTTTCATGCAGGATTATTTAGTTGTAAATGTAGAGAAGAATTTTATGTTCTTAAAGAACTCTTTGATTGTGATGTAATCTTAAATAAAAATTTAGAATTCTTTTGTTTTGATAAACCAGAACAACAATTTATTATTAATGAAGAGATATTAAAAATAAAGCATAATTTATTTGATTTTTAATTAAAAATTTTATATAATAATATAAAATTTAAAGAAGGTATCAAAATGTTATTAGAGTCAATTAAAAATACAATTCAAAAATTTAATATCAAAAACGTATTGATTGGTTTCAGTGGAGGTGTAGACTCTACTGTTTTAGCATATTGCCTTTCTAAAATTGAAAATTTAAATGTCAGAGCCGTTTATGTCAATCATGGTGTTAGTGATAATGCAAAAGATTGGGAAATATTTTGTAAACAATTTTGTTTAGATAACAATATTGAGTTTCATTCAAAAACTGTTGATTGTTCTAATCTACAAGGTGATAGCTTTGAAGCAGTAGCACGAGAAAAACGCTATAATGTTTATAAATCATTGTTACAAGATAATGAACATCTTTGCTTAGGACAACACAGTGATGATCAAGTAGAAACAGTATTATTACAATTATTTAGAGGAACAGGTTTATCTGGTCTTTCTGGTATGCCTTTATTTAGTAAATTTCATAATGGATATATTATTCGTCCTTTTTTAGATAATGATATTATGACTATTTCAAAAAGTGTTATTGAGGAATTTTCTAATAAAAATAATATTGAACATATTTTTGATGAAAGTAATGATTCAAATAAATATAGAAGAAATTTTTTAAGAAATGAAATTATTCCACAAATTGAAAAAGAATTTGGTAAAATTGATAAAGCTATCATGAGAACTGCAAGTAATTGTGCGGAAGCGCAAGAATATATTGAATCTAAATCTCTTGATATTAAAGAAAATAAATTTAGTGTAGAAGCAATTTCTACTTTATCTCTTTTTGAAATTAAAAACTCTATTCAAAAATGGATTAAAAATAATGGTTTTCAAGCTTTATCATCTAATAAGTTAAAAGAATTAATTAAATTCATTGAAAATTATAAATCTGATTCTGATTTTAAAATTGATACTAAAAAATATGTAATTAGACATTTTAAAAAATCTATTTATATTTTAGATAAAAATAAAAAACATTTAGATACTGATTCTATTAAATTAGAAAGTAATGAGGCTCTTATTCATAAAAATAATATTAATAAAAACTTTCATTATCAGAATAAAACTTTTAGTTTAAAGAAGTATTTTAGAGAAAATAATGTTCCTGTTTGGGAACGAGATTATTTTTACTTTGTGGTTGAAAATAATAATATTTTAAAGATTTGTAATCTTTATTAATTCTTTACATTTTATTTTTATAATATATTATCTTATTAATTGTCTTAAATCATAAGTAAAAAAAATGAACTTTAATATTTTTAAAAAAAATTATTATAAACCCAAAATTGCTTGGTTGTTATTTATTATTTTAATAATGTCATCTTTGATAAGCGATTATATATTAAGATTAAAATTTAGTGATTTTTATCCAAATGGCTTAAATGAAACTATTTGGTTTGGAATTCATATAATTGCTTTTATTAACTTAATCTTATTAATAAAAAAACCTCAACTTAATTTTTTTTACATTAAAAAATTATTAATCCATTTAATACCTGCGATTTGTGTTTATTTTCTTTTTATATACAGTTATATTTTAGGTTTAAGGATAGATTCTTTTTAATTTATTATTTTAAAAATAGTACAAATTTTGATAATGATAAAATAAAAACTGACTTACCGCTCTTCAATACATATAGTTTTAAATATAAATATTAAAGTTTATAAATAACAAAAAAGGCACTTTAAAAGTGCCTTTTCTTTAACAATCCCAAATACGTTGTATTTCTTCCATAAAACCTTCAAAATCAGGTTCAAACTCTTCTAAGCTAAAATTATATGTCGTATTCTTTTCTTTTGCTAACCATCTAGCAAAATCTTCAACTGCCCAAATTGCTTCTGGAGGTGTATCACCGCCCCAACTATACATTAATGTAGATATAAATTCATCTAACTCTTTTTTATTTTTCATCTAAATACTCCTTAGTTTTATTCTCAAATAAATCTTTATTGCTTGTGTATCCTATATTAAATCTTATATTTTTAAAACATAATTTATTTATTTCATTATTAACTTCAAAATTAATAGTTTTATTTCTAATTTTTTTGAATTTTGTGTTTATATTTTTATTAAAAAAATCAAGAATTATTTTTTTATTTTCTTCATTTAACATTAATGAATGATACGCTTTATTTAATATTGTAAATTCAAAATTAAATACATTTTTATCAAAAGTAATTAATCTTATTTTAACATCAAAATCATCAAATATATTTTTCTTTAAGGTTTTTAATTCTTCATTAAATTCACTTATATAAGTATTTACATTTTGTATAATATTTTGTTCTGTTATAAAAAAACTATTAAAGGAAAATGAATCAATATATAACTCACCCTGAAAGGTCATCAGTGTCAATGTCAGTTCGTCTTCTTCTAAATTTAACTCTTTACAGGTTTTTTCTTTTATTTCTTTAATTAGATTTTCATTTCCTTTAAATGGAAAATAAAGATAATATTCCTCATAAATATTTTGTTCTTTATTTTTATAAAAAAACTCCAAATAATTTTCTAACTCTATTTTTTTATCTCCACATTCATTAATAATTAATACTTTACAATTGTTTTCAATTAAATATGAAATAAAGTTTTCAATCTTTTTAAGATAATCACCTTCCTCTTCCAATTCATAAATAATATTATTTAATGATAATTGATTTAATCTTAATGAATGATTATATTCTTCTTTATTTATAAATAAATCTCTTGAATATTTAATAAAATCTACAACTGGATGATTAATTTCTATTTCTTGCATGATTAATCTCCATAGTACATTTTAGGAAAACTGAAATTACTTGTTGATAAATAAAACTTCATATCATCAATTAAATCAAAACCCTCATTAAATCTTCCATTAGATACTGATTTAAGCTCAAAAGTATGTGAGTGGATATTAGATAGCACATTTTGAATGATTTCTATATTTTTTACTGTCATTTTTATTTTTATATCTTCATTTTTTTCAGTAGGTGAAACATCAAAATTTTCATAAAATGATTCTTTTAATTTAGTATTTTTAAGCTTTAATTCTTCGATTTCTTTTTCATTTTTAGCATACTTTAAATCATTTTGCTTTAATCTAATATATTTTAATTTTACATCTATACCATATTCATGAAAGTTTACTTCTGGACTACAATATAAACCAAGTTGCTCTGTTTTTTCTGTTATTTCTGTTTTTAAAGCACTAAGTAATTTAGGAATATCAGATAGAGAAATACTTTTTCCTAATTTATTTTCTAATTCTCTTATTTTGTCATTAGCAATTCTAATTTGAGATTTTTCAGCAGCTTTTTTTCCTTCTAAGTGCTCTGGAATATGTTTTTTACTCATTAGTTCAATTGAAGAATTTAATAAAGCAAGTTTTTTCTTTAAACTATCTGATACTTCATTTTCATTCATTTCTTTTTTTAGTTGCTCATTTAGTAAATGAATACCAAGGTTTATGTGGTTTATATCTTCTATAAAAAAATCTTTCATTTGTTTATCAGACATTATTTTATTCCTTATATTTTTTATCTATTTTAACAAATTTCTATTTAAAATACAATAAAAAAAACCTACATAGTAGGTTTTTAAACTATTTTTTTTTTAAAGTGGCTCCGCACCTTCAAAAACAACTTCATTACGGTTAGTTACTTTCAAGAAATCAGGCATATCAATTTCTACCATTTTTCCACGAGTTACCCAACCACCTTCTGGACGTTTATCAACAGGAATTTTTTCTAAACGTTCTTTTTCAAGTTGTACACGTACTTTTTCTTTACGTACAAACACACCTTGTTTTTCAGCAGAAGAATAGTCATTCCAATCAACCCCTTTTTCAGAAAGCAATCTTGCTTTTTTTTCTTCACCACTTAAACCTTGAAGTTGTTTATGTGAGAAATAAGCATGTGCTGCCATTGAGATTGAGTTTTTAACACAGTCTTGGACACGCCATATATAGAAAGAAAGTGTAAACTATTAAAATTATATTTTTAGTATAAGATTTAAATATTAATTTGACAAAAAATAACCAACATGTTAAAATCGCAAAAATTTTTCAAGGAGAACGCATGAATAAAAAAATCTTAGTTAGTTTAATATTAATAATTACTTTAATAATTATAATATTTATGAATACTAAACAAAATAATATAGAATCAATAAATGAAAAAACACCTTCACAAGAAACAGTAAAAACAAAAAATATTACCCCACCTCAAACAAACCCAATAACTCAAAAAGAAGATTTAATTAATCAAAGAATAAATAAAGTACAAAGTCAGAAATCAACTGAAAGACCTAATCTTCAAGGTTTAGTTCCCGAAAACTTAGAAGAACTACGCTATGAAGAAGAGCATGGTCGATTACATAAAATAGAAGATCAATCTTATGTTAATTTAGATACAAAAGAAGTTTATTTAGGTTACGAACATAAAATTGAAAGATTTGAAAATGAATTGGTAGATCAAACATTAGACGTTGCTTTACCTAATTATCTTTATGAACAAGCAATGTCAAATCCTATGCTTTATAAAGAATTAATGGAAGCAGATCCAGAACTTTTAAACAATGAACCACGTTATATTATTAACTCTGCTTTTTTTCAATATATTAAACCAAAAGAATTAAAAATGGTAGCTTATGATATATCAAATAAAAAAGCGAAAAGTTTTGATTTTTTTTATTTTGAAGATGGAATTAATTTAAGTAAAGTAACATTTAACTATTGTTATAAAACTAATTGTTATAATACTGATAAAAAAATAAGTATCGGTGTGGCTTGTGGTAATACTGAATGTAGAGGTAGCGTTGACCACGAAAATAGAGATTATTTTATTATTGATGAAAAAGGTAGAGTATTTATTTATAATGAATTAGATAAAGAAGGAAATCAAATTCCTTTTATACACGGTTACATAAATGAAGGTTAAAGGGAATAAAAACATGAAGAACACAATAATATTTATTATATTTTTATTATTAAATAATAATTTATTTGCTAATGATATTATAAAACAAAATGAAAATATATTACATTCAGATTATCTTTGTGAAAAAGATGGTGGAGAATTAATATATAGTGATTTATCTTCATTAGAATGTTTAGATTCAGAAGGAAATTTTCAATTTTTTAATATAGAAAATGTATCTCAAAATTCCAGTTTAAATAATCGACAAGAATTTAATATTTTATTTTTGTATCAACCTAATTTCTCAAAAATAAACAGCAGTAATACACATGAAAATATAAATCTTAGAATTCAAAGAGAAATAAATCAAACACTTTCAAATAGTAATATTAATGCAAATGTAATATCTTCTGGTCATTATATTATTCAAGAATATTTATGGAATAACTTAATACAGGCAGTAAATACCAATAATGTTGTTAATTTAGCTAATATAATTGCTAATGATAATTTTATTTATGATTTAATGATTAAAATAAATGCTGATTTTTTTGTTTTTGTCTACGATCCTATAAATCTTAATAATGGAAATCAATATGATATAGATATGGTTCGATTTATACCAAAATCCAAACCAAATACTATTGGAAATTTAGATATTAATAGAAGTAAAAGTAAGATTAATGGAATGATATATTCTTCTTCTTCTATAATTTCTAATTCAAATGCAAGTAAAAATCTTACCCCTTCTCATGAATTTGGTCATTTATTAGGATTACATCATAGTGCATATGATACAAGAACTAATTATACAAATGGCACTTATGATATCTTATTATCACAAGAAGATAATATGATTTTACCTTATGCAAAAGGATATAAGAAGACAAGTGAAAACTCTGTCAGTATTATGTCATATGATGGCACTCAAGAAGTAACAATTGTTAAAATTGTTGATAGTTTAAATAACACTTTATTATTAGAAAATATTCCATATAAAAGAGAAAATAAATTTTCAGATGCAACAACTAATAATATATCATTAACAACTACTAATAGTGACTTAACTTTACCATTAATAAAAAACAACAACAAACATGTAGCAAATTCAAACTTAAATGAAAAAACTAATGTAATTATATATAAAGATAATATTCGATATGAAAATAATATTATTGAAAATATTAATGTAGCTGCTGATTCAGTAGGTGTATTGGAAATAACTATTCCACAAATATTAGCATTAACTGAAAATGGTACTGATTATTTATTAAATACTTCAACTTCAAATGATGATAAAATTTTTCTTTCTTATGAGAACTACGATGAATATTTAGAAATACTTAATAATAGCGGAAACGATGAAATATATTTATCTACTGGTAAATCCAGAATTGATCTTTCTTCAGGTAACAAAAAAATATTTATTAAAGAGTTTAAACAATCTGAAAATGGGTTTACAGAACTTTTAAATTTTGATAAAAATAATGATGAAATTTATGTATCAAATAAATATGCTATAAATGAAGAATACTCAGGTAAGAGAAAAAATAGCTCTGGAACTTTTGATTATTATATATTATTAGAATCAAATAATAACGGATTAATTAATTATTTTGGTATCTATTTTAAAAATAGTATTGGCGAAGTTACTTTTAGAATGGTAGAGGATACTAACTCTGTTGAATTGGAAGATTCTATTTGGAATATTTTTAATATATTTGATAGTAGTGACAGCAAAGAAGATTTTTATTTACTTCAAGATGTTAATATAGAAGATGATACAAACAATAACAGTCTTATTTATCATGGTACTATAAATGATGATATTATTTCAGGTGATAATAGAGCTAATTATATTTTTGGATATGATGGAAACGATATTTTAGGAAGTAGCTCTCAAACAAGTTCCAACTTTATATGGTTAGGTGACAATTCAGGAGAAATAGGATTCTTTGGTGACACTTTTAATGGTGGTCAAGGAAATGACACTATATATGGAACAAGACATGGTGACAACTATGTTTATAAGCTTGGTGATGGTTATGATTACATTTATGAGAAAGCTGATATAAATATGGAATCAGATCCAAATTGGGAAGTTTATCGTGACGATTTCATATTTTTTGAAGATATTCCTTATGGAGATGGCTCTAATATTGAAATAACAAGAAATGGTTATGATGTAATAGTAAGCTATACATTAGATAGCAATAGTGGCATAGTAATCAAAAATTATTTATCTAAGACTACTTATAATAATGAAGAATACTTTTTAAATGCTGTAGAATACATTGTATTTTCTGATAATGTGATTTTAAATAAAGAACAAATTATAGAAATGGCATTAACTTATCACGGTGATGAAAATAATAACACTTATGGAGGTTTAAGTGGTTATAATAATCAATTTTATGGCTATGAAGGTGGTGATAAATTTTATTCTTCAAACGGTGATAATATTTTTTACGGTCACGGTGGAAGTGATAGGTTATTTGCCGCTGGTAACGGTGTGAATTACTTCTACGGTGGTGATGGAAATGATTATATTGGCGCTGGAAATACTAATCAAGGTTATGCTAATTATATTAATAATTCACTTCCATTAGATCAAGATCTTGGTCAAAAACTTTACGGTGGTAAAGGTAATGATTACATTTACGGTACTAAATTTGGTGATTATTATTACTATGAACTTGGTGATGGGTTTGACACTATCATTGAAAATTCACCAAATACTAATGAATTTACCGTTGATAAAATCATTTTTGGCGAAGGGATTACACCTTCTATGGTTAAAATAAACCGTTCAAGTGGGGGTGATGATATATATTTAACCCTTGATGATTCTAATAAAATCTTTATACGTGATTTTTATGTTTCTTCTAAACAAGTTGAAGAAGTCCATTTCCAAGATGGCACAATTTGGACTTCTGAATATATTATGGAACAAGGTTTGATTTATCACGGTGATGAAAATAATAACACTTACCACGGTTTAAGTGGTTATAATAATCAATTCTATGGCTATGAAGGTAGTGATTATTTCTATTCTTCAACTGGTGATAATATTTTCTATGGTCACGGTGGTAATGATAGACTAATTGCTGGTGGTAACGGGGTTAATTATTTCTACGGTGGTGATGGAGATGATTATATTGGCGGGGGATATAATACTCAAGGTTATGTTAACTATCTTAACAATTCACTTCCGTTAGATCAAGATCTTGGTCAAAAATTCTATGGTGGAAAAGGAAATGATAAAATTTATGGCACTAAATTTGGTGATTATTACTATTATGAACTTGGTGATGGAATTGATACTATTATTGAAAATTCACCAAATACTAATGAATTTACCGTTGATAAAATTATTTTTGGTGAAGGAATTACACCTTCTATGGTTAAAATTAACCGTCAAAGCGGAAATGATGATATGTATTTAGAACTTGATAATTCTAATAAAATTTTTATTCGTGATTTTTATGTTTCTTCTAAACAAGTTGAAGAAGTCCATTTCCAAGATGGCACTATTTGGACTTCTGAATATATTATGGAACAAGGGTTAATTTATCACGGTGATGAAAATAATAATAATTATTGGGGTTTAAGTGGCTATGATAATCAATTCTATGGTTATGAAAGTAGTGATTATTTTTATTCTTCAAACGGTAATAATATTTTCTACGGTCACGGTGGTAATGATAGACTAATTGCTGGTGGTAACGGGGTTAATTATTTCTACGGTGGTGATGGAGATGATTATATTGGCGGGGGATATAATACTCAAGGTTATGTTAACTATCTTAACAATTCACTTCCGTTAGATCAAGATCTTGGTCAAAAATTCTATGGTGGAAAAGGAAATGATAAAATTTATGGTACTAAATTTGGTGATTATTATTATTATGAACTTGGTGACGGTATTGATACTATATATGAAAATTCACCAAATATTAATGAATTTACTATTGATAAATTATATTTTAATTTTTCTTCTTCAATGGTTACTTTTATAAGAGAAGGAAACTATCTTACTATATTTTTAGGTGATATAGATTCAACTAAAAGAATTATTAGGATTTCTAATTTTTATTTAGGAAGCAATTATGAAATCGAACAATTTATATTTTCCGATACAACAATTAATAGTTCTTATGCAAAACAATTAGGAGAAGATAATAAAGAATTAAAAGAAAGTCAATAATAAAAATAGAAAGGCACTTGAAAAAGTGCCTTTAATATATTATTTCAATAAAGGATCTGCTCCGTCAAAAACAACTTCATTACGGTTAGTTACCTTCAAGAAATCAGGCATATCAATTTCTACCATTTTTCCACGAGTTACCCAACCACCTTCTGGACGTTTATCAACTGGAATTTTTTCTAAACGCTCTTTTTCAAGTTGTACACGTACTTTTTCTTTACGTACAAACACACCTTGTTTTTCAGCAGAAGAATAGTCATTCCAATCAACCCCTTTTTCAGAAAGCAGTTTTGCTTTTTTATCTTCACCACTCAAACCTTGAAGTTGTTTATGTGAGAAATAAGCATGTGCTGCCATTGAGATTGAGTTTTTAACACAATCTTGGACACGCCATACCAAAGCGTTTGTTGCTTCTGTTTTAGTCGGTAGAGCAAATACTCTTGCATCAAAAGTGGGCAATGTTTTAGTTCCGTCAACTTTTTCTGGAAAACGTTTTTGCATTTCCATTAAAAATTTAACAGATGCCATTGAAGCAAAGTTAGAAGCAATTTTTTGTACTCGACCATCAAACATGATAGAACCTTCTAAGTTATCAACATGAAGAACCAAAGAGATTTCATCTGATTGTGTATAGCCGATTTTTGCATTTGTCTGTTCAACTAGATATTTAGTTACTTCAACCATTGCTTGACGGAAATCTTTGTCAAAAGGTCTTTTCATACCTTTTGTGAATTTTGAGAAGCTACGACCATCAAGACGAACTACAACAGGTAGTTGTGGAAGTAGACGAGATTCAGTTGCGGCTTCGTATGACTTGATACGATCACCAAGAGTTGTTTTATCCATTATGGACTCCTTAATGTTTAATTTAAGCAATGTTATTGCTTGTTTGTTTATGTTTATTTATAGCTGCTATTAACAACTATTAAATAATTATAATTAATAAAATGTATAAAGTCAAGTTATTATTTATTAATAATTTTGCAAATTAAAATTTATTATGCTATAATTAAGTACGTTCAATTAATAGGATAATATATGCACCAGTTTAATTCTAATTTAAATAAAATAGAAAACAAAGATGAATTATTAAACAAACAAATTCAGGAAGATCTGGCTCATTTCAATGAGCTGGAGGAAGAATTAAAAGCTAATAAAAAATTAGAATATAAATATCTTAATGATCGTATTTTACGTTTACAAATCTCTATGAGACATAGAGAAGAAGATATTAAGAAAAAACAAAATGAATTCACTGATATTGAAAAAAATAAACGTAATTCTATTTTCTTAGAAAAAAATGAATTCATAAAACAACAAGAAATTGATAAAAATAGATTACTTAATATTAAAAAACAAATACAAGTTAAGAAAAAACAACAAGATCTTCAAGCTGTTGAAATGTTAAAACGTATTTTTGAAAAAGAAAAAGAAAATCTAAGAAATTCAATTGAAAATAACAGCCGATTAATAAAATTAAAAACAAAAGAGCTTAATGACACAATTGAATCAAATCAAGCTTATATTAATAGCATGTATGAAGAAGTTTTATCTTTTAAAAATGAAGAACTAAGCGCGATTCATTCTAAAAAAGCTGATATTATTAGAAAATATGAAGAACAAGAAAAAATTATTCAAGAAACAAGAAATAATATCATTGAAGAATCTCAAAAACAATTAAATAAACATTATAATAAAAATAAGCTTATTATTCAAGAAAGTACACCTTAATTAAATAATAAGCTTATTAAAAAATCAATTATCTTAACAAAGACAATATGTTTGTAGGAGATTCGTTAACCAAACTTAGTGCTTGCATTGCCATTTGTTGTTGCGCCCTCAATAATTGAAGTTTTGAAGTCTCAGCAGCCATATCAGCATCTTCAACTCTACTTAATGCATCAGTTGTATTTTCATTCATTGTATCAACTACACTCATTCTTGATTCAAGTGCATTATATTGAGCACCTACAACAGCTTGATTCATTGAAAGTGTTTCAAGGGCTGAATCTAATGCTTCAATTGTAGTATCTGAATTTGCTATTGTTGAAATATCAATACTTCCTGCATCAACACCAAGTGTAACAGAGCTTGAATCAACCGCACTTAACGTTGAATATTGACCTGCATTTATACCTGATTGAATATTTATATCATCAGCACCATTCGCCAATAAATTTTTACCAAATAATTCAGATCCATTAATAGTCTGTTCATATTGTTTTTGCAAAGCTGAAAAAGATTCTTGAAGATTATTTCTTTGTTCTGTTGATAATGTATCATTTTTAGATTCAAGTGCCAACTGCCTCATGTTTTGTAAAATTTCTACACCACCTTGCAAACCACTATCCATTACATTTAATAAAGCTTGACCTTGTGAAATGTTCTGTTTTACCATGCCATAACCTTGAATACTTGTCTGCATACGAGTAGCTATTTGTAAACCAGCAGGATCGTCAGAAGCTGAATTGATTCTTTTACCAGTACTAATTCTATTAGTTGTATCACCTATATCTTTTGTAACATTATTTAAATAGTTTGTTACCATTAAAGATTGTACATTGGAAGCAATTGTTAGCATTTGTTATCCCCTATTTAATTTCTACTATACCCTTTATCGACTACATTTTATATAACTTTAATTTTTTTATTGATTTTTTTTAATATTTTTTATATAATATTTTTAAATATTTAAGGAGATACATTTGAATTCTAATCTACCAGAAATTATTGTTAAAATGAAAAATGAATTTGGTGACTTTGATGAAAAATTTTATCAAGAAGTTAATGGTGATGATAAATTTGAATGGATTGATTTAAAAGCTTTGAAAAAGTATGTAAATTATTTTCCAGAATATTTTATTGATTACTATTATGAAATTGCTGTAAGAAAAAATGATTTAGATTTTTTTATTCATTTATGGAAAGCAAAAAAAGAGTACTTTGATCAAAAAATTAATGATATCTTTGAGGATATTGCAACTATAAGAAGCTCTTATAAATTTTTATATTTTTTATTAAACAATTATAATTTTACAGAAGAATTTTTATATAAAGTTACTACATATACTGCTGATTCTGCTAATTATTATAATAATATGCTATTTCTATTAAAAAGTGATAAAGTTAATGTTTCTTATAATGGTAATGATTTATTTTCACAAGTTTGTTGTTACGTGGGTGATAATAGAGCTTGGAAATTTATTTTTGAGAATCCTAATTTTGATATAAATAATAATAAAGAAAATATTATTAAATATTGCTTATATGAACCAATAAAATATGAAGCAATTACTTATTTAGTTAACAATTATAAAGAAGAAACCTTTAATGATTTTATTAATAAAGCTGCCTTTTTTGGAAAAAATACAGTTTTAGATTTTTTAATATCAGAGTTCAATTTAAACACTCTTGAAGTATCAGAATACTCTTTAATGGAAATTATTCAACAAACACAAGATTATAATTATGATTTTATTAAATATCTAATTAATAAAAAAGAGTATATTAGATTTTTATCTCAATTTTTAAATGAAAATAATAAATTTACCCCCTATCTTTTAATTAAATATATAGGAAGCCATTTTTCAATTGACTATCCTGAATATAATAAAACTTTGATTAATAATATTAATAAATTCATTATTAGTGAAAAAGTAGAAAATTTTTAAAAAGTACAATATTTTTCTTTTATTACTTTAAATCCATCTTCCATTTTTAATTGAATTTGAATATTTCTTTCTTTTTCTTTACTTATGTATTCTGAAAGGGTGTCTTTATATTGATATAAACCTTCTAAAACCATATCTCTTTCATTTTCCATTTTATTTTCAAGTTTACCGATTGCTTGATTTAAAATAGTAGAAGTTACTATTAGATTAGTACTATAATCTTTTGTGTCTTTTAAATAATCATTTTTTAATTGATCACTTTCTGTAACTGAATAGTATGATTCTCTACAATTTTCTAATTTATCATTAATATTTTTTAATTTAGATTCTAATTTTTTTAAATTATTTAAATATTCAGTTTGCTTTTCCCAAAGCATGGCTTCTTCTTCCATAGAAATATTTACTTCCTCTTCTACTTTTTTTTCTTCTGCTTGTACTATATTAATTGATAGTAACATTGTTAACAATAAAGCTGCTGTTTTCATTAATTTATTCCTTTTTTTAGTAATGATATATAATTTTTTTGTTTTATCAAATTTTTATTGATTTTTTTTTAATTTTATAATATAATCACAAAAATATAAAAGGCTAAATTATGACTTTCAAAGAATTACTTAATAAAAATTTTAAAAAAAGACAAAAAAAGATTTCTTGTTTATATACTTTAAATAAAAAAAGTATAGAAATTTTAGATATTTCATCAGGAATAACATCTCTTTTATTCTTTTTTTCATTTATTTTTTTGATAGAGGTTTTTTTAAAAAGTTCTTTGTTAAGTGGTATTGTTTTGTCTTTATTAACTATTTTTATTTTTATTTTTTTGTTAAAAACAATATTAAAAAACACAAAAAAAACACAAAACCTTACTAAAAAAATTAAAAAAAATAAATATCAAGATATAATATATGGAAATCAATATAATCTTCTTATCAAAAAAATAAAAAAATGTAATTTTGAAGAACTTAAAGATAACAAAAAGTTAATTTTTGATTACATAAAAAAAATAGATATTGAAAAACAAGAAGAAATTTTAACTCTTATTAATAATAAAATAAAATTATATGAAAATGGAATATCTAATGTTGAGAAAAAAATTGATTTTCTTATTGATAAAACCAATAATATTCAAAATAATAACAACAATAATTTAAAAATTAAAAGTAGATTGAAAAGCATTTAGGAAAATAAAATATGACATTTAATGAAATTTTGACAAAAAAATTCGAGGTAAAACAAAAAAGAATCAAGAAATTGAAAATTAAAAATGATAGTAATATAGACACTCTTGATTTTTTGGCAAATTGTGGGCTGTTTTTTAGTCTTTGTTTTTCTATTTTTATACCATTTTTTCTTGATTTTGGCTTTATGAATTTAATTTTTGGTGTTATATTTTTCTTTATTTTTGCTTTTATCTCATTTATTCCTTTAATGAAAAATTTTGAAAAAACAGAAAAATTAGATAAAAAAATAAAAAATGAAAAATACAATATATTTTTAGAAAAAACTCAATATTCACTTGTTTTTGATAAAATAAAAAATTGTAATTTTGAAGAATTTAAAGATAATAAAAGCATTATTCTTCAATATATTAAAAACTTACCTATCAAACAGTAAGAAGAAGCCATTGAAATGATTAATAGAAAAATTGACTTACATGAAAATGGATTACAAAAAATTGAAGAAAGAATTGATAATTCAACTTCTTTCAATACTGCTCATAGAAATAATAACGTTTTAAAAAGTATTTAGGACAATAAATAATGAATTTTAAAGAAATAGTAAGTGAAAGATTTTTAAGAAAACAAAATAAAATAATAGAAATTTATAAGAAAAATAATGAATCTTTTGAAAAATATAGATTAAATATGTTTTCAGGAATTATTATATTTACCGTTATTTTTGCTATTTTAGCAGCTAATTTTATACCCATTTTATTTTATTTTGGTTTATTATTTGTATTTTCTTTTTTATTTATTTTTATATTTTTATTTTTCGAGCCTAAAAATATAAATAAAATAAGTAATAAGTTAAATAAAAAAGAATATCAAATTTTATTAAATAAGTCTCAATATATAATATTTAATAATAAATTAAAAAAATGTCACTATAATGAATTTTTAGATAACCAAAAATTAATATTCAAATATATTGAAACACTTCCTTTACATCAACAGCAAAACAGTTTAAATGTTATTAATGAAAAAATTAATTTAAATGAAAATTTAATTAAAAATACTAAAAGAATAGTTGAAGAACAAATAAAACAAAAAGACAATACAAATCTAAAATCCAAGGTTTTATTAAAAAACATATAATATGGATACAAAATTTACTTTATTAAACACGAGAGTTATAATTTCTCATATTTACCAAAAAGAAATTGATATGGCTATTCATTATATGAAAAAGTATGATTATAATCATAATTTAGTATTTAGAGCCATTATTAAAGCAAATAATATTGTTTTATTAAGAAAAGTAGTTAATGATAATTTATTAGATTTTAATGAAATAAAAAAGAAATCTTTTGAAACTATTATTATTCAAAAAAACAAAGAAGCTTTAATTTTTTTATTTAGACTACTTCCCGAAAATTTTGATTTCGATATTCGTAATCTTTTTTTATTATCCTGTAAAAAAAATGCTTTTGATTTGGTTGATACAATACTAACTAACAAATCTAATCTAATTTCAGATGAAGTTATATTTGAAGGTATTTTATATGTTTACTTTTTAAAACAAAAAAATAAAGAATATTTATCTAATTATTTAAAAGATTATTTAAGAAATAAAAGTGTTTTTGTTGATTTCAATATATATTATTTCAAAACATTTATTCCATATTTAAAAAAGTATAACATTTTTTCATATGAAGGACTACTTTCTAGTATCTATGTTAACTATACTGATTACTTGGAGTTTATTCTTGATAATAAAAATAAAATAAATTTTTCTTTTACCGATAATAACAATAAATTATTAAAAAGAGCTATGCAGGTTGATAATTTAAATTTTACTAAAATGCTTTTAAATGAAAAAGAAGTTTTAAATTCAAAAACAATAATTAAAGATATTAAAAGAATTAGCTTTATTAAAAATAATGAAAGTATTGAACTTGCTCATAAAATTATTTGCTTGAATAAGTTCTAACAAAATACTTTTTTCCATTTTCTAAAAAGAAGCAATCTAATAAAATCAAGCCTTTATTATCCTTTGAATATACAATTTGATATATCTCGTTTTTCATTTTTTTCTGTTTAATTAAATTATCAAAATTTAATTTTTTTATTTTATTAAATTCTTTAAAACTAGTATACAAAATATTGTTTTTTATATCTTTTACCAAATATTTATCAAAATCAAACATCAGTAAATCTTTTAAATTTAACTTACTTGTTTCTATTTTATTTTTAGATTTTATATTATTAATATTTAATCCATTTATATTAATTAAGTAAGGAATATCATTTTCAACCATAAATTCAAAATAATATTTTTTATCTTTAATCATTATATTGTTAATAAATACATCTTGTGTTATTAAGTTAATTTTATTAAATAAAAGATTATCAATAAAAACTATATCCTCAATATCAACTATTTTTTTATCTTGACAATATTTATCCTTCAAGTATTTATTATTCATGTCCTTATACCTTTATCATTCTTCCTAAACGACTATAACCAATCCTAAGTTATATTATAATATAATGACATAATTTAATATTTTTACAATCAAAATTCTTTTAGTTTACTATATGTAAATAATTTCTTTTCTATTATTTCCAAATTATTCGCTATTTTAATATTTAAATATTCTTTCTTTAAAGTTTCTTTGTTTTTGGTAATTGATAATGATTTTATTTCTTTATTGTGAGATATTGAAGAATTAACAATAAAATAAGTTATCTCTTGATTTTCTAAATAGAGGTAGCTATATTTTTTTATTTCATTTAAGTAGTCATCAAAATGAGTATAACAATCTAAAAAATACATATTATTTAAATTAACTTTTTTAAACTTCATTATCAAAAAAGTATTTATTTCTTCTACTGAATCTAATTGTGTTATTTTTTGCATTAAAAATCCTTTTTTAATTATTTTTAATATGTTACAATATAAATACATTAATTCAATAAAGGAATCAACATGGAAATTTATTTAGTTGGTGGTGCTGTTAGAGATAAATTACTTAATCTTGAAGTAAAAGATGAAGATTGGGTAGTTGTTGGTGGTACGCCAGAAGATTTTTTATCAAAAGGTTATGAACAAGTTGGGGCTGACTTTCCCGTATTTTTGCATCCTGAAACAAAGGACGAATATGCTCTTGCACGAAAAGAAAGAAAAGTAGGAGCAGGATATAATGGTTTTGAAACAACATTTGATCCTTCTGTTACTCTTGAGGAAGATCTTTTTCGCAGAGATTTAACTATTAATGCTATGGCTATGGATAATGATGGCAATATTATTGATCCTTATAATGGTTTAGAAGATATGGAAAATAAAAAACTTCGCCATGTATCAGAACATTTTGCAGAAGATCCTCTTCGTGTATTACGAGTAGCAAGATTTATGGCAAGATATCATAGATTAGGTTTTACTGTTCATAAAGATACAATGGATTTAATGAAACAAATCACACAATCTGGTGAATTAGAACATTTAACTGCTGAAAGAGTATTTAAAGAACTTGATGAAAAGGTATTTAAAGAACCAAATCCAGAACAGTTTTTTTATACTTTAAGAGATTGTGGAGCACTTGAAGTTGTTTTTCCTGAAATTGATAGATTATTTGGGGTTAGACAACCACCAAAACATCATCCAGAAGTTGATACTGGTGTACATACTATGCTTGTTTTAAATCAAGCTAAAAATATATCTAATAATAATCATGCCGTAATGTATGCAGCATTAACTCATGATTTAGGTAAAGGTATTACACCAAAAGATATGCTTCCACAACATATTGGACATGAAACAACTGGTGTGCCATTAGTTGAAGAAATGAACGAAAGATTAAAAGTTCCTTCATATTATAAAACATTATCAACAAAAATGTGTAAACTACATACTAAAAGTCATAGAGCTTTTGAATTAAGTAATAGAAAAATGTATGAATTATTTAAAGAGCTTGATGCTTATAGAAATGATAAACTTTTTAATGACTTTTTACTTTCTTGTGAAGCTGATGCAAGAGGTAGGACTGGTTTAGAAAATAGAATTTATGATCAGCCTGACTATCTTCGTTTTTGTTTTGATTATTCAAAAAATATTGATGTTAAAAAGTTTGTAGAAAAAGGTTTAAAAGGTGCTGAAATAGGTGAAGCTGTTGAAGCTGAAAGAATTCATAAAATTCAAACAGCGAAACATGTTTATCCACCACATTTAAAACAAAAAGCAGAAGAAAATAGAAAATCATTTGAAAATTTTGATAATTTATCTAATGCTGAAATTATTCGATTTATGAAAGGTTTTGGTGTTGATCATAGTAGTGATTATTTAGAAGCAATTTATAACAGCTTAGATGTTAATAATCCTAAAATAATTAATATTGCAAAAGAATTTTCTAATATTGATGCTAATGTATTTTTAGAGCAGGGTTTAAAAGATCATCAAATAGGTCTTGCTATTTCTGAATCTAAAAACGATATAATTAACAAATATACAGAAAAACCAAAGATAGCAAAAAGACCTAAACCTTAATATATTAAAAGCCAATGAAAATTGGCTTTTTTTAATTATTTATACTCTTCTGTTAGCATATTTCCACATAACATTTCTAATTGTTTTTCTTTTATTTCTAGTATATAACTTGATTCATAACCTTCTTTTTCATATTTTTTTATTAACGTATTTTGATAATCATTTTTATTTTTTAATTTTAAAATAACAATTTCTTGTTCAGGTTTTTCTACCATCTGAAAGTTTGATTTAACTTTATTCCATAATGAAAGTTCAACTGGCTTATACATTTCCATCATATATTTAAAACCATTTTCTAATGCAACTCTTTTTTTCATACAAGAAATCCAACCATCAGCACTTGGATCGTTTTCTCTATGACCTTCTATTACTATTTTTGAATGGTTGTTGGATTTTTCTAATTCTTCAATATTTATATTAAAACTTGAAGAACCTAAATCTTTAGCTACAAATTTTAATTTTTCTTCGGCTGATATTAAATTAAATGTTGTTATAATTGTTGATAATAATATTATTTTTTTTAACATTTTTTTTCCTTTATAAAAATATAATATAGTATATATAATATCATTAAATAAATTAAAGTAAATATATTATGTTTTTCTTGACTATCTTATTAATTTCATTATATAATAACTTAAATAAAACAAAGTTGGTGTAAAAATGAGTGAATCAAAACAGGTTTCAGGATATTCAGGAAAAGAAGCTAATAGAATGAAAATATTAGCAGATCTTAAAGCAAAAGAAGAAAAAGAAAAAAAAGAAAAATTATTAAAAGAATTAAAAGCAAAAAAACAAGCTGAAAAAATTGAAAATGAAAAAAAAGAGGCGGAAGCATTAGCATTAAAGAGAGCAAAAAGAAAAAAGGCAATTAAAAGCACTTGTTTATTTTCTTTTATTTTTTCTTTATTATCATTTCTTATATTTGTACCAAAAGTAGATCAAATAGAGTATAAGGCACTTAGTGGAAATGAAACAGTTTTTATTGTAAAATCTGATATTTTAGGGTTTTATGATTCTCAAGTGATTGATAATTCTTGGTATGACTCCGTTAATATTAATGAATTAAAAGGTAAAATATCTTTTTGTTCTACTAAACATAAAGAAGTTAATTGTTATGATACTCAATTAATAGAAAGAAAAAATTCTTTTATTAGTTTTTTTAATTATCTTTCTTATTTAAAAAATAAATTTTTCTAAATAGTCTTTTTATTTAATATACTATTTAATATAATTAATATTATTCCTATTACTATATAGTATATAATTTGAGTTAAATCTTCTAATTCTACTATTTGTTCTATACTTATTACTAAAATTATTATAGTTAATCTTATTAATTTTTCGTATTGTTTAAATATTCCATAAGCTAATAGCCCTATATTAAATGAAATAAATATTAGACTTTCAAAGTAATTTATTAAAAATATCCATATATAACATAAGGAATATATTACCTTGTTATATTCCTCTCTATTATTAAATTTATTAAATAAAATTAATAAACCGTTAGATAACATCATTAAACCTATAAAAATTAAATCTTCATTTTTTCTAAAAATATCAATAAATTGAGCAAATGCACTAATATTATATAAAAGAATTAATGATATATAAGCAATATTATCTTTTGTCTTTAATTTATTAAAGTATACTAATGTTGATAATACTATTAAATTAATATAATAAATAATTAACATACCTTTTTCAATAAAATTTTCAAATGGACTTTTATAAAAATTTTCTTGTAAAATCATAAAAATCATAAAATTAATAATTAAAAATGGCATAACTAAAATATAATCATTTTTATATTTTGTATAAAAATAAACGGAAAGAATGATAGCTGGAATTTCAATTAGTTTTAAGGAATATATTAAGTTTCCTTGGGCTTGAGATTGCTGAAAAAAATCTGTAAATCCTATTAATGTTCCAAAACATAGTAATAAAAATATAAGTAGATTACTTATTTTAAAAACTAAATCTTCTTTATTTATATTTCTAACAAAGTAATTTAATCCTAAACCTGTTAAAAATATAATCACACCTGCAATTTCATGATCTTGAGAATTTATTAACATAAATGAATATAATAATATACCAAATATGACCATTATACTGCCTATTATATTTAAAATAGAAACATTAGATTTTTTTTCTTTATTAACAAAATCAATAAATTCTTCGTAAGAACTTATTATACCTTTTGATTCTGCTTTTTTTAATATATCTTTATTTATTTTCATAATATTATAGCCTATAATAATTTATATATATTATAGTACTATAATACTTATTATTTAAAAATCAAAAACTATTAAATTTTATAAATGTTTTTGTTTCTTTTGAAATATATTTGTCTTTTTCTATTATATCATTAGCATATTTCAAAGCTTCTGGTTCTTTTAACAAAATATTTAAGTGCTTCATTCTACCTAATTTCATTGCTGTTCTTACAATATAAAAAAGATTTTTTTGTAAATTTTTGTTATTATTTTTATATTTTAAAATTTCATTAAATATTTCAAGACAATTGTTTTCAATTACAATCATGATATTTTTACTACGGCTTGTTAGTGGATTTATTTTTTCTTCTTCCACAATGTATTTAAAAATATCCAATTGTTTATGTTTACAAGATTCTCTTAAAGCAAAATAAAGATTTTTTTGTTTTTCTTCTTGATTCATTTTATTTATAAGTAATTTTAAGTACTCTAAATTACCTTCTTTTACTAATCTTTTTATTAAATCATGCGCTTTATCTATTAAATTATAATCATTTCTTTCTATTAAATAATTTATGATTTCTTTATTTTTTTTAACTGCTGCTTCTTCCCAAGCAGCTATATACGTTGATTTAGATTGATAGTTTTTATTATTAAATACTTTTTTTAATAATTCTAATTCATTATTAAAAACAATATTTCTTATAAAACGATTATCTTTTGATACTAAATTTAAATCATGTTCTAATAATAAATTAATTATTTCTTTATTATTATTTTGGGCGGCTTTTATTACTGCTTCATCATTTTTAGCTCTTGGATTAACTTTTTTGTTTTCTAAAAGATATTTAACCACTTCAACTTGATTATTTTTTACGGCTATTCTTAAAGCTATATTAAATTCATGATCTACTTTTATACTTGGTTGTTCTAAAAATATTTTAATATAATTTAAATATCCTTTTTTACAAGATTCAATGAAATATTTATGATTTGACACTTCTGGTTTAAAGAATTTTTGATTACAAAAGAAAATAAGCTCTTCCTCATAAATATTATCTTCAAGTATATTAGATAAAATATAATCAGAAGCATTAGCAGTGTAAAGCTGTTTTTGATATTGACTTTTATCAATTATCATTTTTAATTTTTCTATATTTTTTTCTTTAATTACATCAATAATTATTTTCACTTTAAAACACCTCTATTTTATTTTTAGTTTGTTTTAATTTTATTTTTTTTAAAACAGGATTAAATAACTTATCTTTTTTAAAATTGTTTAAAATATCATTATCAATTTCATTTAACCATTCATTATATTCAATCATACAATTGATAGCAATATACCATTTACTAAAAAAAACACACTTTACAAATTCCTTTTTATTTTTTATATAATTTTTATTTTCTAATAAAAACTTAAAAGCTTCTATATTTTTATTATTTAAAATAAATTTTAAAGCTTGGAAATTATCAAGACTTATATCAGCACCTGCTTTTAATAAAGACTCAGCATTTTTAATTTTATTTTTCTGACAGGCAAAATAAAGACAATAATCTTTATCTATATAATTATTAACTTTTTCATTTTTCAATAAATAATTTAATATAAAATTTCTTTTTTCTGTTGATAATAAATAAAAAATATCATTATTATCTTCAAGAAGTTTTAAATCAATATTTTCAAAATATTTATTTAAGTATTTAAGAACAACTTTATTATTAATTTGTTTTTGTTTTACCATTAAAGACATTGCTTTTGTTTTTTCATGAAAACAAGCATTTTTATCTTCTAATAAATACATAATTTTATGCATTTTTTCTTTTGTAAAATTATAATTATACATTTAAATCCTAACAGAAATTTTTATTAGTATACCTATTTCTTATTATAATATCAAGTTTTAATTGCTTTTATTTTTTTAATTTGTTATAATTAATTAAAATTTCAAACAGGATTATAATTTATGGGTGGAACAGTAAAAATTTCAATTAGAACCGAAGATAAAATTTACAATTTAGATGCTTATACTTCGTTTATTAAATATGTAGCTCTTGATGTAGCATTATTAAAAAAAGATAAAAAACGAATCTTAGATATTATAAAAGAAGCCGAAGATTTATATGATTTCAAACATGAAGAACAACTACTATCACCTAAAGGTTATGGACTTGTGTATATTGATTTAGTAAAAGATGTTATTATTTCAAATCAAGGATATACCAGCCTTGAATATATATCTTCTTTTTCTTTGCGTAGATTCGATCAAGAAGATTTAGAACTAATGGCAGAAAATAAAACATCAAAAAATGAAGAAATTCAACAGATTATTGATTTATATTTTGAAGGGTTGATACCTAAAACATTTGATTATTATAATTATGAAAAGAATAAAGAAGAAAACTATACTTTTAAAGCAAGCAATCTTAAAGAATTTTTATTAGAATGTAAAAATATAAAGAAATTCACCAATGATCTCAATATTCCTGTTAATCTTCCTGAAAATTATACCTTATATGAAATGGATTCATATGATATTGAAGATTACAAAAAAATCAAAAAACAAATTTCTGATTTAGGTGTTAAATTTTCCAAAGAAGAAGAATTTGCTTGGATTGATTGGTTTGAATATATTAATGAGGACTAATATATTTCTACATTTAATAAATAATAAGAACTTATTAACAAATAACCAGTAAATATTGTTAACATAAATGATATAAAATAAGTTATTATAGTTCTTTTTTTATTTTTAGTTATTTCTAGTTTTTTCTTTAAAAAATATGCAAAAACAAGTATTAAAACTAAAACCATTAATATTAAAGTGTATATTGGATCTATTAACATAAAAAAAATTCCTTTTGTCTTGTTATAATATAGTGGTTTTTTATTTATTTTCAATGTTTGACTTTATTTTTCTTTTTAGATATAATCAACCTATTATAAATTAAAAAGAGATATTAAAATGAAACATAAAAATAAGAATACAATTTTAAATATTAAGAAAACCAATTTTGAATATGAAATCATTGAATCTTTTAAAGCTGGATTAGTTTTAGAAGGGTGGATGGTTAAGGCTATTCGTGCAAGAAAAATTTCTGCTTCAAATAGTGTATATGTTAATATTTTTAAAGGTGAAGCTTACCTTGAAGGTATTAATATCACTTCTTTAAAAGAAACTAATTCTTTCAAAGATATTAATGAACAACCACGTATTAAATTATTATTAAATAAAAAAGAACTTAATAAATTAATAGGTGCTCAACAGGAAGCTGGTTTTACTATTGCTTTACAAAATATTTTTTGGGAAAAACACTTAGTTAAAGCTAATATTGCTCTTGCAAAAGGGAAAAATGTTAGAGATAAAAGACGAACAATTAAAGAACGTGATATTAAAAGAGAAACAGCACGAGAGTTAAAAAAATATTAACATTTTTTATTTTTGTGCTATTTTTATATTTATTGAAAAGGAATTCTTATGATATACAATATAGAAAAATTTAAATTAAACATTAATACTCAAAAACAGTATCTTATACAAATAAAAGGTATTAACAAAAATATAGAAATTGTATCTTTTATTTCTTTTGAAGTTCTTCAAAAAGAAAGAAAGTTAAAAGTTGATTATTATGTTGGTAATACAGTTGCTAACTCCTTTATATTCTATAATATTCCATTAGAACACCTAATTAATATATCTGAACAAAATTATATTTTAATTCAAGAACTTTTTAATGTTAAAAATAAAAATATAGTAAGTTATGAAAAAGAACCTGAAAATTTTCATTACAGTGTTGTTAATAAATTAGCTTTATAATTTTTTATGTTATAATCTAAATATAAATAAAGAGAAATTATAAAATGGATTTATTAAAATTTTCAAAAAAAATAACACCTTATGGAATGATTGGATTAATATTAACAAATTCTATTACTCCTGCTTTTGCACATGGCAATCATGAAGCTGATATTAATAGTTTTCAAAATTCTCAATCGGTTGTTGTAACACAACAGGTAGAGAGCAACCAAGAAATAGAATCAAATCAACAAAATACAGATTCACTAAATATTTTTCAAGATCATATTACAGGAAAATTTGTTAGTTCTCAACATGTATTAGAGCATGGAGGAACATATAATAATCCATTAAATCCTGAAGAAGTTATTTTTTTTAATGTTGATTATAAAAATAAAATATCAAGAGAAATATTTAAAGATAGTGATGATTATTCTACAACCTTAAATAATTCTGAAAGTCTTCGAAAATTATTTATTTTAAGAAATGGACAATCTTCTGTTAATTTTCAATATCAAACAGATAATGAAAATAGTCCTGATTATATTAATTTAAATTCAAAAGAAATACATCATTTTGCTAAAGATTTAAAAAGAAGAGGTTTGGATTATAAAGATATAGATTATGCAGAAAGGTTTATTTTATATCATGAATTTGCTCATTCTATGTCAAATATGGAAAAACAGTTTAATGAATTAAAGACAAAAAAAGAATTTGAATCTTTTGAATTTAAAAATATGTCAGAATCTTTTTCTGATGTTTTGGGAGGTATTGCTGTTTATAAAGACATGCAAAAAGATAAAACAGGAAACGAACTTGATGAAAGTTTTAATAAATTTTTATTTGCTCTAATTTCAAAAAGAGAAGTAGATTTTCTTAATACTGATAGAGAATTTGATAAACAAGACCCTCACTATTCCGTAATACCACTATTTGTACTTTATAATCTTCATAATGAAAATCCTGGTTTATTAAAAGATATAGATATGAAACAAGCACAACAATTAAGTGCTGTAATAGTTAATAGAACATTAAATCATGAAGATGTTAAAAATGTATTATTTGATAATAAACAAAAAAATATTTCTCAATTTGCAGAAGATCGTGGCGCTAAAATGGAATTATTTACAAAATTAGCCAAGGATATAAATGAAGATATTAAAGATATGATAACTGTTAATGATAATGGAAAAGTTTCTTTTGAGTATAATCCAGAAAAGCAATCTAATATTTTAAAAGATAAGCCAAAATCTTATAAAATTTAAAAGTCATTAATTTATTATATTTTTTATAATTTAGTTATTTTTTTGTTTACTTTTTGTTATTTTTATTATATTTATTATATAAGCTCTTTTATTATTTAATTTATTAATTATTTTATTATTTTTGTAGTTTTATTTCAAAATTGGGGAAAGAAAAACTTTCAGTATAATAATATAGGTGATGAACAAACTTTTAAAATAAGGTTAATAGATTTTTATAGTCCTGGTTTTTATGATCAAATTGTTTTTATAAATGATAATGATGCCAATTCAAGTCAAAACAAGTATTCAACTTTCTCTGATATAAAATTTTATGAAGAAGAAATTGGTCTACCACCAGTAAGCGAATACATATTATTTGATGAAGATACTCTTTACCCACTTTATAATCAAGATGGTCAAGGTAAAGTATTTATAGTGAAAGATGGAACACCTAATGGACAAAATTCTTTAAACTATGGAAAAGAAATTCAATTGACGGGTAATAAATGGCAACTTCAATATGGAGATTATCATATCACACCTAATTCTGTTTTAGAATTTGAATTTGCTTCAACTTCAGAAGGTGAAATACACGGTATTGGTTTCAGTAACGGAGAACTTAATAGAAATAATACATTTAAGGTATTAGGTACTCAAAATTGGGGCTAACTGCAGTACATAAAATATTTAATAAAATCTGATCAGTGTTCTTTTATTTTATGTTAACCTCTTTTATATCAACTAATTATAGGAGTTAACTATGCTTTTAAAAGAACACCAATATCTTTCCATCGGTCAAGCTGCTAAATATATTGGACTTTCTATCCCTACTCTTCGTAGATATGAAAAATCTGATAAACTTATTCCTTGTTTTCGTACTCTTGGTTTTCATAGACGTTATGCTATCAAAGACCTTAGAAAACTTATCAACAAAGAAAACACACTTCATACTATTTGTTATTCAAGAGTTTCTACTCACGATCAAAAAAAAGATTTAGTTACACAAGAAGCTAAATTATTGGATTATTGTAAAAAAAAAGATAAATAATATTTTATCTATTAAAGATTTAGGAAGTG
>Ga0208300_100322_pt1 | contig 40159 bp, 24 predicted proteins | sample 23_taG_FD_184096 | JGI IMG/M metagenome (GOLD analysis project Ga0208300, IMG submission 184096) | Marine viral communities from Cariaco Basin, Caribbean Sea - 23_WHOI_OMZ (SPAdes) (version 2) | ecosystem: Environmental > Aquatic > Marine > Oceanic | place: Caribbean Sea: Cariaco Basin...
AAAAGTACTTACCTGTGCGTCTTAAATGCTCAAAGCTTAACGCATTAACATAGTTCCACGCATAGTTAACACTCCCAGCTAGTTTGTTTAGCTGGTTTGCATGTTTGTCTTTGATGCGTAGCTTGAGTGTTTTCATAGAGTTAGTATGGCGAGGTTAATTTTAACTTGCAATACTTTAAGTACTGATCACGACAGTGTGTGTCGCCTTATATCCACCCCCTGAAGTGGGTGGTTTTACGGCGACCGGTGATAAATAAAAAAGGGGCTAACTCAGTGGTTAGCCCCTTTTTTGCGATTTATAACAATGACAACGCTTTTAGGCTATTTGAAATTTAGCCTTCTTCGTATTCAACGCCGCGCTGACCATGCTTCTCGACCACTGTAAGTAAGATACGACTGCCTTCTGCAGCGGCCTTACTGCCATCATCTAGAGCACTGTCAAAAACGTCCTCGCTTAAGGTCACATGCACCGCACCACCTTCTGCTAAATCTCCGAACAGTACCATATTGGCCAGTGGCTTTTTAATCTCATTTTGGATCAAGCGCTGCATTGGACGCGCTCCCATTAAGCGATCATAGCCTTTTTCAGCCAAGTATTCACGTACCTCATCATCAATCTCTAGCATCACTTGCTTATCATCTAGCTGAGCTTGCAATTCAACTAAGAACTTATCGACTACCGATACTACGATAGAGGGATCTAGAGGGTTGAACTGAATAATGGCATCGAGACGGTTACGGAACTCTGGCGTAAACACACGATTCATCGCCTCAGTGTTGTCTTTACTGTGATCTTGCTTAGTAAAGCCCATTGATGAACGGCTGATGTTCTCGGCGCCCACGTTGGTAGTCATAATCAAGATGACTTGCTTAAAGCTTGCAACGCGGCCATTATTATCCGTAAGCGAGCCATGATCCATCACTTGCAGTAGCAAGTTGAACACATCGGGATGCGCTTTTTCAATCTCATCGAGTAGCAAGACACAATGCGGATGCTGATTGATTTTTTCAGTCAGTAAACCACCTTGATCAAAGCCCACATAGCCTGGAGGCGCACCAATTAAACGAGAGGCGGTATGCGCTTCCATATACTCAGACATATCAAAGCGTATCAGCTCGATGCCCATCAGATTGGCCAGCTGCTTAGACACCTCGGTTTTACCCACACCAGTAGGGCCAGCAAACATAAACGAGCCAATCGGCTTATCTGCAGATTTTAGACCCGCACGAGACAATTTAATCGCATCTGACAAGGTTTTTATGGCTTCATCTTGGCCAAATACCAAGCGATTTAAATCACGCTCTAGGTGCTGTAACAACGACTTGTCATCATTAGACACTGATTTTGGCGGAATACGAGCAAGCTTGGAGATAATCGCTTCGATATCCTCTACATCAATAACTGTAGGTGCCGCTTGCGTCTCATCATCCAATGCCTCATCCGTATCTTCAAAGTCAGACTCTACCGACTCTAAAGAGTCATCGTCATTATCACCATCAGCTTCGGCGTCTAAACCGCTCTCATCAGCATCAATTTGGGCATCATAATCGGTCTTGTTACCCAAAACGTCATCGCTTAAGTCTACCGCATTGACATCTGTACTGTTGAGCTCATCAATTAACTGATTTTCCTCTTCAACCTGAGCGGCATCTGGCGTCACGCCCAAACGCTTATAAGCACCTGCTTCATCAATCACGTCAATGGCTTTATCTGGCAAAAAGCGCTCATGAATGTGTTTGGCTGATAGCTGAACTGCGCTCACTAAAGCGGCATCTGTGTACTTCACATTATGAAACTCTTCATAACGTGATTTTAGGCCACGCAAGATTTCAATGCTGTCATCCACACTCGGCTCATTGACATCGATTTTTTGGAAGCGACGTGATAACGCATGATCTTTTTCAAACACCTGACGATACTCTGTAAAGGTGGTTGATCCGATACATCTAAGCTCACCATTAGCCAATGCAGGCTTGATTAAGTTAGACACATCCATATTACTGCTCATGGATGAGCCAGCACCAATAATCATGTGCACTTCATCAATAAACAAAATGGCATTGGGCTTTTTCTTAAGCTCATCAAGCAAAGCTTTCATGCGCTTTTCAAAGTCACCCCGATATTTGGTACCAGCAATTAATGAGCCAATATCTAGGCTATAAATCACGCAGCCCTGTAAAGGTTTGGGTGCTTTATTGTTAATAATTAACCAAGCCAAACCTTCTGCAATAGAGGTTTTACCCACACCAGGATCACCGACTAACAGCGGGTTATTTTTGCGGCGACGACAAAGTACCTGTGCGGTACGCTCGATTTCACTTGAGCGGCCAATAAGTGGATCCGTTTTGCCTTCTGCGGCCCGTTTATTTAAGTTAACCGCAAATTCAGTCAGTGGGTCTTTTTTGGCACGAGCGGCTTTAGGGTCTGCGCCTTCATTGTCTGATGGACCTTCACGAGTCTCATCACCCTCATTGCCATGTGACAAATATTGAGTCAGCTCAAGACGGCTCACACCTTGCTTTTTAAGCAAATATACCGCATAGGTATCATGCTCTGAGAACATAGAGACTAAGATATCCGAGCCTTGTACTAGGCGGCCTGAGCCAATAGATTGCACATGGAAAATAGCGCGCTGCAAAATACGATCAAAGCTTTGGGTTGCTTGCGGTGTTTGCTCAAGATCAGCATCAAGCTTTGGCGTATGTTTATCGATATAGGCTTCTAAATCCGAGCGCAAGCTGCTGATATCAGCGCCGCAAGATTTAAGGGTGGTAACTGCATTATTGTTTTCTAATAAAGCCAGCAACAAATGTTCAACGGTTAAATACTCATGTGACTTTTGTCGGGCCAGCGTCATGGCTAGACGCAAGGAAACTTCGAGGTGACGACTTAACATAGAGGTATCCTGATAATTGTTATTTTTTAATAGGTAAGATCATTACAAATATACGTTTGATAGACAGTTAACTAACTATAGCAAGTTAACACCAAGTTGGGGTTATTTAATGACCATTAATATGGATCACACCATGAACTGCGACACAATGATCTTACGCACATACTCATTAGGTAGGGTTGTTGAGTATAAAAATCAAGCCTATCGCCAAACTTTGTACTTATCAGATACGCAAAACATACGTAATTTTTGGCTATCATTTCAGACAGTTATAGGGCGCTTTTTTATTATGATTAAACATAATGCTGACAGCAAAAATAAAAAAATCTCTTAGCGCCCACGTGAGTACTAAGAGATTTTTTTAGCTTAAGCTGTCTGCTTAGTGCCTACTTTTTTAAGGCTTTAAGCAGCGTGTTAGCCCTTAAGGTACCAGCCAGCCCAAAAATACTGATATGGTGATAATACCAATCAGTGACGATACCAATAACGTCGCCCCTGAAACTGCTGGGCGTACATTAACGGTTGCACCAAACACCAACCCAAAGAACGCAGATGGAATGGCCATTAGGATAACCGCTTGTACCACTGCTTCATGGTTAATACCAATTAATACCGCAATACCAAATGTCAATAAGGGCTGAATGACGTTACTCAATAATGTACTGACTGAGACGTTGGTATTTATTTTAATTTTTTGAGCAGATAGTAATAAGCCTGTTAAGAATAAGCCAACGCCACCCGTCGCCATCGTAATGGGCTGGAAGGCTGTTGCAGCAAGTTTAGGCATAGGAATACCGATAATTGCCCATATCAAACCAATAACCGGTAAGAAAAATACAGGCGTTTTCACCGCTCCGATTAAGCCTTTAATAAATTCTTTTTTGACCGACACTTCTTCATCAGGAGCAGAGGTGCCCATTGCTAACTGTGCCAAGGCTATGGGGGTCACAAAGATAGAACCTGCCGCAATAGCTATCGCTACCAATAACGCTGCTTGATCACCAAATAGCGGAAGTGTTAGCGGGATACCAATTGACGCATAGTTCGGGAACGCAATAGTTAACGACTGCACAACCCCTTCAGCTAAGCTTAGTTTAAATACTTTTTGCTGAATCCATAACGATGCTAAATATAAAATAAGCATCGACACCCCAATCACTAAGATCAGTGTGAGGTTCGGGATGATGACATCCCGGGGGGTTCGTGCAATAGCAATAAACATGGTCAACGGTACCATAAAGGTCATTAACATGACATTGATGGTTTTGACGTTTTGATTGTCGACCATACCCCGCTTACCGGCAACATAACCAATTAGTAAGCCGACATAGATGGGCAATAAGGCGCCAACGATGATATTAAACATGTGGCTTCTCCGGTTTTAGGTTTAGTAAACGTTACCTTGATTAGGATCAACAATGACATCAATCACATGAGGGCGTGGGTCATTTAATGCTGCGCTTAGCGCCTCATCTAACTCATCCACATTGTCCACCTTAGAGGCATGACAACCATAACCGAGAGCAATTTGGGTAATATCAATTTCTGGCAAGTCCATACCTGGGGTATTAGAAGTGCCCATGATGTCTGAGAACGCTTTTAGTGCACCATAACCACTGTTATTAAGCACGATGATGGTTAACGGTAAGCCATGCTGAGCTGCGGTCCACAATGCTTGAATTGAGTACTGCATTGAGCCATCACCAATCACTGCGACCACTTTGCGCTCATCTTGCGCAAGCCCGATACCCACTGATGCGGGTAAGCCATAACCCAGACCGCCACTTGACATGGTATAAAAACCGCCTTTTTGAGTCACTGGCAAGTTCTTTTGCAGTGCAGGACGGTGAGACGGTGCTTCCTCTACCAAAATCGCATCTTTTGGCATAAGCTCGCTGAGTCTAGATAGCACATAAGCAGCTGAAGGTTTACCGTCCCCTTTTTGTGGCGTGCTGCGCTCAATGGCGAAAGGTTTGGCCACATCAGCGGCAGGTTTTTCTGGTAATAGCTCAATCAGTTTTTCAAGGGATTCGTTTAGCTCACCCACCAAGCTTAGATCTGCTTTTGCACGGGCAGCCGCATTTGGATCTGAGGTTAGCTGCATCACCTTAATATCTGGATTGGTTAATACGGCGGCCTCTCCTTCAACGTGGAAGGTAAATACTGGTGCACCAGCCACGACAACCAAGTCGTGACGCTCAAGCATTTTTGATAGATTTTCTGGAATAGCCGGTAAGAAGCCACCAAATTGTGGATGATCTTCAGGGAAAGCTGCTGCTGCTACTACTGGTGCAACATATGCGGTTGCGCCTGTGCGCTCTGCAAGCTTCACTGCATTATCATACGCATCAAAAATATCGATTTCAGTACCCACGACTAACGCCGGACGTTTTGCTTTAGAGAGTGCCTCTGCAACGCGCTCAAGACCATTTTCACGTGCTGGACCAAAGCCAATGGCATCGACGACTTTAACAGGGTCACAAGGCTTGTCCCAATCATCATTAGGTACAGAGATAAAGGTGGGACCATAGGGAGGCTGCATCGCAATCTCAAAGCAGCGTGCCAATGCCGCTGGTACATCTTGTGCAGTGGCCGGCTCTACGGACCACTTAACATAAGGCTTAGGGAAGCTTGCTGCATCGTCTGCAGCAAGATACGCCTCTGATGACAGTAATGAGCGGCCTTGCTGACCTGCCATCACCACCATAGGCACTTGGTTTTTATAGGCGGTAAATAAGTTACCTAAACTATTACCAAGACCTGCGGCTGAATGCACGTTAACGAATGTCGGACGACCTGTGGCTCGTGCCATACCATCAGCCATACCAACGGCGGACGCTTCTTGCAAACCCAGCACATATTCAAAATCTTCTGGCCAATCGCCCAAAAAGGCAAGTTCTGTTGATCCAGGGTTACCAAATACCGTCTTAACCCCTAAATCACGTAATACCTGAATAACAACATCTCGAACTGTTAATTGATTAGATGACATAAATTTATCCTATTAGTTATTTTAACTTTATGTTTAGATTTTATTAAAAAAATAAATGGTGGGATCTAAAAACTTTTATGCGTCACTTCAGGTGCGTCAGTTTCTTACTAAATCAATATAAAACCTCTGTTGATAGGCACTTCCGCATCTTAGTGATGAAAACTATACAACAATCTGTAAAAAACTGGATGACATTTTTTGTAATGAAAAAGTAATTTTCGTTACCGAATATTTTATTTTTTAATGTAATATTTACTTAACAATAATCAATAAACAGCAATAAGCTAAAATAAGCAGATGGTCTACACAGACAGCGTTTTTTAAAGCATTGATGACGAAAAGCAATGTCAGAAACTCTGATAGCCCTCAACCCTCACCTTGGTTACAATTTTTTAAAGTATGTCTATATGGTTAGTAACAGTGGGATGCTACTTTTATCCCTAAGATAAGCAAAGACCATAATCAATAACCATAAAATAAGGAGATAATCATGAATAAAACACTAAGTGCAGATGCCATGATGAAGGTATTGAACGATTGGGGAGTTAAGCGGGTATATGGCTTACCTGGCGGCTCTCTTGACTCAACCATGAATGCCATTTATAACTGGCGAGATAAGATTAAATATATCGGTGTTCGTCATGAAGAGGTCGGTGGTCTGGCCGCGGTGGCTGAGGCAAAGTGGACCGGTAAAATTGCGGTTATGCTAGGCTCTGCAGGCCCAGGTGCTGCCCATTTATTAAATCCGCTGCATGATGCCGCTTTGGATCATATTCCAGTATTGGCCATTGTCGGTCAGGTACCAAGTGATAAGATGAATACCGACTACTTCCAAGAAATGCCTGAAAACCCAATGTTTACAAGTTCTGCTGTCTATAACCGCACGGTAATGACACCCGAACAGCTACCAGAAGTCATCGACACTGCCATTCGCAAAGCTTATGAGCTCAAAGGTCCGGCAGTGATTGTTATTCCTAAAGATTTTGGCTGGGTGGAGATTGAGGATAATTACGTCTCTTCTGCCCAAAAATACAGCACGCCGCAGTGGCAACTGCCTGCCAATGAGGAGGATGTCGAAAAGGTATTGGATTTACTTGAGCAGTCCAGCCGCCCTATTGTCTATTTTGGCCGCGGCGCGCAGGGTGCCGCCGATGAGCTGCGTGAGCTTGCTGCTTTATTGAAACTGCCGATGGTATCTAGTTATTTAGCCAAAGGCATCTTAGAGGGTGACGAAGAGTTTTATATGCTCTCTACTGGACGCGTGGCGACTAAGCCTGGCGTCGATGTCGCCCGTGCTGCAGACTTTGTGCTCTTTACTGGTACCAATTTTGAATTCCCGATGTTCTCAGAAGAGGCAACCTTTGTGGATGTCAACCTCAACCCTTCTGTAATTGGCGCCAGACACCAGACTAAGCTTGGTATCTTAGCCGACGTCCCGACATTTTTGCGTCAACTGCTTAACGCCGCAAAAAAACGTTATGGCGAGGACGGCGCAAACTATGCGTCTGCCCGAAACAGTCAGCCAGATAGTGATTATCAGGCTTGGTATGCCGCGGCAGTAGAAGACAAAAAACAATGGGATGCATGGCTTGCAAAACGTGCTGAGCGCAATACCAATCCAGTTGGCTTTGAAAGCGTATACAAAGTCATTAACAAAATGGCGGCGAAAGATGCACTGTTTGGTGTGGATGTGGGTAATGTTAATATTGCCGTAGCTCGTCTACTCAACTTAGGTGGCGGGCGTCGTCAGGTAACTTCACCGCTGTATGCCACCATGGGCTTTGGTATGCCAGCCGCCATTGCCGCAGCGCTAGAGTACCCTGATCGTGAGGTCTGGAGCTTATCAGGAGATGGCGGCTTGGCGATGGTGGTACCCGATCTAATCACCCAAGCAGAGCATGAGCTACCTATTATGAACTTGGTATTTACCAATGAGTCTTTAGGATATATCGAGGCCGAACAAGATGATACCCATCAGCCGCATTCGGGTATTAAACTACAAAATGTTGACTTTGCAAAAGTCGCAGAAGGCTTCCAAGTGACTGGCTTTACCGTACACAAAGCTGAAGAGCTTGAATCTGTATTACAACAGGCTCAGCAAGTCACCCGCAGCGGCAAACCGGTACTGGTAGATATAAAAATCACCAATGAGCGATTACTGCCTGTTGAACAGTTCCCGCACCGCCGCTCTGGTGAGCCAGATGTGATTGCTGATTTTGATAAATTTGTTGAGCATTTTGAAGCAGAAGCACTTGAGCCCTTTGGTGAGATATTAGATCGTCATGGCGTAAAAAGCTTTTAGAAGCACCGCTCATCACATCTTTAGAATCACAGCTGAAGCTGAAAATTCCCTACTCAACATCAGCTGCTATACAAGATACAACCTGTAAAACATGGAGCAAAATAGAGAACGGAGCAAAATAAACAACATAGCTGGCCACAATAGAAATAGGCCAGAACACGCACAAAAAAAAGCAGCTAATTATTAGCTGCTTTGATGTGGTTCAATCTGAGTTAACAAAGGGTAGCCTTCTTTTCGAGCGGTCTGGTTGACCTTTTTGGCTTTAGTCTCTGCAATATCTTTTGGATAAATACCCGCAATACCACGGCCTTGATTGTGGATATTGAGCATAATCTCAACCGCTTTGTCCATATTATGGCGAAATTCAGACTGCAACACATACACCACAAATTCCATAGGCGTATAGTCATCGTTATACATGACTACCGCATACATGGGTGGCTCAGTAATCTCAGGTTCTGCTACCAAAACCTCAACTTCACCCTCTTCTTCTGTATGCTCATCGATGAGCTTCAAAGGACGAGCAATTGGCAGCGTTGCTGGGTGATGCCAGTCTGCTGACCCACCCTTATGACTTACAACCATAAACGTCTTATTTTGTTTCATAGTGGCTTGATAATCTTTGAGTTTGCGGCAAATAAAACCTATTTACTTGCCTGGGTGTTGCCTTTGCCTTCATTAACAGGGCGTTGGTCGGTTTCTGGCACTTCAGATAACGACATAGGCATTTTTTCTACCGGGGCTGACAACTGCCAGTTGTAGATTTGTTCTACTTTTTGACCGTTGGATTCTAGATTTAACTTGGCTTGCTTAGGTTTAAAGCCACTTGGCATCACAAAACGACCTCTGATACGCGAAATGCCTTTAATATCATAGGTACTAGGCTCTAGTGGTACTTCCACCAAACTGTCTTCGTCTAACAAGGTTAAAGTGGGCTTTAAGCGGTGCTGCAGGCCGTCTTTGGCCAACATAGCAACATCAAAGCGGTATTCAAAGGCATTCTCAGGTAACGGCTCCATCTTGGCGCCAACTACTTGTAGCGGCAAGCCACCTTGCTGAACCAAGCTTTGAGCATAGACATCGTTTACTTGGATAAGCTGCATATTTTTGACTTCCAAATCTTGGATGTCTTGGCGCATCTGACCTAAGTTATTTAGGCTGATGTCACGCTCTTGCTTGGCGGTATTGACCTGTTTGGTTAACGACTCTACATTCAGCTTAAGTTTTTTAATATCCTCAGCGGTCAGCTGCTGAGCATCACCTTTAAGCTTGGCTTCATTTTGCGAAGCCTGATAACCTCGGTAATAACCAAATTTATGGCCAAAAGCAGTGGCAATCACGCCTGTTAACAAGACTGCACTCGCAAATAAGACCAATATCAGCGGACTCATCACACCAGAGGATGATCGCTTCACAATTTTTGGAGTGGATTTGCTGATTTCGGTGGGCATGTGTTCTAGGCTCGTATCTTATGAATCGGCAATTAGTTAAGCAGCCAAAGTTAAAGGCCATTTTAAGGCAAGGTATTATACCTAACTCTTAAAGCAATAACTAACATCAGATTAGCTTCAATAACATATTTCTATCATCAATCTGTTATAAAGCATAAACTATTCGGCAAATATATCGCTATCAAATCTGTACCAAATGGGTTTAGTTTATACATAACTGACGACTAATCAAGAGATTATCGTAAGCGGTCTGACTCAAAAAACCCTAAGTAACAGACCGAATGCTGCAATATCTATTTAAAAAACATACGTTTAAGACAACCCTTATCCTATAAAGTATCACCTAAGGCACGACGGGCACATGATTAAGTCCTAACGACTCCTCGAAGCCAAACATCACGTTCATACACTGAACTGCTTGCCCTGCTGCACCTTTGACCAAGTTATCTTGTACCACTAAAATTGTGGCTTCTTTGTTACTGTTGTTTTGATGTACGGCGATACGTAGACGGTTACTGGCTCTTACGCTACGGGTATCGGGAAATTCACCCGCCGGCAACACATCGATAAAGGGCTCATCTTTATAGGCCTGCTCATAAATTGCTTGCAAATCAAGCTGACAGCCGGCCTCGGTTAATCCCAGATGAATTGTACTAAACATACCACGAATCATAGGCACCAGATGCGGTACAAATCGAATATTTTGGGTGAACTTGCTTTGTAATAACACATGCACGCCCTGCTCAATCTCTGGCAAATGACGATGCCCTGCTACGCCATAGGCACTAAAGTTATCTGTGGTTTCTGCATAATTTAGTGACAGCTTGGCTTGACGGCCAGCCCCTGATACCCCCGATTTGGCATCAATAATAATGCGCGGCTCAATTAAAGCGTCACTCGCTAAGTTTTGGGCCTCGATAACTGGCTTTAGACCCAAAATAGCTGTGGTTGGGTAACAGCCAGGGTTGCCAATCACACTGGCAGACTTGATCGCGTCACGGTTAATTTCAGGCAAACCATAAGCCGCCTGCTTGAGCAAATCTGGGCAAGCATGCTTATGCTTGTACCAGTGCTCGAAGTCTTGTAACGACTGCAACCTAAAGTCAGCTGCCAAGTCAATGACTTTGACCCCAGCCGCTACTAGAGCTTCAGCTTGCTGCATAGCCACACCATGGGGGGTAGCAAAAAACACCACATCACATTGTGTCAGTGCCGATAACGTATCTTCACCCAAATCACTGTAGGTGAGCTCAGAGATGCCTCTTAAGCTTGGAAAAATGCTTGCCACAGGTTTTCCGGCCTCTGATCGTGAAGTTAACCATTTGATGTTCACTTTTGGGTGCGAAGATAACAATCTAATAAGCTCAACGCCGGTATATCCGGTACCTCCCACTATGGCTATTTGTAACATATCCTATCCTACTGTTTTGAAAGTCAATTAAATAAAATCCATCTTATACTTAATCAATCTCACTTTGAGATCTATATTTATAAACTAGACGCTGGGCTGTCCCTGTTGGTTTTAGCATAGCCACTGAGTACTGAGTGTAAAATAGGCTTATCTAAGTAAGCCTATTTTTAGTGTAAATGTTTTAATTTATCACTGTGATGCTGTGATGCTGTGATGTTACAGCTTGTACTCATGCACGGCATCCACAAAGACCCCTGCATTTTTTGGGTCTACCCACTGAGTAATGCCATGGCCTAAGTTCGCAATATAGCCTGTCTTCTCACCACCGGCATAGGCATCATCTAGCATGGCATTGACTGACTGTCTGATTAACTCAGGTGAACCGTATAAAGTGGCCGGATCTAGGTTACCTTGGACAGCAATCTTGCGTTTGCCAGTAGCTAAAATAGCACGGGCTTTATCTAGTGGCATACTCCAATCTAAGCCCAAGCAGTCCGCTTCGCTGTCCATCTGAACATCAAGCCATAAGCCGCCGCCCTTGGTGAAGACCACCACAGGCACTTCAGGATGACGCTGTTTTAGCTCGGCCACCACACGCTTATTATACTTATGTGAGAACTCAGCAAATTGACGGTGTGCAAGCGCACCGCCCCAGCTATCGAATAGCTGAACAATTTGGGCACCGGCCACAATTTGGGCGTCTAAATAATCGATAATCGCTGTGGTGATATGGTCTAGAATTTGATGCAAAAATTCAGGTTTGCTGTACAGCAAGCCTTTGGTATAGCGATAATCTTTAGAGCTGCCGCCTTCAATCATGTAAGTGGCCAAGGTCCAAGCACTGCCTGAAAAACCAAACAAAGGCACTTTGCCATTAAGCTCTTTACGAATACTGGTTACCGCATCCATAACATAGCTGAGTGAGTCTGCGGCATTAAAGGCTTCTAACTGATTAAAGTCGGCCTCTGTGCGTAACGTGCGCTTAAACTTCGGTCCCTCACCTGTTTCAAAATATAAACCTAGACCCATAGCATCAGGAATGGTCAAGATATCGCTGAACAAAATGGCGGCATCTAACTCATAACGTCTTAAAGGCTGCATGGTGACTTCTGTGGCACGCGCTGTGTCTTTGCACAAGCTCATGAAGTCGCCGGCTTCCGCTCGCGTGGCTTTATACTCAGGTAAATAACGACCCGCTTGGCGCATCATCCATACTGGCGTGGTATCGATGGGCTCAAAGCGTAAAGCCTTTAATAAGCGATCGTTTTTTAAAGGAGCAAAATTGTGAGTATTTTCAACAGAATCAGAATTCATTATAGACATTAGTATCTCTTTAAAGTCCTAAATTATAATCAAAATGGCCATGTTAACGGACGTACTGCCTTACAATGGTAGCAGGTTATGCCACCCTCGGCACCTTTTAGGCGCTTTTATTTATTACGCCATGTGTTTTAGCTCATTGGCCACTATTTATTTAATATGGCCATGTCATCGCGATGAATCATAACCACGCGCTCCTCTGAACCCCCTAATATTTTATCAAAGTTATGGGTTCTATTACGCGCCACACGCTGCGCATCCTCTGAGGAGAAATTGACTTGACCCACGGCAATACGCTCTTTGGTCGTCTCATCCACCACAGCCACCACGTCGCCTTCATCAAAGTCGCCTTGGATATCTACCACACCTACAGGCAATAAGCTCTTGCCTTGTACGGTAATGGCATGTACCGCACCGGCATCGATATACAACGTGCCTGCCATACGCAAATGCGCAGCGAGCCACTGCTTACGGGCAATAATCTTATCGGCCTGATTGGTTTTTAATAAAGTGCCCACCGACTCACCCTCAACCACTCGGGTAATGACTTTATCGATACTGCCATTGGCAATCACAGTCGGGCAACCACCCATCGCAGCCAATCGACCCGCCCGAATTTTGGTGAGCATACCACCACTACCGAGTTTGCCGCCCTCTCCTGCAATATCAAACAAGTAATCTGCCATTGCTCGCTCTTGACGAATCATTTTGGCATCGGGATTTTCGCGTGGATTATCGGTAAACACCCCATCTTGATCGGTTAAGATGATGTACAAATCGGCGCTGACCATAGCCGCTGCCATAGCGCCTAGGGTATCATTATCACCAAACTTAATTTCATCGACAGTAATGGTGTCATTTTCGTTAATAACAGGGATCACTCGCCAAGACAGCAGCTTATCTAAAGTATTGGCGGTATTTAGATAACGCTGCCGGTTGGATAAATCATCATGGGTCAATAGAATTTGAGCACTACGCACCCCACTTTGAATCAAGGCTGAAGACCAAGTTTCAATCAGCCCCATTTGACCAATAGCAGCACATGCTTGTAGCGCCTCAAGCTTTTTGGGACGCTCATCAAGACCCATTCTTACCAAACCTTCTGCCACAGCACCCGAGGAAACCAAAATTACCTCTTTGCCTTGATTGTGTAGCTTGGCAATTTGACTGGCCCACTCATAAATGGCGGTGCGGTCAAGTCCTTTACCATTATTGGTAAGCAGTGAAGAGCCAATTTTTACAATAATCCGCTGCAAATCAAATGATCGATCTTCTGTAGCAAACCGGTCGTCATCTAAAGCGGTGGGCTTAGGGATACTTGGCTTTACGGTATGTAAATTTTTCGGTTTCTTCTTAGCACTCATAATTCTTCCCAAAATTGATGAATAGAATAGTTATATGCTGGTTAACACAGTGATCTATCATTGATTGATGGTCGATACGATATCCTTGGTGTTGGCGATACTAAGCAAGGCTTTATAGGCGCAAGCTTAGCTCACCACTAAAGGATTAATTAAGGCGCGTATACCACTTCCACGCCATCGTCATCATCGTCATCATCGTCATCTAGCTCATTATTAAAGGCCGCTTCACGCGCTGCACGACGCGCAGCTCGATAAGCCTCTTTTTGTTCTTCTGTGTTGAGGCGAACTTCCGCTTCTAGACGCTCAAATCTCTCTTTTTGGGCTTGAGCAAACATCGGATCTTCTTCTTCACGCTCTTGCTCACGCTCAATTTCATTCATTAAGTGATATTTGACATCATCGACGCCTGCACCGGTTAAGGTAGAGGTTCTAAATACCGCGCCTGTCCAGCCAAGTTCAGCGACAATATGCAGACACAGCTCATTTAACTCATCTGCGTCCGGCACCTGATCGATCTTATTTAAAATCAAGATTTGCGGTAAGTTAGCAAGCTCAGGTGAGAAGCGCTCAAGCTCATTAAGAATAACTCTACCATTCTCAACCGGGTCACTACCATCAATGGGCTTGATATCTAAAATGTGCAGTAAGCGGCGGGTACGTGCCACATGCTTTAAGAAGCGAATTCCTAAGCCGGCCCCTTCTGAGGCACCCTCAATAAGACCTGGAATGTCCGCCATCACAAATGAGCGGTGCACACCCACATCCACCACCCCTAAGTTCGGTACTAAGGTGGTAAAGGGATAATCGGCTACTTTTGGCTTGGCTGAGGAGACTTGACGAATAAAAGTAGATTTACCAGCGTTGGGTAGGCCAATTAGGCCGACATCTGCCACAACTTTTAGCTCAAACTTTAGCTCTTTTAGCTCACCCTCGAAGCCAGAGGTGGCCTTACGAGGTGCTTGGTTGGTTGAGCTTTTAAAATGGGTGTTACCCAGACCGCCATCACCGCCTTTGGCAATTAGCAGCTCTTGACCGATTTCGGTTAAGTCACCGATCACCTCACCGGTCTCATTATTCACAATGGTGGTACCAATAGGCACCCGCAGATAGATATTATCCGCCCCCTTACCAGAGCAGTTTTTGCTGTGACCATTTTCACCACGGCCTGCATCATAGCGGCGGGTGTAACGATAATCTACTAAGGTATTGGTGTTGTCATCGGCCACAACAAATACGTCGCCGCCTTTACCACCGTCACCGCCATCTGGCCCGCCGCGGGGTACATATTTCTCCCGGCGAAAGCTCACAATGCCGTTACCACCATCCCCTGCTTTGACAGTAACAATTGCTTCATCAATAAATCGCATTGGTCTTGCTCCCTTAACTTCTCTTAAATTGGTGTATCTTAATGGACTAACGACAGGCCGCTTAACTTAGTTTGACGTCGCGTCAAAATACGTCAATGGCCTGCTTAGCAGAATAATAATATCTTATAGAACGGTTTTCTAAAAAATAAAGTTGAAAATCATAACGCCGTATTCTACAGCATTATCAATCAAAACGAATAATAAAAAAGATACCCGATAACCTTAACGATTATCGGGTACCGTTGCAAATCGTGCCAGTCACTAGTTTAGTTGACTTTTATACATCCAATGCTTTACAACAAACTTAACAGATACTAGGCCATTAAGCGCTGATGTTGGTGTAATGCACGCCTGCCATCTGTGCGGCTACTCTTAATACTTGAGTGCTGTAGCCTACTTCGTTGTCATACCAGATATATACTGTGGCATGGTTGTCGGTCACGATAGTGGCTTGCGCATCAACAATACCCACTTGCTTGGTGCCCACAAAATCTGAAGACACGGCTTCAGTTGAGTCGGTATAAGCAATTTGAGACTGCCAAGCATCGCTTTGAGAAACTTGCTTGAAGAAAGCATTTAATGCTTCAGCGCTCTCTGGTGATTTTTCTAAGTTTAGGTTTAAAATAGCCATACTTACGTTTGGCGTTGGTACACGGATAGCATTACCTGTCAGCTTACCGTTTAACTCAGGTAGTGCTTTACCTACTGCCTTGGCCGCACCTGTACTGGTGATAACCATGTTTAATACCGCACTGCGGCCACGGCGATCGGCTTTGTGGTAGTTATCAATTAGGTTTTGATCATTAGTAAAGGCGTGGATAGTTTCTACGTGACCATTTACGATACCATACTCATCGTTAAGTACTTTTAGTGATGGGGTAATCGCGTTGGTGGTACAACTGGCGGCACTGACGATAGTGTCATCGCCAATCGTGTTGTTGTTGACACCATAGACGACGTTTTTGATATCGCCTTTTGAAGGGGCCGTTAGCAATACTTTTTTCACGCCTTTGGCCTGAAGATGCTTACCAAGACCTGCTTCATCTTTCCAGATACCGGTGTTGTCAATTACGATAGCGTCATTGATACCATAGCTGGTGTAATCAATTTCGCTTGGATCGTTGGCATAGATAACCTGTACAAAACGGCCATTAACGATAAGGCCTTGGTTGGCTTCATCTACTACCACTGAGCCTGCGAAAGTGCCATGTACTGAGTCGCGCTCAAGTAATGAGGCACGCTTCGCTAAGTCACCCTCTTTACCAGGACGTACAACGAAAGCTTTTAGCTGTAAGCCTTTATCAGTGGCGGCCTCTTCAAGCAATAAGCGAGTTAGGATACGACCAATACGGCCAAAGCCATATAACACAACGTCAGTAGCTTCACTGGCAGCAGGGGTCGATTTGTCCGCTTTTGCAAAGGCATCGGCCACACTGACTTTATTTTTTACCAATTGACCAGCATCAACTACTGACGTCGTAATGTCTTGACTGTCTGCCACTTCTTTTACAGTAGTAACGATGTCATCAATACTAAGCGCAGTACCGTCATTGCGGGTAGCGGTCTGTTGAACTTTAGTTAATAAGTCCGCTGTTGATAAACCGTTAAGTGTTTCACCAAATAAATTAACTTTTACATCTTTATTAATATAAAGGTTATGTAATTGTTGGGCCAGCTCATAAGCTTGAGTTTGTTGTTGTTGGTAGGTGGCTAAATGAACTTGGTGTAACTCACGGCGCGTATTAGCATTACTCACAATAGTCATCCTTTGGGTAAATGAAGTGAAGGGGTAAATGAAGTGAAAATGGGTACTTATCGATCTGCGCTGCTCGCCATTTTAAGTTACGACTTAGCCTCAGAGCTTAGTAACCAAATATAAGATTTTGATGGCTTTGTCTGAGTCTTAACGACAAATATCCTTAAAATGAGCAGCAGCTTTATTATTCTGGGTAATTTTAAATCATCTTGCCGATTTTAGCCAGTCAGATACCGTCAATTCATACCGGCTTAGTAAGATTTGCAGGGGCTTTTAACCACAAGCAGCGTGTTGATGACAACATGAGGAGTAGCCAATAGCTTAGCACAAGGCCATCACTGACAGCAGCAATGGCCAAAAAGAGGACTACTGTGTTACTGTTTGTGCCGCTCCACTGTGTGAGGTAATTTCAAGTTTACTAACATCATAGCCTTGGATTTTTGCCGTATTTACATACTTATCATAAGTGCTTTGCGATAAGGTGGGTGTACGTGACAAGATCCACAGATACTTATTATCTGGCGTGCCCACTAACGCACTCTTATAATCTTCATCAAGTGCTAATACCCAATAATCCGCTTTACCCACCGGCAGCCATCTAAGCCAGCTGGGTAAAAAAGTCACCTTGAGCTGGCTACCGGATTCATTGGCTGGCTTAGCAATTCCCGTAGCACTCATCATTGAGCCATCTGCTTTTTTACACTGATTAATCACATCCACAGACTCAATCTTGCCAGCGTCTGTTTGATTAAGATTATAAGTGGCGGTCACATCTGAGGCACAGTTGCGCTGAAAATACATAGGCAGGCGTGCAATCTCATACCACTGACCTGCGTATTTATTTAAATCAACACTGGGCACAGAGTGCGGGGTGGTCTCGGCCGTCGCTGGCGTGACCATATTGCCTGTTTCGGCATGTGAAAACGTAGAATAGGCCGCTAAGGGAACCAACAATGCCAAAGCTATACCTGTATGCTTGAGTAACGCCTTCATAAAGGCTCTTTCTGAGACGTCATGATGATATTTATTCATAAGGGTATCTGTTGTCTATTAATTTGAAAAATGAGGGTTTTTGACTTAAAAATGTCATAATAATCTTCTATTATTTTGGCAAGCCATCCACTGTTTTTACGTTTAACTTGTCTTTTACTTCAGTTCAGCACTTGTCTTTAACTTGGCTGATTTATTCATCTTCATCTACAGTGCCGCTCTTTGCCATAACAACATTCTAGGGTTGCCCCTTGCGATTTACTATCCCCAAAATGTAGTAATACGCTACGGTTTGTAAACTGCCTATACTGTTTTAAATCTTTTGGTGTTCTTGCGTTAAAAATTGGCGTATTCCTGCTACTTTATCTCCATTATTGCGCCTTACTGTCGCCAAATCTTGGGGCGCCAGTCCGCCTAGAGCAATCACAGGTACTTCACAGTGCTCAGCCAATATCGCAAACTGCTCCCAGCCCAAACAGGGTTGCTCTGGGTGGGTCTGTGTGGGCTGAACAGGAGATAAATACGCACCAATCACAGGCGCCAGCTTATGATTGAGCTGATATTGCGCCAGTATATTGACTGCCTGTATCTGATACTGACTGTGACAGCTTACGGTGATGGGTAAGCTTAGCTGTGATATCGAGGTGTTTTTGCCGTGCTGTAGTTGCTGTAGTTGGTGCTCTAGCATGGCTTGTGTTAGGTGCTGGGCGATAACTTGCACAGGCAGCTTATTGGTCTGTGATAGATAATCTGCTAAAGGCTGCTGGATGATTACGTTTAAGTCTGTACGCCTAGCACACAGCTTAAGTAAAACACGTGCCTGCTGCTTTAAGCTGCTGGACGCCAAACGCACATAGACCGTCGCTGACTGCGGTAGGCTTTGATGGTGATACTCAAGCCACTGTACTAGGCTTTGTTCGGTGACTGCATCTAACCCTTGGGTGTCATTAAAGGATAACTGATTGGTAATACAGATCACATCATCTAGGCGTAACCACTGCAAGATACTTTGATTGGCTTCAGGTAACACATACTGATTGTCCAGTAGACGTTGTTTACTGACCCAGTGCAAGCGCTGTCCTTCACAGCCTTGTGTTTTGTCCCTAAAGACAGCGAATTGATCAGAGCTAAGCTGTACTCGAAACACATGCAGGCATACTGTTTTTGAACGATCAGTATCTGATATATCCAGATACTCATGACGCAGTACCCCAAGCGGATTGATACAGCCATCGCTTGTAATATCAAGACCAATCTCTTCATACACCTCACGTATCAGTGCTTGCTTAGGTTGTTCACTGGCTTCTATTTTACCCCCCACAAATTCATAGCGATCCCCTTGGTGCTGATGGCTGCTGCGATAGCCCAGCAAATACTTGTCTTGATAATGGATGACGGCCACGGCCACATCGATATACTTCATGCGCTCTCCGGATGCTGTTGACACATTACTTGCCACTCAATAATTTTAAATAAAAAAGTGCTTGCAATGACGTTTATAATAAATAATAATGAAGTTAATGATAATCATTATCAAATAGATATTTGATCTATTTTTTGATGATGATTTTGCACCGTACCTCAAAACTTAATTTAGGTATCATTTTGTTAAGTGTTATTTAAAATGCAATTTTTGTTAACCATAATATAAAGGATGACCCCATGGCTACTATTATCTCTCGTGCACTGCGCCTTCGTGACAACCAGCTGCCTATGCTGCAATCAGAGCATCTATTTGCACTCACCAAAGAGGTGCGAATTCAACATGAGGGTGAAGAATACCGTTTACGACTTACCCGCAATAATCGCTTGATTTTGACCAAATAATTTATTCCATTAAGCCCCTGCATAGGGGCTTAGCTCATAATGAGAGTATCGTCTAATATTGGCACAAGACAGGTGTTGACTTCCTCCCCTCGCTAAACCGAGGGGATTCCTACAGCTAGACGGTCAAGCCCGACCGCAAGGATGTTCTTAGCAGCATTGATATCTCTATCATGCCATGTGCCACACTCAGCACACCTCCATCCTCTTATTCCAAGACCTGCTCTACCTTTTGGACTACTATCACTTATTTTAAGGCAGTGCGAACAGGTTTGGGTAGTGTAACTCTCATTCACTATCTCAAACTGACAACCTGCATGCTTGCATTTGTATTCCAGTTGTCTTTTGAGTTCAAACCATCCTGCATCGTATGTTGATTTAGCTAGGTTGGTCATCGAATTGGTAAATGAGCGTGATTTAACATCACCAACCACAATTAAGGCATTATCCTTAACTAATTGGGTGGTGAATTTGTGTATGGCATCTAATCTTGAGTTTTTGATCTTGGCATGGATTGCCTTTACCCGGCTTTTATTGTTTGCACGCTGGGCGACTGCTAATTTATTCACCCATTTTTGAGTTTGTTTAGTTGTCAGCTTATCACCGTTTGATGTGGTAGCAGATTCCTTTAAGCCTAAGTCAATACCAACGCTGCCTTTACCACTTGCTTGTCTAGGAAAATCTTTGACGGTAATACAGGCATACCAACGGTTACGGCTGTCTTGCACTATCTCAAGCGTATTGATTTGATATAGACTTAGGTTGTAGCTATCGAATACGTCTATGATAAGCTTTTGACCTTTACAGAGCGATAGCTGTATGGTTGATTTAAGTGTTTTCTTCCCCGTTTGTCTTGTATTTAGATACTTGATGGCAGATTTCTTAAAAGGTATCCAGCCTAGGCTTTTGCGTTTGGCATCCACACGGTTGGTGCGCCAATTGAGTTTGGCTTTTTTAAACTGTTTACGAGATTTGGCATGAGTTTCGTTGATGGCTTGCAAAGTTTGCGAGTGCAAGCCTAAATACTCACCACTGCCTTTGGTGTATTGGCTTAAATCATAGGCCGAAAAGTACTTACCTGTGCGTCTTAAATGCTCAAAGCTTAACGCATTAACATAGTTCCACGCATAGTTAACACTCCCAGCTAGTTTGTTTAGCTGGTTTGCATGTTTGTCTTTGATGCGTAGCTTGAGTGTTTTCATAGGGTCAGTATGGCGAGGTTAATTTTAACTTGCAATACTTTAAATACTGATCACGACAGTGTGTGTCGCCTTATATCCACCCCCTGAAGTGGGTGATTTTACGGCGACCGGTGATAAAAAAGAAGGGACAAATCAATTGTCCCTTCTTTTTTTGTCTGTGATTTATTTAAAACCTAAAGCTATACACCACATCCACTGCATTTTCTAATGCGGAGGTCGCCTCTACATAGATACGCCGCGTCAACTGATAACGCAGCGACAAGCTGCTTTGTGCATTAAATACGCCTACCCCATATCGGATATATAAGTCTGGAGTAATATAGCCGGTTACGTTAACGTTGGTGTCGCTATCGGTGCCTGAAGCATCGATGGTCAAGCGCTCAAAGCCAAAGGCATCGCCTATGGTATTGGTCAGGCTACGGGTACCGCTTAAGCCTAAGCTTAACCCGGCGGCGGCTAAGTTATTGGTTACCTCCGACTTAAAGCCCTCTTCACTAATCTGAGTGGCGCCTGAGTTTGAAATACGGCCAGTCACCAGTGCATTCATTGCTTGCTGCTGCGTTAAGCCGGCATCGTTAAATACCACAATGTTTGGATCAGAGACACGTCCCTTGACACGCACACCCACAGTGCTGCTCTCGATATCTTTGGCCGCCTCGATGCTCAAGCGTGGATTGGTCACATCGCCATTAAAGCGTATTTGGGCATAGTTAAGCTCGAGATTTTGACCGAAGGCATCAATGGTACTACGGCGACTCACCTGTACCACACCCAGCGCATTCATCACCCCTTGACCTTGCTGAGTGATATGTACTGCGCCTGCCAGCGGTAGAACGGCACCAAAGCCGCGGAAGTTAACATTGCTGCCTAAGTCTACCCCTATATCAGCATTAATAGACCACGGCTTAGAGATGGCCAGTACCTCATCGATATTGCCGATAAGCTGACGATCTAACACCACCACATCTTCTGATTTGGTCACCACTTCTTGGTTGGCCTCAGGCGGTCTGATGGTGGCTGTGGGTACTGAGACTGCACCCACAATATTAACGTATTGCTGCTGCGGCTTAATGATGATATTAAAGTCAGGATTAACCTCAGCGAATAATAACGGCGGCTGAGTAAGCACCAACCGCTCACCGGTAACTCGAATTTTAGCTTGTAACTCTTGCTGCCAATCTATGGTACCGCTTAAGTCGCCCTGACCTTCACCACTCATAAAGGTGCCATTTAAAGTGGCGCTTTGGCCGCGTATTTTTGCTTTGGCATTAATATTGGTGAGGTTCACTGGCAAATCAAGCATGGCAACCGTGGCATCTTTTAAGTTGACGTCACCATAAAAGACTGGGCTAGATAAAGTACCACCCAAACCACCTGCCAGCGTTATATTGCCGCCAAGCTTACGCATGCCTGGAAAGAAAGGTTTTAAAATCGCTAAATTAAACTCGTTTAATACCAAGGCACCCGACAATGGCTTGCCCTCTTTATACGGGTCTACCACCACGTCCGCATAACCTTTAGCACCATTACCACTATCGATATCGGTACGTACCTTTAAGCCTTCCTCAAAGGAGCGAACAATTAACGATATGCGCTTATAAGGCAAGGTAATGGGGTCGCTATAGCCATCTTGTATCATGCCTATGTTGCCATTGTCTGAGTACAATGTGGCATTGATGGTGGGCTTAACGCCTTTGCCCCATTCCATCACTGCTTTACCATTTAAAGCGGCGTTCCAACTTAAATCTTTGGGTAAAAAAGGCGCAAATAAAGTGGTGTCAATTTGCTGTATGGCTAAATTGACCTGACCTTGTTCACTAGAGGCCACCAAATTCTCCCGCAGACACACCTTACCTGACTCATCGGTAGCAGCCCAGCAGTGCGCTGCCAGTTGTATCTTAGGAGTACTACCGCCAAATGAGGCAATCAGCTGTGCCGGCTGGCTTTGTGCCAAGGTCACGTATTCGGTTGAAACCTCACCGTTACCGACCACACCGCGCCAGCCCATATTTTTACGATCAAAGGCACCTTTTATCGTGGCAGCAATGCTTACCTCATTATTGGCACGACTGGTCTGTGCTTTAAGCGTCAAGGTATGATCAAGCTCGGTACCATTAAATACCGCATAGATATTTTCAAACTGACTGCCGGAGGCTTGAAGGCCATCGGCAAGGATCACCAGATTACTGGGACTCTTAGCGAAATCGACAATCTTGCCTTTAATAACGCCTTTTTGTAACAATATCCCCGGTAAAGCCAGCTTCTCCCCACTCAAATCCACATAAATGGTGGGCAGTGCCTGACCTGCAGACTGCACAAGGGTTAATCCACCAATCACACTACCGGCGAAGTCTCTGCTGATTTGACTTAAGTTGCGAATATTGACTTTGGCATCTAAGTTTTGTGCATCGCCATTAGCAACAACTTGGTTATCCCCCCACTGCACCATGAGATTATCAGCGTTGAGCGTCTCAATTACACTTTTGACTTTTTGGAGCTGGGTATTGCTATCGGCAGCTTTGAGCACTTGTAAATATTGAGCCATATCTTTGGGCAAATGCAAGGTGCTATTTAAGCTGCCTTGCGCCAATAACGGTTCACCGTTAATTTGGCCACGTAGCGCCATCTGGCTGATATTGATACGCTGTACGGTATCTTTCCAAAGCCCAGTGCTAGAGATGCGTCCGGTAATATTGCTGGGCACATCTTTAACAAAGTAGCCTAAATTGAAGTCCTCCATTGCCGCATTGATATTCCAAGCGACACCATTTTTGACATCCACGCTACCTTTAGCAATCAAGCTACCTGCTTCGCCCACATGGCTTAGATTTTTAATATTAATGACCTGAGCATTACCATTGGCATCAAGCTGCAAGCGCCCTTTGGGCAACTGCGGCGTATCGATAAAGCCACCGAATTTAACATCAAAAGCACGCAGATCGCCAAGCTTAGTCTGGTTATCACGCCATTGACCGGAGGTGACCAAATCGCCTGAGACAATCCCTTCGGTTTGCGGCGCAAAAAAGCCAACATTGAAGTTCTCGGTATGCGCTTTGATATCCCATTTAATGCCATCGCTTAGGCCTACATTACCTGTCGCATTGATACTGCCTGCTTCACCCACATGGCTTAGGTTTCTGATGGTAATGGCCTTAGCATTACCAAAAGCATCCAGCTTAAGTCGACCTTTGGGCAATTGCGGCGTATCAATAGAGCCATCAAACTTGACATCTAACGCGCGTAAATCCCCGAATTTGGTGTTGTTATCTCGCCACTGACCGGAGGTTACTAGACTGCCTGAGACGACGCCCTCGGTTTGTGGTGTGAATGAGCCAAAATTAAAGTTCTGAGTGTTGGCTGTTACATCCCACTTAATACCATCTGCTAAGTTGACATTTCCGGCAGCACTGATGCTGCCCGCCTCACCCTTGTGACTAAAAGATTTAATATTGATATTAGTGGGTGTGCCATTGGCATCAACGATAAGGTTGCTTTGAGGCAGCCCTTGGGTGGTGAGTTGGCCGTTAAAGCGCGCATCAAACTGCTGCAAATCGCCTGCAATCAGCTCTACTGACCCATCGCCCTTGCCTTGGATGGCCACATGGCGATTTTCAGTAATGGTTTTTTGAGTTGCAGGATCAGTGCGGGTAACTTGCGCGGTTAATAGTGAGTCTAAGTCACTAGAATTGATGGTAAAGACATGGCGCTGGCCGGTCACCAGCTTGCCATTGACACGGCGACGTATGTCGATCATTTTTCCTGATGCATTGATGCTACCCACAAGATTGCTGACCGGTAAGCTGTCATTAAACACTTTCGGTTTAAGCTGCTGGGTTTTGGCATTAATCGCCCAGGTTAACGGATTGTTTTGGTTGGCCAGTACAATACTGCCATTACCCACCAAATCACCCATCACCCCATCATAATCAAAGGCATTGATATTAATGCGATCGCCCAGCTTATCGAGCTTGACTTTGTAATCGCCCGCAGGTGCGGCATTTAATTTATTAATCTGGGCATCGGCATCAACCCACAGATGCTCATCACGCAGCTGCACATTGGCCTTACCAATAGGACTGTCAATATCGCCCACTTGAGGCACATTACGGCGGCGTAAATGTTGCCAATTGGCATCCACATACCAAGGCGCAGCGAATCTTGGGTTCTTAGGTGTGGCGCCTTGCACGACTTTGGCTTTTATAATCTCGCCATCACGTTGACGCAGGCTGGCATTAATTTGCATTAAGCCGTCTTTATTTTTTAGATTATATACCACAGCCAATCGGCCATCTAAGCGCTCAGGTGCGTAAGGTGCTGCCGCTTTAGGTAATAAAGCACGTACTTTATAATTACTGCTGTAAATTAAAGCTTGGGTGGTGAAACTGTCTTCCCAGTCAAGCACGCCTTTGGCCAATAAGTCACCTTCTGGCGTCTTAGCGGTAAGCTGATGGACATGCATCTGTTTGGTGTCTATGATATTGGCACGCGCTTGATAGCGACCACTTGGGATGTCCTTAGCTGACAATTGGCTGTTAATACGCAGCTCAATATCTGATAACACCCCTGAAGCGATGGCCAAACCTGCCTGTAATTTAATATTTTGGCCTTCAGCATAAGGCAAGGTAATCTCATCCCAAGTCAGCTTAGCATCGAAGGGGGCATTGTCATCTAAACCTTGAACCGTAAAGTTACCTTTGACATTGCTGTCATTATATTTACTGCGTAAGGTGCCATAAGTACGCTTTAAGCTGCCTGTGGCATCAACATAAATCGGATCCACATAAATTTTTTGTAAACTATTCACCGTCACTTGAGCGGACAGATCTAGCGGATAGTTGCCCGTTAGATCCACAAAGCCATTTAAATTGGCAATGTGCACCACATCACTGTACTGCAAAGCGGCTTTGTCCACGGCAAGATGCGTGTCTACCCACTTTAAGTCGGAGGCACTAATATCAGTCACTTGAATAGGATCTTTGCCAGCTTGATTGTAAATGATGCTCTTGATGTGCGCTTTATCAAAGCGTAAGTCGACAGGCAGCTCAAAGGTTCTATAGTCAAAAGGCTCACCGGTGGCTGGCTTGCGGTTTTCTATCACAATAGATTCGATATCGGCATCACGCAGGTGCACTTCTCTGGCAAACATGGCGCGCCAGCCAATTTTGACATAGGTATTTACGAAGTGAACATCAACATCTTCAGACGCTTTCATGCTGATGTCTTTGACCAACATGCCATCGCGCAAGTTGCCCTCAGCATACTGCAGCTTTACGCCAGTTTCTGAGACAATCTTCTCTAATATAAACTTAGTGCCTCGCTCAGTACCCGCCATGACATACAAAATGATGCACATCATTAAGAACAGCACCAACAACAGCGCCAATAGCTTTAATAAAAAAGACAGCGGATAGTGGTATTTGAGCCGCGCAGCATCACGCTGGGCAGGATCTTGCTCTTGATTAGGTGGCGGGGTTTGCGAAGTGGTCATGAGTTAAGTAATTTTGTTAGAAATAACACAAGCTTTGGCGCCCCAAGGCGGCGAATAATCGCCTTTGACAGCCATCAAGCTTGTGCCATTTACGGTTAAAATGGCCTGTTTTCACAAGATAATCAAAATGCTGTCATAGTAAATGATATTCACTATCACAGCAACCTTCATAGCAGGCTAATGATAGCCTTAACGAAAACCTTATAGCAGGCACCGAGTGCTTGGCAATGACACTGCAGTGACGCTGATCATTTCGATCACAGCTAAGCGCCATAACGGCTGCCTGGTAACTGCTTTACATTCAATAGCCACTACTGCAAAGGCGACCCAATAAAGAAGTGCAATCGAATAGGCACACTGTCCTCTAACACGCCTGCTGCTAAGTCTAAGCGTACCATGCCCACAGGTGACGCCCAGCGGACACCAAAGCCAACCCCAAGCTTGGTTTCAGTCTCAAAATTGGTGTCATAAGCATTACCAAAGTCGGCAAATACCGCGCCACGCAGACCCGGTTTAAATTCATAGTTGTACTCTGTACTACCCACTGCCAAGACTTGCCCGCCCACCAGATAGCCTTTTTCTAGTGTCGATAAGCTGTTGTAGTCATAACCTCGAATACTGCGGTCACCCCCAGCAAAAAATCTGAGCTTATAAGGCACGTTTTCAAATTCATCCGCCCAGATATACCCCCCATCTAAGCTGGCCACGACCTGATGCTTATTCATCTCACCAAAACTATAGACACCACTTACCCCCGCCCGCGCAATGGCCATATTGGTATCGGTCAATGCACTATCTGACCCAGCTTCTATAGAATAGTATTGACGCCAGCCCTTACTTGGATTGGTGACACTGTCAGTTTTGGTTTTATCCAGTTGATAACCCAGCAGCAGCGCCTCTTGGTCAAATTGAGCGCCTTCGCGGTTAAAGGGCACCGGTAAGTTCTCACGATCAGTGCCAGTCACCCCACTTTCTAGTTCATCCAAGCGATATCTTAAAGAGTACGTACGATTCCAGCCCTCATCACGACGAATGTTACGCGCGATACCAGCTTTAATGGTATTGGTCTCTAGATCCAAGTTACCATCACCTTGGTTGATGTTTTCTTGCTCATAGCTGATATTGGCGCTTAGAGTATCATTTAAAGGGTGCTTCCACGGGCGGCTTGCGTGCAGATTAATGGACTTGTTAATTTTTGAGGCGCCCACACTGATGCCCGCCTGATAGCCATCTCGGTTGATGAGGTTATTCTCAAGACGTGCCACTGCGCGCACGCCGGTATCGGTACCATATCCAATACCTAAATCCACATCTTTTGGTTTATCCGCCGTCACAAACACATACAAAGGTACCGACTTGGTTTCAGCCACTTGCTGCGGCGTTTTGCGATTCGCTAAGAAGGTTTTACCCAAGTCGCTGGGTAATGAGTCGGTATCGGCCAAAGGGTCTTCCTCATCGGGAAATATCTTTTTGACTGTGCCACTAATGGCATTGGAGATTTTACCCAATAAGCTTTTGGCCTGCTCTTCGGTTTCATCTAGCACTCGGTCATCAGGTAGTCTGGATAATCGCTGTGCTTTGGCGGTGATTTCTTGTAGCTTCTCAGTGGTTTCTTGATCCACAGAATACTCAAGGGGCTTAAAGGCATCATTGGCACCGTTTTCGGCCGTTTTATCTGAGTTATTATCAGCCAGTAGATTGCCTTGCTCATCATATAAGCCATCCGTATTGTTCTCGGCCGTATCTTGCTCTTGAGCAGCTCGCTCAGATGAGTTATCAAAGCCTAAAGTGCCCGTGCTGCGGCTAGGACGTATGGTCTCAACGTTGACTGAGTTGAAGTAACGGGTGGCAGATAAGTCATTGGTAAACTTAGTCACTTCCGGCGCATAAAAATTATCTCCGGCTCTAAATTCATGTAACTGACGCAGCAGTTCAGGCTTAACAGGCAGCTTATCTGGATCTGTGGTGAGCTCACCTGTGTCTTTGTCAATGGTAAAGAAAATCACCTCATCAAAATGATAGCGCTGACCTGTGTCATAGATTAAATCTACATCTGCGGTATTATCAGGCAAAATCACATCCACGGATTTGTTCAGCCACTGCCCATCAAAAAAGCCAAATTGCTCTTTGGTGGTCTCAATCTGACTTTTGGCAGTTTTATACACCCCATGGTTAAAGATATCGCCCTCTAAGGGTGCTGTTTTTTCAGCAATTTGTTGAAACTCTGGCAACTGTGATCCCTCACCGCGAATATCAACAATGCGGCTGCTCACTTTTACAGGCTCACCAAGATGCTCAATAATCACCGCAATCTCATCTGAGGCAACCCGCTTAAAGCTCAGCTTAATATCGTAATAACCTACCGCTTGCGCCGCATCGATGGCCTCTTGATGCAGCCTAGGCGTCACGGCCACGAAGTCTGAAATGGACTCGACGGTGATGTTCTCCATAGCCGCTTTGATGTTGGCAGCCGGCTGGGTGTCTTTGTCTGCCTTAACAAGCTGAGGCGGGGCATTTTTTTTGCCTGAGGCTGCAGGCTGCTGCAAATATATCTTGGCACTAATACGCGGTAAGCCTGCATAGCCATCATTAAAAAAGCGGTTATATAACCCCTTAATAAAGCCAGGCTTTGCTTTGCTGCTATCTTCATCAGCCGTCTCAGTCACAACAGAGTCTACTGGTGCTTTAGTGGGGCCGCCCTCATACTGCGGCAAATAATCATCTGGATTAATGCCAACCTCGGCAGCATTTTGCTGCGAGTTATCTACCACATCATCCGTAATCTCACCTGATTGCTGCTTAATCTGAGCATCTACTTTACCAATACTGGTGTTTTTTACCGCTTGCTCCGCCGACTTTTCGGCCGCTTTGGCTTTTGTTCTGTCAGGATTGACCACCACATCTGTGGCTTGATATACAGGCTCGGTGGCAGCATTTGGCTCTGAGTCATCGACTATACCAAGCGTCTGCTGGTTGCTGGGATTGATTTGGGCACTTTGATCTAAGCTATTGTCAAAGCCTAGCGGCGGCGAAGTGGCATCTAGACGGGCGATAGGCTGGGTAAAATCAGAGGGTACTTGACTACCAATCTTTGCCAGCACCTGCTCTATTTGCTGCGGGGTCTGCATGATGGCCGCATTGGCCAAATCTGTGCCTGCTTGAGGCTTAGTCGTTAAGCTGTTGTCAGCAAATACACGATCAAAGGTGGCTATGGGGTCAGAATTTGGGTCGGCGCCGTTATTATTGGCCGTTTTTGTCGCACTGCTCACAGTACTGGCTGTATTTGAATTGGATGGCTGCGTTCCAGCAGAGCTGAGCGTTTCGCGCTGATAGTCTTCTAATACACTCGGGTCAATCAGCCCCTGCTCAACTGCTTGCTTGAGCTTTAGTGCAATCAGTGCTTCTTCAAGCTGTGAGTCAGTAGCACGACTTGGTTGATCTACTTTGGCACCTGTGCCACTAGCAGCGGCATACGCTGATATAGGGGTATAAGCTTGCAGCAATAGGCACGCAGATAGAGCACACGCCATTTTAGAATAGCGAAAGGGCAGCAGCGCTTTGAATCGACTGTGCGCTGTAGGGCTCATAGTAGAGCTAAAAAGGCTATCGGCTCGTTGGTTTACCACGAACAGGGGCTGGTGTGTATTACGCATTACCAATCTCTTATCTAGAATAACTTTCTATAGTAAGTTCCTACCGCAAAGACTACCGCCTGAACCAAGTCTATGCAAATCGGATTTTTATAAATCGAAAAACAAATTTAATTTAGTTGTGATAAATTGTCGCTATGATACCTTGACTGAACATAATTATCAGTGAAAAATTATCGCTCAAATCTTGATGAATACGATGAGCTATTTGAGATAGCCACTATTTTGTACTTATATTAGGAAGCCGCATATGGCATCACAATTTACCCTGTTTCGCAGTCGCCGCTTTACGCCGATGTTTTTTACCCAATTTTTGGGTGCTTTTAATGATAACTTTTTTAAACAAGCGCTGCTTTTGGTTCTAACCTATAGTGCAGCGGCCAAGTTAGGTGCCTCAGTTAGTTTACTGAACAATTTGGCCGCCATGTTGTTTATTTTGCCTTTTTTCTTATTTTCTGCCCTAGCAGGACAATTGGCCGATAAATATGAAAAGTCACGCCTAACTTGGTATATCAAAGTGTTAGAAGTGGTCATTATGCTACTGGCCGCTTTTGGGCTGATTTTTGAAATTTATTGGCTGCTATTTTTGGCGCTATTTTTATTAGGTGCCCAGTCCACTTTCTTTGGCCCCATTAAATACGCTTATTTGCCTCAAGCGATGCAAAAAGATGAGCTGGTCGGTGCCAATGGCCTGTTTCAAACCGGCACGTCCCTGTCGATCCTAACCGGTATGATGTTTGCCGGCTTATTTACCCAAATGGAAAACCATTTGTATTGGGTCAGTGCCATGGCGTTACTGATTGCCGCTTTGGGCTTGTTGGCCGCCAAATTTATTCCAAGAATGCCTGCCGTACAGCCTGACTTAAAAGTGAACTGGAATATCTTTAGCACCAGTATGGACACCATTAAGTATCTGTATTCGCTGCCATTGTTGTTTTTTATCATCTTAGGTAACAGCTGGTTTTGGTTCTATGGCGCTACCTTTTTGACCCAGACTCCTGAGTTTAGTAAGGTTATTTTACAAGGCAATGAATCTGTGGTTATCTTTTTACTCACCTTATTCTCAGTGGGGGTCGCTTCAGGGTCTTTGTTATGTAAAACATTGACCAAAAATCAGGTGAGCTTTAAGTTACTGCCCTTTGGTATCGCAGGGCTCAGCCTATTTGCCATAGATTTATATTTTTCGTTATCTGCACTTACTATCAGTACTGGCAGCTTATTAGGTATTGCGGAGTTGTCTGAGGTGAGCGGTAGCTTTCGGGTATTTGCAGATCTATTTTTCTTAGGCTTTAGTGGCGGTATTTATATTGTGCCTTTGTATGCGGCGATGCAGGCTTACTCACCTATTAGTCACAGGGCGCGAGTCATTGGTGCCAACAATATCTTTAATGCCATTTTTATGGTCAGCTCCGCCATCTTTTCTATCGTGATTTTAAATCTATTAAAAATGCCTTTGCCGCAGCTGTTCTTAGTGACGGGTATCTTAAATATCTTATTTGGGATAATGCTATATTTTAAATTAAAAAAATATCAAGGCACCCTGAGTATTCAAGAAGACGCGCTTATCTAAACGCACAAAGCGTTCACAACCACACACATTAGAGATTTAAGCGAGCCGCTGCTTTGACGTGGTAACCCCATAAAAAAGCCAACCTTTAACAATAAAGGTTGGCTTTTTTATTTCGGTCTTATTTTATACCGTCATTATGACTCAATACGGTTGATTTTTTTGGTCACTATCAAAGCAATAGGAATGGCCACTAAAGCACCCACCACAGCGGTACTAATAATATGTGGAATGTCATCGAAGCCAGTTACCAAAGCGGCCACCATAAATACGCCAATAATAACTGTCGCTGCCATTCCCCAGATCATACTTAATAATTGCCAGTTCATAATCTCACCTTTAATTAATAACCTTAGTTTATGATTTATTGTCTATAGGTATAGTTATACACCATATCCTTATTTTTTTTAAGGTTTTTTACGATTATTTTCATAACCGGCTGAGTCTCTTATTTTTAAAGACCTAAGCCCAACTAAATGCTATAATAAAATCCACGACCGCTCATAAAAACACATAGATTTAAGTTCGACAATTCACCCAATCAAAAAACAATAGTTATCAGTAAAACCACTTCATCAGTAAGGCTTTGTTTTATCAATAATTTTTAAACCCTCCCTTCATATCAGCTGTTTTTCACAGCCCACCTCTTTTGATATTTATGGCCCAGTTCTACGTTATCACGACACTTATTGACCTAAATAAGCATTGCGTGTGTGTTATTTTTGCAAACACCGATAGATTTTGAAGCCAATTGACTTTAAATTAACGGTTCTGAGTCAAAGCGGCATTATTTTTATTTAAAATAGCTTAGCGTGCTTTGATATAACCCACCTAACTTGATAATCACAGGCGCTTATATGAGCTCACCCTTGTCTTCTACCCCCAAAAAAGACAGCGACAACCTAGGCATGATTACGGTACCGTATTTTCAATTTGTGCCCAATGCGGCAAGCTATGCTTTTGACAAGGTAAGCTATAAAGCGGTGCCCAATAAAAAAATTCATTGTCACTGCCCCCTTATTATCATTGAGGCAAATTGGATAAATGAGCCTATGATGGATGTGGCGGTGGCAAGCTTGGAGGAAGAAGAGGCAGCAGCAGAGCAGCAAATAGCGGCCAAAGAAAAAGAGCGCTTGGACTATCTGGCAAGCCAAAAAGCCGATCCGAGTAATAAGACTCAGCAAGCCGTGTTGGCAGCTAAGCAACTGATCACTGAAGCTGAAGATGTTGAGGAAGCAGGGTTAAGCGCCCCAGATTCTGATAGCGATGTTCTGGATACTCAAAATCCAGAGACTCAAAATCCAGAGACTCAAAATCTTGATACTCAGAGCATGGCGGCCGTTGAAGCTGATGAGCCTGAGTTACCTGAAGAGGATAAGCCGTCAGAAGAGATCAGTGAGGAGGATCAATTAAAAAAGGATAAAGAAGCCAAGCTTGAGTCTTATAAGCAGTTCGTTGCTGAGCAGCAAAGTCAGGTAGATATCGACTATCAAGGCATACGGGTCAATATCGAGGCCAATGCTCTCCCCAGTCGCATGTATTTTATTATGAATGCTTTGTCTGCCATTATTGCCAGCTACGGCTTGGTGATTAACTCAGCAGCAGTGGTCATTGGCGCTATGCTGGTGGCCATGATGCTAGGCCCGATAAGTGGTGTGGCCTTGGCGATTATTGATTACCGTATGCCTTTTTTACGAAAATCACTTTTGACGGTACTTGCTGGTGGCGCTATGGTGGTAGTCATCGGCTTTGTGGTGGGTTTTATACACCAAGATACTCCTTTAACCAATGAGATTTTGTCGCGTACTCAGCCCACGTCAATGGACTTAATGATTGCCTTGGCTGGTGGGACTGCAGGCGCATACGCCATGATCTCTCCGCACCTATCTGTGGCTGTGGTCGGTGTCGCTGTGGCAACCGCTTTGGTACCGCCGTTAGCTGCCAGTGGTATATTGTTTGCGCATGGAGAAGGTACGCTTGGCTTAGGTGCCCTGTTATTGGCCCTGACCAACATCATTGCCATCCAATTTACCAATGCCTTGGTATTGTGGTTTACTGGATTTCGTAGGCTGATGGAAGACGATTACAAAAGCAATCCAACTTTGGCCTTCTTACGTCGTAATGCGGTGCCTTTATTACTGTTGACCAGTATCGGTGTGTATTTGACCTATAACTTTAATGCCATTACCAAAAAGCAAAACTTTGAAACTCAGGTCAAAGAAAGCATCAATGATTATTTTATCGACCAAGGCAACTCGCTAACAGCTACCCAGTTTATTAATCGAGATGGCTATCAAATGGTACGTGCTGTGGTACGCGGTGAGACTCGCCCCTCGCCTAGAGATGCTCAGCAATTAGAGCGCCAGATTAATGACAACCTCATACCAGCTTATCCCAAGCAGTCTCCTGTGCGTATCCAGCTGCGTTATATGCCAGTGGTGGTCATTGACTCTAGCCCCGGCCACGGTGAGGAGCTAGATAAGACCGATGCGGCTATTTTGGCCAATGAATAACCGATACAGACACTTGAGTCATATGCCTTAATAGCAATTTATGCCAATAGTCATGTTTTGGCGTTAAATATGCTAAACTTTGTCGCTATTATTTATAGCTGTCCGGTCAACGGCTCTGGTCGCCAATTTTTAGACCTTATTTGCACGTCAATACCGGCAGCGATAACCACTTTTGAATGAGTTTTTATATTAATCTCACTAAACCTTTAGCCTACTAGCCATTCTTTAAGGAGTTCATGTGACTCACTCTGCGCCCTCAAACCCTACTCAACTACCTTCTGATAAATTCTTACGCACAGCCGATGTTCGTAAAGCGTTTATAGACTTCTTCGTTAGCAAGCAGCATACCCATGTGCCCTCCTCAAGCCTTGTGCCGTACAACGACCCCACTTTATTATTTACCAATGCGGGTATGAACCAGTTCAAAGACTGCTTTTTGGGCATCGATAAACGTGACTACACTCGAGCGGTCACCTCACAAAAATGTGTGCGTGCTGGCGGTAAACACAATGACTTAGATAACGTCGGTTATACAGCACGTCACCACACCTTCTTTGAAATGTTGGGTAACTTCTCATTTGGTGATTATTTCAAAAAATCAGCCATCGCTTATGCTTGGGAATTTTTGACCTCAAAACAGTGGTTGGGCCTAGACGCTGATAAACTTTACGTGACCATTTATGAAAGCGATGATGAAGCCTTTGATATCTGGCACCAAGACATTGGCTTAGCTGCCGAGCGCATCATTCGTATTGGGGATAACAAGGGCGCCCCATATGCCTCAGACAACTTCTGGGCCATGGGTGATACTGGCCCTTGTGGTCCTTGCTCTGAAGTATTCTATGACCACGGCGAGCATGTAGAAGGCGGCCTACCTGGCACGCCTGAAGAAGATGGCGACCGCTATATTGAGGTTTGGAACTGTGTATTTATGCAGTTCAACCGTCAGCCAGATGGCACCATGGAGCCACTGCCTGCACCTAGTGTCGATACCGGTATGGGTCTTGAGCGTATCAGCGCTATCTTGCAAGGCGTGCACAGCAACTACGAAATCGACTTATTTGTTAACTTAATCAACAGCGCTGCAGACATCATTGGTATCAAAAATGACAACCAAGCGTCTTTAAAAGTGGTGGCCGATCACATCCGTGCGGTCAGCTTCTTAATTGCTGATGGCGTATTGCCAAGTAATGAAGGCCGTGGTTATGTATTGCGCCGTATTATCCGCCGCGCTGTGCGTCATGGCAACAAACTGGGTGCAGAAGACAGCTTCTTCTACAAAATGGTAGCGCCTTTAGTTAAAGAGATGGGCGACGCTTATCCACAGCTGGTTGAAAAACAAGCCTTTATCGAAAAAGCAATCGAAAAAGAAGAAGTGCAATTTGCCAAAACCTTAGCTCAAGGTCTGCGCTTATTAGACAGTGAACTTGAAAGCTTAAAGTCAGGTGATGTGCTCTCAGGCGAGGCGGCTTTTAAACTGTATGACACTTATGGCTTCCCTGTTGACTTGACCGCAGACATCACCCGTGAGCGCGGCATTGGTATCGATGAGGCCGGCTTTGATGAGCAAATGAACATTCAGCGTCAGCGTGCGCGTGATGCAGGCAAATTCGATGTGGATTACTCAGCGGCCATTAAAGTTGAGACCCCTACTGAATTTGTAGGCTACGAGCAGCTTGATGAAAAAGAGGTAAACATCATCGGTCTGTATCAAGACGGCAAAGAGGTTGAGGTATTAAACGAAGGTGACGAAGGCGTTATTGTCTTAGACCGCACTCCATTCTACGCAGAAGGGGGTGGTCAAGTGGGTGAAATGGGCGAGATTCGCACGTCATCAGGGGTGTTCAATGTTGAGGACACCAAAAAATCTGGCCAAGCCTTTATCCATCACGGTGTGGTGAATATGGGATCGCTACAAAAGAGCCAAACTGCTGACGCTCAAGTTGTCTCAGCAATTCGCTCAGCCAGTGCCCGTAACCATTCAGCCACTCACCTGTTGCACGCAGCACTGCGTAAAGTATTGGGAGATAGCGTATCGCAAAAAGGCTCACTGGTATCAAGCGAAATGTTACGCTTTGACTTCTCATACGACAATGCGGTCTCTCAAAAAGATCTGGCCACCATTGAGCGCTTGGTCAACGAGCAAATCCAAGCCAACGTTGAGACCCATATTGAGCTGATGAATATTGATGATGCGATGGCCAAAGGGGCTGCTGCTTTATTCGGTGAAAAATACGGTGAGACAGTACGCGTATTGACCATGGGCACCACTGAGATTGAAGATGGCATACAAAAGCCCTTCTCTATTGAGCTTTGTGGAGGTCTGCATGTGAAGCGTACCGGCGATATTGGCCTGTTTAAAATCACCTCAGAGTCTGGTATCGCTGCCGGTATCCGCCGTATCGAAGCCTTAACGGGTATGGGCGCTCTGCGTTATATACAGCAAGCAGACAGCCAGTTGACAGCCCTTGCTAATCAATTAAAAGCCAAACGCCCTGAAGTGGCTGACCGTGTACAGACCATGGCAGACAAACAGCGTGAACTTGAAAAACAGATTGAGCGTTTGAATCAAAAAATCGCCAGTGCGCAAGCAGCAACCTTGGTGGATAATGTACAGACCATCGCTGATAAAAAAGTGCTTATTGCACAAGTGGCTGGTATCGATGGCAAAGCAATGCGCGGGCTTATTGATGATATCAAATCCAAGCTACAAGATACCATTATCATCTTAGTCGGTGAAAAAGATGGCCAATTGGCACTTGCAGCCTCCGTGAGCAAGTCTTTAACTGGCGACATCAAAGCCGGTGATATTATCCGTCATTTAGCTGGTGAGCTTGAGGGTAAAGGCGGTGGTAAACCAGACTATGCTCAAGGCGGCGCGCCAAGTAGCGATAAACTGACCGGTGTGATGCAAGCGCTGCCAAACTGGGTGGCAAGTCAACTGAGCTAACCATTGACCCAACATAAATCCTGTATATAAATGGGTCATATAACGGATTTATATAAAAATTGCAGCGCTGTGGCTTAAGTTAGGTCAGTCCTCAGCGCTGCTTTAAGCCATCGGTTATTAACTATTGCGATAAGTTTAGTGATTAATAACTATTTACCATCATTAAAGTCTGTTGCATGCTTTGATGGCACTGTGCGGTTGTGTTATAAAGTACGTTTGTCTAAGGCGAATGCTGGGATAAGTGACTGTCAGTGATCAGCCACTTAAGCCAACACAGCACCGTCAAAGGCAGGTTTCCATAAACTAGGCAATGACCGTTTTTTATTATTACTCTCTAAAATAACTTATGTACTCAAGGCATGCGGTACACTTTGGCCAGATAGAGTCGATATAAGTTGGCGCGATAGTAGTAGAGATAATGGGCAAAACCAAACTTTCAATTCAAAGGGTTTCACATGGCATTGATTGTACAAAAATATGGTGGTACGTCGATGGGCAGTATCGACCGTATCAAGAATGTTGCAAAGCGGGTTAAACGCTGGCATGACCATGGGCATCAAGTAATTGTTGTCGTATCAGCCATGAGCGGTGAGACGAACCGTTTAATCGACCTGGCCACTCAAATTAGTAAGTACCCTGATCCGCGTGAGTATGACCAAATGGTCTCAACGGGCGAGCAGGTATCCATCTCCTTATTGTCTATGGCAATCAAAGAGCTGGGTATCGGTGCACGCTCCTTTACCGGCGGTCAAGTGGCGATTAAAACTGACAATAAGCACAATAAAGCACGCATTGAATCCATTGATGCCGAAAAAATTCAAGCACAGCTCGATGACGGCAATGTGGTCGTGGTAGCAGGATTTCAGGGCATAGATGCCGAAGGCAATATCACCACCTTAGGTCGTGGCGGCTCAGACACCACAGGTGTTGCCCTAGCGGCAGCGTTAGGCGCTGATGAATGCCAGATTTATACGGATGTAGATGGGGTGTATACCACCGATCCTCGCGTCACCTCAAAAGCACGTAAGCTTGATAAGATTACGTTTGAAGAAATGCTAGAGATGGCGAGTCTGGGCTCAAAAGTTCTGCAAATTCGTGCCGTTGAGTTTGCTGGTAAATACCAAGTACCTTTAAGAGTACTGTCGAGCTTCGATGAAGGTCAAGACGGTAGCTTTGATGAAGAATTCCGCCAAAACGTTGGCACACTGATTACAGTAGACGAAGGAGACGACATGGAACAGCCGGTCATTTCAGGCATCGCATTTAACAGAGATGAAGCAAAAATTGTGGTGCGCGGTGTGCCAGATCATCCAGGCATTGCCTCTGGTATCTTAACCCCCATTAGTAATGCCAATATCGAAATCGATATGATTTTGCAGAACCTATCCGATCAAGGCCTAACTGACTTTAGTTTTACTGTCAATCGTCCTGACTTTGATAAGGCCATTACTATCTTAGAGAGCATCAAAGGGGACATCGAGGCCAAAGAAATCCATGGCAATACCGATGTGGTCAAAGTCTCACTTGTGGGTGTTGGCATGCGCTCTCATGCCGGTGTGGCCAGTAAGATGTTCCAAGTATTGGCCGAAAACAACATCAATATCCAGATGATCTCTACCAGTGAAATCAAGATCTCTGTATTGATTAAAGAGCAGCATCTAGAAAAAGCGGTTAAATCATTACACACCGCCTTTGGCCTAGATCGTGCAGATGGCGAAAGCAAAGTTGCAGGTCTGTAATTGCTAATATGTCATGACTAGCTTGTCATTGCTGACTATCTAGTGATACTGCTGTTTTTTATACACCAAAGCCGGCTTTAACTTAACAGTTAAAGCCGGCTTTGTATCTGATGTCATTTATATTTTGAATATATGTGACTTAAGTTCAACAGGAAATAACTGGCATATCATACCTAATCTGCGGTAGATTAGAGCTGTCAGACTAAATATCTTGCCCCTGTTAGCCGATAAAACGCTAAAAAGAGGGATTGCTAATGACATATAGTCCATAAAGCCTTATAATACTCTGTTCGAATACGGCCTATGTGAGATTATTTAAGATAACAGCGTACCACGCTTTAGCTTAGGGCAAATATCTCAGTCAAACACAGGTCGCCTCTATTGAGGGCAAACTGAATGGGCAACATTATGACTATTTCATCATTTGGCATTTGCCAATTTTTTTTACTGCGACATAAGGAGTGTGACGCATGTTAATTTTAACTCGCCGTGTGGGTGAAACTTTAATGGTTGGTGACGAGGTAAGTGTCACTGTATTGGGCGTTAAGGGCAATCAAGTTCGTATTGGGGTTAATGCACCCAAAGATATCGCGGTGCACCGTGAAGAGATTTATCAGCGCATTCAACATGAGCGTGCTATGCAGTCTCAAATGCAGCATTTAGAACAAGGTAACTTCCCTACCTCATTCGATGATGACGATTTTTTTAATAGATAGCCTATAGCTTTTAGCGTATTATCTTTGTCAGCTATTTTTTTAGCTGACAAAGCGCCCAAGCTTACGGTTTTTATTGCGTATAACACTGCGCTTTTAACAGATCGTTTTTTAATTGATAATGAGGCCATTATGAGTATCCGACATTCTGACGTGTCTGCACTGCTAAACGGACTAAACAAAAAAGCCATTGGCTTTAATGATGTGCTTAACTTTATTGATGACTTTTATCGCTATACCCCAGTCAAATTTAGTAATGGTGACTTGGTCAATGCTGTGGGTCAAAACGAAGGTAGCGCAAAGGTATTTGGCTTTGCCAAGCACCATGGTTTAAATCAATTAGATACCCTAAAGCTGTTTGCAGAGCATTATGATGCTGTTGTTGCAGCGCCTAAAGGCACAGACCACCCGAATATCCGTAACTTTATTCATTGGGGTTGGCAGGGCTTTTTGATGGAACACAATCCATTAACCGCCCGCCCGAGCGTCGATGTAAAAAACATCTAAAGCTTAGTTGACTTCCTCCCCTCCCTAAAGCATAGGTATCTACACAATTTATCAGTGAGCATAAATTTGATAAAATAGCGCAGTATGGTATAGAGAAAATGACCCTAGATACGAGACTTATTAAACGTTATCAGCAACTCGTACGCAATCACACTC
>Ga0208300_100324_pt1 | contig 39606 bp, 24 predicted proteins | sample 23_taG_FD_184096 | JGI IMG/M metagenome (GOLD analysis project Ga0208300, IMG submission 184096) | Marine viral communities from Cariaco Basin, Caribbean Sea - 23_WHOI_OMZ (SPAdes) (version 2) | ecosystem: Environmental > Aquatic > Marine > Oceanic | place: Caribbean Sea: Cariaco Basin...
TAATTAAATCAGACTTTCTAACCTCTATCTTTTTGGTAGAACTACTACTAGATGTCTCGTTTTGATTAACAGAGTTTTTGCTGATAGACAGCGTCAAAATATGTTCTAGAACATACGGCTCCTCTTTGTACTGATATTTTTGGTTCAAGAACCGACCAAAGTCCTGCGTGCTCAGTCCAGCCGTGTTATGCATACCTCGCAGCACCCCAACTGAAGCATGATCAATATCAGCGCCCTCCAGCTCCTCCCAGTAGTAACTGGCGTAATATAAAAATCTTGAAAAGGGAAGTGGTTTAATACCCAAAGGCTTGATCACGTCAGATAAAGCCACGGTCAAATATTGTTTTATCTTATTTTCTGACAGCTTGGCAATGATATGTGTGGTCTCTGCTGGACTGCTGCTTTTATGGTAATGCATCAGCCAACACTGACTGACCATATCTACAACGATTTGCTTGGTGTTATAAAGCTGGTCACTTCCTTCTTCTCGCTCGTTACCAAAGTGCTTTTGTACAAAACGCGGCGAGACCATTATCCTTTCTTTGATGAATGGCTGATATTCTTTGGTGAGCAATGAGATAAGCCACCCTTGAAGCATTTGTACCTCATTGATACCGCCATACACAATCCCTGAGAATATCAACCAGCCTATGATTTCCTCTTGGCTGTAATCGGTTGTTTGCTCCCAATGATGCTCTACTGCGCGAATAATTTTGACCAGTGATTTGCCGTTTTTGACCCAGTCGTTATTAATAATCAGCGGATTAAACTTTATGGGCTGCGGCGCGATTATCTTAGGATAATAGTGTTCTGCAAGCATGTAACGTTGATTTTGATAATCAATAAAATGACTGACAGTTTGCCATGCTTGTTTTAAGGTTTTGGTTGTTTTGTAGGCTTGAGAAATTTTATCCTGAACAATAACTTGAAACTTATCGAACCCTTCGCCAGATAAAGGCTTTAGCTTATTAGTAAAATCACGCTGAAACTGACCTATCACTTGGCTTTGAGGCAACCATAGTTTATCAGCAAAACTTACAGGGCTCGATATAGCCAAGAAAGTGCGATTATCTGGCCAAAGCAGTTGCCCGTAATATTTATTAAAAGATTGGGTGAACCTAACGTTGCCAGGATATTTTTTAAGCAGTAATTCCCACTGTGTCTGTAGATCGGCTAATAGCTGTAGTTCACGTTTTCTTGCAGGGTTACTATCATCAATTACCGAAGGATATGGCACGTAGCGTTTTTTCCTACCATCAAACTTTGCTAAGTCATCAATAATTTTTGGCAGCTGTATTTCATTTATTAGCATGATCAACCTCTGCAGTGCTTGTGCCAACATGATTTGAGTTAGGGTAATGATTGATTGTGATATCTGATAACCCAAGCTGTGCTGCGATCTTTTCAAACACGGACGCCACACGCTTAATATCTGCTTTACTACTTGATGAGAAACGTCCCAATACTTCTTGACGAGCTTTTTCATGACCAATAACTGTGTTAATCAGCGATAAGGAAACGCCAAGATTTTCAAGCTGCGTACGAACAAAGTGGCGTGTCCAATAGGGATTGGCGTCAATGATGTGTTTGGTCATATGATAAGCATCGCCACGCTTAATGTCTTTAAGAGTAGGGGGGTTAGCACTAGGAGCTCGTTCATACAACAGCTTTAATAGTGCTTCATCATTACCCAAACGGATATTGTCAATGATAGCGCTGATGTCATGATAACCTTGATGCTTTGCCTGATAATTAATCAAATACGCTCTATAGTCTGTTAGATGGCGTATCAGTGTCGGGCATAGCGGAATGAGACGATCACTTTTGACCTTCTTAACTGGCTTGTCATTGATGAGCAGCCAACCCATATCAAGATCGATATCGTACATCCTGCCAAGACCGTTGTTTGGTCGCACGCCGGTTAAAAGGCAAAAGACAAACCATACAAAAATACTGGTTCTGTTAAAGTGCTCCTCATCGTTTGAACTTTGATCGGTCCAGTACTTCATCTCATTTATGATGTCGCAAACTGTTTCAATCTTCAACGCAAACCCTGAGCCCACCGTATATTTATGCCAGGCGGAGATATAAGTCAGGTCAAAATTACTATTGCTATTAAATATGTTCAGTGCTGATTTATAGTGAGCCATAAGTGCTTCGCTAGTGTGGCTACTATAGTACATCGCAGGAGCATGGGACGCAGGCGTGCGACAGATGATATCGGCGATATGCGCATGACAATCAGGTGTATAACGAGAGAGCACGACATGTAGTGCGGTCTCTATACGATTGACAGACAGGTAAGGCAATCCAATGCTACTACGTAAGGCGGCAAGATAAGCCGTAAAATCTTCTTTTACCGGCAACTCGCAAGCAAGCAGGTTGTCTATCAGCCATGACGGCAGTGGAACTTTGATGGTATCAGAATGATTTTCATAATCCTTTTCGGGCAATGTTTGGCTTGTCGACCTTTTAGTAATACCTAAACTGTGTTCAATGTAGTATTTTTTACCTTTGATTTTGAAAATATTAGGATGACCGATATAGCCGGGTATTAGTAAGGATTTGACTGGCAACCCAGTAATCATAGATAACAATAAAATACCAGCACAGGTTTTATCAGTCTCTGTTTCTGGTAAGGTGCTGGCGTCTTGGTTGAGCGCAGCAAATAACGCTTGGTAGCCGGCAAGGGAGAGTAAGCGCGTGTTAGAGTTAAGCGCGAGATTGCGCTGAGACATATAGTTTTGCTGTAGCGATAAATCTATAGTTTGGAGCGGTATAGAGTATTTGATTAACGGGTCTGGATATTCGCCATAGCTGACATAGGGTGCCTCATGGTGATCAATACGCTCTTCAAAGCTAGTAGTTAGATCTTCATAGGTTTCTGTATTAGGGTCTAAAAATGCAAGATCTATGGCGATAGCGCTGTGTTCTATATCGTCACGTGTGCTACCCCATGCATCATTGCTGGACGTAGTATTCCAGTTATGCCTAGTTGCAGTGGTGTCTACAGGATATTTTGATGTGTTATCTGCTAGGTTGATAGCTTTAACTTTAATGTTCTTAGGTAGCTTTTTACGCTTAGGTTTTGGCTTCTGTGGCACGTGCGCGTGTTGATAGGCAGTCGTTATTTTCTCTATTTGGCTCAGTTTATCTTTTGCTACTTTCTTTTCTTCGGCATGAGTAGCTTGCTGGTCATTTAACAATTCATATGCACTTTTTTGCTGCTCTAATAGAACAGTGAAAATGGTGAGTATGCTTTCCACACTCATGGTCATTTGAGGTAAATCAGGTAGTTCACGCCAAATCCATGTTCGTCTAGAAGATCTTGAAAACTGCGCCTGTTTAAATTGCATCAGTATATTTTTGGTGTGTTGTTTTGTACTATGCTGCATCAGTATCACACTGGTGTGCATTGCTATAGCTAGCCAAATTAACCGTTTCTGTAGGTAGTCATGCTGATATTCATTGATAGAATGTTGCATGAGAATAAGCAATTGCATGATGAGTGGTTTTTTTGCTAATTCTGATCTACTAATAGTCATAGAAAGCTGAGGAACTGGCCTTCTTTGTAATACCTGTAATATTAATCTTATTAGATTTTGGGGATTATCATCTGGCTGGCTATAGCTATTGTGTACTGCTAAAGTGATCTCAGATATGGCAGTCGATACTGCTTCTGGATATATAAAATTTTGGTCATTGTCAATTTCTTTGATGATTTCTGTTAATGTTTTCAGATTAAGCCCACGCTCTTCATGATTATTCTCAGCATTCTCAGTCATAAAACACCCTCAGAAGGTCGCTTGTAATAGGTTTGTTCATTTATCTTTATAAGCTGACAAAATATAGTAATAGCAAAAATATTTTTGCCAAATAATTTTTGGTTTATCTCTTGATCCAAGATCTCGTTTAGCTGCGTGTAAATGAGCTTGATATCTATTTCTTTATTGTATTTTGCGATGAGATCAATAAGCTCGTAAAAACTGATGTCAAAATTAAACTGATCTTTTGGGATATATCTCACAGACACTTTTTGTCCGAGTACATTAAAATCAACATCAGGACTTTTGATCAAGTGAAAAAGCTCAAAATTGTTGACTAAAAACCATTTTTTGTCTTCTTTGATAAATAATGTGGTTTTAGTCCAAGCAGCGCTATGCTTAAGTTTAAAGGCTTCACTAATGAAGGGTCTGATATGACAGGTATAAAGATTATATAGTTCAAGAACGCCTTCAAATATGAGCACAGGAGTTGTCTGCAGCTTGGCAACTGTTAATGATTTTGATGGATTCATAAACACTCCACTAAGATAATGATCTAATGTGGTCGATATGCTTCATTTATTGACCTCTACTCTTATCTTACTATTACTTGCGATCAATTAGATCCCACCTCGTCAACTAGACGACAATACGTGACGCATCATTTTAGGTGTAATGGACAAAATTCAGGCTAAAAACTAGCGGTTAGTCTCTAATGGACATTTTTCAGGCTAATTAGCAGAGTATGTCATTAAAAAGTCGTTAATAAACTTAAGCTTACGTTGTTTATTTAGCCCATTATGACTACTTAATTGGCGTTTTAACTCACTAAACAACCCTTCTAGAGAATTGGTCGTATTTGGGATGTTTAAGTCCTCCAATTTTCTATAAGTGAATAACCAATCACTGTTGGTTCTTAAGCTTCTATAGGCACTTCTAAGACGCTTATGGGTGTACCAAGTCTTACCAGTATCCGTATTGATACTACGCTCATTTAAGTAGCCTTCATGGGTCAAATACCAGCTATCTAAGTCTTGAATGAATGTAGTTTTATCATAATACTTTATGTTTAAGACGAGCTGTCTAAGGGCGATACTAGCGACATTTTGAGGTCGACGTGTTAAGTATCTAGTGATGATCTGTAGTTGATGAAACTGGCACATTTGTATGGGTATATCTTTAAATAAAGCGTTAAGACCTCGTCGTCCATCGCAAGTAATGCTTGTTATATCAATACTTTGTGATTGTATATGCTCTATTCCTAATTTATACAGTGCGTTGGTTTCATAATGAATAATGCAGTGGTGTAATACAGTTTTGCTTGTATAGTCGATAAATACCATTAAGCCGAATGTTCGACCAAAGTAGGTCGTGTCCATCACTATGTTTGCACGCGTAGGTAGCTTATTAAGTGACTTTATTTCAATAGTATCTAGCCGTCTTTGTATGGTCTTTATGCTACAGCCATACTTATTAGCAAGTTGTTTATAGGTCTGTTTACCTTGTGTATATTCAGTCCACAATATTTCATTATTAAGACGTTTGCCACCTAAAAACTGCCGATCACAAATTAGGCATTTGTACTGTTGTTTTCCTGATTTGTGACCGTTCTTTTTAATGTGTTTTTCATCACAAAAAGGGCAGTTTTTTGATTCATGGCTTTCAATCCTTGCAAATACTTATAGTATATAGCTTTAAGGGCTGTATCAGCCTGAATTTTGTCCATTACACCTCATTTTACTTTTAGAGTTACTTATAGAAGAGCAATGATAATTTGCTCTGAAGCGCTTTAGAAATGAGCTAGAGTTAGCAAGCACGTGGATAGGGTAGACAGAGTGGAATTCTAGGACAACGGCTTACGGATCTTAGATAGAGGTTTACCAGTGTGCTGCTTAAATATTAGGATCAAGAGCTTATATGACATAGATGCAGATTGATATCTGATCTTAGGACATAAAAAGAATTTTTTATTATTTCTCACCGCTTAAACCGTCTAACACTACTCACCACCACCCCAAACAGCTCAAGCGATCCTTTCACCACGATATCTGCATAGTTCTCATTATGGGCTCGCAAGATAATATGCTCACCGAGTATCAGCTGCTTGGCGGTAAAGCCGTCATCGACTAGTGCAATCACGATATCTTTATTCCTAGCGCTTAATGAGCGATCCACAATCAAAATATCATTAGGATAGATACCCATATCGATCATGCTATCGCCTTCGACTTCTACCAAGTAGGTTGTCGTTGGACTGTGAATAAGCAGTGTGTTTAGATCAATGCGGTTTTGCACATAGTCCGTCGCTGGGCTTGGAAAGCCTGCTTTGACTCTGTCGCTATAAAGCGAGAGCAATACCGTCTCACCTTCATCGGTGAGCCTTCCTAGTATCTTAACCGTCATTGAGTCCACCTCTGGTTTAATCTACTTTGGGTAATTGGTTAATATTTGTGGTATAGCAAGGCGATAGCATATCTCGGCTCATCTGCCATGACTGCTTGCCTTTGATGCCTTCGCTTGCGATAAACACAGCAGACTGCTGATTACTGTTTTGACCATACCTTTTATTGAGCTGATCCATAACGGCAATAACCTCTGCGCTCTTTGAGGCACTTTGTTGGTTGGTTTGATTGTCGCTACTATCGTCTGCAAACAAGTCAGGCTGTACCTCATCATGCGGGCAGATATCAAAGAGCATGACGCCAGCTTTGGCGTAGCGAACATCTTTTTTAAAGATCTGAGTCAGTATCTGCCGAGCAGCGGCTACCATCACTCTGGTATCAGCGGTTGGGGTTATAAACTGACATTGTCCGGATATAGAGGTATAACTCTCTGTTTGACTAAACGGGCTATTCTTAGCAAAGACGCTTAAGTAATGACAGACGCTGTCTTGTTTACGTAGTTTGCTGGCCGCTTTTGCCGCATGACTACAGACTGCTTGACTCAGCTCATCGGGGCAGCTAATGCGAGTGGAGAAAGAGCGAGAAGAGATAATCTGCTTCTTAGCCTCTACCGCCTCAATACCAAGACAGCTTTGACCATTAAGCTCTAAGCAGGTGCGCTCGAGTACCACCCCGAAGTGCTGTCTTATCTTGGCAGGCTCACAGATGGCGAGTTGATAAACCGTATGAATACCCATCTTATTGAGTCTGACCTTATAACGACGACCCACGCCCCAGACCTCACTAACATCAGTGATCTGCATGATACGTCTTATCCATCGAAGATCATCTAGCACGCAGACGCCTTTAGTGGCTGGGTGCTTTTTAGCGGCATAGTTCGCAAGCTTTGCCATGGTTTTAGTACTACCCATACCCACACATACCGGAATACCAGTGTACTGCTCGACAATAGCTTTAAGCTTAGTGCCATAAGCATTAAGATCCGTCATGGCAGTCGGATAATCAGCTAAGTATAAAAAGGCTTCATCGATAGAATAGACTTCAACAGTAGGACACAGTTTCTCAAGCGTACTCATGACTCTGTGAGACATGTCAGCATAGAGGGTGTAATTAGAGCTAAAGACGGTAACATCATTTTGCGCGCAGAAGTCTTTGACCTGAAAGTACGGCACGCCCATCTTAATACCGAGCCGCTTTGCCTCACTTGATCGCGCAACCACGCAGCCGTCATTGTTAGACAGTACGACTACTGCTTTATCCCTTAGGTCAGGTCGAAAGAGCTTCTCACAGTTGGCATAAAAGCTATTGCAATCAACAAGCGCATACATGGTGGTCTCAGTAGGTGGAGGACAAAAAAAGGCATAACCAACCACGAGTATTTACGTGATCAGAGATGCCTTTGATTGTAGAGATAGCGTGCTTGAAAATTCAAGAGCGAATTAATGGTAGACGACGATGGTTGTCGTGAGGGTTTAAGGAGACATAGTAGTTTCAATCCACTCACCCGTAATGTGAGACGAGGGTAGTCTGAACATTTGGGGAATGTTCAGCTCGTCGCAAGGGGAAATCTATGATTTTTCTCAGCAGTATAATGTCATTCCGTTTCTCAGAAAATCTCCTTAAAGGTATTTTCTCTTGCGCCGCTAAAATTGGCATGCAATTTTTTAACGCTACTCACCACGCACCCGTGATGGGTGCGAAGGAGTGAGGCCATGAAAAGGAGCACTGCGTTAAGTTTCAATCCACGCACCCGTGATGGGTGCGAAAATCAAGCGAACTAACTGGTCATAGCAGCCGTGTTTCAATCCACGCACCCGTGATGGGTGCGAACCAAGGACAATGACGCTATCAGCAAACCTATCTTTGTTTCAATCCACGCACCCGTGATGGGTGCGAACGAGCTGATTAGCTTGAGGCATTAACTGTTCAGGTTTCAATCCACGCACCCGTGATGGGTGCGAATTTTCTCTAACGTGGCGCTCTTTCGCAACAACAGTTTCAATCCACGCACCCGTGATGGGTGCGAATGATTTCACAGTCACCCAAGGCGCACTGTCTAACGTTTCAATCCACGCACCCGTGATGGGTGCGAAGGCTCCGATAGCGGACTTGGTGATGTCGCGAATAGTTTCAATCCACGCACCCGTGATGGGTGCGAACAAGAGAGCTGTCAGATAGAGCGATGGTTCGTGTTTCAATCCACGCACCCGTGATGGGTGCGAACGGATCAATGGGTGTCTTATGATTTCCAGACCCGGTTTCAATCCACGCACCCGTGATGGGTGCGAAATACCAATGAGCAAGGTAACGGGGTGACGGGTGTTTCAATCCACGCACCCGTGATGGGTGCGAAGTCTTTAGCGTCAAGCACCTTGCTCTCAGGTTTGTTTCAATCCACGCACCCGTGATGGGTGCGAAGACTATCGCTTGCACTTCTACGCGTGGTGGCAAGTTTCAATCCACGCACCCGTGATGGGTGCGAATTGGGCGATAATACCGCAGCGCTGGTCAGCGTTGTTTCAATCCACGCACCCGTGATGGGTGCGAAATATTTGAATGAGGTGTCGTAATGGATAAAAAAGTTTCAATCCACGCACCCGTGATGGGTGCGAACTTGTAGTTGTAACGCATACTGGCATCGCTAGAGTTTCAATCCACGCACCCGTGATGGGTGCGAATTGTTGCCTATATGAAAATAGTTCGCTTTTTAGTTTCAATCCACGCACCCGTGATGGGTGCGAATTGTTGCCTATATGAAAATAGTTCGCTTTTTAGTTTCAATCCACGCACCCGTGATGGGTGCGAACATGACGATGTTTTAGCGTGGATGCCAATACCGTTTCAATCCACGCACCCGTGATGGGTGCGAAACAATTAAGACAACTACATGGGGTAAAGACAATGTTTCAATCCACGCACCCGTGATGGGTGCGAAGAAAACTAAGCAAATCGTGATTGAGCAGACAAAGTTTCAATCCACGCACCCGTGATGGGTGCGAACGGCGCAATGAAGTGTAGCGAGACTTTAGCAGTAGTTTCAATCCACGCACCCGTGATGGGTGCGAATTTATACACTGGTCGCCCAGGCACGGGAAAAAGTTTCAATCCACGCACCCGTGATGGGTGCGAAGCATTTTTCTTCATCCCATAAAAAACCTCCAGCGTTTCAATCCACGCACCCGTGATGGGTGCGAACCTGATGATCCTAATTTAATCTCTACCGCTCAAGTTTCAATCCACGCACCCGTGATGGGTGCGAAGCAATGTGCTGGCCACATGCTGATAAAAGGCCATGTTTCAATCCACGCACCCGTGATGGGTGCGAACGCAGTCAACACGCAGACAGCATCGAAAACTGGGTTTCAATCCACGCACCCGTGATGGGTGCGAACGTTACTTGGGTTCGTAGCGCTGCTGATGGTTATGTTTCAATCCACGCACCCGTGATGGGTGCGAACATATCATTTCCCCTCACAGTGATTGGCGATTTGTTTCAATCCACGCACCCGTGATGGGTGCGAACTCAACCCTGCTCTTTGTAAGCTCTAAGTCTGCAGTTTCAATCCACGCACCCGTGATGGGTGCGAAATGACAGAGATTGCACAGTATGCAACCGCTAATGTTTCAATCCACGCACCCGTGATGGGTGCGAAACACCAGCTTATCAGGCGCAAGCGCAAAATCAGGTTTCAATCCACGCACCCGTGATGGGTGCGAATCTATCTACTTTTTTCGCTCCTTCTACCGAGAGTTTCAATCCACGCACCCGTGATGGGTGCGAATCGACCTCGTTTTGCTCAGCTTCGGGCAAATCAAGCGTTTCAATCCACGCACCCGTGATGGGTGCGAAAGTAACGACGCATTGCACACCTTAGCTAATGGGGGTTTCAATCCACGCACCCGTGATGGGTGCGAAGCGTGCATATAAAAGAAAAGCGTATTGATAAAGTTTCAATCCACGCACCCGTGATGGGTGCGAAAAGCGGCCTGACATGGTGGGCAGCAGCAAACGCGTTTCAATCCACGCACCCGTGATGGGTGCGAAATTTACATCAGGTGACTGCTGGTCATCGTTCATGTTTCAATCCACGCACCCGTGATGGGTGCGAAGTGCCTTTATTTTTGGCGCTACTCGATGAATTAGTTTCAATCCACGCACCCGTGATGGGTGCGAAACATTGATATTCAAAAAGGCTTTATTGATGATATTGTTTCAATCCACGCACCCGTGATGGGTGCGAATCACTAATGCCGAGCATTTTACACGCCTCGGTGTTTCAATCCACGCACCCGTGATGGGTGCGAAAGACCATTCAGGCTATGAAATTGACTTTCGAGGTTTCAATCCACGCACCCGTGATGGGTGCGAAGGCGATGATAGCTAGCGCCAAGAGTAAGATATTAGTTTCAATCCACGCACCCGTGATGGGTGCGAAACTTAACCGTGGGGTCTTTTATGGGTGACAATTATGTTTCAATCCACGCACCCGTGATGGGTGCGAAGACCCGCGATGAATCTATCGAGTGGTTTAATAAGTTTCAATCCACGCACCCGTGATGGGTGCGAAAATCCTTGTTCCTAACAATAAAATATACAGCCCGAGTTTCAATCCACGCACCCGTGATGGGTGCGAACGCCATCAGCTAATGCGCTCGCAGTCATTGCAGTTTCAATCCACGCACCCGTGATGGGTGCGAACACGCACCTTTGTTTTATATTTACCACCTGAGTTGTTTCAATCCACGCACCCGTGATGGGTGCGAAGCCCAGAAATGACAGCACGACCATCGATATTAGTTTCAATCCACGCACCCGTGATGGGTGCGAAACACGCGAAGAAGCAAGGCTTGCTAAAGAAGCCGTTTCAATCCACGCACCCGTGATGGGTGCGAACAAAACCTAAATCATCGGTAATTGCCGAATCAGTTTCAATCCACGCACCCGTGATGGGTGCGAATCACTAATGCCGAGCATTTTACACGCCTCGGTGTTTCAATCCACGCACCCGTGATGGGTGCGAATATCGTAAGGATAAGCTAGATGAACAAACGGCAAAGTTTCAATCCACGCACCCGTGATGGGTGCGAACTATTTTCACTAAATACGCCATTGATGCTTTCGCGTTTCAATCCACGCACCCGTGATGGGTGCGAAGAGCCAGTGACAAAGTTGGATTTGAGCTGCTGGTTTCAATCCACGCACCCGTGATGGGTGCGAATGCTAATGATGAAATCCGCAATATCTCTATCGTTTCAATCCACGCACCCGTGATGGGTGCGAATCGACATCGTTGACTGGTTGGCGGTTAATAGCAGTTTCAATCCACGCACCCGTGATGGGTGCGAACGACATCGTTGACTGGTTGGCGGTTAATAGCAGTTTCAATCCACGCACCCGTGATGGGTGCGAAAAGACGCAGCATAGAGTTGTTATTGAAAACACTGTTTCAATCCACGCACCCGTGATGGGTGCGAAGGTCGACCTACACGGCTATCAATGCGACTGTTGAGTTTCAATCCACGCACCCGTGATGGGTGCGAAACACCGTTAGTAGCATTCTCTAACTGTTGGATGTTTCAATCCACGCACCCGTGATGGGTGCGAAAAGCCCGTTTACAGATAGACTCCCCGTCTGCATTGTTTCAATCCACGCACCCGTGATGGGTGCGAAGGGCTAACTTCAAACCGCCTCAAATTGCTTTTGTGTTTCAATCCACGCACCCGTGATGGGTGCGAAGCCACAGCAGCACCAATAACAGGTATGTTTTGCGGTTTCAATCCACGCACCCGTGATGGGTGCGAAAGTAGTAAACGTAATGCACGTTATTTACAAAAAAGTTTCAATCCACGCACCCGTGATGGGTGCGAATAGCGGCCACCGCTGACACGGCAGGGTCAATGCAGTTTCAATCCACGCACCCGTGATGGGTGCGAAGACAACACCGCTATGGCAGGGCTGGTACTACACAGTTTCAATCCACGCACCCGTGATGGGTGCGAAATGTGCATTGGTCGCGGACGCTATCATGTCGATGTTTCAATCCACGCACCCGTGATGGGTGCGAAATATTTAAAATGGTCTGTGATAAATCTATGGTTGTTTCAATCCACGCACCCGTGATGGGTGCGAACAAAGAGTATTATTCTGAGATTTTGGGTTACGAAGTTTCAATCCACGCACCCGTGATGGGTGCGAAGTATTTGCGCCGTAGCTCGTCTTTTGTCGCTTGAGGTTTCAATCCACGCACCCGTGATGGGTGCGAATATTAATGATGACCACCTGCCACAGTACCCAATGGTTTCAATCCACGCACCCGTGATGGGTGCGAACGGTTACGATGTGCCAGTTATTGATTGTTTGGCAGTTTCAATCCACGCACCCGTGATGGGTGCGAACAAACAGCGTCCCCGTTGTCGGCTCAAGTCCCTGTTTCAATCCACGCACCCGTGATGGGTGCGAATGCGTTGAAGCGATTGGCTGATGCCAGCAATGGTGTTTCAATCCACGCACCCGTGATGGGTGCGAACCAACCTACCGCATCGTGTAGAGGCTCGTAAAGTTTCAATCCACGCACCCGTGATGGGTGCGAACGAGGATAAATCGCCATAGATTGCCGTTACAGACGTTTCAATCCACGCACCCGTGATGGGTGCGAATAATCTTACGAGCGTTAGATAAATCAACATTGTGTTTCAATCCACGCACCCGTGATGGGTGCGAAAGCATTAGCCGCATCATTGGGCGTAACTACTGGCGTTTCAATCCACGCACCCGTGATGGGTGCGAATGGGCTGGTGAAAGTCCAATGGGGGATATTTTATGTTTCAATCCACGCACCCGTGATGGGTGCGAATTTTTGCTGGCAGATGCTCAGCTGTTCGTCATGGTTTCAATCCACGCACCCGTGATGGGTGCGAATTGGCGCGTGATGGTGTTCATCAAATCCCATTCGAGTTTCAATCCACGCACCCGTGATGGGTGCGAACATGCTACCTCCTCATATCTGCCTAGAAAGGCTAGTTTCAATCCACGCACCCGTGATGGGTGCGAAAAGAAGGCGAACCAGGCGAAAGCCAGTAAGCCCGTTTCAATCCACGCACCCGTGATGGGTGCGAAGCCTGAATGGTCAACGTGGACGCTGATAGAAAACAGTTTCAATCCACGCACCCGTGATGGGTGCGAAAACAAACGCACCAAGACAAGCCCAAACAGCGATGTTTCAATCCACGCACCCGTGATGGGTGCGAACCGATGATAACCGGCGGCGACGGTCTTGAAATCCAGATGTTTCAATCCACGCACCCGTGATGGGTGCGAATTCTCGCTTATCGCCTGCTCAATGACTGCGTTTGTTTCAATCCACGCACCCGTGATGGGTGCGAAACTATTACGGGGGTTAAAGATGCCAAAGGGTAGTTTCAATCCACGCACCCGTGATGGGTGCGAAATCGCTTTCAAAATAGAAAAAATGCGATAAACAGTTTCAATCCACGCACCCGTGATGGGTGCGAATGATTATCTAAGCGTTGATGCTATGGACGAATTGTTTCAATCCACGCACCCGTGATGGGTGCGAACTGGGCAAAGCAAACTTGCTGCTTAGCTCATAGTTTCAATCCACGCACCCGTGATGGGTGCGAATACTACAAAAACTTCGACGGGACACAACCTTGTAGTTTCAATCCACGCACCCGTGATGGGTGCGAAAAGTACGGGAGCGGACGAAATGAGCCAACTAGCGGTTTCAATCCACGCACCCGTGATGGGTGCGAACAACTGCCAGTTCTCAAACGGGTCGACGATGCCGTTTCAATCCACGCACCCGTGATGGGTGCGAAGCGTGGAACAGCGCCTTTGAGTATTTTATATGGTTTCAATCCACGCACCCGTGATGGGTGCGAAGTCTGTCCTTGCTTAATACGCAGTTTCTACCCGTTTCAATCCACGCACCCGTGATGGGTGCGAACTTCACGCAAGTCACAACCATGCTCCAAACTGGGTTTCAATCCACGCACCCGTGATGGGTGCGAAAGATTGCCAGCACTTCAGCATGAGCCTTTGGAGTTTCAATCCACGCACCCGTGATGGGTGCGAAAGCGAGGTTTTGATTATGAGTTCAAAGAGTGCGGTTTCAATCCACGCACCCGTGATGGGTGCGAAACACTATCATTGGAACGTGTGGACTCTGCTTTAGTTTCAATCCACGCACCCGTGATGGGTGCGAATCATCTTTAAGACCGCTATTTATTCTCATATTGTTTCAATCCACGCACCCGTGATGGGTGCGAACCCTTGCAAGGTGACAGAGGGGTCTCTGTCTGTGTTTCAATCCACGCACCCGTGATGGGTGCGAAAACTACTAACTTAAACTAATCAAAGGTCTAAATATGTTTCAATCCACGCACCCGTGATGGGTGCGAACTAGGTATTCCATCTGACTACCCTAATCAAACCGTTTCAATCCACGCACCCGTGATGGGTGCGAATACACCCCTAAACAGCCCTATAGAGCCTTGTAAGCGTTTCAATCCACGCACCCGTGATGGGTGCGAATTGCACAAATTGCAGCTCTTTGACTGACTTTGTGTTTCAATCCACGCACCCGTGATGGGTGCGAAGACAGGTCATCTATTTACTAATGAGGATAATAAGTTTCAATCCACGCACCCGTGATGGGTGCGAACCAAGCGCCGTGAAACTATCAGCAAATACATTGATGTTTCAATCCACGCACCCGTGATGGGTGCGAAATGTATGTCTCCGTTATATTTTGCGTAAAATCTCGTTTCAATCCACGCACCCGTGATGGGTGCGAATACTACTTTGGAAACTCTCCAAAATTTTGCAGGTTTCAATCCACGCACCCGTGATGGGTGCGAAGCTGATTGGGTGCTTCCGTCATCGGTACAATTTGTTTCAATCCACGCACCCGTGATGGGTGCGAAAATCCACGCGCAGGCAGTTATGGCCGCTACAGTGTTTCAATCCACGCACCCGTGATGGGTGCGAATAAGGCTAAAAAGCTAGGCGAAGGGGGTAGCGATGTTTCAATCCACGCACCCGTGATGGGTGCGAAACGTTATAATTCACAGGTTCCATAACATCAGTAGTTTCAATCCACGCACCCGTGATGGGTGCGAATCAGTGCTGTAACGCGGGTAACGGTCAAGCATGTTTCAATCCACGCACCCGTGATGGGTGCGAAGTGTAGCTCCAAGTCAGGCTCAAAGCGTTGGTAGTTTCAATCCACGCACCCGTGATGGGTGCGAATTTAGTCAACTCTTACGCGGTGGTCAGGGCATGTTTCAATCCACGCACCCGTGATGGGTGCGAAATTGGGTACATGGGCAGATGGTCATCGTTAATGTTTCAATCCACGCACCCGTGATGGGTGCGAAAGACAACTCACCAAAAGCCGTTCAAATCCTAAACGTTTCAATCCACGCACCCGTGATGGGTGCGAACCTAATTTTGTAGGCGCTTGCATGTACTGACTGTGGTTTCAATCCACGCACCCGTGATGGGTGCGAAAATCAAGATTGTTGGTGTTGAAGGCCGTAACGGGTTTCAATCCACGCACCCGTGATGGGTGCGAAACTACTAGGCTGTCGCGCTTGGCTTGTGTGCCTTGTTTCAATCCACGCACCCGTGATGGGTGCGAAAGAAACTAAGACAGGCAAACGTGCTGACGCTAAGTTTCAATCCACGCACCCGTGATGGGTGCGAAGCGAGCCGCTGACCGCTAGCGAGGTGGGATTATGTTTCAATCCACGCACCCGTGATGGGTGCGAATACAGCACCGCCAGAGATTGAGCCACTACTTACCGTTTCAATCCACGCACCCGTGATGGGTGCGAAGTCATGTCACAGGCAGATATTGAGCAGCACATTAAAGTTTCAATCCACGCACCCGTGATGGGTGCGAATTACACCAAGGCCTGCCCCCGATGTGTAGTATGGTTTCAATCCACGCACCCGTGATGGGTGCGAATCATCACGCGGTAACTGTAAAAGTCGGCAATACGTTTCAATCCACGCACCCGTGATGGGTGCGAACCCATTTTGATTATTTACGATGAGGCTCAGTATGTTTCAATCCACGCACCCGTGATGGGTGCGAACAAGCAAGGCAAGGGGTAGTAATGATCGGTAAGTTTCAATCCACGCACCCGTGATGGGTGCGAATAAGCCTACGTGTGTATGTCCTGACCTATTCCTGTTTCAATCCACGCACCCGTGATGGGTGCGAATGCCACACAGTCCAATCACGAGTCAGGCGTGCAGTTTCAATCCACGCACCCGTGATGGGTGCGAATGAGGGGCTGGTGTTTTGGTTTGGAGAGGATTGGTTTCAATCCACGCACCCGTGATGGGTGCGAAATACCATCTTGTTTGGCATAGATTGCAATAGTTTGTTTCAATCCACGCACCCGTGATGGGTGCGAAATGGCGCAGGTTATAAGCGCAATAACTATGACGAGTTTCAATCCACGCACCCGTGATGGGTGCGAACACACACACACACACACACACACACACACCACGTTTCAATCCACGCACCCGTGATGGGTGCGAAACTGGTGACATTATTGATCTAGGCGAGCTTCCCGTTTCAATCCACGCACCCGTGATGGGTGCGAAAACTAGGCACATCACCTAGCCGCTTTAGCGACTGGTTTCAATCCACGCACCCGTGATGGGTGCGAAACAATCGTGAAGTACAAAATCGGCGCGATAGTAGTTTCAATCCACGCACCCGTGATGGGTGCGAACTAGTATTTCGCTGTCATCTTTGTATATGTCACGTTTCAATCCACGCACCCGTGATGGGTGCGAATCGTATTTTTTACGATACCCTTTTCGACCAAAGTTTCAATCCACGCACCCGTGATGGGTGCGAAGTTATCCGGATATTGAGATTAGTGCTGACACAATGTTTCAATCCACGCACCCGTGATGGGTGCGAACGTCTATCACTTAGGTGACTTTAGTTATGGTAAGTTTCAATCCACGCACCCGTGATGGGTGCGAAGTTCCACTATCCTATTGAGTCGTGGTGGAACAAGTTTCAATCCACGCACCCGTGATGGGTGCGAATATTGCGGCCCGCATTAACCTGTTTTATCGACACGTTTCAATCCACGCACCCGTGATGGGTGCGAAATAGTCTTAATGCTATATTTATCAGTAACCTACAGTTTCAATCCACGCACCCGTGATGGGTGCGAATGAATTGGTCGAAGAAAGCGAGGTGGCGTGATGTTTCAATCCACGCACCCGTGATGGGTGCGAACAGGTGGACGAAAAGACGCTGAGCGAGATTGAGTTTCAATCCACGCACCCGTGATGGGTGCGAATTGGAGTGCCGATACTATGTGCGGCTGATGCAGTTTCAATCCACGCACCCGTGATGGGTGCGAATCTTGCTCTGATAATCCTCATTGGTATCGAGTAGTTTCAATCCACGCACCCGTGATGGGTGCGAAAACCGACCACAGCATTAATATTATTATTTACTGGTTTCAATCCACGCACCCGTGATGGGTGCGAACAACTAGACCAGTCAGTGTTTGATGGGTTAGATGTTTCAATCCACGCACCCGTGATGGGTGCGAACAGACGCATCAGCATCGTCATAGATGATTGTATTGTTTCAATCCACGCACCCGTGATGGGTGCGAAGCAAAACATAGCAATGCTCAAGTCGATGCTACGTGTTTCAATCCACGCACCCGTGATGGGTGCGAACCACGTTTACGCTTGCTCGATTGTTTTATCAACAGTTTCAATCCACGCACCCGTGATGGGTGCGAATCAGCAGACAAGTTGTTATCATCAAACGTGCCGTTCGTTTCAATCCACGCACCCGTGATGGGTGCGAAAGCTTTGCGGTATGTCTGCAACATCATCAATAGGTTTCAATCCACGCACCCGTGATGGGTGCGAAATATGGCCTAGCTTTGCGTCATGGTCTCCAATAGTGTTTCAATCCACGCACCCGTGATGGGTGCGAACATATCAACCTTTGCCTTGATAGGAAAATCCAAGTTTCAATCCACGCACCCGTGATGGGTGCGAAATGACGCCTGAGCAGCTTGATTACTTCGACAGAGTTTCAATCCACGCACCCGTGATGGGTGCGAAAATCCAGCAATGAATGGCGGCGGCCCAGTCGAGGTTTCAATCCACGCACCCGTGATGGGTGCGAAATATGATCGGCAATCTCTGCACTACTCATTTTTGTTTCAATCCACGCACCCGTGATGGGTGCGAAAAATCGCCTGATATGACAGCCTTAATAACATCAAGTTTCAATCCACGCACCCGTGATGGGTGCGAAACCTGTTGGGCTTGGAATGTCACCGCTGATTTGTTTCAATCCACGCACCCGTGATGGGTGCGAACAACAACCTCAACATTTACACCGCTATCCTTGTGTTTCAATCCACGCACCCGTGATGGGTGCGAAGTAACCGTCAATAACATGACCAGTGCTAGGGTGGTTTCAATCCACGCACCCGTGATGGGTGCGAAAGGTCGCTATCAAACGCATCAGCTAGGTCTGCCTGTTTCAATCCACGCACCCGTGATGGGTGCGAAGCAAAAGCTGAGGCACTCACAGATTCGCCATCTGTTTCAATCCACGCACCCGTGATGGGTGCGAAGGTTACACCAAGGCCTGCCCCCGATGTGTAGTATGGTTTCAATCCACGCACCCGTGATGGGTGCGAAAATTGGGGCTTTTTTTTGGAGCCGAATAAATGGTTTCAATCCACGCACCCGTGATGGGTGCGAATAAAGTATGCAAGCCAAGAGCTTATCCGTAATGGGTTTCAATCCACGCACCCGTGATGGGTGCGAAGTTCCAGTTTTATGCAAAAAATCAGTTTAATGCGTTTCAATCCACGCACCCGTGATGGGTGCGAAAGACATACGCCGCACGGCTTTCGTGCGTCTGCTAGTTTCAATCCACGCACCCGTGATGGGTGCGAACAGACATACGCCGCACGGCTTTCGTGCGTCTGCTAGTTTCAATCCACGCACCCGTGATGGGTGCGAATTGAACTATGAAAATATCGCGGCTTTTGATGCTGTTTCAATCCACGCACCCGTGATGGGTGCGAACTTAAAGATGAAAGTGGTGGCACTACATCAGACGTTTCAATCCACGCACCCGTGATGGGTGCGAAGATATGTTGATGTTATCTGAGTTACCAGCACAAGTTTCAATCCACGCACCCGTGATGGGTGCGAATCAGTGCTGTAACGTGGGTAGCGGTCAAGCATGTTTCAATCCACGCACCCGTGATGGGTGCGAATGGTTGAGGGTGATGCGTACTTTGATGAGTATGTGTTTCAATCCACGCACCCGTGATGGGTGCGAAAAGGAGCTGTCAGGAATACTAAATGGCACAATCAGTTTCAATCCACGCACCCGTGATGGGTGCGAACGTCTATCACTTAGGTGACTTTAGTTATGGTAAGTTTCAATCCACGCACCCGTGATGGGTGCGAATACAATAGGACGCAAATGCTCGCACAAAGATCGGTTTCAATCCACGCACCCGTGATGGGTGCGAAGAGATAGCCGCTAGAAATCGTCAGTACGACAAAGTTTCAATCCACGCACCCGTGATGGGTGCGAAGGCAGCAGCAGCTAGATTGGTTTTTAGAAAAACTAGTTTCAATCCACGCACCCGTGATGGGTGCGAAATCATGGACGTGTAAGGCCACATTGTAGCCAGGTTTCAATCCACGCACCCGTGATGGGTGCGAAAGCACTCCACGCCACCGGGAGCAGAGTAACATGTTTCAATCCACGCACCCGTGATGGGTGCGAAGCGACGCGTCACGCGACGTTGAGCTGCATAGCCGTGTTTCAATCCACGCACCCGTGATGGGTGCGAAGGCTTTTATCGCCTTGTCGAGCTTTTCAATCTCGTTTCAATCCACGCACCCGTGATGGGTGCGAATTGTTAGACTTGCAGCTGCCATAAATGCGGATGTTTCAATCCACGCACCCGTGATGGGTGCGAATAAGTTAGTCGATGCGCCCATATAATTAATGGGTTTCAATCCACGCACCCGTGATGGGTGCGAACGACATAATTACGAGTAGTACGAATACGCACAAAAGTTTCAATCCACGCACCCGTGATGGGTGCGAATTGTTGTAAGTATACATAGTCTTAAAACTGGTAAGTTTCAATCCACGCACCCGTGATGGGTGCGAATTTGTATATGTCACAGCATTATTGGCAGGGTCAAGTTTCAATCCACGCACCCGTGATGGGTGCGAAAAAGGAGTTTTACCAATGTTTGACAAGTTAAGTGTTTCAATCCACGCACCCGTGATGGGTGCGAAGAGGTCTTGCCGTCATACATTGTTGTTACTGATGTTTCAATCCACGCACCCGTGATGGGTGCGAAATGAGGCTAGGGCGATGGATACGCCTATGGGTGTTTCAATCCACGCACCCGTGATGGGTGCGAAATGACAGGTAAGGTTGTGAACACGTTCACACAGGTTTCAATCCACGCACCCGTGATGGGTGCGAATTTTTTGATTGGGCTATGGCTGATCCTCAAATTGTTTCAATCCACGCACCCGTGATGGGTGCGAAAAGCCTTTAATAGCATGATGTTAGGCGCTGTACGTGTTTCAATCCACGCACCCGTGATGGGTGCGAACACTGGCATACCGTATGGCTATGTGCGTGATATAGTTTCAATCCACGCACCCGTGATGGGTGCGAATTCCACTGCTTAGCGATTTCAGCCGTTGGATTGTTTCAATCCACGCACCCGTGATGGGTGCGAACCAAAGTGGAAGTAGATACTATGGACGTTAAGGTTTCAATCCACGCACCCGTGATGGGTGCGAAGCGTTACGCTCATTTAGATTATGCCCAATATGTAGTTTCAATCCACGCACCCGTGATGGGTGCGAAACCAATAGGTGATTGGAATCTTTCGGATTTAAGTTTCAATCCACGCACCCGTGATGGGTGCGAAGACGTTAAGCTATCAGACGAGATTGACGATAAGTTTCAATCCACGCACCCGTGATGGGTGCGAAGGCAGTGCATCAAGTGATGGCGATGATACGCAAGTTTCAATCCACGCACCCGTGATGGGTGCGAATACCAACGAGTGTGGGGCTTGTTTGGATTGTAAGTTTCAATCCACGCACCCGTGATGGGTGCGAATGGTCGCGGTCTGGCCAAGCGCAAAGAGACCAAGTTTCAATCCACGCACCCGTGATGGGTGCGAAAATATCACCGTACCAAGAGGATATGTCACGTATTGTTTCAATCCACGCACCCGTGATGGGTGCGAATTGAAAGCCTGTTTAATCGACTAATGGAGCATGTTTCAATCCACGCACCCGTGATGGGTGCGAAAAAGTCAGCTAGTGGGCCGCCCCCTGTCTGCACGTTTCAATCCACGCACCCGTGATGGGTGCGAACATTGTAAGCACCGTCTGCAACCTTGTGTATTGTGTTTCAATCCACGCACCCGTGATGGGTGCGAACATCAGCACGAGCACGTAGTAGCGCGACCATTCAGTTTCAATCCACGCACCCGTGATGGGTGCGAAAACAGAGGTGTGATTGATTCTATCCGAGGACTAAAGTTTCAATCCACGCACCCGTGATGGGTGCGAAACGTTTATGTTGTTGTCAAAAGCAGGGCGCAGGTTTCAATCCACGCACCCGTGATGGGTGCGAACAGGATAATCAACAGCATCAGGATTTTTATATCGTTTCAATCCACGCACCCGTGATGGGTGCGAACTCGCAAAGGGGCGTTATATCAATAGTAAGGGGTTTCAATCCACGCACCCGTGATGGGTGCGAATCAAAATGTGCCGTTGCCTGATAATGAGTGCATGTTTCAATCCACGCACCCGTGATGGGTGCGAAACAATTCCAAAACTAAGCCACTAAGGCAGGAGGTTTCAATCCACGCACCCGTGATGGGTGCGAAGGCGCGGTGACTGGAAAAAGCCGAACGGTAAAGGCAGTTTCAATCCACGCACCCGTGATGGGTGCGAAGGACGGAGTTGCTTACAGACCTGGCCCCGATCCGTTTCAATCCACGCACCCGTGATGGGTGCGAAATCAAGCAAATGCGTAAAGCAAACGCAACTATTGTTTCAATCCACGCACCCGTGATGGGTGCGAAGGCCTACAAACTGAAATGATCCGCCGCCCAGCAGTTTCAATCCACGCACCCGTGATGGGTGCGAATATTACAGTAAATGGCGTAACTTATGACGCTGATGTTTCAATCCACGCACCCGTGATGGGTGCGAAGCATAAAGCGGGTTTTGTCTGCATTGGTGGTCAGTTTCAATCCACGCACCCGTGATGGGTGCGAAGAGATTAATCGATTAGACAAAAATAGTTATAAGTTTCAATCCACGCACCCGTGATGGGTGCGAAATCTTCATTGACCAGTTTTTCGAGCAAGTTAAAGTTTCAATCCACGCACCCGTGATGGGTGCGAAAGCCCATCCGTGAGCTATTACTACATTTATGCGTTTCAATCCACGCACCCGTGATGGGTGCGAAAGACGTTAGCAAAACCCTTTTGCACGTCACGCAGGTTTCAATCCACGCACCCGTGATGGGTGCGAACCACCTGATAGCCCGCTTGTGCAAAAGTACGAGTTTCAATCCACGCACCCGTGATGGGTGCGAAAAATCTTACTGGGAGGAGCAAGCAGCTAAGGGGTTTCAATCCACGCACCCGTGATGGGTGCGAACCTAACGCCGCTTGAATATCCAAACGACAAAGAGTTTCAATCCACGCACCCGTGATGGGTGCGAATATGTTGATTACCACACTACCAGTTGCTTGACGTTTCAATCCACGCACCCGTGATGGGTGCGAAATTGCAATCCTAGTGACTTGCGTTTGGCTGAATGTTTCAATCCACGCACCCGTGATGGGTGCGAAATCTGATAAGAGAGCAGAGTAGGCTGCAAGCACGTTTCAATCCACGCACCCGTGATGGGTGCGAAACCAACCAACAGTTTGTTATGGGCAGACTTTAGGTTTCAATCCACGCACCCGTGATGGGTGCGAAAATGTCGCCTTTTTTCTTAGTGTGTAGATTTTGTTTCAATCCACGCACCCGTGATGGGTGCGAAGCAAACGATGATATTAAATTGTTTGGAGTCAGTGAGTTTCAATCCACGCACCCGTGATGGGTGCGAAACCTTCGTGAGTACGGCTGTAACGGCTTAACGGTGGTTTCAATCCACGCACCCGTGATGGGTGCGAAAAGATGAGTATTAAAGACGATATTGCGCGTCAAGTTTCAATCCACGCACCCGTGATGGGTGCGAAGATTTGGTTAACTCTTACGCGGTGGTTCGCGCATGGTTTCAATCCACGCACCCGTGATGGGTGCGAAACGACCGATATTTTGCATAAGGAGCATGACATGTTTCAATCCACGCACCCGTGATGGGTGCGAAGATGCTTGCAAGCGCATTGGTTAAAGCGGTTTACCGTTTCAATCCACGCACCCGTGATGGGTGCGAACAAGGCGCTGTTCATGGCTCAACAGAGTAGCGAGGTTTCAATCCACGCACCCGTGATGGGTGCGAAACCCACAGCCCACGCTCAATCTATTTAATATCATGTTTCAATCCACGCACCCGTGATGGGTGCGAAGCCGTACTTATGGCCAATACTTGGCTCAATGAGTTTCAATCCACGCACCCGTGATGGGTGCGAAGTGATTGACGGCATCAAGTTTGACAGCAAAAAAGTTTCAATCCACGCACCCGTGATGGGTGCGAAACCAGTTAGCCGCTAGGGGCCGTAATTACACAGTTTCAATCCACGCACCCGTGATGGGTGCGAAACGCAAGAGCTAAGGGCGATGTTGAGAGTTTGGAGTTTCAATCCACGCACCCGTGATGGGTGCGAAACTCACCGTCAGAGGCGCTATCTACCGCAAATGTTTCAATCCACGCACCCGTGATGGGTGCGAATGGACAAGTAGACCGCCAATTTTACTTGAGCGCGTTTCAATCCACGCACCCGTGATGGGTGCGAAAGTTGCACTCATGAGCTAGGAGATTGAGAGATGAGTTTCAATCCACGCACCCGTGATGGGTGCGAAACATAGGTCATTGGTTGAGTGACAAACAACACAGGTTTCAATCCACGCACCCGTGATGGGTGCGAACCATCGGTTAATTGACGCTCTAGCTTTGACACACCGTTTCAATCCACGCACCCGTGATGGGTGCGAATATTCTAATTCAGTGCAGACTCTAACGTAAAAAGAGTTTCAATCCACGCACCCGTGATGGGTGCGAATACGCTATCATGCAAGCGTTAGGTGCTAAGCTCAGTGTTTCAATCCACGCACCCGTGATGGGTGCGAAACTGAGCATTGCTGTCTTGATTTCATCGACTGTGTTTCAATCCACGCACCCGTGATGGGTGCGAAGATAAGGCCGTACAGCTTGGCTTTAGCTGGACTTGTTTCAATCCACGCACCCGTGATGGGTGCGAAAGCATCAACACAAGATGCCTCACCTGTGACCTTGTTTCAATCCACGCACCCGTGATGGGTGCGAATCATAGTCCCGTCGAGGCCATGCGCCTAGTGTGTGTTTCAATCCACGCACCCGTGATGGGTGCGAAGATTTTAGTTTGAACAAAATCAGCAAAGATACTAATGTTTCAATCCACGCACCCGTGATGGGTGCGAAGCTAAGAAAAAAACACTAACTCAGCAACAGCGGGACGTTTCAATCCACGCACCCGTGATGGGTGCGAAAGTTGTTTTTTAACTTGCTTTCTGATTTGTTTGTGTTTCAATCCACGCACCCGTGATGGGTGCGAACTGCTAGAATATGATGCAAAGATACAAGACGAGGTTTCAATCCACGCACCCGTGATGGGTGCGAACGCTTTGTGGTATGTCTGCAACATCGTCAATAGAGTTTCAATCCACGCACCCGTGATGGGTGCGAATTAATTAAATTAGGGTCGTAAGACTCCAATAATGTTTCAATCCACGCACCCGTGATGGGTGCGAATTTAGAGTTTGACGCTTTGGTTTCTTTTCTGAGTTTCAATCCACGCACCCGTGATGGGTGCGAAACATAGGTCATTGGTTGAGTGACAAACAACACAGGTTTCAATCCACGCACCCGTGATGGGTGCGAAGCCAAAAAAAAGCCCTCACGGTCTGGGACTGGCAGTTTCAATCCACGCACCCGTGATGGGTGCGAAGCTGAGAGAACACTTGGCTTCCATTGTAACATTGATGTTTCAATCCACGCACCCGTGATGGGTGCGAAAATAAAACCTAAAAACCTTGCCGCTGTTGAGCGTGTTTCAATCCACGCACCCGTGATGGGTGCGAAAACCGTGTCTGTGTAAGCAGCAAGCTCAGCCTGTTTCAATCCACGCACCCGTGATGGGTGCGAATCAACCTCATTCATGCGAGTTGCTACGCTGTTGTTTCAATCCACGCACCCGTGATGGGTGCGAAGATAGTGACAAGAGACACGCTAGCAAAGGTCATGTTTCAATCCACGCACCCGTGATGGGTGCGAAATTACATAGGCAAAAGACATGAGCTTTGGTTATGTTTCAATCCACGCACCCGTGATGGGTGCGAAATAGTCCCGTCGAGGCCATGCGCCTAGTGTGTGTTTCAATCCACGCACCCGTGATGGGTGCGAAGTCGCTGATAAACCCAAGTGCAACACTTAAAGATTGTTTCAATCCACGCACCCGTGATGGGTGCGAATTTGGTGTGCTTATGCGTGTTGTCAGAATGATCGTTTCAATCCACGCACCCGTGATGGGTGCGAACATTGATAGCGGTCATGCTACAGCAATGGATGTTATCGTTTCAATCCACGCACCCGTGATGGGTGCGAACAACAACATCAATAGGTAAAGATTTTTCAGTAGGTTTCAATCCACGCACCCGTGATGGGTGCGAATTTGAAGGTGGTGCAAAAATGATACGAGTTATTGTTTCAATCCACGCACCCGTGATGGGTGCGAATTTGACTGGCGCACGCTTAACCCTGATAAGATGTTTCAATCCACGCACCCGTGATGGGTGCGAATCGGTTTATATTAAGACATTTGCTAGTGGTTTGTTTCAATCCACGCACCCGTGATGGGTGCGAAAAGCCCTTAAAATCGACTACGTGCGTGATATAGTTTCAATCCACGCACCCGTGATGGGTGCGAAAATATCGGCTGCCATGTGCAAACTCTTAGCCATGTTTCAATCCACGCACCCGTGATGGGTGCGAATATCTTTCAACAAACACAGAATGAGTATCTGTAAGTTTCAATCCACGCACCCGTGATGGGTGCGAACTTCATAGCCTGATGAGTTTCATCATTTAAATGTTTCAATCCACGCACCCGTGATGGGTGCGAAATGCTTTGCAAAATGAGGCAGTGAAACTGCTACCGTTTCAATCCACGCACCCGTGATGGGTGCGAAATCCTTTCTTGCAATTTCTCCAATGGCTCATGCTGTTTCAATCCACGCACCCGTGATGGGTGCGAAAGCCCCTAGTCTAAGTCGCTAATAAGGTTAAGGAAAAACCTTGGAATATGCGAACGTCTAAACCATGAGCGAATTTGGCAAGCGTCTTGCTTACCAAAGTTTTATTATAAGAAAATAAAGGTATTAAAATCAAGTTGTTAAATAGCATTGCGATCCCTTTGCGAGTCTCCTAGAGATTTCATGTACGCTATAGGTTCGCATCGACCTTATGACAGTCAAATAGTAGGTTTAAAAGTGATTATTTTTAATGATAGCGGCTAAAACAGCAATACATCGTTTAAGTCTAGCACAGGTTTTGCTCCTACGTGTTCTACTTTACTTTGCCAGTTTTTACCAAGATAGTAATAGCGTAAACTATCAACGCTATGATCGATAATATCTTCAAGCTTGGCTCTAAGCATTGTCCACTCAGCTGGATTGACCTCAATTTCAAATACTGAGTATTGTACCCGTTGCCCATAGTTCAAACAATGCTTGGCAATGTGGCGTAGACGTTTGGCACTCGATGTACCTTCTGAACTGATATCATAAGTGACCAATACCATCATAATAGCCTTCCTTGTTTATTTGTTCTTAATTGAGCGACTTATTTCCACAAAAAAGGAATATAAGCATCAATATCGCCCCTAATATGACGCGCCATAATTGTCGCCTGCAAATGCGGTAGTAAACCAAAGGGTACGGTTTCCTCAAACCATTCATGATAAATGGTTTGCTGCTTACGGTCATGCCATGCCTTAAAAAAGGTTTGCCTAGCCTCATCCTTAAGCCAAACTGCGCCATTCGCTTCAGTCTTAAAGTCCGATTTACCCAGCTGCTTTTTATTGATAAGTGATAATACAAAGCGATCCACGATAGGGCGAAATTCTTCTACCAAATCAAGAGCTAGTGACGGGCGTCCAGGGCGCAGTTGATGGAATACCCCACAAGACGGATCAAGTCCTACGGTCTCAAGAGCACTACGGCAGTCATGAGTCATTAAGGTATAAGTAAAAGAGAGTAGGGCGTTGACGGCGTCGGTCGGCGGATTGCGAGTGCGTTTAGCAAAGCTAAAATCAGGGTTGCGAATAAATTGTGGAAACACACTAAAGTAAACGCTCGCCATCTCACCCTCACGGCCTAACAGGTCGGGCAAGTTTTGTGTGGCCAGTATTTTATTGAGACCTCGCTCTAAGCGCTGCTGCGCTGAGTCCAAGCTTTTAATTGTAGGCTCATCTAGCTGGCTTTTATAATCGCGCAGATAGCGGCGAATGACTTGGCGCTGATTATGGACTTTACCTAAGATAATACTATGACAGATCGGCTGCACGCGCGCACTATCGTCACTAATGCGGTATTGTTCACGCCGTAGTAACACGTTACCACTGACCGCACCTTCGATGCGTGCTTGAAACTTACCATATTGATTGAGATGAGTGATGGTAATGGCGTTATCGGTACAGTGTGCCATTAGGGCTGGTGATATTGACACTTGCCCAAAGCAGACAATCGCATCGAGCTTATGAATAGGGACGCGACCTTTGACCTCATAGTCGATATTCATAACGACGTTTTCGCCCTGTTTATTGAGCCATGCGCCTTGGGTTTGCACGAATAAGGTGTTTTTTAATGGGCGCATAGGGTTTCCTAATCATTATTTTCTAGCGTTCAGCTGTGTATTTTTGAATATAGCTCTTTATTGTGCTACGTTAAATAGATTACTTCTCAACTAATATCAAGGAAAAAAATATGAGTAACTCTAATAATGAAGCTGATATGCAAAACCCTAACAAAGGTTCTGACGGTACGAATGAAGCTTATGATCAAAATCAAGGCAATCGCGGCAAGCAGTTAAATCCACAACAGCCAAAGAATGATGCGCAGGCGCAAAACGATTAGCAGTACTCACTCGTAAATCAATTAGTGGTCAGCCTCTTTTAAACTGGCCGCTATTTTTTTATTGAGCCACTTTGAGGCATTTTTATTAAAAATCTTAGGATGGCAGATGTCTTTGAGTGAACAATTTCGGCATTTACTAGTACTATAACTTGGCTTTGGCGTCTGCTTAGATTCGATAATATGCCGACACTCGTTAATCGCATCTAAGGTAATTTGCCGCAGCTCTTCATCAAAATCTACCGTGTGACGGCGACGGGTTTTACCATAAAATAGTGCGCCTTCACTGACGGTGCACTCATGCATATCTTCCAAGCATAAGGCTTGGGCGCACAGTTGCACTTCGTCGGCGCGGTGCGATTTGGGCTTGCCGCGTTTGTATTCAATAGGGAAGGGCGTCTGCTGACCGTCCGCGTCAGTATGATACTCGACGACATCCGCCACGCCTTCTAGTCCGAGTGCTTCATGACCGAGTCGTAGAGTACGCACCGTTTTTATATTACCGCGTGTATCATGCCCGCCAGAATTGACCTTTTCGTGCATGACCTGACCTTCGGCAGTAAAGACGTTCTCCTCCCACGCGCACTCAAGCTCTATCAGCGCAAACTGACGCGGGCAGAATAGATAGTGCTGCAAGCGGGATAGGTAGAGGGTTTGCATGGTTTTAGAACTGGTTATTGGAGTTCTTCATATTCCAATCGTAAGTATTCTTAGCTAATAGCTCATTATACTTAGTATTTAAGTCATAAAATTTCGTATTAGCAGTTGTATCTGCCTTATATACCTCTGCATCAAATTTGCTTTTATACTCGAGCAATTTGGTGTAAGCAGAAAGAGCTTCTTTGTTTTCAGGATTGTTCATTATTAGTTGTTCTAAAAAATTAGCGCATCTATTAAAGTTGTCATTATGCATTTTAAATTTTCCTTTAGGTTCATAAATTAATTTTCATAAGATTTTAATACTAAACTACATGAGTATTGAACGTCGAATCAAAACCCGTCAATAATCTCAGGCTCTAGTCCTTCTAACGCTGACTTTAATGCATCTTCATCAAAACTACCATCTACTGTTTGACCATTTTCTTTTTGTTTTTGCATGCTTTCCTCAATTAGCTCTTTTAAACTGCGATGCACTTTAGCAGACGAATACTGACCTGACTTACTGTTATGTTTCCACCAAATTACCTTTTTGACTTGCATACTACCCTCAGGACGAGCTGATGAGGCATCACCTTCAAACAACTTAGGTAAAATCTCTTTTATCTTTTTAGCGTCGCTATCACTAAAGCCCGTACGCTCTGCCAATTGCGGAGTAATCGCCCCATAGGTGACATAGATGCCTTTATCAACGCGGTGCTTCATGCCCATGGTATCGCTACCTTTTTTGGTACCATCACCCTCACCGCTGACACTTTTAGTAATTTGAGTGCTAGTAATATCGACAGGCTCTAAGCTAAATGCTGACTGAATAGTGACAGGGCCTCGAATAGGAATAGAGACGCCATCCGCGCCTTTGGTATCCGCTTTAAAAGCAAACACCTGACCAAAAGCACGCACATCAAACCATTTGTCACAAGCTTTTTGTGCGGTTTCATCACGCTTAGCTTCAATGTTGTCTTTTTTATTGGCTTCAAAAGCTTTTTTACCCAAGCCTATATCTTCATCATAAGCACGGTTCTTTAGACTGGTCATGCCATCGGTTTTTTTCTCATCCGACTGGACAAAGATTTCTTCATCAGACTCTTGCAAGCGATCACGGATTTTACGCTTTAAGCAAACATCGGTAATCTCACCATTGCCAGCAAAGTCGGTACGCGGACGGTTACCGTTTAGCGGGTCGCCATTGGGGTTGGCGTTGTTTACTCCAATAATGAGGGCGAAGTCAATTTTATTGCTAATAGGGTTTTGGGTAGAGGCGGTCATAATTTATCCTTTTATTAAGTTTTGAGTATTTGATAAAGTCTTGTTTACGCAGTTTCGTTAGTATTTTCTGAAAGCTTCTTATCTTCACGAGCCTTCTTTGCTTGCTGTTTATCCAGTTTTATTTGCATTTTTTGACTGTGATAACCCAGTAAAAACTCACCTGATAAGGCGGAATCATCACTAAAATCCGCAACATCAAAACCGTTCATGATTTGGTCTAGCAAGTCTTGCATATTGGCTAGATACCCTGCACGATTTGATTTTAAACGGTTTTCGTAGGGTTTGAGAGCCAGTTCAATATTGCGCCATGTGGTAAAGGGGCGATTGGCAAATTGTTGCATATAGCGCTGAGCAGTCGTGCTACGTTTCTCACCTGCGATATATAGCGCTAAGCTTTCAATATCTTCCGCCACTGCCAATAGGCGACCATATAGGTAATCTCGGCTGTTATAGTCTGTTTGTAATGCCACGGTATAGCTCCTTTTTTTATCGTCTGATTGACGCAAATAATATCCACGGAATAAAGCACAGGCGACGCTTAGTGCTTGCTCCCATTCCCAGTTTTCTAGTGTCAATGGGTTACAGGCACGCTTAATACAAAAATCTACCAGTTGCCAAGGGAATCGCCTTGCTTCTCCCTCCACGATACACGGCAATACTTGTGAGACCACTTGCTTTTTAAGGGCATCTGAGAGGCGTGCGCCATACGCCACTTGGGCAATTTGCCGTGGAATTGGTGCTTTGATGGTTAGCTTGCGTTCTTGAGTTTCAGCGTCTTTATAGGTCGCATACCATGCAAACTGACTGTACCATGACTCAAGTGCATCAATATAATCATTAGGCATACTCTCATGATAATAAGTGACCGCCATACGCCCAGGCGTTGCCGAATCTAAGGTGATAATAGATATTTGGTCGTGCTTATCGAGCCGTTGCCGATAGCCTTGCATGGTATTATTAAGGTGAGAAGCAAAGGTGTAACCTAAATTATTACTATGTTCGATAGGTTGCGGTGCATTATTGATGACGGGTTGATTGTCGCTAATATCTCTTTGAGAAACGAGGTCATCTTCTTCGTCATCATCAAAGTCGTCATCCTCCTCTATTCTTTGAAAACTATTAATATTATTGTCTTTAGACGATTGCACTTGTTGTGCGACTTTTTCAATATCTAGTGAATCATCTTCAATGATATCTTGTACAGGTTGCGGTGTCGTTTTACCTGATATCGCCCAAGCGACGACAGCTTGACCAGCATCCTCTTTGCCTTGCCGGGTCAGTAGCCACGATAAAGCAGAATGCGCTTTTTCGGTGACTACCGCACTGATATTAGCACCTTGCAAACCATGCGCTTTAATAGATTTATCATTGTCGGTAAAACGTCCTAAGAAGGTAAAGCTAGATAAATCATTGGCTGAAATTAGCTTGGCGTTGGTGGCACTGCGCAGAATACGGTTGGGATGCTTGCTGGCAAGTGGGCTATCTTTACCTGTGACATAACAAAAGCCATCAACACTATCAAGCGTGGCATAAAACTGTTGCCATGCCTCAAATAAGCTTTCATCTCGCCATGTCTCGTTCTTGCCCCAGTCATTTTTCTGGTCGCCTAAACTGGTAGGTGTCACACGCCAAGCAATAAACGCGGAGCCTTGATCGAATACGCCTTTGTTCTTATTGAGTGACGATAAAACACTGTCAGGATAGTCACCAGCTTGTTCGGGATAGGCAAGTTTGCTTGTATCGCCAGGGTCAACAATCAAAACGTCAGCATCGATTAAGTCTTTGACTAGCGTGCCTTTATTTACATAATTGAGGACAGCTTGCGCTTTAGGGTGAGCGTATGGTGAGTCGCACCACGTAGATAGTACTTCCTCGTAAAGTGGGTATAAGTCTTTTTTATTCTCACTATACTCAAAGAGATCTTTACCCACATATTGCAACTTGTCAGATAGGGGATGTGCTACTGCGCCCGATGTACGATTTGCTGACTCATTGGTTGCGGGTATCACTAGCTGATGCGATTTAACCTTGCCATTATCGTCTCGGCATACCTCTGCGCTCACAAAGTCGCCTTTATCATTGATGGTGACAATAATTTGTACATTTTGGTTCACATGATAATAAGGCATCAGCGCATGAGTGTCTTGAGCTTGAACATCTTCATCACGTTGACTGGCTTGCTCATAAGTTTGATATAAACGTTGTAACCAGCTCATAGTGATGCCTCCGTTTGGCTAACAGGTTCGACGTTGCTCTCTAATTCAAAGGTCTTAGCGCTCATAGCGCGGACGAAACGGTTAGGCATGCCATTACGGGCATCGGCTTGTAGATCATCGGTAGGTTTAGGGAGTTCGATAACACCAAAACGCATTACCGCATGCCAAAAACGACTGTGCAACTCGTCTAGCCCTGTCTCATCAGGGTAGGCAAAGCTATGAAACATCAAGCCATAACCAAGCTCATCAATGTCATCATAAGCGCCTTTACCACTGCCAAACTCACAAGGCTCAACATAGCCTTGGCACTCTCTTGTCCCTAAAAAGATATCTTGGCGACCGCCTTTATCGACCATACGCTTAGCAATACTGTAGTGCTTGCCATCTATACGATCCGCTTCAAGCTCTGGACGGTGCAGGTTCCATTCAAAGTGCGCCTGCACTTGATAAGCCACATCATGTAAGTAGGTATAATAGGCTAAATCATTGCCGTCTTTATGATAGCGTATCGGCTTCATGCCTTTGGTTTGGGTACGAATGGGGTTGATAATTCTCACTTTATCGACTACCCAAATAATGCTCGGTTTCCAGTAGATACTTTTACAGACACCTTTTAGGGCTTCATAAGTTGGTAGATGATAGCTGGTCTTTTCGCCACCAATGCGCGTGATAGGATCAGTGAATAGGGCGTTTCGTCCTGTAAGGAGGAATTCGATTTTATTATCTTTCATATTAATTTAGTTCCATCTAATTGTTAGTACAAACCCTATAAAAGCAGTTTGTACCATTACAGATACAGACTCTTTAACGAGTAAGACTTGCGTCAAGCCAGTTTATTACTTGTTGATCTCCTTGACCATAATATGGATGTTTTAAAGTTATAACCCATAAAGTATCGTTTGAATCTAAGAGAGGTTTAAACTTAGTATAAATTTGCTGAGGTGTTAAAGAGCTATCTATCGCATAACTAGACTCGGAAAGTTTCGCATAATATTTGAATGACTGAATCACTTTCAAAACCTTAGCATGTTTTTGTCCAGGTGAGTTTAAATCGTAAGTAACTAATAAAGCTGGCATAAGTTTTTTCCTTCTGTAATGAGTTAATGTAAACGACGACTACAGACTCATCTTATAGCTTATAGTTTTATAAATCAAATTCTATAATCTAAATAGGTTCCCTTATAATAAAAATATCGCTTTATGGTATAATCGCTATTCATCATTTTATGGTGTGGATTGAAACTATAAGCTAAAAAGGTTAGAAACTGCTCGGCAACAGCTGTCTTACCACAGTCGTTGCCATTTTTATATTGATCAAAAAGCACCAAGGAAGTCTAACTTACTATCTCCCTCTATGTTCAAACCCATTTGCTCATCATAAAATGTTTCGGATAATGTTAGGATACCTGTATCTCTTACCTGAGTAATTGCGCTGGCATCTATCAACTTATCGAGCATAAAGGGGAATACGTTGACACTATATTGCTGTGCTTCTCGTACCAGTTTATAAAACTCTTTATCGTTTACTTGAGTGCCATATAGCGCGGTAATCAATTCTCGACCGTCATCACCATAAGGTACGATAACGGCTTTAGTAGGCGCATCAATAGCTTTGAAGGCCTTACCTGCTTCCATAAATGATTGCCAAAGCTTTGGAAATTGCCCATTGTTGATACGCTGTTTATTGTCGTTATTTACCGCTACATTGCCTTTATTGCTACTTAGCCAATTAAATACGCTATGAATATCATCAACAGGATAGGCCATTTGTTTTTTGCCGTGGTCTGTACCGTAGAAGCCTTTAAAGTACGCCATCATAATATCGGGATCGAGCAAATGCTTATCTTTGTTTTCAGTTTTAGCTAGTATAGGCAAAACAACCCTTTCCATTTGCTCTTTGCCCAAGGCGATAGTTGGCAATTTACTCAAGCCCTCGGCATCAGGTTTAACGACAAAAACCTGACCCTTACTAGGGTTGCCAGCCTCGTCCCTCATTTCACCGTGCCGATTACAACGTCCTGACGCTTGAGCAATACTGTCCAATCCTGCCAAAAATCGTATCACTGATTTGAACGAGACATCCACGCCAGCCTCAATCAGCTGGGTTGAGATAACTAAAGTGGGCAAGCCGTCTTCTAGGCGCTTGCGAATGATAGTTAGTAAGTCTTTACGGTGACGAGCACACTGTCCTGTACTTAGATGGAATAACTCGTTTGACTTGACTGTTTTAGATAGCTCTCTATATAAATCACTTGCCCACGTTTTAGTATTAACGATGACTAAGGTACTGCCAAATTCGGCAAAATTGTCGTTAATATAGTCTGTCAGACTATCCAAATCTTGAGAGTTTTTAGTATGATCGTGAATATCTACCCGCTTTAAGGTATCAAACAGTAGAGCTAGGTCTTGACGATCACCAATAATTTCAGTTGCAGGGTTTAAGCTACCATTTTGCTCAATGGGTAGTTTATTGAGCACAGGTTGAGTTGCTGTACATAGAACAGCGGTAGAGTTGGCATAACTGGTGAGAAAATTGATAGCGTTACAATAGAGGTAATAACAGTTGATAGGTAAGGTTTGAATTTCATCAAAGATAAGCACAGCTTGGCTGAGCTGATGCAAGCGTCTGACGCCTTTGGTACCGCCCCCAAAACAGCTCTCTAAAAACTGTACCATCGTGGTAAATACGATCGGTGCATTCCAATTATCCATAATCAGTTTGCTTTGCCATGTCTGTACGTCTGGTTCTAGGTTTGAATGTTGTTCTAGCACCCATTGACCATCAAAGATGCCGTCGGGGCTTTCTCCTTCTAAAATCTTACGTACTGCTTGAGCGTTTTGCTCAATAATACTGGTAAAAGGAATGATATAGATGATGCGGTCGAGGTTGTGGTGTTTAGCGTGTTGCACTGCGAAGCGCAGGCTGGCAAGTGTCTTGCCACCTCCTGTGGGCACGGTTAAGGTATAGATACCTTGTGACTTTTGCCCCGCCTCTAAGCAAGTTTGTGCAATGCGATTGCGTTGTTCATTGATAGCATCTGGCGGGTTGTGCATGGCTTTATCGGCAAAGCCTTGATAAAGGGCTTCGATTTTATCTATAGCGATTTGCCAGTCTGGACGCTTGTGATCTAATAGGTGTGCTTGGCTAGGATGTTCAAAGGCGATACTGTTGCTACGGTCTGCATCAATCAGACAGCTAAATAATAGACGGGTATAAAAGCCAATATAGAAGTCTTTTTGTTTGGGTTTGCTGTTCTCACCCAACACAGCTATAAAGGCATTGTGAAACTCTCTAACCGCTTCTTTAAATATCTTACTATCTAAAGAAGCAAATAATTCGTTGGAAATTGCATTATTTAATGCTTCTTGAAAATGGACTTTATCTTCAGGTTTAGTCTTGCGGTTATATAGATAAGGCTGACCTTCTTTATCTACCACGTTTACTAGACCGCTGTGATGGGATGCCACACAGATAAATAGAATGTCAGCTAATAACGCGCCTTGAGCTGAACTGTTCTTTTTTGGTCGATCTTTAAATTTGTTATAAAGAAATATTGCACCAGCAGTAGAGTGGTCAACTGAACCTCGTTTAGGTTTTCCTTTAAGTAAAATGTCAGCCTCTTCATCTTCATCAAGCCCCAAGTCTTTGTAGTTATCAAACTGAACACTGTCTCTAATATAAGTCTGAAATGCTTGACTGTATTTACCTAAATCATGAACCAATCCAATAAGTTCACCTGATAAGGGTAAACCAATCTTAGTCGCTAAGGTCTTGGCTATCTCTGCTGTACCTGTCAAATGGGCATAGAGTGATTGTTCGCTACTGTCGCTAGCACGAACATGCGCAATAAATTCTCGCTCAGCAGGATTTGAAATTTTACTTTGAGTATCTAGGTTTTCCATCACCATGCTTTATTCCTGACAAGAGTTGCTTAAATAATTAAACCAACAATAGCCTAATAAATTAAAAGACACAATAAGGTAATGGAATTAAACGACATTGAATGTCGTCAGTTATTCTAAAAACAGTAAAAAAACCAAACAGCCCAAGCTGTCTGGCTTCAAAGAGTCATGAATAACTTACTTACTATTATGCTCTCGCCACAAGGCATGTTCGCACACCTCACAACACCAGCTCTCTTTTGCTCGCATAAACGGAATGTCTGCTGGGACTTCTAAAGGACAAACATAGCCACAGTACTCGCAAAGTACATCATCTAGATAAGTAAAACACTGACCTACCGTAACAAACATGATATGAGGACTAATGTTATATCTCTGACAAATCGCTTCCACATGACCGATAAAATCACTTCTATGATCATATGCCCAGTAATCACTACAGATTTTTAGATCCCGTGCGTTCTGAGTCATATTTGGTTGAAGTTTTACGCTCATAGTATACTCCTCAGTACCCGTAGCTAGTTTGTGGTAAAAGTCCGTATAGCTCACACTCTAACTGACGACACATCTCATCAAGAAGATAATCACTATTGGCGTCTAAGCGCTTCTGTACCCACACGCGCATCGCCATGTGATTATTAAAACAAGACTTCACTTTTAAGAAGCGTGCTAAACCAGTGCCAGACTGAATACAAAGTTCACAAATGAGCATATTAGCAATATCATTGGCATCCTCACTGATAGCACCATCAGGCTTAAACTCACCAAACAGCTCTTCATAATTGATGATTTTCATTGTGACGTCTCCTTGTCAGTAGATGATTGAGCCATTTGACTACGATTAACTAATGCTTCAAATGCGCTCCCGTCTTGGCGGGTCATGTTCGGCACATAGCGACTATAGGTGTTGAATAGCATCTTAGTGGTAGAGTGTCCCATTTGACTGGCTATCCATTCAGGACTCTCGCCAGCTGCTAACCAAAGCGTGGCTGCAGTGTGACGAGTCTGATAGGCATTGCGCTTTTTGAGTCCTAAAACCTTAAGAGTAGGATGCCAGACCCGCTTATTCACGTTGTTGTAATCTAAAGGCTCACCGGTATGCGAACAAAATACATAGTCAGAGCGCTTGTAGGTGATAGCTTGCTGCCCTTTAAGCGCTTCATACACCCAAGGTGACATTTGGATGGCACGATAAGACTCTTGTGTCTTAGGTGGTACAATTTTGCCCTTAACCAAGGCCTGTTTAATCACAATCTCGCGACGATTAAAATCGATATTTTCCCAAGTTAAGCCATCGATCTCACTAGTGCGCATACCTGTCAAAAAACGTACAAGGTAATAATTACGATAGTCTTTCCTAACGCCGTTAATGAACGTCCAAACCTCCTCAAGCGTGAAAGGTTGAATATCAGTCTTAGGCTCCTTAAGGGATTTAATATCGTAGTAAGGGTTTTCAAAATGGTAGCGTTTAGAGGCTTCTTTTAGTATCATACCTAAAGGTACCATTATCGAATTGATGCGTGCCGCTGACAGATGTTTGTTAGCTTTTCCGTAAGTCACTTTGGCGAGGGATGAACGGAAGGCTAATACATCTGTCTTTTTTATGATATGAATAGGCTTAGTGCCGAACTTAGGCAGTAAATACATATCAATAATTTCTTTAATCTTACGTTTGTAAGTATCACGCCATTCGATCTCTTTTTCAGAAAACCATAGCAGCGCAAATTCCTTAAATGAAAGGACGTCACTTTGAAGACAGTCCTTGCGATCACTTAACGCCATCATCTCATCGCATTTATCGCTTTTGGGGAAATACTTAGCATAACTAAATATGCCCAAGGTAATCTCTGCTTCCATTTTTTCAATCACTTTTTCAAGCTTCTTACGATTCGCTGGCGTGTCAATGAGGTTTGTCGTTTCCCTACAGCGTTTGTTCATATAGCGAAAGTCGACAAATAGCATATCGCTACCTTTGCGTGTTCTAATACTAGCCATGATATTTCTCCTTATTGTAGTGCCATAGCGTTGATGCTACCGGCGACGCCAGTACGCATATCTTTTTCAATCTCTTCCCAAACATATAAAATCTTACGGCCGCCGAAAGGGCGAATGTAATGAATACCTTCAATCAGCACAGTATCTTTGAGCTCGTTACGTATCGTACGAGGGTTATACTTAATGAGCTCAGAAAGCTCTTGGGTAGTTAGGTAGGTATGTGACATAATAAATTCCTTGTAAGCTAATTAAACGACTAGGTGGTTTTATCGGGATAACAAATATCTTCATAAAAGTATTTTGTTGTTCGATAGAAGTACTTTACTAGCTAACGTAATTCGATGCAAGTACTTTTTTAGTTCATTAAGGAATTATTGATGATTTTATGTAACTTACCAGTGCTACTAGCTGAACGGCGTATGAAAGTCGCAGATTTGATAAGAATGACGGGAATCAGCAAGTCGACTATGCACAAAATCTATAACGAACAAACTTCAAGAATCGATTTCGAGACCATGGATAAGATTTGTGAAGCATTAGATATTGGAGTAGGCGACTTATTTACTTATGTACCTAACGAGTCGCTAGAAAAAGAAAAGTAAGTTAGTTTTAGGGTGGTTTTAGGACAGCTAGAGTAGAGGTCAAAAAGACTGTATTAATAAATAGGAAAAATTAAGAGAAGGCGCAACTTGGGCGCATTTTGGGCACACAGTTTTTTCAACACTAATTTTTTGATGTCTTACAGATCTAAAGTTTAGTTGAAATTAATCTATCTATTCCGCTACAGCCCTTATATTACAGGCATAAAAAAAGCCCCAATCAAAAATATTGGGGCTTTCGAATCTGGTAGGCGTAACTAGATTCGAACTAGCGACCTCTACCATGTCAAGGTAGCGCTCTAACCAACTGAGCTATACGCCTATTTAGGTTGAGCATTTTAGCAAGTTTTTAAGA
>Ga0208300_100325_pt1 | contig 39497 bp, 35 predicted proteins | sample 23_taG_FD_184096 | JGI IMG/M metagenome (GOLD analysis project Ga0208300, IMG submission 184096) | Marine viral communities from Cariaco Basin, Caribbean Sea - 23_WHOI_OMZ (SPAdes) (version 2) | ecosystem: Environmental > Aquatic > Marine > Oceanic | place: Caribbean Sea: Cariaco Basin...
CATGCTCGAGCATGTTATTGGCTCGCTCGCGCAGGGTGTCCAGGTAGCGCACCCAGCGCCGCCACAGGTCGGTCTGGTAGGCGAACAGTTCCGCCGCCGGGTTGCTCTGGATGGTGGCCTGTTTGTCAGACCTGACCATCGGGTCGGGCCCCTTGTCTCTCGTTAGCTTGGTATTCATAGTCGTTTTAGCTCTCAGTGTCAGGATATGGTTTGGTTAAGCTGGTTCTGCGAGGCGCAGCCGGATTGCCAGCCAAGCGAAGATGAACACCCCCAACTGTTTTGCCCAGTATGAAACCGAGGGCCACCCCGAGGAAGACATTGCCAAAATCCGCACTTCAATCTCTCACCGCGATACGGGAATCTGCTCGACCCATGGGCCAGAACAGGACGAGGTGAAAGCGTGTAGCTTTCGGCTCTTGCTAACCGTTAGTGTCCAGTCTATGTGATCAAGCTGAATCTAGACTGAACACATACTTCCTGCCCGGAAATGGTTATGAGGCAATATCAGCGGTTGATCAACCCCCGACCGTGCCGCCGTCGCAAGCTGGCGCCCAGGTCATTGACAGCGGGTGGGCACTTCTGAAACCGTGCGGAGCCATAGATGGCGGAGCCGAGCATACAGGGACGTATTCACAGCGTGTTTCAGAAGCGCCTGCCCGCGCCCGCTCAGACTCAGAGCAAAAATACTAAAGAGACTGCGAGTACCAGGATGACAAGCCTGCTAAACACCCAAGAATTCTGGCAATACCTCAGTATCCCGGTGATTGCCGCCCTGATCGGCTGGAGCACCAACTGGCTCGCCATCAAAATGACCTTCTACCCCCTGGAATTCATCGGCAAGCCACCGCTACTGGGCTGGCAAGGCATCATCCCCTCAAAAGCCCGGAAAATGGCCGCCATCAGCGTAGACGCCACCATCTCCAAAATCGGCACCGTTCGGGAAATCTTCCAGCAGATCGACCCCAAGGTACTGGCCACCCACATCGTTCACTCCGTAGACCCTCGCATCGAAGAATACGTGGACGAAATGATGCTGAAGGAATACCCCACCTTCTGGGAAAACCTCCCGGCTTCAGCCCGGAAAATGGTTTACGACCGGGTTCGAAAATCCACCCCTCAACTGGTCGACAACCTCGTTGAAGACGTCTCCGGTAACATCGAAGACCTGCTGGACATCAAGGGCATGGTGATCGAGCGACTGGCGAGCGACAAGGAACTGCTGAACCGGATCTTTCTTGAATGCGGCGAAGTCGAGTTCCGCTTTATCATCAACTCCGGTCTCTACTTCGGCTTCCTGTTCGGCCTGATTCAGATGGCTGTCTGGTACGTGTACCCGAGCTGGTGGGTGCTGCCATTCTTCGGCTTGCTGGTTGGCTGGGCCACCAACTGGATTGCACTCAACGTCATCTTCCGCCCGTTACATGCAAAAAAAATCGGGCCGTTCCGGGTGCAGGGCCTGTTTCTCAAACGACAGCCGGCCGTGGCGGAGTCCTTCTGCCACATCGTTACCCATGAAATCCTCACCGTTGGCAACATCATTAACGCGATTCTCGACGGCCCTAAAGGCGACCGCGCCCGCAATATGGTTAAGAAACACATCAAGCCACTGGTGGATGAAACCGCCGGCATGGGTAAGGCGCTGACCCAGGTCGCCTTTGGCCCCACCGGGTTTGCCTCCCTGAAAAACAAGGTTGGCGAAAAGGCGATCGAAATATCCCAGACGTCCTTCAACAACCCCGTATTCGAGAAAGATCGGGCAAGGGCCGTCGAATCCATTATGGTAGAGCGAATGATTGCCCTATCCTCCGTGGAATTTCAGGACCTGCTCCGGCCCTGCTTCCAGGAGGATGAAATCAAACTGATCCTGGTGGGCGCCTTCCTGGGCTTCGGCGCCGGTATCTGCCAGCTGGTCTTCGTGTTCGGGGAATCGTTCCTGTAAATTCCGGCTTCAATTCACGGGCTTAACCTGTGCAAGGATGCGTCGTACCTCTATACTCACAGAAACGGAGGTTCACTACTTCGAGCAGGTTCGACCCGGAGGCAACGGATGCCAGGTTTTCTCTCCTGGATTTCAGGATTATTCTCTACCTCACAACCCGCACCACCGGCCCTGGAGGCGCGACTTTTCAATCCGGCACCGGAAAATCCGGCGAATGACACCCCGGACACTGGCCCCGAGCTCGCCCAGCAACTGGAAGATCACCTGTTTTGCTGGCTGCTGGACGCCGAGCCTCTTGCTCTGAAGGCCGATCTCTCGTCCTCTGGAGCTGTTCTGGAGGAACTGCACCAGCGCCTCTCCAATAACCGGGTGGACGAACTTCCCAGACAGCCCATGAGCCTGCCAATGCTGATGCGGGCGCTATCCGACGAATCCACGGATCGTCAGCAGCTCACCGACATCATTCTCGGGGATCCTTCACTGACCGATCAGCTCCTGCAGATTGCCAACAGCCCCTATTTCCGTCCTGGGGACCATTCCATCGAGTCGGTGGATCAGGCAGTCTTTGTATTGGGAGTCAATGGCATCCGGAATGTCATCGCCGCTGCGGTGATGCGCCCGATGATGGCCGCCAGGAACAGCCGTGAAGCGCTTTTCGGTCAGCGGGCGTGGCGCTGGGGCCTCACCTGCGCACGCGCCTCGGAACTTATTGCGAGAATACATGGCGAGGACACCAGCGCCCATTTCATGGTCGGGTTACTGCCTTCGCTGGCCTACATTACCATCCGGCGGGAACTCCAGCGGATCTGCCGGTCCCGGACAACCTCTGCGGAGCCGGAGCCGGCACTGGTTCGCCATGCGCTGGCTCGCTACCAATGGGCCACCTGCCAGTTGCTGGCCAATGAGTGGAATCTGCCGCCCAAGTACCACGCCTACCTTCTGGCCGCGGAACGCCCTGCCCCGAGGCAGAGACATACCCCCCTGACCGACGGCATGGTGATCGGTACCCGGGAAGTCCTCAGGCACGCCCATCAACGCAACCTCGCCGAAGAGGACCTGCCCAAGGTCGTCCGGCTGACAGACGACCAGATCAGCAACGTCCGCAGGGCACTTCAGACCATGCTCCGGGAAGGCGGGCGCTCAACCGTCAGAGGCTGAGACTGGCTCCGACTCGGCCCTTGAGCTGGTCTTTTGCGAGTCTCCTTCGCCGCGCAACAACTCGGCAAATGTCCGGGTTTCATCGGCTCTTTGCGTTCCCACCAGCTCCGCGGGAATCACATTCGGGAGCCGATCAACGACCCGGTCTTCATCGTTGCGGACAACCCTCAGTACTTCACCCACGGTAATCAGATCCAGTGCCCGCCCGGGCGCAAGCTGATCGCCCTGGCGCCCCGCCAGCGTCAAAAGCCCTGCCCGGATAAGCTTGTCGCTCAGGGCGCGGGTCACTTCGCCGGGCACCTTCAGTTCCTGCTCCAGTGCTTCCTGTTGCGGCGCCGGCCTGCCTTCACTGAAGGGTTTGGCCACCAGCCACATGGTTGCCAGTGCAACCTTCTCCTGCAACTCGGGCGCCAGTTGCACCTGACGCCGCTTGGCCACGGTACCCGGATTTTGCAGATAAAACGCCAGGCTGGCACCGAGCAGCAGAATCATCCAGTTCAGGTAGATCCAGATCAACAGGATAATGCCAATGGCGAAACTGGAGTATATTGCCGCGTATTTGGCCGATCCCGCGACAAACGAGGCGAACAGCATCCCCGCCGCCTGCCAGGAAACCCCGGCAATCAGGCCGCCAATCGCAGCATAGCGCAACCGGACCCGGGTGTTGGGCATGAACACATAAACAAAGGTAAAGGCACCAACCACAAGGAAGAACGGGGTAAAACGACTGACGACAAGAATCACAGAGCCAAAGGGCTCAATCTCGATCAGTTTCTGGACAATCGTCGAGGAAAAAATGGTGGCACTGACACCAATGGCCGACACCATCAGAAGCGGGCCAACCATGATGACGCTGAGATAATTACTGAAGCGCTGGGCCATGGAGCGCATGTCCGGCACCCGCCAGATCATGTTGAAGGAACGTTCTATCTTCTGAAGTAGTGAAACAACCGTGTAAACCAGCAACGCAAGTCCGACGGACCCCAGCACCCCGACTTTCATGTTGTCGACAAATCCCAGAATCCGTTCCGCAAGTTCGATGCCCTGTGGCCCAAGGGGCTGAAAAAACTGGAACAGGAACGGCTCCATTCGCTGGTGCACACCCAGCGCCTTCAGCACCGAGAAGCTCAGGGCAAGTAACGGCACAATACTCAGCAACGTGGTGTAAACCAGACTCATGGCATGGAGCGTCAGCTGCCCGCTGAGAACATCCCGGGCCATTGCATACACCGTGCGCCCGACCTTGTACAACCAGGTCCAGGGCCAGCTCTGGGGCGGATTGGGGTTGGCCAGAATCCAGCTCTCCGCAGCCTGGAGCCGTTCTTTCAATTGGAATGAAGCCACTATAGGTCCTGTCGTTCCGTGTTTTATTCAGTTTATCAGACAGATATCCAGTCGGGACCTAGTATGGCTGATTCACGGCCTTTTGCGAGAGTCTGGATCACAATATATTCAAGAGTGAGAGTGCACTGCCGCCGAAGTGGTTTACTCAACCCCCCGACGCCAAGTTGGTGGCAGTAATACCGACAATGCGCTGCCGCGCTTCCCGGCTGGCCCAGGCAGAGTGCGGGGTAATGATCAGGTTCGGAATATCGTCCGCCAGCAGGGGGTTGCCATGTCGGGGCGGCTCCTCGGTCAGCACGTCAAAACCGGCACCGCCGATTTCGCCGGCCTTCAGGGCGTCCGCCAACGCCTGCTCGTTCACCAGACCACCCCGGCTGGTGTTGATCAGCAATGAATCGGGCTTCATCAGTTTCAGTTCACGGGCACCGATCAGATCACGGGTTTCATCCGTGAGCAGGCAATGGAGTGACAGCACATCCACTTGCGGCAGCAGTTCTTCCAGAGGGATCCGGGGGTAATCATCCACGACTCCCGCTTCCTGGCCCGGCCGTGCGCCCAACACAACTTTCATCCCGAATGCAGCCGCACGCTCTGCCACCCCCTGGCCCAGGTCACCGTAGCCGACGATCCCGAGGGTGCGACCCTCCAGCTCCATGATCGGATGATCCATCAGGCAGAACATGTCGCTCCGGCCCCAGCGCCCGGCCTGCACATCCCGGCTGTAATCCAGCAACCGTGTGGCCAGTGCCAGCATCAGCGCCATAGTGTGCTGCGCCACTGTGGCACGGCCGTAATTGGTCACGTTCATCACCTTGATGCCGTGATCCTTCGCCGCCGCCCGGTCAATGTTGTTCAGGCCCGTGGCCACCACCGCAATGGTCGTCAGCTCAGGGCAGGCCTCGAAATGCTCCCGGCTGAGCACCACCTTGTTGACCAGAACCGTATCAAAGCCCCGGATCCGCTCCAGTACCTGCTCCGGGGCAGTCCGGTCATACTTTTCAAGCTTGCCGGTCACCGATTCGATAGGCGACAGATCCACATCATCGCCGAGCGTCTTGGCGTCAAGAAACACCGCTTTCATACTTTTCTCCTGAATCCAGATAGCCACAGATTAAGCTAGACTGAAGCAAACGTCCAAATGTCCAAGAACAGGGTGGAAACCATGGAACACGAATTCTGGCACGAACGCTGGACCAAGAAGGAAATCGGCTTTCACGAAGGCACCGTCAATCAGTATCTTTATGATCACTGGCCCGAACTCGCCGGCAGGGGCACCGGCGCCGTCTTCGTCCCCCTCTGCGGCAAAGCCCACGACATGTGGTGGCTCCATGACCGCGGCCACCCCGTCATCGGCGTGGAACTGAGCGACATCGCCTGCAAGGACTTCTTCGAAGAGGCCGGAGAAAAAGCCAAAGTTCACCCTGGAGAGCCCTTCACCACCTTCCGACACGATAATCTTCAACTCTGGTGCGGCGACTTCTTCCAGCTGGCACCTGATGATCTCAGGCACGTCCGCCTCGTCTACGACCGCGCCGCCCTCATCGCCCTGCCCCCGAACATGCGTAAAGGCTATGTAGACCACCTGACCACCATCATCCCGGACGGCACCCGAATCCTGTTGATCACCCTCGACTACGCCACCGAAATAAAAGGCCCGCCGTTCAACGTCAGCGACGACGAAGTAAAAGCGCTGTACGCCGATGACTACAAGGTAGAGCACATCCTGACCAACACCCTGGCCAGGGATCACCCGTTCACCAAACGAAAAGGCCTGGAAGGCGCGACGGAAAGCGTGTTTCGCCTGACCAAGCTGTAGCGCGCCAGGGCGACTCCACGAGGCCTGACCGGAGTGTACCGGGGGTCTTTTTAAAAACGAATTTGATGTCTGAGCGCAGCGAGTTGCCAATTCGTTTTTAAAAAGACCCCCGGTGCACTCCAGCCCCCAGAACAAGCCCCAAAGCCCAACCAAAGCTACAAAAACACCACACCCGCCCAACACAATTTAATGAACCTTAACCACTCCCCCACTGTCCAAGTCCGCGAGCGTGAACTAAGCTCAAAGTAAGCAAGCCGACCACGACCCGATCGTTTACCGGCTTGTAAGTATCCATTCCTTCCACCCATAACTAGACAGACCGCCCGGACGGGCGGAGCCAACTGCAACGGGGAAATTGCGTGAACTGAAAGCTGAAGAACAGCGAGCGAGGGGCGATCTATGAGCATACTGCAGCACTTCAAAGACCGGTATGAGAGTACCCAGGAAGAAGAATACAGCCTGGAGGAATACCTGGAGATCTGCAAAAAGGACCCAACGGCCTATGCCGCGGCCGCTGAGCGAATGTTAATTGCCATCGGCGAACCAGAACTCGTCGATACCTCCCGTGATCAGAGGCTGTCACGCATCTTTTCCAACAAGGTCATCAAGCGTTACCCGGAATTTTCCGAGTTTTACGGCATGGAAGATGCCGTCGAAAACATCGTGTCTTTCTTCCGCCACGCGGCCCAGGGCCTGGAAGAGAAGAAACAGATTCTTTACCTGCTCGGCCCGGTCGGCGGCGGTAAATCCTCCCTGGCGGAAAAACTCAAGTCACTGATGCAGAAGGTGCCTTTCTACGCCATAAAGGGTTCGCCGGTGAACGAATCGCCGCTTGGCCTGTTCGACCCGGCTGAAGATGCCCAGATTCTGGAAGAGGAATACGGCATCCCGGCCCGCTACCTGAAAACCATCATGTCCCCCTGGGCCGTCAAACGCCTGCACGAATATGGCGGCGACATCAGCCAGTTCCGGGTGGTCAAGAAATACCCTTCAGTACTCGACCAGATCGGCGTGTCCAAGACCGAGCCCGGCGATGACAACAACCAGGACATTTCCGCCCTCGTAGGCAAGGTCAACATCCGCATGCTGGAAGATTTTTCCCAGGATGATCCGGATGCCTACAGCTTCAGCGGCGGCCTGTGTAAGGCCAACCAGGGCCTGATGGAGTTTGTGGAGATGTTCAAGGCACCGATCAAGGTGCTGCATCCACTGCTGACCGCCACCCAGGAAGGCAACTACAACACCACCGAAGGTATGGGTTCCGTGCCCTTTGACGGCGTGATCCTGGCCCACTCCAACGAATCCGAATGGCAGACCTTCCGCAACAACAAACACAACGAAGCCTTCCTTGACCGGGTCTACATCGTCAAGGTGCCTTACTGTGTGCGGGTGACCGAAGAAATCGAAATCTACAAGAAGCTGCTGAGCAACAGCTCTCTGGAAGGCGCGCCCTGCGCACCTGACACTCTGGACATGCTCGCGCAGTTCTCCGTGCTCTCACGAATTAAAGAGCCTGAAAACTCCAGCATTTTCTCGAAGATGCGGGTATACGACGGCCAGAACATCAAGGATACCGACCCGAAAGCCAAATCCATCCAGGAGTACCGGGATGCCGCCGGCGTGATGGAAGGCATGGACGGCCTCTCGACCCGGTTCGCCTTCAAGATCCTGTCCAAGGTGTTCAACTTCGACACCACCGAAGTGGCCGCCAACCCGGTGCACCTGCTCTATGTTCTGGAAAAGCAGATTGAACAGGAGCAGTTCCAGTCTGAAACCCATGAGAAATACCTCAGGTTTATCAAGGAATTCCTGGCACCGCACTATGTCCGGTTCATCGGCAAGGAAATCCAGACCGCGTATCTGGAAAGCTACAGCGAGTATGGCCAGAACCTGTTCGACCGCTATGTCACCTATGCCGATTTCTGGATTCAGGACCAGGAATACCGGGATCCGGAGACCGGCGAGATCCTCGACCGCTCGTCCATCAACGATGAGCTGGAGAAGATCGAGAAGCCGGCTGGCATCAGCAACCCGAAGGATTTCCGGAACGAGGTGGTCAATTTTGTGCTGCGGGCACGGGCCAACAATCAGGGCCGCAACCCGTCCTGGCTCAGCTATGAAAAGCTGCGCAGTGTGATCGAGAAGAAGATGTTCTCGAACACAGAAGACCTGTTGCCGGTGATCTCCTTCAACCCGAAAGCCAGTCAGGAAGATCAGAACAAGCACAAGCAGTTCGTCGAGCGTATGGTCGATCGAGGCTACACGGAGAAGCAGGTACGGCTCCTGGCCGAATGGTACCTGCGGGTTCGCAAGTCTCACTAAGTCAGTGACCACTCACTGAACTGGAGTTACGCCATGGGAATGACCCACATAGTCGACCGGCGACTGAACGGCAAGAACAAGAGCGCGGTGAACCGGGAACGGTTCCTGCGCCGCTACCGCCACCACATCAAACGTGCAGTGGCGGATGCGGTGCAGAAGCGCTCGATTACAGACATAGAGCGGGGCGAGAAAGTCAGCATTCCGTCCCGGGACATTGAAGAACCCATCTTCCACCACGGCCAGGGCGGCCGGCGGGAGGTGGTTCACCCCGGTAACCAGGAGTTTGTGGCCGGGGACACCATCCCGAAGCCCGAAGGCGGTGGTGGCCAGGGTTCCGGACAGGGGCAGGCCAGCCCGGATGGAGAGGGTATGGACGAATTCGCCTTCCAGATCACCCAGGAAGAGTTCCTGGATTTCCTGTTCGACGATCTGGAACTGCCCAACCTGGCCCGCAAGAAACTGAAAGACACCGAAGCCTTCAAATACGTCCGCTCCGGTTTCAGCACCCAGGGGGTGCCGGCCAAGCTGGATGTCGTGCGCTCCCTGCGCGGTGCCCACGCCCGGCGCCTGGGCCTTGGCGGTGCCCGCAAGAAAAAGATCCGGGATCTGGAAAAACAACTGGAAGCCCTGAAATCCGCGCCGGACGACCTGGACCCGGCGTTCAGCCATGAAGACCAGATTCAGGTTCTGGAGGAAGAAATTGCCCGGCTGAAAGCGAATGTAAAGCGAATCCCGTTCATTGATGAAATCGACCTGCGCTACCGCCAGCACCTGAAGCAGCCGCAACCGGCCACCAGCGCTGTGATGTTCTGCCTGATGGATGTGTCCGGGTCCATGACCCAGATGCACAAGGACATCGCCAAGCGCTTTTTCATCCTGCTGTACCTGTTCCTGAAGAAAAACTACAAGAAGATCGAAGTGGTCTTCATTCGCCACCACACCAGCGCCAAGGAAGTGGACGAGGAGGAGTTCTTCTATTCCCGGGAAACCGGCGGCACCATCGTCTCCAGCGCCCTGAAACTGATGCGCAAGATCGTTGAATCCCGCTATTCTCCGTCTGAGTGGAATATCTACGCGGCACAGGCATCAGATGGCGATAACTGGAATGACGATTCCCCGGTGTGCAGCAAGATTCTGGCCGACAGTATTTTGCCGCTGGTCCAGTACTTCGCCTATGTGGAAATCACGCCGCAGGATCACCAGATGCTCTGGTATGAATACGAGAAGATCCACGAACGCTTCCCCCAGAGCTTTGCGTTACAGCAGATCGCCGACCCCGGCGAGATCTATCCGGTGTTCCGCCAGTTGTTTGAGAGGAAAGCCGCATGACCAACCTCATGGGCCGCCCGAACCCGCCGGGAAGTAACCAGCCCAGAGCCCGGGAGCCAATCTCCACGGGTTCTGAATGGACCTTCGAGCTGGTCCAGAAATACGACGACGAGATCGCCAAATGCGCCGCTGAGTTCGGTCTGGACACCTACCCCAACCAGATTGAGGTGATCAGTGCTGAACAGATGATGGACGCCTACAGCTCCGTGGGCATGCCCGTTGGCTACCATCACTGGTCCTTCGGCAAACAGTTCCTCAGTACCTCAAAGGGATACCAGCGCGGCCAGATGGGGCTGGCCTACGAGATCGTCATAAACTCCAATCCCTGCATCGCTTACCTGATGGAGGAGAATACCCTGCCAATGCAGGCGCTGGTGATTGCCCACGCCTCCTATGGCCACAATTCCTTCTTCAAGGGCAATTACCTGTTCCGCACCTGGACCGACGCCAGCGCGATTATTGACTACCTGGTGTTCGCCCGGAATTACGTGGCGGAATGCGAGGAGCGTTACGGCGTGGACGCGGTAGAGGAGATTCTGGATTCCTGCCATGCCATGATGAACTATGGCGTAGACCGATACAAGCGGCCGGCCCCCATCTCGGCCTCGGAGGAAATGCGGCGGCAGAAGGAGCGGGAGGAATACCAGCAACGGCGCATCAACGACCTGTGGCGCACCATCCCGAAGATGGACGAGGACGACGACCCGGTGAAGCGGCGCCAGCGCTACCCCGAGGAACCGCAGGAGAACATTCTCTATTTCATCGAGAAAAACGCCCCGCTGCTGGAAACCTGGCAGCGGGAAATCATCCGCATCGTGCGCAAGCTGGCCCAGTATTTCTACCCGCAGCGCCAGACCCAGGTGATGAACGAGGGCTGGGCCACCTTCTGGCACTATACCCTGTTGCACCGCATGTACGACAAGGGCCTGGTGAACGACGGCTTCATGCTCGAATTCCTCCAGAGCCATTCGGCCGTGGTTTATCAGCCGCCGTTTAACAGCCCCTGGTACTCGGGCATCAACCCCTACACTCTGGGTTTTTCCATTTTCACGGACCTTCGCCGGATCTGTGAGAAGCCGACGGATGAAGACCGCCACTGGTTCCCGGACATCGCCGGCAGTGACTGGCTGGAAACCCTGCATTTCGCGATGAAAAACTTCAAGGACGAGAGCTTTATCCAGCAGTTCCTCTCGCCCAAGGTGATGCGGGATCTGAAGCTGTTCGCAATCCAGAACGACGACCAGGAAGATGTGTACCGGGTAACCGCCATTCACGACGACCCCGGCTACCGGGAACTGCGAGAAAAACTGGCCCGCCAGTACAACCTCAGTTACCGTGAGCCGAACATTCAGGTGTGGAACGTGGATGTGCGAGGTGACCGCTCGCTAACCCTGCGGCACGTACCGGTAGATCGCGTGCCCCTGGGCAACGAGACCGAAGAAGTGCTGCGCCACGCGCACCGGTTATGGGGCTTTGATGTACACCTGGAGAGCGTGGACGACGGCGCCACCGTCCAGCAATACCATTGCCCACCCCAGGAATTCGAGGAGGATTGATCTGGCACCCACCGCCATCCGGCAACCGAACGCTGGCGGCGGGGGTACCATCTTTCAGCAGCGTAAAGACGACTGATCAGGCATTGACGGACGGGAGCCCGGACAGGGCCATGGCCAGTTCCTGCTCGTCGTATTCGTGGTCACTCAGGTCGCCGGCGAAATAGGAGGTATAGGCCGCCATATCGAAGTGACCGTGGCCACAGAGGTTGAACAGAATCACCTCTTCCTTGCCTTCTCGCTTGCAGCGCAGGGCTTCGTCGATGGCGCCCTTGACTGCGTGGTTGGCTTCCGGGGCGGGCACGATGCCCTCGTTACGGGCAAACAGCACGCCAGCCTCGAAGCATTCGCGTTGCGTGTAGGCCACCGCATCAAACAGGCCCAGTTCCTTGGCGTGGGACACCATCGGCGCCATGCCATGATAACGCAGGCCACCGGCATGGAAGCCCGGCGGCGTAAACCCAGAACCCAGCGTGTGCATCTTGGTCAGCGGCGTCATCTGGGCAGTATCGCCGTAATCATAGGCGTACCTACCGCGGGTGAGGGTCGGACAGGCCGAGGGCTCCACCGCAACGATCCGGGATTTTTCACCACCCCGTAGCGCATGGCCCATAAACGGGAAGGCAATGCCGGCAAAGTTGGAACCACCACCGGTGCAGCCCACGATGACATCCGGCCAGCAGTCCGCCATTTCCATCTGCTGCATGGCTTCCAGACCAATGATGCTCTGGTGCAATAACACATGGTTCAGTACCGAGCCCAGGGCGTACTTGGTGTTCGGATCCTGCACCGCCAGTTCCACCGCCTCTGAAATGGCAATCCCCAGACTGCCGGTGTGGTCCGGGTTGTCCGCCAGCACCTTGCGCCCGAATTCGGTCAGCTCCGAGGGCGAGGCCACACACCTGGCACCGTAGGTTTCCATCACCGCCCGGCGATAGGGTTTCTGGTTGTAGGAGACCCGCACCTGAAACACGGTAACGTCAATATCAAACAGCGAACCCGCGAAGGACAGGGATGTGCCCCACTGACCCGCGCCGGTTTCCGTGGTGAGGGTACGAATGCCCGCTTCACGGTTGTAAAAGGCCTGGGGAATGGCGGTATTGGGCTTGTGGCTGCCCGCCGGGCTCACGCCTTCGTATTTGTAGAAAATCTTCGCCGGTGTACCAAGCGCTTTCTCGAGCCGATGAGCCCGGTATAACGGGGCCGGGCGCCAGAGTTTGTAGACGTCACGCACCGGCTCGGGAATCTCGATTTCCCGCTCTGTGGTCACTTCCTGTTCGATCAGCGCCATCGGGAACAGCGGTTCAAGGTCCGACGGTCCTACTGGCTGCTGAGTCCCCGGGTGCAGCACCGCCGGCAGCGGTTCCGGAAAGTCCGCCTGCAGGTTGTACCAGTACTTCGGCATCTGGCTCTCTTGGAGAAGAAACTTGGTTTGCATGATTCTGAATTCCCTGATGTTCGATTTGCTCATTATTGAACGTTGGTTGCGGGCTCAAAGTCTCTGACTAGACCGGCAGCCAGGACGCAAGCATATCCACCAGCCACGGCACCAGCAAGGCGGTGGCAAAAGCCGAGAGCGCCATCGCCAGCCCGGAAAAGGCCCCCATCTGGGAGCTCACCTGAAAGGCCCGGGCGGTTCCGATGCCGTGCGCCGCGACGCCCATGGCAATGCCCTTGGCGGTGTCATCCCGTACCCGGATCCACTCAAACAGCTTGGTGCCTAGCACGGCGCCGGTGATCCCGGTGATCACCACCAGCACGGCGGTCAGCGAGGGAAGCCCGCCTATCTTCTCGGAGATGCCCATAGCCACAGGCGCAGTCGCCGATTTTGGTGCCAGGGACATCTGGATTTCCATGGAGCCGCCAAGCAGCCGGGCCAAACCAATGGAGCTGCCGGCAGCAATCACCACGCCACAGAACAGTGAGATCGTTACCGGCAACCAGAGTTGGCGCAGTCTGGAAAATTGTTGGTACAGGGGAACAGCCAGGGCAACTGTGGCCGGCCCCAGCAGGAAATGAACAAACTGGCCACCTTCAAAGTAGTCATTGTAGGAAGTGCCGGTAGCCAGCAACAGAATGATAAGCATCGCAACCGACGTGACGACCGGATTAGCCAGCGGATTGGAGTTGGTTTTCAGGTATAGCCGGTAGGCCAGGCCATACGCCACCAGGGTAATGGTAAGCCCCAGCAGCGGAGAGGCCGACAGGTAAACCCAGATATCTTTCAGACCCGGCTCATTCATCATGCTCACCTTTCCCGGCGAGGGGCCGGGTAAACCAGCGAGTGGTCACCTGCATGATCAGGGCTGTGGCCACCATGGTGATCACGGTACTCAAAAGCAGAGCCAGAGTGATCGGCACCCACTCGTCGGCGATGCGGCCAAAATGCGCCATCATGCCCACACCAGCAGGCACGAACAGCAGCGAGAGGTGGCTGAGCAACGCGGTAGACGCCTGATCAACTGACTCTGGCGCCTTTCCCCGGATCATCAGGGTTATGAATAGCATCACCATGCCAAGCACCGGCCCGGGAATGGGCAGGCCTAGCAGACGAACCGTGATTTCGCCCACTAACTGATACACCAGAAGGAGGGTAATACCATTCAGAAAAGTCATTTCTTACTCCGCTCAGGTCATCGTCAACCCGCACTGGCGCCGCGTTAAGTACTGAAGGCGTCAATGATCTGAGCATACGCAGGAAGGACCTGCCAGGAAAGCCCCAAATCGGCAGGGGAAGCGCTCCTCCCCCACTTCTCCGGTATGCACGCCAGCTTAATCAGGCAACCTTGAAATGAACCACAGACTGCAGCAGTTCCTGAGAGAGGAGCGAAAGATTCTGGCTTGACTCCGCCGTTTGCCCGGATGCTGTTGCAGCCTGCTCGGCCACGCCCGCAATATTTTCGACATTCAGATTCATTTCATCTGCAACCGTTGTTTGCTGCTCGGCAGCACTGGCGATCTGCGTGTTCATGTCGTTGATCACCGCGACCCGTTCAAGTATCGACTCCAGTGAGCGACCGGTTACTTTGGCCAGCTCGACGCTTTCTCCGGTATTTTTCCTGCTTAACTCGATTACCTTGACGGCGTCAGCGGCACCGCATCTCAACTTTTCGATCGTGGCGTCGATCTCTTCGGTGGAACTCTGAGTTCGGGCCGCTAGCGATCGAACCTCATCCGCAACAACTGCAAATCCACGGCCACCTTCTCCCGCCCGGGCCGCTTCAATGGCAGCGTTCAGGGCAAGCAGGTTGGTTTGTTCCGCGATTCCGTTAATCACCTCAAGTACCGTACCGATTTCACTGCTCTGTGACTGCAGCTGAGTCATCACTTGCCCGGCATCTTCCATAGCCTCCGCAAGCACATTAACTTTGGCGACCATTTCCTGAAGCACCCCCCGGCCTTCACCGGCTTCGCTATTGGCCTGATTGGCAGCTTCTGCCGCCGCTACCGTATTGCAGGCCACCTCACGAACGGTAGCGCTGAGTTCACTCATGGCAGAGGCTACCTGTTGGGTTTCAGCCCGCTGCTGAGAAACGCCTGCGGCCGTTTGCTCAGTGACGGCGGACAGCTCTTCCGCAGCCTGGGCCACTTGCTCCGTCGATTGGATCACGTGCTTAACCACTTTCTCAAAACCTGAGACCATGACATTCAGAGATTGGGCCACACCCGCCAGTTCATCTTTTCCACGGATGTTAAACCGTGCAGTCAGATCACCTTCACCAAGCTTGCCTGTTGTTTCCTGAAACTCTTCAATGCTGTCGATCACACCGCGATAGAACGACAGGAACAGGTAAAGCACGACCAGCAGAGCCAGGGCCATGACCGCCAGAGTGATGGTTCTGACCTGTGCAAATCGGCCCTTCCTGGCCGCCATCAACCCATCCAGCACAGGCAGGGTCTGATCAAAGACATCGAACACCTGATTGATGGCCTGAGTGCCTACGCGTACAACATCTCCTGCGGACACGGACAGTGTCTCCGGATCAAGCAGTTGGGTCTGAACCAAATCAGAGAGGTTACGAATACTTCTTTTAGTCTGATCCCCCAACTCCTTAAGTTTGGCACCCAACTCCGGCTTGTAGGAAAATACACGCTCCAGATTGTATTCAAATGCATTGAGTTGCTGGACAATCCTGTCCTGACGAACTGCAAGATCCGCCCATGAACGGCCCTGATGTGTGCCAGCTGCAGCCACACCTGCTCCGATCCCACGGGCCTGCCCCATCGACTCGGTCAAAGAGGGAAACTTATTGACTACAAGATCAATCAGATAGAAGGTATCCACCTCCGGATCCAGGATCAGATTTGAGGCCTCCGCCAGCAACCCCGTGAGCTCAAACAGTTTATCAATCAGGGCAGTATGCGATTCAAAGCTCTGCGCAGCAGTCATCCCGGTGACCGATCCTGAAAGTCGTTGCCAGTCCCGCTGAATCATCTTCACTTTCCCGGCAATTTCCTTTGAGCTGGCATCTGCGCTTGCCAGCCGATCCAGATTTTCCAGGGTCTGATCCACTTCTGCAGCTTTGCTTCTGATATCGTTAAGAAAGTCACGGTTTCCACCATGAAAGCCAGCGGAAAGCCCACGGTGTTGCTGAATGAGGGCCAGAGGCCTGCGGACCAGGTCAATATCCGACAGCCCCTGCCGCTCTTTGTCAACAAAATGGATCTGAGAGGCCATCTCCGCTTGCAGAAGGTAGCCAAGACCGAACAGGGGGATCAGGAAAACGAGTGAGATGAGGAGAAACTTCTGGGGGTACCGCAGGTTATTCAACAGTGCCGTACCGGGTCGCAATAAGACTTTCATGTTGTGGCCTCTCGGGTCGCACCAGCCGCGGAGGCGCACCGTAACCCCAGACCCCGGGCTAGCGAACGGAATCTGTCAGGGTGGCTTGCCCGGTATTGCCGCATGGTGGATGTGTTTTTATTTTTTATTACAATCCAGGGAACAAGGCTTTCATTAAGCCTTGCCCAAAATTGATTCATAAAGAGTAATGCTTATTGAGAGGCTGACCAGTCAAATCTTGCAAAGATGCGTAACCGTCTTTTACAGGTAGGGCACGCCCAAAACACGTCGTCGGTATGGACATGGCACTGGATTCCACAGTGCCTCCGGATGTTTTTGTTTTTACCGCAGCCAACCGGTGAAAAGTAGCACAGACTGTTCACTTGCGGGAGCATTCAACAGCAACCGCTTGTAACCGGGAAACCACGAAAACCAGAGAACTTTCTGGCCGGGAGGATCGTGTCCTGAAGCAGTTATCAGTATACTTGCAACAGATAACTAAAATACCTGGACACTCGTGGAGACACTCAAGGAATGAAACGCCTGGGAACCCTGGATGCCTCTTGGCTGGCAGTAGAATCCGAAGACACCCCGATGCACGTGGGCAATCTGCAGATCTTTTCGCTACCCGAAGGCGCCCCTGAAACCTTTCTTCGGGACATGATCACCCGCATGAAAGAAACCGGCGACGTAGCGCCTCCGTGGTGCTACAAGCTTGCCTGGTCCGGCTTTCTGGGCCGGGTACTGGCACCGGCCTGGAAAACCGATAAGGACATCGACCTGGATTACCATGTCCGCCACTCTGCCCTGCCCCGACCTGGCGGTGAACGTGAACTGGGCATTCTGGTTTCGCGGCTGCACTCCAACCCCCTCGATTTCGCCCGCCCGCTCTGGGAGTGCCATGTCATCGAAGGGCTGGAGAACAACCGCTTTGCCCTGTACACCAAGATGCATCATTCAATGATTGATGGCATCAGTGGTGTTCGCCTGATGCAACGGGTGCTGACCACAGACCCGGACAAAAAGGACATGCCTCCCCCCTGGTCGGTTCGGCCAGAGCGCCGCCGGGGCAGCAAAACCGATTCCGAAGCCAGCGTACCGGCTGCATTTTCACAGGCCATGGATGCCCTGAAGTTGCAGGCCGATATGGCACCACGGCTGTGGCAGGCGGGGAACCGGCTGGTCCATTCGGTCCGCCACCCGGAGGATGGCCTCACCGCGCCTTTCACCGGGCCGGTGTCGAAGATCAATCACCGGGTAACCGGCCAGCGCCGGTTCGCCACCCAGCATTACCAGCTGGAACGCATCAAAGCGCTCTCCCAGGTATCGGGCGGCTCCCTGAACGATATCGTGCTGTACCTCTGCGGGACCGCCCTCCGGCGCTTTCTGCTTGAGCAGGATGAGTTACCCGACACCCCCCTCACGGCCGGTATACCGGTTAATATCCGGCCAGCCGGTGACCAGGGCACAGGCACCCAGATCAGCTTTATAATCGCCTCCCTGGCGACCGACGAACCGGACCCGCTAACGCGACTGCAAAATATCAAGACATCAAGCCGGCGCGCGAAAGAACACCTGCAGAAGCTGCCCAAGAGCGCACTGACCCAGTACACCATGTTGCTGATGTCGCCCTACATTCTCCAATTGATGTCCGGGCTGGGCGGGCGAATGCGCCCGGTGTTCAACGTCACCATCTCCAATGTACCCGGCCCCCAGAGAACGCTCTACTATGAGGGCGCCAGGCTGGAGGCCATGTACCCGGTGTCATTGATTACCCACGGCGGCGCACTGAACATTACCTGCCTGAGTTATGCGGGGTCCCTGAACTTCGGCTATACCGGTTGCCGGGATACCCTGCCAAGCATGCAAAAACTGGCGGTGTATACCGGAGAGGCACTGGATGAGCTGGAAAGTCTGATTTTGCCGCCGCCGTCGAAGCCTGAAGCCGCAACAAAAAAAACGGGAACTGCAGCAAAACCCCGGGCATCGCGAAAGAAGGCCGCACCGAAAGAGTGAAGGTGTCCCCGGCCGGGCCCTGACTCAGCCCGGGCTTTTCCAGTTAGCAGCGCCCACGAAGATCAGCTGAAGGAAGCGGGTAGTCCGCTTCCGGATCTGCTCAATCTGGTAATCATCATCCGGTGAAACACCCAACAGGTCGGTCAGGCTGAAGGCGACGCTTCGCACCACCAGATCAGCGGTCATATCCAGATCCTGGTCGGTAAGGTGATCCACCAGCCTCAACCTGCGCAGGTCGTTGGCCAGCTCGCTGGCGAAGAACCGCATTTCGCTGCGAATGCCCTCCTGCACTGCCCGGCTCTCGCCGGCAAGCCCTTGGGCCATGAACATAAAAAAGCTCCGGTTGGCCTGGGCATGGCTGATGAAGATAGCCACGGATTCTTCAATCAGCTTGTCCGCCTGCAACACATTAGCCCGGGCCTCACGCATCATCCGGCGCAATACCAGCCCCAGCTCATCCACCAGCTGCAAGCCCAGGTCATCCATATTGCGGAAGTGGCGATAGAACGAGGTTGGAACCACCCCGGCCTGCCGCGTTACCTCCCGGATACCCAGACTGGCGAAATGCCGCCCCTTCCCCACCAGTGTTAACGCCGCATTCATCAGTTTCTCGCGGGTTTCACCGGGCTTTCTTCGTTGTTTTTCCGCCATCGCCTGCCCGTAATGACTGCCGTTGATCAATGGCTGACAAGTGTACACATCCCGAAAAATAAAAGTACAGAAAGCGTGTCATTTTGCGCCAATGCCCAGGCACCCATTGCCTCCCTCCACAACCCTGTGTACATTCGTACACATTAGTGTACAAGTGTGCACATCGGAACAGAATATTTACGGGAGACAAGCACCATGTTAGCCAAACAGACCCAGAGCCGAACGCTGCACTGGCTTGGCAGGCAGCTATTTAACCGGGATGACCCGGCTGCATTTTTCGACCCGCTGCTTGAGCCCATCAATCCGATGTGGATACAAGAGTACACACCGGCACGGGTGGAACAGATCATCCAGGAAACCCCGGACACCAAAACCCTGGTACTGCAGCCGTCCCGAAGATGGTCCGGATTCAGGGCCGGTCAGCATGTGAACATCTGTGTTGATGTGGGTGGCATTCGCCGTAATCGCAGCTTCAGTCTCTCCAGCTCCCCGATTCTCTGGCAGGAACAGGGGCGGGCAACCCTGACCATCAAGCGCCTGCCGGGCGGACGGGTGACCAACTGGATACACGATGACCTCCAGACCGGCACGGTGATCGGAATGGGCGAGGCCTTTGGTGACTTTCAGATTCCCGAACCGGCTCGACCGGTGCTGTTCATCGCGGGAGGCAGCGGGATCACGCCGGTGCTGAGCCAGCTTGAAACCATGGCCGCCACCAATTACCGGGCGCCGGTGACGCTGCTGTATTTTGTGCGCATAGAGGACGACGTAATCGCCCGGGAAAAACTTCAGGCCCTGGCAGCACGCTACGGCGCGCTGACCCTGCACATCATCACAACCCACGAGACAGACACACCCCGCTACCTGTGCGACGCGGATCTTGGCTCAATACCCGGGATCAATGCACGGCAGGTTTACCTTTGCGGCCCGAAAGGGCTGATGGACCTGGCCCGGGAGCTACTCCACCAGCGTGGCATTGCCGACACAGACATCCACAGCACGTTCTTTTCGGTGCCACAGGCCGATCCGGGTAACGAGCCACTGGGAGGGCAGGTCCGGTTTTCCGAAAGCAAACTGGGGGTTGGCTCCGAGGGCGATGCCACCCTGCTGGAAATAGCCGAGGCGGCCGGCCTATCACCCCGCTACGGCTGCCGGATGGGCATTTGCCACCAATGCAGCTGCCGCAAAACCGCCGGCACCGTAATCAATCGTCTGACCGGTCAGGCCTCCGGTCACGGCGAAGAAAACGTCCAGCTTTGCATTTCGGTGCCCAAGGGTCCGGTTTCCATCGACATTTAATGACCAACACCCGATTTCATCGCGGAGCCTTGAAGCTCCGCAAGGAGTAACACCATGAAACACATGACCGAAGCACAGCTCTCGGAACTCGAACAGGATCTCAACGTCATCCGGGAGGAGGTGATTGCCGATCTCGGCGAGCGGGACGCCCAACACATCCGTCGTATGGTGCGCCTCCACCGGATGCTGGAAGTCGGAGGCCGGGTGATGATGCCCCTCGGCTTCATCCCACCGGTCTTCGTTGCAGCAACCGCAACTCTTGGGGCTGCCAAGATTCTGGAAAATATGGAGATTGGCCACAATGTGATGCATGGCCAGTACGACTGGATGAACGACCCGAGCCTGCACTCCCAGACCTACGAATGGGACACCGTCTGTACCGGTGATTCCTGGCGCCGCACCCACAACTATGAGCACCACACCTACACCAACATCATCGGCAAGGACCGGGACTACGGGTACGCGGTTCTGCGCCTGAGCAATGATGAGCCCTGGAAGCCCTGGCATGCCCTGCAGTTCATCAACTACGTTCTGCTCAGCGTGTTTTTCCAGTGGGGTGTGGGCCTGCACGAACTCGAAACCGAGAAGCTTCGGCGCAGGGAGATCAGCTGGCGCGAGAAGCTGCCGTTCCTGAAAGAATTCGCCCGCAAAGGTGGCCGGCAGGCGTTCAAGGACTATGTGTTCTTTCCGTTGGTCACCTTCCCGGTGGCCCCCATTGTTCTGGCCGGAAACGTTGGCGCCAACCTGATACGCAATCTCTGGTCATCAACGGTCATTTTCTGCGGCCACTTTACCCGGGACGCCGAGACCTTCAGCGAGGAGGAATGCGAAGGCGAGAGCAAGGGTCACTGGTACCTTCGCCAGCTAACCGGCTCCTCAAACTTTACCGGGGGCCGCTGGCTGCATATTTTGAGCGGGCATCTGAGTTACCAGGTGGAACACCATGTGTTTCCCGACCTGCCGGCACACCGTTACCCGGAGATTTCCGGGAAAGTACAGGCGGTCTGCCAGAAGCATGGCATTCACTACAACACCGGGAGTTTCGCCCGGCAGTACGGTACCGTATTGAAGCGGATCCTCCGGCACTCCCTGCCCGAACGTCTTGGAGGAGGGGCCGCCACTACGGCATAACGGGCTCGCAGGTTCCGGAATGCAGGTTGCCGGGCGAATGGACCGTCACCCGGTTCCGGCCAGCCTGCTTGGAGGCATAGAGAGCCTCGTCCGCCGCCGCAATCAGCTCGCACGGGTCCACGGAAGTGCCACCGGGCGCCATCGCCACGCCAAGACTGACAGTCACCGCAACCGGGCGCCCTTCCCATTCAAATTGAAGATTACGCTCAACCGTTGCGCGAACCTTCTCCGCGAGCGCCCTGGCTCCGGTGGCATCAGTGTAAGGCAGGATAATGGCAAACTCTTCTCCGCCATAGCGCGCGACTATATCCGTCCCACGCCGGACAACCATCGTCAAGGTGTCAGCGAGCCGCTGCAGGCACGCATCCCCGGCCTGATGCCCCAGACTATCGTTAAAGGATTTGAAATGATCCACATCGATCATGATCAGGGCCATAGGACCCTGACGCCGGCAACGGGCAGCTTCTTCCGCCAAGCGGGCATCAAAATAGCGACGATTGAATACGCCTGTTAATCCATCCGTTGAGCTCAGGGCTTCCAGTTGCCTGTTGGCGGACTCCAACTCCGAGGTTCGCTCGGCAACCCGGGATTCCAGCTTTTCGTTCATTTCCTGCTGGATTTGCTGGGTCTTGAGCGACATATGCCTCAGGCGGTCAGCCAGGGCAATGGACAGCAGAATGACTTCGAAAGCCGAGCCGATCTGGATGCCGAACTCGGTGAGAAAGTTGGCTGGCACCAGGGCAAACGTCTTCAGAGTGTACAGAAGCATCCCGGACAACAAGGCGGTCCAGGCCACCATGAAATAGCGGGCCGGCCGGAACCTGCGATACAGGCAAAGCCCACCTGCCAGGATAACGAATCCAACCGACACGGCTGCCATAAAGGTGTTTACCCGGATTACCGGGCCATAGTCCGGCCAGAACAGTGCCCCCGCCCCGGCGAGAACAAAGAACACCATCAGCGAAAGGAACACTTTTTCAAGCCGGGGTGCGTTCTCCCTGAGAGCCAGGAACGAACGGGAGAATCCGAGAACACAGAACATGCCGGTAGCAATCAGGAACGCCACCGCACGATTGTTCCACCAGGGCGATTCCGGCCAGAGATGCTCAAAGGCGAGCCCATTCAGGGTGAACTGGAGCAAGCCATAGGACAGGATATAGGACACGTACCACAGGTAGTTGGTATCCCAGAACGACACGAAGATCAGAAAATTGAAGATTGCCATGGAAACGAGAAGCCCGTAATAGAGTCCCAGCAGGAACCGCTCCTGGTGATCCGCCGAACTGAAGTCATCCGAGTTCCACAGCAGGGTACGCATCTGCACAGCCCCGGAGGTCCTGACACGGAAAAACAGGTCAACACTCTGCCCCGTCGGCAGCTTCAGGAAAAAATTGATATTGTGGTGGTCCTTGGGGCGCTGCCGAAAGGGGATCGCGTCTCCCGCTATCTGACGACCAACGCTCCCATCCGCCCTGACAAAGAAAACTTCCATTTCATCAATGATCGGATACAGGCCTTCAATCACCCAGCGATCATTTGGGCTGGAACTGTTGATAACCCGGGTGTGGAACCAGTAGGTCGAATCGGTAAAGCCGAAGTTATAAGCTTCATCCGGAATGCCAACGGATGCAATTTGCGGCCAGCGCCGGACGATCTGGGAGATATTCAGGCTGGAAGAAGGATCTTCATAGTAGGTTAAATGGCGGGATATATCGAGCCTTCCGCTGTCCTCATCCAGCACAACGGGAAAACTGTCCGGTGTTCCGGTTGCGGACGCGCCTGCCGAACACAGCGCCAGCAATACCAGCAAGGCAATATGAATCAAACCGGCCCCGACAACGATTGTTGTTATTTATGAATCCGGTTCCATGTTATCGGACCCGCGGGCTCACCGGCGGTTTAAAATGGATTTGATTTGTAAGTTTCTGTATCGCCCCGTCAGGCGATCTGGAGCAGTCTCAGTAACTGAGGCCTGTGCTGCTCCTGGATAATATCGGCCAGGGTGTATTTATCGAGCACCTCCAGGAAGGCGTTCAACGCTTCTCCGAACATCGATTTCAAACCACACACCGGGGTGATCCTGCAAGCATTTTTCGACGAAAAGCACTCCACAATACTCAGATCCTGCTCGGTTTCGCGTACCAGGATACCGACATTGATGTCGGACGGCGCCATGTGCAGACGCATACCACCCTTCTTGCCGCGAACGGTTTCGATGTAGCCTTTCTTGTTGAGCTGATGAACCACCTTCATAAGATGGTTCTTGGAGATATCATAGCTGTCGGCAATCTCCTGGATGGTTGCCAGTTGATCACCCTGCACTGCGAGATAAATCAGTACGCGAAGTGAGTAATCCGTGTAACGGGTGATGTGCATTCAATACTCCAGTCGTTAATAGGGTCAATAAGACGGCCGGGTCACCAGGTAACAGGCGGTGCCACTAAGAAACACGCCTGAAATCGCCAAAGTCATTGCCGATGCCCCGAAAAGAGCCAGTATCCCCCAGCTCAGCGCCATCATGCCGCAGGCCAGCACCTTTGCCCGCCCGGGGACAGCCCGTCGTGTGCGCCACTGATCAATAGCAGGACCAAACCTGGGATGGTCTTCAAGCCATTGCGCAAAAGCCGGCGACCCCTTGCTGGCAAAAAAGGCCGCCAACAAGACAAACGGCGTCGTCGGTAACAACGGCAAAATCACACCCGCCGCCGCCAGCGTTACCGATATATACGCAAGAATACGAAATCCGGTTTTCCCAAAACGACCGCCCATCACAGGGTTCTCATCAAGGCTCATAACTGCATCTATTCTACCGGTATTCAGTGAACAGGTCTGCCCAAACGGCTGAGAAATACCAGCCTGGCAACGTAAGCGACCTTGATACCCACCGCAAAAAGCAGGGTTCCAACGTGCGCAAGAATCTGGATGGCCATGGGAAAGTAGTGCGCCATCGGATAGGCCACCACTATTGTCAGCACCAGTCCCAGCAATGACCAGGCCATCGCACTGTTCGCCCTGAATAGCAGATTTTCCATTTGAAATCTCCTGAACACACCTTTAACATGTATTTTATAAACTCCTTTTCTGGAAATTTCAACCCGGGTCAACCTTATTTTATAGGCACTAACCAAAAATTCAGACGGAAAAGCATGACCGAACCAAAAAACATTTATTTATTTTGCATCTAAAGGAGAAAATCAATGTCCCCACAAACCTGGCTTGAAAAAGCCTCAGAGGAAGAACTGATCGAACATATCCTCAACCGCTATCACGACACCCACCGGGATCAGTTGCCCGAAATGATTCGGTTGGCCCAGAGAGTCGAGCGGGTGCACGGTAGTCATCCTGAATGCCCTTCTGGCCTCAGTGCCCACCTTGAGACGATGCGGGCAGAACTCGAAACCCATATGGCCAAGGAGGAGCAGATGCTGTTTCCGATGATTGCGCGCGGAATATCCGGCATGGCCCGGGGCCCTATCTCGGTGATGCGCGCTGAGCATGAGGACCACAGTACCGCCCTTGCCCGGCTTGACGCACTCACCAACCATTTGGATCTGCCAGAGGATGCCTGCAATACCTGGCGGAAGCTCTATGAACAGATCGCCACTTTCCGGGAAGACCTGAATGCACATATCGCCCTGGAAAACAGCGTGCTGTTTGCCCGGATAGACGGCCGGACGGCTTAGCATCCCGCCTGGGCAGTTCAATTACCTCCCGTGGGGTATCGGATTCGTTGATCCAATCTGCAATACTTGGTCTATACTCAGATCAAAAAACAGGCGGTAACAGGATCAACCCGATGCCCCAGAGCAAGCTCACAGACCGTTTCGGCCGCACTGTCAACTACGTGCGGCTCTCCGTTACTGATCGCTGTGACTTCCGCTGTGTCTACTGCATGGCCGAGGATATGACTTTCCTTCCCCGCCAGCAGGTTCTGACTCTGGAGGAGATTGCCCGGGTTGCCCGCAATTTCGTCGATCTGGGCACCGAGAAAATCCGCCTGACCGGTGGCGAGCCTCTGGTACGCAAGGACATCCTGGAGCTGGTCAGGGAAATCGGCACCTATGGGCTGCGTGACTTTGCCATGACCACCAACGGCAGCCAGCTGCCCACCATGGCCCTGCCCCTGCGCAAAGCCGGAATGCACCGGCTGAACATCAGCCTCGATTCCCTGGACGCCGAAAAATTCCGCAACATCACCCGCACCGGCAATCTCGGCCAGGTGCTGGATGGCATCGATGCCGCCCGCGAGGCCGGCTTCCGGGGCATCAAACTCAATACCGTGGTCATGAAGGGGCGCAATGATGAGGAAGTCCCCGAGCTGATTGAATTCGCCCGAAAGAAGCAGGTGGATATCAGCTTCATTGAGGAAATGCCCCTGGGAGAGATTTCCGAGCACGACCGGGGCCTGGCCCTGTGTACCAGCAAGGAAGTGCGGGACATCATCCGCCAGCACCACGAACTGGTGCCCGCCACCGGGGATTCCGGCGGCCCCGCCCGTTACTATCGAATGCCGGACAGCCCCACGAGGGTGGGCTTTATCTCGCCTCACTCTCATAATTTCTGCTCAACCTGCAACCGGGTACGGGTCACCGTCGAGGGCCGGCTCCTGCTCTGCCTCGGCAATGAACACTCCGTGGACCTTCGCCGCGTTCTGCGTGGCAACCCGGTGACCGACGACAAGCTCCGCCAGACCATTATTAACGCCATGGATCTGAAGCCGGAGCGGCATCACTTCTCCACCAATGGGGATGTTCAGATTCTTCGGTTCATGAATATGACCGGCGGTTAAGCAGCCAGCAGAAAGAGGGGGTCAGATGAAAATTTCATCTGACCCCAAATTCAAAGACGGCCAGGGCGCAAGGAGCCAGTTCAGTTTGATTCGGTTCATCAGGGACACCTCCGTTCAGATACGACGATTCCGGAACAGCAACAGGGCGCCCGCCAACGGGATAGTAAACCAGAGCACCAGGCCGACCCAGAGGCCGAAAGCACCGATGGGCAGGTCGGCGCCGAGGCTGAGGACACCACTGAGCTGTGCTGCGCCATCGAAGGCCACAATGTTGAGAAGACGGTAGATGTCCGTGGGGTTAAGCATCAACAGCCAGGGTAGCAGCTCGGCGCTGAACTTGCCCTGGCTTGCCACCAGAGTGCCGAGCAACATCAGGTCGAAAATCAGCACGAAGAAGAACCAGATGGCCAGGGCCAGGCCGGCGGCGATGGGCTTTTCACTGACCCGGACGCTGATCACGTAGGCAAGTGCAATGAAGCCCCAACCCAACAGGACGGTGGAGGCAATAAAACGGGCCATGGCGACAGCCAGACTGGCAATGGCCACGTCCTCCACCAGCAAGGCGATAGCCATACCGGCAACGCCAAAGCCGATCAGGGTGGCCAGGGCCAAGGTCAGGCCATGGCCCAGGAACTTACCGAGCAACAGCTGGCTGCGGCTGAGCGGATAGGTCATCAGTAACAGCAGGGTGCCGCCCTCTTCTTCCCCAACGATGGCGTCGTAGGCCAGTAGCAGCGCGATCAGGGGAATCAGGAAGATCCCAAGGCTGGCAAGGCTGGCAATAGTGGCCGGCGTGGAGGCATACCCCACCTGCCCGGAGGCGGCGGCGCCGAACCAGGCGATGCCCAAAGCCAGGGTGGCGAAAACCAGGGAAATAGCCATCAGCCAGCGGTTTCGCAGGCTGTCGCTGAGTTCCTTACGGGCAATGGTCCAAATGCTGTTCATTAGTTGCCTCCACGATGGGCCAGGCCACCAGAGCCGATGAAATGCACGTAAATATCTTCCAGGCTGGGTTGATGGATGCTGATATCCGCCACCTCGCCCGAGGCCATGACCGCTCTCAGTAAGGCCATCTTCTCCCTCGGTTGAACATCCACCCGCAGGCGTCCGTTATCGGTCTTGATCATCAGGCCACTGTTGCTGGAAGCACTGTCAATGACCTGCTCCAGCGCAGAAATACTGTTGGCGGGATCCAGCGACAGGGTCACAGGCATATTTGCCTGCCGCCTCAGCGCCGCCAGATCTCCGGCCGCTTGCAAGGAACCTTCCGTGAGAATGGCAGCGCGGTCGATGTAAGGCTCGACCCCGGGCAGAACATGGGAACACAGCACAATACCCGCACCCTCATCCCGCAGCCCCCGGAGCAGCCGGTACAGATCTGCTGTGGCCACCGGATCCAGACCCACGGTAGGCTCGTCCAGCATCAGCAGCTTCGGCTTGCCCAGCAGCGCCTGGGCCAACCCTAAACGCTGGCGCATACCCTTTGAGTAAGTCTTGGTGCGGGCATCCATGGCATCGCCGAGACCCACCTGTTCGAGCCGCTCCGGCACCTGCCGCAGTGAGGCTCCCTTCAGACGCGCGAAATGGCTCAGAATCTCCCGGCCGGTCAACTGCGGGTAGAACATCACATTCTCCGGCAGGTAACCGATGTGCTGGGTGACCCGAGGATCACCGGCGGGGCCGCCGAGCACCGACAACCTGCCCTGCGTTGGCTGCATAAGCCCAAGAATCAGCTTGATGGACGTAGTCTTGCCGGCTCCGTTATGGCCAAACAGCCCCAGAATTTCACCCGGCTCCAGCGTCAGGTCTATGCCCTTCAGTACCGGGCTTTTGTCGTACCGGTAACTCACATTCTCAAGACGAAAACAGCTCATCGGATCTCCGGTTTCAGATCGGCGGGCAGTCGCATCAGCGGATAAGAGTCGGCAACCCCGGCATCTTTCACCACCGGGAAGGCATCCTGCACCCAGCGCAGGGTATCCACCGCCGGGCTGAACATCAGGATCTTTGCCTCCGGATACTTCCACAGCAGCCGGTCGACATTGTCATTGGGCTCATAGGCCACATCCCCGATCCCATCCTGATTGCGATCCCAGCCCAGGTAGTCACTCCAGTAATTGCCCTTACCGTCCCTCGACCACTCCTGAGTGCGAGTGGCCACATACTTCACCTGCCGCTGGTTATTCACAAAAGCATTCCCGAACACCTCGTTATCCTCGGAACCGGCGGTCAGATGAATCCCGATGTTGCTGTCCGCAAACAGATTGCCCGCAAAGGTGTTGTACAAGGAGTTATAGATAAACACCGCCTTGCCCTCGGCGCCATCAATCACCACACCACCGGTCCGGCCCTCGGAAACCCCGGTCACCACATTCCCCCGCAGCTCCGACTGGGTAATGAAGTTCATCAGAATCCCGTAGTTCTCATCATTCACCGACCGGTTATTGATCACCCTCAGCCGTTTGCTCTGCATCAGCGCGTAACCGGTCCGCGTGCCACGGGTGACATTGTTCTCCAGCAGGTTATTCATCGAATACATGTAGTGAATGCCATAACGCAGATCCGACATCTCATTGCCCCGGATCGTATTGTTATTCGCCGTCTCAATATAGATCGCATCCCGGGTCTGACGGATGTCGTTCCCCTCAATCAGCGCCCCGGTGGTATTGAACAAGTGAACCCCGTTGCCCCGGTCATTCGGACGCATGCTGGCATCGCCACGAATTGTATTGTTGCGAACCGTCACATCCGGCGTGGCATCCAGCCACACCCCAAACGCCGGCCCCTGCAGACGGTTATTCTCAACCACCGCCCCCCGGGCCTCCCGAGCCACAAAAATCCCCGCATCCAGCTCGTTCAGATCCCGGCCCCAGTTGCGCACCGAACAACCGGACAACGTCACCTCCCCGGCGACAATATCCACAGCATTGCCCTGCCCGCCCCCGTCAATCACCGTGTCGGAATGGCAAGACACCGTCACCCCGGGCACCCGAATAGCCAGAGAGGAAACATGCTCAGGAGGAAGCTCAAAGGTTGCGCCCGGTTCCAGGGCATCAAGCTGTTCTTGCAGGCCCGCGCTCGCGGTCAGCGATAAAAGAGCGACTGTCAGGGCCACTCCATAACGCAAAATTTGGTACATCAATGTCTCTCTGAGAGATGAAATTTCTTTGGGCCTTGCCAGAACTCTGGCAATCCGAGAGGAGGCTGCTTTCCAAAACTGTGCGGAGCCATGGATGGCGGAGCCCAAGCGTCACAGGGACGTGCCGAAGGAGCGTGTTTTGGAAAGCAGCCTCCTCTTGGATTGCTTCTCCCAAGTGGAAGGGAAAGCCGGAACCCCATAAAGGAGTCCCGGCGGAGAGAAGATCAGGCCTTCTCAACAAGCATGCGACCCCGCATCTCCATATGCAGCGCATGACAGAACCAGTTGCAATAGTACCAGTGAACCCCCGGCCGATCCGCCACAAAGGTCACCGAAGACGTCTGCTGCGGACTGATCTCCATGCTCACACCATGGTTCACCATACAGAAACCGTGCGTCACATCCTCAATGGTGTCCAGGTTGGTCACGTACACCGTCACCTCATCGCCCTGCTTCACCTTGAACTCCGTCATCCCGTACTGCGGCGCAATAGAGGTCATGTAAACACGCACTTTATTGCCGTCACGGACAACCTTGTTGTCGGCTTCCAGGGTAATGCCATCCTTCTTTGCCTGTTCACGGGCCGAGGCGAAGAACGGATCATCACGGGTATAGATCTTCTTCGTCTTGATCTGGTCACGGCGCACCAGGATGCAGTCATGGGGCTCAGCAAAAGTCGGGCCATCGTGCACCAGCTTCATTTCCTCACCGGAAATATCAATCAGCTGGTCATTTTCAGGGTGCAGCGGCCCTACCGGCAGGAAGCGGTCCTTCGAGAACTTCGACAACACCACCAGCCACTTGCCATCCGCATCCCGGGACTCAGTCAGTGAGGCGTGGTTATGGCCCGGCTGATATTGAACATCCAGCTTCTGACGGATGTAGTTCACATCCTCGCCGTTGTAATGCTTGATCGCATCGGCAATATTCCACTTGCACACCTGGCTGTCGATAAACAGCGTGGTGTAGGCGTTACCCCGGCCGTCGTAGGTGGTGTGCAGAGGCCCAAGACCCAGCTCTGGCTCAGCCACCACGGTATCACGGGGCTCAATCGCTCCGTCGAACAGATCATCCAGCTTTTCGATCGAAATAATGGTGACCGTTGGCGACAGCTTGCCATTGGCAATAAAGTACTTGCCGTCCGGGGAGGTATTCAGGCCATGCGGGTTCTTGGGAACCGGGATGTAACGGGTCAGCTCGGAGCCATGGCGACCATCCACCACCGGCACTTTAGAATCACCCAGCGTCTTGAAGTCGCCATTTTTGACGGCTTTTTCAATACGCTCAATATTGAATACTACTGCCCAGTCGCGGTCATTACGCATGGTGCCGGCAAGATCCAGGGCTTTCTCGGAGTTGTAACAGGTAGCGCAGGCGTATTTGCCGGTGTAGTCCGCATCGGTGTTGTCCAGGTTGCCGTCCACAATCACCTGGAAGGCCACTTCCATGGTCTCCGCGTCCACCGCATTGAACATGGTAAAGCTGTTTTCAAGGCTGGTATCGCTGCCGTCGTTCGGGTGCGGGATCACGTACTCCGCGTTGCAGAACACGTACCTGGTTTTGGGCACCTTCTGCAACCGCAGACCATGAATGGCCTGGACGTTGGGAATGGTGGTGATCTTGTCACACTTCATGATGTCCAGGCGGATCCGGGCCACCCGGGTATTGGCCTTGTCATTGATGAACAGATACTTGCCATCGTAACGGCCATCGGTCATGGAAATATGCGGGTGGTGGGCGTCACCGTTCAGGTGGGTATTGTCATGGCCCAGTACGTCCTTGCTCTCGTTGCTGATGCCCCAGCCTGTCGCAGAATCCACGTTGAAGACAGGGATGCGCATGAGTTCCCGCATGGAGGGAACGCCCAGTACGCGCACCTCACCGGAGTGGCCACCACTCCAGAAACCGTAGTACTCGTCCAGTTCGCCCGGGTGCACAATGAAATTATTGCGCGCTTCTTCGGCGGCGGCCGCGAACGATTCCCGGCTCATCACTGCAGTACCAAGACCGGTTGCCCCGGCCACGCCGGCCAGTGCCGCTGCGCCCATAAACCGGCGACGGCTCTGGCCGCTTTCCGGTAGCTCCGGTGTAGCCTTGGTCAGATCATCTTTCTTTTTCATAACATCCAACTCCGTTATTGATAATGGCGGTTTTTACTTCTCATGCTTTCTTTTTTTTCGACTGCTCAGGTCACCTGAACCACCGGGATTTCCTCCGGATGGCCGGGCGCGTTATGACCCCGGCGTTTGCCGCGACGCTTGACGATCAGCGGCGGGCACTTGTGGTCATCGAAATAGGTCATCTGGCAATCCAGGCAGTAGTGACATTCCATGTAGTTAATGTGCCCGTCCGGGTGAATGGCCTGAACTTCACACTCGTGATCACACAGCCGGCAGGGGTTGCCGCATTCCTTGCGCCGCTTTAGCCAGTCAAACACCCGCAGCTTGGTGGGCAATGCCAGCGCCGCGCCCAGGGGGCACAGATACCGGCAAAAGGCCTTGCGGGTGAACAGATTGACCACCAGCAACAGGACGGCGTAGGTGACAAAGGGCCAACTGCGGTCGAACTTGAGGGTGATCGCAGTTTTGAAGGGTTCCACCTCGGCCAGGCGCTCGGCGGTGGCCATGGAGTCCAGCGACACCCCGAACAGCACCAGCAGAATGATGTATTTGATGGCCCACAGCCGTTCATGCCAGGCAAAGGGCACGCTGTACTGGGGCACCCTGAGCTTGCGGGCAATCTCGTTCAGTAACTCCTGCAGGGCCCCGAACGGGCACAGCCAGCCACAGTAAACCGCCCGACCCCAGAGCAGGATGATGCCGGCCACCACCGCCCAGAGTACAAACAGCATCGGATCGATCAGGAAGGTTTCCCAACTGAAGCCGCTGATCAGGCTGTTCACAAAGGTCAGCACATTCACGATGGAGAGCTGCCCCAGGGCGTACCAGCCGATGAAGAACAGGGTGTAGGTCAGGAAGGCATGGCGGATCCAGCGCAGCATCCTCGGCTTCTGCACCAGCCAGTCCTGGAAAAACAGAATGAACAGCAGCACACCGATGCCAATACCGAGCACCACAATCTGGAACTCCCGCTGGTGCCACATCTGCACCCACATGGGCTGGTCCGCCAGCATGTCCTCTTCGGTCATTACCGGTTCCGGGCGGGTGTAGTACTGATCCGGCAGCTGGTAAGTAAGCGGAAATACCTGGAACTCGCTGTCCAGCGGACCGGTCTGGCGTTTGACGGTAAGCTCCAGGGTCCATTCAGAGCCCGGATCAAATTTATATTGCTGCCGGATAATGAAGATCGCCATCTCTTTGAAGTCCGGCATGCCCTCAGCGTAAACGTCGCTCAACCGGTAAAAATCCAGGTCACGGAAGTTGAAAGTATCACCGAACTGGCGGATCTGGATGCGGTCGAAGATACCGCCACGAACATAACCGGAACCCTTGAACGAGTATTCGCCATTGGCCATCACGGCGATGGCATGTTCGCCCTCCTTAAGCTCCGAAGTCAGCCACTGGAACTGGCTCTCGCCCAACAGGTTACGGCCGATGGTTGGCACATCCAGATAGGCGATGTACAGATCAATCAGGGGCTTGCCGCGCTGTTTCGGCGGTGTTGTGTCGATCCCCTCCGCATCCGTGCCCTTGAAGGCGTCATCCGCCTGGCCACGGGTCAGCTTCAGCCGGCGCACGGAACCTTCGTCGGTGAGTGCCTGCCAGCCTTTTTCCTGAAAGCTGTCGGTCTGAACACTCGCGGCTGGCGGGCGGTCATCGCTCAGGCTCTGGACAAGCCCCAGTTCGGCGCCAACACGGTGGGCCGATTTCATGATGACCTCATTCACCACCATGACGGTTACCGTGGCACCGGACAAACCGTCCACGGCCACCTTATGCTCTGAAGTTGTACCGCCGACCGTCACCCTCTGGTCCGCCGCCAGCCCCACGTACTGGTCGGTAAAGTCATGGAGTTTGCTCTCGGGAATACCGACAAGCAGAATCGGTTCATGATGCTCGATAACACGTGAGCTCACGATTTTCCCGTCCGTATCCAGGACCACCACAATATTCAGCGGCTTGCCGGAATAGGCCGGTGTCTGGATGAAGTCGAGACTCTGGTAAGCGTAGCCTTTCAGCTCGTCTCCGGCATAGAGTTCCTGGATGGCACGGTTGTCCTCCCGCGGGACCACGGTAGTGACCGTCGGAAACGCCTTCTGGATGACCTGGCGACCGGCAACGGGGTCGTACTCAGTCACAGGCGCTGCATTCAGGGCCATAGCCATGATCGACATGAACACAGGAAAAACAAAGCGGGAAAAAACGGTCACTGAAGGCTCCATGACACAGAACGTCTGTACTACATAAGCCTAGACAAATTAGAGGAAAATCACATACCTCTTTTTGGATACGCCAAACAATGGAATAGGCGGTTACACGCTGTCAGCCCAGGCTGACAGCGTTTCCCCGTGGATCAAGGGGAAGGTAATTCCCAATATGGCCCAGGCGAATCGACTCCACCATCATGGTCAGCGGCTGCTGTGCTTCGTCGGTAGACGGCGCCATGCCGCCACGGCCAGACATGGCAGCGATGAACACCACATCCCAGGCCTGGCCAGTGGCCCTGGACTCTTCGGCAAGGGCCCCAAAATCGGGCGCTTCCTCCGGCGTCTTGTCAACACAGATGACCGGTGTCAGGGCACCGCCCTCACCGCGTTCAAACGCGGCCTTTTCTTCAGCACAGGCATCGTCGGGCAGTTCGGCCCGGCAAAACACGAATAACAGGCGCTGGGCCTCCTGTTGGTTGCGGGACGCCTGAATCAGATCACTGTAACTGCTGATCATTTGGAAAATCCTTGCTGGTATCGAGCCACGGCGATTTACGCCTGGCGGGCAATTAGCTGGTCGGACGAGGCGAGCCTGCGAACTTCTTCACACACTTCTTCCACGGCGTCGTCGCCGTAACTCTGGCCGTAGTGCTTTTTGAAGCCAAACTCGTAGAGCCGCATATGCTCATCAGGTTCAACGCCGATGTTTTCGAGACAGGCGCGGGCACAGTGCAGCGGGCAACCGTCGATCACGGTGATCGGGCGACCGGATCTGGCGGTTTTTACCAGCGAGGGCACCTTGCCGCCGACACCGGAAATACACGACATTTCAAATTCGCCGGCGTGGTCGAGCCGCACTGCCGCATTGTTGGCCAGCTGCGCCACATCGGAGCAGCCAGAGCAGGAGTAAATCAGCGGGCGTTGCTTTCTTACAGTCACTTGTCCTCCTTTTCAAAGAGCCGGGAGGCTTGAACAGGGTCGGTTACTGGCTGATTTCGATCAGTCGCTGGGGATCTGAAATGTACAGTCGGCTGCGGTTAACCCGCACCAGTCCGTTGGATTTCAGATCGGCCAGAATCCGGGAGAAGGTCTCCGGCTGCATGGCCAGCCTGGAAGCAACCAGACATTTGGGCAATGGCAACTCTACCTCACCGCCCTCTTCCGGGCCGTTTGGCAACAGATCAATCAGGTAACGGATCAGCCGGTCACGGGCGCTCTGGACAGTCATGATTTCCAGGTCGTGGAACCGGGAGACAGCCCGTTTGGCATAATGACGGAGGGCTGCCCGGGCATACTGGAGGTTGCTATCAAGCAGGTCCTGGTAGGCATGTATGGGAATCATCAGCACTTCGCTGGATTTAAGGGCTTCGGCGTAACAGGCGTACCGGGGCGGGTCGGCGTAGATCATGACTTCGGCGATGCTGTCGCCAGGGGCGATGCTGTCGAGGGTACGGTCGATTCCCGAGGAGTCCAGGCGGTACAGGCGCAGGCGGCCGGAGATGACGAAGAAAAAGTGATGGGCCGGCATGTCCTGGCGATACAGTAACTGATGATGCCCCAGGCGTAGTCTTCGGGACTGCTGGATCAGGTGTTGCAGGTCCTTGCCACTGAGTTCCGAGAACATTGGATGACCGCGCAGGACCTTCAGGCCACCTTCGTCGTCAAAGGGTTTGTTCACGGCGACCAGGACGGGTTTAGTGTGGCGGGTTTCGGCAGTTTGTGAAAGTGCCATTGATGTATCCCCTCTGCATGTTAATGCATCCAAAATTATATTTTTAATAGTAGAGGGATACTGGTTAAAAATCGCTCCCCCCATGGGGGTAATAGGGGGATTATTCGGGAGTAATTGATCTAACTCAAAGATTTTCATTTTTAGCCAGCTTGGCGTTTGGGCTTGCGCCTTTTACTGCATCAGGGGAGAGTCTGGAAGTTCCAGATCGACACCTTCTACACCAGTTTCAGCAGCCAGAACCTGCAGGTACTGGCGGAACGCTCTTCTGGTCACGCTTTCGCTCAGGTACTGCCGGATCTGGGGCTTCACGTGCTCGTAGGGCAGCTGCTCGCCGTCAATGCGTTGGTCGACGCGGACGATGTGCCAGCCGTAGCGGGTTTCGATCAGTTCGGGGTTGAGGCCTTCCTGGAGGGACAGGACGGGGCGTTCGAATTCTTCCACCGTCTGGCCTTTGCTGATCTGGCCGAGGCTGCCGCCCTGGTGGCGGGATTCGCAGGCGGAGTATTGTTTGGCCAGATCGGCGAACTGGGAACGGCCGTCGATGAGTGATGACAGCAGTTGGTGGCCGGCTTCTTCCTGGCGGATGCGTTCCTGAACATCGTCCGGGGCGGCGGCGAGGAGGATGTGGCTGACGGCCATCAGGGTCGGGCTGCAGAAGCGGGCCGGGTTGGCGGCGTAAAAGCGTTCGCAGTCCTGTTCAGTGGGGTCCGGGACGTTGAGTTCCAGTTCCAGCACGCGGGCGATGCGGTCTTCCTCGTCGGCGATGTCGCCGAGCTTGAGCCGGCCGGCCTGTTGCAGCAGGAGTTCGCGGATGACGAGGCTCCTGGCGGCTGCATGCCAGGCTTCGGCGACGTCTTCGGCCGGATGGTGCTGCATTTCCCGGGCAATGTCGTCTTCGCCGATGAGGGTTTCACCCACGGTCACCGGCGGGAACTGGTTTCTGGGTTTTTCGGCTTCGCCGACGGGGATCAGTTGCATGGTGTTAACCTCAGTGAAGTTGGGGTCAGATGAAGGCGTTCCGCTAGTGAAGTTGGGGTCAGATGAAGGCGTTCATCTGACCCCAGGTTTGGAACGCCTTCATCTGACCCCGTTTTCAGTACTTCAGGCCCGCTTGCGCACCACCTGGTACTTGCGTCCGAAATACTCCACCGGCACGCTCAGCATGTGCACCAGGCGGGTGAACGGGAACAGCACGAAGATGGTCAGGCCCAGGAAGATGTGGGTCTTGTAGATCCAGTGCACGTCGGCAATGTAGTCCGCCACGCCGCCCTGCAGCGTGAAGATGCCCTGGGCCCAGGCGGAGAACTTGAGCATGGTGCTGCCATCCAGGTGGCCCAGGGTGGGCAGGATGGTCAGCAGGCCGAGCGCCAGCTGGATGATCAGGATTACGATGATCATGTTGTCCGCGAATGAGCTGCTGGCCTTCACACGGGGGTCGGTCAGCCGGCGCCAGGCCAGCATGCCACCACCGATGATGGCCATGACGCCAGCGATGCCGCCGACCACAATGGCCATAACCTGCTTCTGGCCCGGGGTGATGATCCACTCGTAGGCCCAGTGCGGGGTGAGCAGGCCCACAAGGTGGCCGAAGAAGATCACCAGTACGCCAACATGGAACAGCACGCTGGCGATTACCATATTTTTCTTGCGCAGCATCTGGCTGGACTGGGCTCTCCAGGTAAACTGGCCCTGGTCATAACGCGCCCAGGTACCGATAACAAGCACAGCCAGGGCGATGTACGGGTAAATCCCGAAAATCAGTGTATTCAGATAGGACATCATTTTCGTTTCCTCCTGCGCCCTCAGGCGCGCCCTGCCTGACGGGGTATGGCATCCGTCATCAGCTGATCACTCAGGTGAATGGTCTGGGTCTGTTCCAGTTCGCGGCGGCGCTGGCCTACAACGCCGCCAGTGCTGCAGGAACCGCCCTGGTCATCGACGAACTTCACCATTTCCTCTTCCCAGACTTTATCCAGGGCTTCCGGGGTGTCGTCACGCTCTTCCGAGGCCACGATCCGGGCCAGCTCCTGGCGGTTGGCCTTGCGGCCAGACAGCATCAGCAGGGAATCCATCACCACGTGATAGAAGCTCTCACGTTGATACAGGCGCTCACCCAGCAAGCCCAGGATGTGGTGGATGTCCTCCAGCCAGTTGCGGATTTCATCCCAAGGGCGGGTGGAGAGGTACTCCAGGAACAACGGCAGGTAGTCCGGCAGTTCCCTGGCGTCGATCTCCAGACCATTGGTGCGGTATTGCTCCATCAGGTCCACCATGGCCTGGCCACGGTCGCGGGATTCGCCGTGCACGTGTTCGAACAGCAGCAGGGACGTTGCCCGCCCCTTGTCGAAGGTGCCCACGTAGGCCTCCTGCAGATCCAGCAGGTCGCCGTCGCACAGCATTTCCACGCAACGGAGCAGTTGCTCCTTGTTCTGCCGGGGCAGCCGGCTGTCCTCAAGGACAGCGGCCACCAGGGCGTCTCTGGAGGCCTGGAGCTCTTCGGTGGGGTACTCAAGAACCCGTGCCATTACTTTTAAAAGTTGCATCTCGGCCTCCTTATTCCTGCAGCTGCTTCGGATCGATCTGTTTCACGGTTGTCAGCTTCTGGACCATGCTGGTGGTCTGCTTGCGGCCACCGAACATGTTGAATTCGCTGTCACCGTTGCAGCCGTCGCCGAAGCTGAAGCCGCAGCCATTGCGCTCGCCGTAGGCGGTGGCATCCGGGAAGGCCTCTTTGGCCAGCTCGCGGTGGCTGGTGGGGATCACGAAGCGGTCCTCGTAGTTGGCAATCGCCAGGTAGCGGTACATTTCATCGGCCTGGGCCTTGGTCAGTCCCGCTTCCTCCAGGGCGCGCAGGTCTTCCTTGCCGTCCACGGTTTCTGCCCGCTTGTACAGGCGCATGGCCATGATCCGCTTGAGGGCCCGGACGATCGGCTTCTCGTCACCGGCGGTGAGCAGGTTAGCCAGGTACTTAACCGGAATCCGCAGGCTTTCGATCTTCGGTAATACGCCGTCAAACTCGACCTTGCCGGCTTCCGCGGCTGACTGGATCGGGCTCAGGGGCGGCACGTACCAGACCATGGGCAGGGTGCGGTATTCCGGGTGCAGCGGCAGGGCCAGCTTCCAGTCCACCGCCATCTTGTAGACCGGGCTCTGCTGGGCCGCTTCGATCACGTTCATGGGGATGCCGTCTTTCTTCGCCTGCTTGATCACTTCCGGATCGAACGGGTCCAGGAAGATTTCCAGCTGCTTTTCGTACAACTCGTGCTCGCCCGGGGCGCTGGCCACTTCCTCGATGCGGTCGGCATCGTACAGCAGCACGCCCAGGTAACGGATACGGCCTACGCAGGTCTCGGAACACACGGTCGGCATACCGGCTTCGATACGCGGGTAGCAGAAGATGCACTTCTCGGACTTGCCGGTTTTCCAGTTGAAGTAGATCTTCTTGTACGGGCAACCGGAGACACACATCCGCCAGCCGCGGCACTTGTCCTGGTCGATCAGGACGATGCCGTCCTCTTCCCGCTTGTAGATGGCACCACTTGGGCAGCTGGCAACACAGGCCGGGTTCAGGCAGTGCTCGCACAGGCGCGGCAGGTACATCATGAAGGTGTTTTCGAACTGGCCGTAGATGTCTGCCTGGACCTGGTCAAAGTTCTTGTCCTTGCGGCGCTTGGCGAACTCGGTACCCAGGATTTCTTCCCAGTTCGGGCCCCACTCGATTTTCTGCATGCGCTGACCGGAGATCAGCGATCGGGGCCGGGCTATCGGCTGGTGTTTGCTGTCGCCCGCGGTGTGCAGGTGCTGGTAATCGAAATCGAACGGCTCGTAGTAGTCGTCAATTTCCGGCAGGTCCGGATTGGCGAAGATGTTTGCCAGCACCCGGAAGCGGCCACCGATCTTCGGGCGGATCTTGCCGGAGCTGTCGCGCATCCAGCCGCCTTTCCACTTGTCCTGGTTCTCCCACTCTTTCGGGTAGCCGATACCGGGCTTGGTTTCGACGTTGTTAAACCAGGCGTACTCCATGCCTTCCCGGCTGGTCCATACGTTTTTGCAGGTGACTGAACAGGTGTGGCAACCAATGCACTTGTCCAGGTTCAGCACCATGCCGACTTGGGAACGGATTTTCATTTTACAGCCTCCTGAACAGTGTCATTGCCTTCACCGTCGAG
>Ga0208300_100328_pt1 | contig 38815 bp, 27 predicted proteins | sample 23_taG_FD_184096 | JGI IMG/M metagenome (GOLD analysis project Ga0208300, IMG submission 184096) | Marine viral communities from Cariaco Basin, Caribbean Sea - 23_WHOI_OMZ (SPAdes) (version 2) | ecosystem: Environmental > Aquatic > Marine > Oceanic | place: Caribbean Sea: Cariaco Basin...
GTTGGGTCAGTCCGTTTGCCGCAAGATCCAGCGCCTCTTCCCAGCTGGCCTCTCGAAAATGCGTTAACGGGTTGGCCGGATCAAAATTGGGATCGAGCCCTTTGGGGACGCCCTCCCGGCGAATCAGGGGGCGAGTGAGCCGCGCCGGGTGAGACGGATAATCAAACCCGAAGCGGCCTTTCACGCAGAGCCTGCCCTGGTTGGAGGGGCCGTCTTTACCCTCCACAAAGAGAATACGCCCTCGCTGCTCGCCCGCTCCAGACTGGGCACTCGCAGGCTCGTCTTTCACGTGATAGGTCAGTTGGCAGCCCACGCCACAATAGGGGCAAACGGAATCCACCGTGCGGTCGGCCGTGGCGGAGTCTCCGCGGCCCTGGGCATCCATCAGGGTGGCGGGCATGAGCGCGCCCGTCGGGCAGGCCTGCACGCATTCGCCGCAGGCAACGCAGGTGCTGTCGCCCATGGGATCATCGAAATCAAATACGATCTTGGAAGCGGCACCGCGATGCGCCAGTCCGATGACATCGTTGCCCTGCACTTCCCGACAGGCTCGCTCGCACAAGCCGCAGGTGATGCAGGCGTCCAGATTCACGTTCATGGCCGAATGGGTGGCGTCGTGGCCGCCTGCGTGTGGCAGCGAATCGGAACGGGGTTCAACGTGGTGTACCGTAGGCTCGTCCCGGTCTGAACGAGCCGGTAGGCGCTGGCGCACGGCAGCGGCATCGATGGCCAGCTGGTCCGCCGTGTTCCACAAATGGCTGGACCGATCAGGGCTGCTCTCCCGCTCAGGCTGGTCGGCCAGCAGTAATTCCAGAACGCCTTTACGGGCTGCCTGAACCCGTGAGGAGCCAGCGCTTCGCACGACCATGCCGGGTGCGGCCTCCCGAATGCAGCTTGCGGCGAGTACCCGCTCGCCTTCCACTTCCACCATGCAGGCCCGGCAGTTGCCATCGGCACGGTAGCCCGGCGCGTCTTTGAAGCACAGGTGCGGGATGGTTTCTCCGGCCCGCTTGGCGACCTGCCAAAGGGTTTCGCCGGGGTAGGCCTGAACCTCGACGTTATCGAGGGTGAGGGTAAAACTTGTGCTGGAATCACTCATGGCTTTTTTCGATTCGCTCATGGCTGCCTTCCCTACCCTTTGGCGATCAGGTTTTGGCTGGCCAGTTCGCTGCGGAAATCCCGCAGCAGGCTCAGCACCGGATTGGGAGCGGCCTGGCCAAGGCCACAGATGGACGCATCGGCCATCACGGCGGCCAGTTGCTGGAGCGTCTGTTCATCCCAGGTATCCCGCTCCAGCAGCGTCAGCATTTTTTCAGTACCCACACGGCAAGGCGTGCACTGCCCGCAAGACTCGTCCGCAAAGAAACCCAAAAGGTTGGCGGCCGCGGCTTGCAGATCGTCCTGATCCGACAGAACAATCACCGCGGCAGAACCGATGAAGCAGCCGTGTTCCTGAAGCGTGTCGAAATCCAGCGGAATATCGGCTTTGCTGGCCGGCAGTATGCCGCCGGACGCGCCGCCGGGCAGATAGGCCAGAAGACGATGCCCTTCAGCCATACCGCCGCAGTATTCCTCAATGAGCTCATTAAGCGTGATACCCGCAGGCGCCACATGAACGCCGGGTCGAGCCACCCGGCCGGAGACCGAAAAGCTTCGAAGCCCTTTACGACCATGCCGCCCCTGGCTCGCATACCACTCTGCGCCTTGGGCATGAATGCGGGGGATCCAGTAAACCGTTTCGACGTTGTTGACCAGGGTGGGCTGACCAAACAGGCCTTTCTGGGCCACAAAAGGCGGGCGGTGGCGAGGTTTGCCGGGTTTGCCTTCCAGAGACTCGATCAGGGCGGATTCTTCGCCGCAGATATAGGCACCGGCACCACGGCGCAGGATTACAAAGCCCGGTTCTACGATGCCCGCAGTTTCCAATTCGGCAATGGCGTCGTTGAGCACAACGAGGAGGCCGGGATACTCATCCCTCAGGTAGATGTAGAGAGCCTGGGCCTCAACGGCCCAGGCACTGACCAGGGCCCCCTCCAGGAATCCATGGGGCTCGCGTTCGAGGTAATAGCGATCCTTGAACGTGCCAGGCTCTCCTTCGTCTGCGTTAATTACCGCGTAACGGGGCCCGGGTTCGGCTCGCACGGCCTGCCATTTGCGATAGGTGGGGAATCCGGCGCCGCCGAGGCCCCGCAAGCCGGCCTGCTCAAGTTCTTCCGCAAGGGACTCAACGGTAACCCGGCCCTCGCGGCAATCCTTCAGCAACTGGTAACCACCCGCGGAGCGATAATCCGCCAGCTTTTGCCAATGGATCTCGTCAGGTTGCAGCTGCTGTTGTTCGACTGCGGCGCCAACGGTTTCGGCAGTCGCGTTGCCCACATGATGGTGCCCCACGGCCACCACGGGCGCCGTATCGCAGCGGCCCATGCAAGGCGCGTGGACCACACGCACCTGGGCAGGGTCAGCCCCATCAGCCAGTGCCTCGTGCAGTGCGCTTGCACCCGCCAGTTGGCAGGAGAGTGAATCGCAGACCCTCAGGGTTATTGCCGGTGGCGGCGTTTGTTCGTCGTGGACAATGTCGAAGTGGGCGTAGAACGTAACCGTTTCATAAACGGCGGCCATGGGCAGGTTCTTGAAAGACGCAAGGGCCCGGAGACGGGCCATCGAGAGGTAGCCGTCGGCATCCTGAATCAGGTGCAGGTGCTCGATCAGTCGATCGCGATGACGCAATGACGAATCAACACGTTCGTCACCGATCAGTTCCCGAAGCCCCGACAGCACAGCGGGCTCCAGCTGTCGGCCACGAAGGCCGGAACGCCTGCGTTTGACCTTCTGTTCGTCTGTTTTCATTGTTTTCGACCACGCACCGAGGCTCGTCAGACAGCGTTTCAGTCTTGTAAGGCAGTTTGCAAGTCATTGAAGCATATCAGGGTGGGTGCCACCAGACGATCGCAATTTGATGGGAAAACGAAAAGGGTCTGGCGCCTCTGACGAGAGGACAAGGCCCTGATGCGACCGGATAACCCGCTTGGCCTCTCAGTGGGTATTATGCGGAGGCAGGCTTTCGTGGTGACGAGGCCAGGTACCCCATCAAATCGGCGCTGCTCATGGGTCGCGCGTACAGGTATCCCTGCAGACCAGTCAAAGACTTTTCGCGAAGTATGCGAGCCTGGAGCTCAGTTTCCACACCCTCGGCAATCACCTCTAAGTTGAGGCTTTTGGATAGTGCAGCCACGGAATCCACGATGGCTTCTCCGGCGGCTGTTTCTCCGAGTTCGCGGATAAAGCTTTTGTCGATTTTCAATTGGTCCACGTCCAGGCGATGCAGATACGCCAGAGACGAATAGCCGGTGCCAAAATCATCAATTGCGAACCTAAATCCCCGCTGCCTCAGGGCCTGCATCTGCTCATAGGTTTCCTGTTGTTGGCCCATCAAAAGATTTTCGGTGATTTCAAGGGTAAAGCGGTCCGCAGTCAGGTCATACCTTGCCAGGAAACTATCGAGACGTTCGGTGAGCTTGTAGTTTTGGAGCTGGAGCGGGCTGATATTGATGGCAAGCCGGAAGACTGGCGGCAATCGATCTTTCTTGCGCAATTGTGCGAGCATCTGGCAGCTCTGCTCGAACACGATATCCTGAAGCTGATAGATCAATCCTGCCCGTTCCGCCACCGGAATAAACGCATCCGGGGGAATGGCACCTTCTTCCGGATCAAACCAGCGCATTAACGCCTCTGCGCCGAAAAGGGCCCCGTCCGGTGTCAACTGAGGCTGGAAGCAGGTCACAAAATGCCTGTTCCGAATGGCGTGGACCATCCGACGCTCCAGATCCAGACGCCGGTCAGCCTCCCGTTGCAGCGATTCTTCAAAGAACGCGAAGCGATTGCCACCGAGACGCTTGGCCTCATACATTGCTGCGTCTGCGTTACGTAGCAGGTCTTCTGTTTTCAAACCGGGCTTGTCGGCCAGGGCTACCCCGACGCTGACGCTGACGCTGTAGGCATGGCCCTGACTTTCCAGGGGCGCATTGAAGCAATCGAGTATTCTGCGCGCTACGGCTGCAGCGGATTCGGAAAGTTCATCCTTGCCGGTTAAAGGCTCCCTCAACAACACAATGAATTCATCGCCACCCAGACGCGCGACCGTTTCCGAACGGCGCGTCTGATCATCAAGCCGCCGTGCAACCTGCTGAAGCAGCAAGTCACCCTGTTGGTGCCCGAGGCTGTCGTTGATACGTTTAAAATCATTTAGATCGAGAAACATCACTGCGCCGCTGGCGTGGCCGCGATTCACCTCTTCCAGTAGATTCTGCAGCCGTTCCTCAGCATGGCGGCGATTGGGCAAGCCGGTAAGCGCATCGAACAACGCCAAACGAGCGGCGTTTTCTTCGGCGCACTTACGGGTCGTGACTTCACGGGCCATCCACAGGACATAGGAGTCATCACGACCATCGGTATAGAAATCATCGACGATCGCGGTTCTGCCCTCGAAAACCCGGCGCTCACCTTCAGTCACAACTTCGTACTCGAAGATCTGCATCTCCCCGGTCGTAAGTGTGTCGCGCGCTACCTTCATCACCTGTTCTGCGAGTTCTGGCTCAAACAGGTTTTCTATTGACTGGCCCCACAGTGTCTCTGGTGGTGTCATCAGCTCGAAGGTGTCACCGCAAAAATCAATGTAGTGACCTGACTGATCAAGCATGATCGCCACATCCGGGATTACCTGCATGACAGCACTCAGCCTGGCGTTTATCTTTCCCAAAGCTGCAGTAAGTCGGCCCTGTTGTTCAGCCAGCCTGTAATGATCAATGACAAGCAGCGCGAGGGCCGAAAAAGCCTCGATTAAGTACAAATGCAATCGAGAGGGGGAGCGCTGGCCGGGGTAGTAAATGGCAAAACTGGCGAGAACCGTACCGTCGGAAGCAATGATGGGATTTGACCAGCAGGCGCCCAGTCCGTTTGACATGGCCAAGTCCCTGAAGTCCTGCCAAAGCGGATCGGTAGCGATATCGGTTACCACCACCTGCTCTCGACGAAAGAGCGCTGTGCCGCAAGAGCCCACCCCTTCACCTATGGTTTCTCCATCGATAGCCTCGCAGTAGGCCTCCGGCAAGCTGGGGGCGGCGCAGTGTTTGAGTCGTTGACCATCGAGTAACAAAATGGAGCAAAGGGCGCGATCCTCCTTCAGAGTTTGTTCTATCTCGCGGCAAAGCAATTCCATGCTGGAGACCAGGCCGTCACCACGAATGGCTTTCTCCAAAACCTTTCGCTGGATCTGGTATATGGCCAACCTCTGGGATTCGTCCAATTCGCTCTCGTCCATACGAGGACCTTTAGGTTGTTATCTTCGACGTTACCTTGAGCCTAAATTCTATTGCACTTTATAGCCAGCATGAAGGGAGCACTTAGCTCATGAGAAGTTCCGCTTTGCGGTCATAGCAGAAAAGTTGGGGGTGAAAACCGAAACAGGAGGAGCCGAGGTAGCTCATTGATATTGAAACGTAAAAATGGAGGCGCGGGTCGGAATCGAACCGGCGTACACGGAGTTGCAGGACGAACTTTTTGAATCCACATTTTTCATTAATTACAGACATTTAAAGAGTTTTCCTCACAAACAGATTGCGCTCATTCGAGCATTACAAAATCCTTTCCATTCAATAAGTTATATTTTCATTTTTTGGGTGATTTTCAGCTCACCGCATCCATCGGCTCGACGAGATCTTGTATTAATCAGACAGTCCCCATCCTTTAACACCTCACAAATATTTTGCGTGCAGAACTCTGCTGGTTTTTGAGCCGGCGTGTTGCCAGTGCCGAGGTTTGCAAATCGTTATCTTAGTCACTGCGCGGTTGGGACGTTTACTTCCGCATGCAAAGCGAACATTCAGGCCAGGCCTTCGATGGATCATTTTACAAATCCGAAATCCTGAAAATTCGACAGCCGGCAGCGTGACTTTTCTACAAAGCTCACGTGGATTCGTGGCTGGCCCTACCCCAGAATTTCACTTTGTTAGTCCTGACTATGACGCCGGAATGGGCGCGCCCGTTCTTCGATTTCCGAAAGGCATATTACTGGAATACTTTCAGGCACTGGTTTGCAGCTAAAATTTCGACCTTCCCGCTGTGACCAACCTGATGGGTATTGAAAACGTCTCACGAAACGACAAAAACTCGGGTATTACCTTCAGTTACAGAAAACTAGTTGCCGCTGGGAATAGGTGACTTACATTGTCCGTAGTCAGCTTAAGAACGTTGCTTAGGATATGAATAAACAAAAGGATAAAAGATGATTTCTTCTCAAAAAGGCGTGATTCAAGCATTAATCGTAGGTTTATTCAGTTTGCTTCTTGTAGCTTGCGGAGGTTCATCAAGCGGAAGTTCAACAGATTCCAACTCTGACAATGATCAGGTAACTGACAATCCATCCGAAACTGAAGATGACGACGGCGGGTCTAGTGACAATCCCGACTCAGATCCTAACCCTACCCCAGACCCTGACCCCGGCAATGAAACAATAGGATCTTCAATCAAATTTGAAAGCCCCCCCACCATCCTCAATGACGATCTGATTCAAAACGCTGCAGAATATGCCAGTTCAGATGTTGGCCCCAATGGAGATATTGTTGTCACATGGGTAGAAAACACCTTCGTTCGAATTTCGAATGACGGTTTGACCTTCAATAACCACAGCACCTTCGCTCGAATTTTTGACCGTGAAAGTGGTCACTGGAGCGAACCTCGTCAACTCGATGACGGCGTATTTCCGAACGTGGCGCTGTACTGGGGAAACATTGCCGACTCAGTCATCGACACTGAATTCGTGGGAGATCAAATTGTCACTACATGGATTGAGAACAACACTCTTATCGGCTCATTCCATGACGGGAACGACTGGATAGCTAACCCATTCGTGATTTCTGGTAAGGACGGTGTTGGCTCACCTGTCGTGTCTCAATCCCTAATAGAGAAGCCTGACGGCTCCGGCGTGATCGTAGTATTCGAGACTCGGGAAGAGGAATCTACCCTCAAGACCCTGGGTTGGTCAGAGTTTTCATTTCAGACAAGACGCTGGTCCGATGCGGAGGTGATCTTTGGCCCAACGGAGTCATTATTTCCACAACGGTCTACTAACGAATATCCAATGGTGAGTGACCCAAAGTCCGGGAAAATCCACGTAGCATGGCGAGGAGGCGCATCTGACGAATTGAGAACCAGCAGTTTTAGAGGGGGGGAGTGGTCTCCGAGCGAAATCGTGATTGACGAAGACCTTAGCGGAACGATCCAAGGTTTCACCATGCAACCCGACCCTGAGTCTGATACGCCAATTTTCATGGTGAATGCATTGGGCTATGAGTCTATTGATGCTCCCCTAACGGTCAGAAAAATCTCTAACGCATGGGTTGCCCAACAAATCGACTCTTTGGCCAACGTCGCCGGCCCCGTTATCGGCGGATTGGTAAATTTTTCGCATTCAGCAACCTTGAGCGATGGCGATATTGTCGCATCCTTTTTCTACGGACTTCCGAACACAGAAGAGGTCGTCCTCTCCACAGTCAGATACGATTTAGCCAGTCAAACATGGGGACCGGAATCCGTCGTTGAGAGAACAGGGCCTAACCCCGAGGGCAGCTTATCCTTTCAATCGGAAAAGTTGGTCTCTGATGGCAATGGGCGTGCAGCACTCGTGTATAGCGCTGGCGAGGCTAATATGGTGTCGGGGCGACTGAAATTCCTTGATACCTCTGGCGAATGGCTTTCAACCAGCTCTTCATTTTCGTCGCAGTTTGGGGTAGCTCATGACCCTTCGTTCGACATCGCAGTCAATGAATCTGGACAGGCGGTTTTATCCTGGATAGGTCTTGAGCTTGACTTCGGAAATCAACCTCTGAAGGTTCTGCTTGGACAATAGCCAAACAGAGCCTGAAAGGTTCGAATACCTCTTGTCGCTATAAAAGTTGATACAGAGCTAAGCCCAGAAACCGGGCTTGGCTTATCAACCTAAAAGGCTATTCAGACCTGCCCCAAGTCTTTAACAGGCTCGCTAAGGACCGAACGGAGAATTTAGCCTCTCAACGACAGAAACTATTCCAGACGATGCCACCTTGATGGAGAGGCTTGCCAATCCTTTGGTCTTTAACCCTCAATAGTCAAGAATAGAGAGCCAGCCCTAAGAGCTGGCTCTCTCATTTCAGGTAACTAAAAGCCCAAAATCCTCGCCTCCTTGCAGAAAAAAAAACGCGAAGTTACGCACCTTTACATTTCACAAGCAGATATTTGTGTAGCCTCTATAGGCAGTAAATACTGCCACTAGGCATTCGCTCACGCGTCATGTGAGAAACGCCCAATACTCACGCAGACAAGAGCAAAGATAAACAACATTCTGGCATGGTCAAAGCGCTTTCAGAGGAACTACAACGCACATGGAAAAAGCCAGTACGAAAAGAATCTGCAGTACGCTTCAATTTTTGTCAGCAGGCTCCCTGGCACTTCTTCTTATTGGTTGCGGAGGTGGAGGCTCCGGCGGGGATACGAGTATCACTGGGGAGAAACAGTCAATCCAACCTCCAACGCTTGAAAACACCTACTACACGGTCGACGAAGGTGTTCAAACACGACTGGTGGGAAACCTTCATGGCGCAGAGATTGAAAGTTACGCTTTGAAAGAAGATATCGACCTACACGTTTCGGCTTCGCCAGATGATACTGGTCTTATTCTCAAGGCTCCGTTTGTGAATGCGCCGCGGCTTGTAAACCTGCTTGTTACCTTCAACACCGATGGCGCCACTTACGAGCGATCCTTGGCGATCCAGATACGAAACACTTCAGCCCGGGAGCTTGAGGAAAAAACCCGACTCATCATGAACGATGCGTCTTCCCTGTTAAGCCTCGGGCAAGACCTGACGCTTTATCATTTTTCAGTCGATACCGCGTATCTATATGGCTTGATCCCTCACTCAGAAAAACTGCGGCTACTTAATGAATTCTCGCCGGAGAACTCGCCTGTTTACTCACAACTTCAAACTCAACTCGATGAACTCAGCACTGCATTCTCCGAATACGAGAAAGGCGTTGTTGCTGACTCAGAGCTAGAACAGCAAATTGATGTCATTGATGCTCTGGCAGAGGAGCATGGCGAGTATGGCGTTCAGCAGCTGATCGACGTGTCCGATTTCAGCGAGGCAGTGGTACCGGCGCTAACCCTCGGCACTTTGAAGTTTTCCGAGGACGCCGGCTTCTTTTCCCGATTCGTGGGGACCAACGATTACGGCAGTTGGCAGGATGGCAAGTTCAGTCTGAACGAATCTTACGCCCCAATTGCCAGCCTCATTCGAACCAACCTGTCACAGGATATTCGCTGCGATGCTTTTTAATAGACACTCTTTTGCTCTCGTTGCGCTCTCCCTAACGTTTGTTGCCAGTGCCGACGAAGCGCCTCGCAAACTGCCACAAAACAGTCCGGCCGAGCCGAAAGAAGAAAGCGTTTCTCTGGTTGTGCGCTACGGGACAGACCAAGTTTCCGCTCAAAGCGTCGAGTCCCCTCGTCAACGCGTTGAAGTAGTCTCTATACCTGAGAGCGACGCAGAGGCCTATGCTGCGTTCCTTAAGCAGAATCCTGGCGTTCTTTCAGTTGAGCCGAACTACCCTGTTTCAAACCCCAGGATGCCCTCGCCACCCATAACCATAGCGCCCGGCGTTACTAGCGCGCAGTCCATTACGAACGCGCCAAATGACCCAGCCTTTATTGATCAATATGCGTGGCAGCCCCCTACTCAGCAGTATCCTGGTGTACATGACATTCTTGAAGCCGCAAAAAAATCACCACAGAAACGTAAAGTCAGAATCGGAGTAACAGACTCTGGTTTCCATCAAGTGTCTGATCTCGTCTTCACTGGAGGCTACAATTTCTCAACCATTGATGGACCCGGTTTGGATTTCTACACGCCACAAATAGATCCCTCCTGCACTGACAGCCATGGTACCGCCGTTGCGGGGATCATTGCCGCAACTACCAACAACTTCGAAGGCGTTGCCGGCATTGTTGACGCAGAGCTTTACGCGGCCCGCGTAATGAGCTGTGGAACCGGCTTACTGAACGACCTGGCAACGGGGATCTATTGGCTCTCCGGCCAGCCGACAGGGTCCGCGCCTACAATGTCTTCGCCGGTAGACATCATTAATGTGTCAATGGGCGCACCCGCACCGAGTTGCCCAAGCTACCTTCAAGATGCCATTGATTATGCGACATCTAAAGGAGTCCTTATTGTTGCCGCCGCTGGCAACGAAAGTCTGGATGTCAATAATTACACGCCGGCTAACTGTGACAAGGTAATCACGGTTGGCTCGGTCGGACGCAACGGCACTACCTCTAACTTCTCCAATTACGGAGATGGTATCGATGTCGCTGCGCTTGGTGAACTGGTGCGCACGCTGAACGGCGACGGTGAAGAAAGCTATTGGTTCGGCACTTCATTTGCAGCGCCGAACGTGGCTGGTGTAGCGGGGATTCTGAAACAACAAGCTCCGGGCCTGTCTTCAGAGCAAACAGTTGTGCGCATCAAAGAGTCTGTTCGCTACCCCGAGATCTTCGACACAGGAACGTTCCGGGGAGGCATACTAGACGCTAACAATCTGGTGACCAGATTCCAGGCTGAGCTCGAAGAAGCCCACCCGGAGTTTAAACCCGCGTTGGCTGCACAAGAGCGTTGCCACCGTACTGCCTACCAAAACACGTCGCCAGCTCCATCTGAGCTTACAGGACTTTTTGAGCTCGAAGCTGACGCTAACTTGCTAGAAACTGCGGATGACTATTTTGCGGTCTTCGAATACACAGACAGTCACATGCTTGGCGACGCGAAACTGATGACGGCAACCAGAGAATCCACCTTTCTGGTCAGGCAACTCAATGCCGACAATCACTACGTTTTCGACATTTGCAATCAAGATGGATCGGCCTGCAAGTATGGGCAGTCTATAGCGCTTCAAACTGACGTAAAGAGCGTGGCTTCATCTAATTGTGAGATGTGACAAATTTTTACGCTCTTTTACATGCAAGACATGACGCTCGCACATACACTAGCTGACAACTGTTAATCTTCATTAACCTTTGATTTGAATGAAAAATAACCAGACCAGAGCAACAATGATTAAAGTTTGATCAACCCAACTGGGTTTGCACCCAGGGATCAGTTTTTGATGGAAACCAAAAACGCTCGAATAGAGCACAACTGAAGAAGGAACCGAAATGGAAAACACCAACGTTGCAAACCCCACTGCTCAATCTGCGGATACATCTATCGGCATTAACCAATCCGAAAAACAATTTGCGCTCATTGTTTATATCCTTCAAGCAGTGAGCATTTTTGTCGGGATCACCAGCATAGTCGGGGTGATCATGAATCACGTGAAAAGTGGTTCGTTAACCGATCCCGTCATTCAGTCCCACAACAGCTGGCAAATTCGCACGTTCTGGTGGATGTTGTTGTGGAGCGCTCTGTGCATGATCCTGACTACAGTCACTTTCGGCATAGGTGCAGTTCTCTTCCTCGTCCCCCTGGTTTGGTACATCTATCGGATTGTGAAAGGAATCATGCGTCTGAATGACGGCAAACCGGTTTAAAGACCAAGCCCCAAACAACCACTGATGCTGAAACGGGTACGGCCAAACTGACAGACCTCAGGATGAATGTCGCCGCCAAGGGCGGCATTCATGGCCAGACCGCAACGTCTTCGACTGCTGTGCACTGGAGAATCCATGTCCCTTGACGCTTTGCTGAATTTTCTGATCACTCACCGACTATGGGTACTCGTTCTTACCTTGGCGGTCGTTGCCATTGCAGCCATAGCGAAATGGCGACTTGAGTTCTTGTTTCTGGTTAAACGAATCTGGTACCGACTGCCGCTAATCGGCAGAACCTCACGCCTTGCAAAAGACTCTACAGCCAATGCGTTTTCCGATGGCTGGTACAGTGCAGAACGAAGTTTATGCGACGACTTCCGGTATTTTGTTGATGCCTTCAAGCGAGATAAAGACCACTTCAACAAGTGTCATTCATACCTGGATAAAACCGAGGAGTTGGGTCGGAACAAATTGTCGTTCATTGGTTGGGCAATCCTCCTTGCATTAGTTGTATTCGAGGCCATCGGGTTTGGTTTCGTGCTTTCCAAATGGATGATGCCGGATATGTCTGAACAAATGCAGACGCAGGTGGCCATTCCCATCGCGTTTGTTCTGTCTGCCATTCTCGTTTTCCTCACTCACAGCACTGGCCATGAGATTTATAAGAACTATCTCGCCAAAAAAGTTCGAACCTGGTACGAACAGTACGAAGGCGACAATCGTCGCCCGCTCACCCCAGAGTCTTTTAATCTGGAGAACGATGGTGGAGACGATGAACACCCCCGCTACTCTCAACTTCTGAACCGCGTAGACTTCAACGCGACAGTTTCCCGCACCTGGTGGACAACCGGCATTACCGTCTTTCTGATTTTATTGATCGCTGTCGGAACCTTTTATGTCCGGGCACAAGCCATTGAGGAGTCCATGCAGTACTCGGCTTCACAGGATATTGGAATGGACTTTGGAGGTGCGCTTGATGAAGAGGGTGGATTTGGCGGATTCGGTGCCGCGAACGAACCTGTAAATGAAATTTCCACTGAACCTGCAAACGAACAGGTCTCACCATGGGACTCCCCAGCATTTCGGGGCAGCATTGGCACCTACATCGTCTTGTCCATTGTGTTCATTGCACTGCAGGTCGTGGGCGTGTTGGTTGGATACAAGTATGGGTTTGTCGGGCAGGAATCCGCTGATGCCCGCAAATACATGGGTAAGTTCAACACCGCCAGCGAATATATGAAGCACTGGGAGCAGAAACGTACTAAAGCCAAGCTTATTTCGCAAAAACATCTCGGAAAGCTTCAGCAAAGGATGCTGAGGCAGGCCAAAAAGAATAATGCAGGCCTTGAAGATATCAACAGGCTCAAAGAATCGGCTCGCCGAACTTTCCACATCTATGTTGCGGAGAAAGATAAGGATGAAACCTGCAATGCCAGCTAAAGCTGCCATCACGTTTTGTTTATCGCTCGGAATACTGCCCTTTCTGTCAGCGGAGGCGGTCGCAGCGGATGTTGCCTCTTGCTACGAAGCCCCTGCCGTTGCTGACAAACTGGGTGAATTCCAGCAAGAGCCTCAGCGAGAAGTGATCGTTATACTGGATAGAACGGTCAACTACGGGCCAAATAACGGTAAACAATTCAAGGACAACGTCTACCGCACTCTGACCAACTGGGTGAAAGCCGGAGATGAACTCACACTAATCAGTTTTGGTAGCCTCCAACCTGGCGGCTATCCAGCCACTTACTTCAAAGCAATGCTTGACCATCCGATCAAAGGCGAGGCGCGAGAAAGAATCGGTGTAAGAACACTTCGAATGGTTGATCAGTGTGTTCCAAAACAAAACATGTTTGTTCAGAAAAAATTTACCGAAGCATTCGAAAAAGCTTGGAGCAATATCGACCCCGACTATCCCAACACGCCTTTGTTGAATGCGATGAAATACGCCGCGGGAGAGGTAAACCTTGGGGGAGAAAAGTCGTTTATCTTACTGATCTCAGATCTCATGCAGCACAATACCGACCGGCTAACATTTTATGGCGCAAAGCCGACGAGCTACAGAGACAACGACTCCGCATTCCAGCTTGCCAGCGTGAATTCCATAGTCCGCGACACTGATTTCAAAGGCGCCAAAATCTACGGCATGGGCATCGGGTACGATGCGACAAGTAGAAGTGGTTCGCGTATTCTCGAAAAGCTTGAAACATTCTGGAAAGCCTTCTTTCGACAGACTAACGCAGCTGTAGTTGAGCTTGCGCCTGTTTCGCTTACCCATACGCCAGGGAACTGATTGCGTGCAGCTTTTACTTAAGGCCGCCAAGCTGGCAGCACTCTGTGAAGGAGATACAGAGATCAGGTTGGCGCACCTGGCTAGAGTGTTGCCAGATCTGCACCCTGTTGAAGCTGGTTTGGAGCAATGGCTCGCACGAAGGCTAGGGCCATCAGAAGCTCCCCCGCTCAGGCTTACCAACACTCTTATTCGGCAGGCGGGAGAAGAGCCTGCCCTGCCGTGGAGCGAAGATGTCACACGGCTAGTCTCAGAGCTGGCCTCAATGGGCCACAGCGTTCGTGATTTATGTTTCCTGACCGAAGAGGATGTGGTTTCTCGAAAAACCCCTAATCCACTCCGTTCGTTTATCACTACCTTTTCCCCTGCCAGAACGGCCGTCGACCAACCAGAGGTCTCGAAAAAGTCAGGAAGCGACCGTGAGCACACCCTATCGGCCATTTCCAAAGAGTCGGTTGAAAGCGCGCGACCGGCCTCCGCCAGCTTCATATCCCGTCGAATGGATGAAATAAAGCAGCTGGAGAATTCGCTAAATGAAGCGGTAAAAGGCCAGGAAACAGCTATAAGGCTGTTTGCTGATGAACTCCGTTATCGGGTTCTTGGCAACGCCAATGGCAGTGTCGTAAACGCCTTTTTTCTGATCGGTCCTTCCAATACTGGCAAGTCTCTGTTTACAGACGTTCTGGCGCAGGAACAGCATGGGCGCGCATTAAAGACTTTCAACATGAGTCAGTACGACTCCGCAAATGAAGGTTTTGGCCTGACAGGTCTGCGAAAGGGGTATACAGATGCCCGGGAAGGGACGCTTACGGGTTTCGCGGCCAATCACCCAGACGGCATTATAGTATTTGACAACATAGATCAGGCCCACCGCGGCGTTCAGGCACAACTTATCGAATTGCTGGCAACAGGAAAGATCGAGGATGCCTATACTGAGGAAATTGTCTCGTTCAAGCGAAACCTCATTTTTCTGACCAGCCGCGGATCTCGCTCGTTTTTTGCCTCGGCAACTCACACCGCTTTGATTGAAACCAACACCCCCATTGCCGCAGCAACACTGTTAGATGCAATGCTGGAGGAGGCAAAAAGCAGACAACAGCTTTCGGAGTTCGCAAAAGGGCTTACACAAGATCTTTACGAAGCGGCCACATCTTTACCGGTTCTCATATTCAGGAAACTTGATTTTACCGCAATGGCCAACATTCTCGCGGACGATGTGAAAGCTCTGCAGGAAGATATTAAAAGGCATTTCGGCGCGGTTCTGGTTGCAAAACCGGACAAAGCAGCTGAGATGTGGCTTGCCCGCTCTGCCCCGGGCTTCGATCTTAAAGAAGCGCGCGCCAATCTCTCCCGCGATCTGCTCGGGCTGTTTATGTCGTCACACGAAGCCCTCAGCAACGTACAGTTGACAATGTCCCCGGAGTTTGACCTACAAACTGTCGCAGTCCGCAACGGCTTTGAATACGAATCTTTGGATAATTTTCTTGGCCACCTCAAACGCCAGTCCCGTTCGCTGTCCTTCAAACTTGAGACCAGTGGCGGTGCCGCGCCTATCCTTCAGGCCGCCCACTGCGAGTTTAACAAGCTCGGGGCTGCAGAGGATTTCGAGGGGAATATAGGTCTTTCTGCACGCATTCCCGATGTCACTTTCCAGGATATCGCAGGACATAATGCGGTTAAGTCACGACTGACCAGCCTGATTGAGATTCTGTCGGGCGGAGATGCATCGACCCGCAAAATTGAACTGCCCAAGGGTATCATCCTCCATGGCCCGCCAGGCACTGGCAAAACCATGCTGGCAAAAGCGACGGCAAATCACGCGGGATTGCCATTTATTCCTGTGACTGGTAACGACCTGTTGGATCAGGACAATATCCTCCGAGTCTTCGAACTCGCCAGAGAGTACGCTCCCTCGCTGGTGTTTATTGATGAAATTGATGCCATTCCCAAGCGGGGCGAGGCGGGTCACAAGGTTGACTGGGTAATAAATCGCCTGCTTACAGAGATTGACGGGTTTCGCACCCGGGATGAAGACAAAGTGTTAATTATGGCGGCCACCAATCGTCTTCAGACCCTCGATCCCGCGCTGGTCCGGTCCGGACGGCTCGAGCTTCATGTGCATATCGGACATCTGGACAAAGGTGCCCGGCGTTGGTTCCTCGCGTCCATAGTAGATGAGCTGCCCTGCTCTGCAGACGTTGACCTTGAGAAATTGGTTGCCATGACAGTCGGCATGACCGGCGCTGACATCAACCGACTCAAACGAGAAGCTCTTTTCAGAATCGCACAGGCTCAAATTGACTCAATCGATAATGAGTGGTTAGCAAACCTGGTGCGCGAACTTAAATACGGTAAGCCTGTTGGAAATAAACAGATACCCGAATTACTGAGGGAATCGGCGGTTCACCAAGCCGCCAAGGCCGTCGTGTCAAAAATACTGCTCCCGTCAAAAGACATTGATTTTGTGTCAATTGTCGCCCGGGAAAAGCAGCAAGCTGGTGTCTCGTTCACGAATAACGACAGTTTTGAGCTGACCGCAGCGGTAATGATGGCCCAGACGGCTACATTCCTGGCAGGACGAATTGCTCAGACTACAGCCTTTGGTGAACGTGGAGTGGATGAAGCTGCAGAACCGGATTTTGTCGCCGCAACTGAACTGGCATATCAGGCAATTGGCAGATTCGGGATGGATGAGGAACTACCGCCAATCCACTGGCCCGCTCTTAACAGACTTACTGGCACGAGCCACCTACCCGAACAGGTTCTTGCTGCAATAGGGTCATGGCTGGAAAAAGCTTCTGAACTTGCTACTCAAACATTGAAAGCTCACTGGAATATGGTTGTGTCCGTTTCTGATGCGTTGGAACAACAAGAAGTATTGGACAGGGCCGCTCTTCGAGATCTAACAACAATTTAACTGCAAAGAAAAACATTCAAACACAACCCAAGGTCATTCACATGTACGGGCGTCGGCTAACAAGCTTCTTTTTATTTCTATTGATTACAGTTCTCACGGGCTGTGCATCCTCCACCAAAGCACCAACTGCCGAAAAACAGTACATGGATCTCGATCAGGCATTTCGCGAACGAGGTGTGTACTTGAATGAAAACGGTGAACTGACTGACTTGAGTGGACAGTGTGTAGAACTTCCATCAGGAACCCCTGAGTGGCAAGCCTGTTTTAGCAATAGGATCTTTCAGCCTGTCTTGCTCGATTATGAGGACGTATTGACCAATCCCACGGCTACAAAGCTAATCAGGGCATTGCCAAAAGATGCAGATCTCAACAACCTTCAGGCTCAACTGAAGCTGATCGCGGAGGGACAATATCGAACCTGGAGCGGAGAGATACTGCCGTTTCCCCCGAAAAAGAAAGCAAGACCATCTTTGTCCCCGAATCCTCATCAAGCTTTCAAATCAGATGTTCCCGATTCGAGTTCTGAAGGCATTTCCCTCAGTACAGACGCCAACAAAATCAGATTCAAGTAAAGACAGTAGCTGATGCATTCAAAAAAGTTTTTTAACAAGACAGTCTATCTATCCATCTTGCTCGCTGTCATCGCGGTATACGCCAGTTTGGAGCTGGTTCTTAATTACCTTCTGGTGGAGACCTACGAAGAGTCTGCCCTTTCACTATTCTCTGATAAGCAGGAAAGGGTCGTTCAGATCGGATTTTTTGGCAGGATCCTGTCCGGGTTCGGTCTGACTTTGCTGATCTTTGGAATCGTAGGCGGCGCTCTCCGTTGGGTTAACGTCTATCGGCCTGATTTCGCCAACAAAAAAACTTTCAGAACATTAGGGAATCTAGCGAAACCCTTAACGTTCCTGTTCGTTTGGGCAGTACTGGTCATAGGCATTGAGGTTTTTGTGGAGGTTGCTGCCGCCAAATCCTCTCCTGAAGCGAAGCTTGCCGCAACCCGGGCGGTTATTTTTCGAGAAGCCTACCGCAGCGGCCAGATCACCTTCGAGTCCGCCCCCCAAATGGATGCTTTCCTTGAGGACGAAATTAACCGGAAAATCAGCATTGCTCTTATTCCATCGATTGCCTATTTCTCCGACAAATTCAAATACCAGATCAGAGATCAGCTGGAAAACATCGTAGCCAATAACGTTGAGCAAAACCGGCGAAAAGAGTACCTGGAGGCAGTTCCACAGATCCTGAAAACTATTGAACAAACCGCGAGAAACGAAGTGGCCGCCTACCAGGCCTTCGATAAGGCGATGACCTCAGCAAACAGGAAACTGAGCAGCGGCACTATACAGTCAGAATATCAAGCCGTTATTCAATCGATTTCTGATGAGCGCAGACGCCTCTGGCAAAATTTCCGCACTGAAACCAATGCCGACAACATGGGTGAATTAGCTAACAAGGTTGCGATTGAAATTTATTCGGAAAATTTTGATGCCCGCAAAAGGATGAGGAAGTGCGAAAAGAGGAGAGACCAGGCGTGTATACAAGCTGAAAAACAGCGCCATCGCGAATATATTGAGAGCCACGGTCTGAACTGGGAATCGTGGGACTACTGGAACGAAACGTCCTTTTGGAGCAGCCTGGGTCAATTGGTTGCTCTGCCCGTCACCTACACGGCCTGCATAGCAGAAGGCGTTGGCAGAGTCTTAACCAGCGAAGGGAAACAAAAATGCGAATCCGTCATTCGTGCCGTATCCGCCGAGAATGAGAAGGCGCTTGAGCAGCGTAAAAAGTATCTAAATCAAAAATATGGGCTGGCGCTCGATACAAATGAGCCCGGCTTTCAAAAAAGCGACTATGTTGCCCGCGAGCTTGGGAAACACGTTTCAGAACTCGGTTATGACATTGGTAATGAATGGCGACGGACAGATTCCGGGCGCTTGTTGAATCAAATAGAAACGCGACTAAAGAACGCTCGTGAAGTCGCGATAACGACTTACCACCGAAAGTCCCGTTTCGATTTTGAGTATGGCGCTTTCCGTAATGCTGGTGAACTGGTCAAACATTCCGCCATGGTGAGTTTCTATCGGGCCCAGTTGGGTGAGTATTATTTCGAAGGTTACTTCCCTTTCAAAAACAATAAATGGCTTAATGAGGCTTCCTTTTACCATGAATGGAGTAAGACAGTACCCACCAGTCTCGAATACGTAAAACTGTTTTCTGATGAAGCCATAGGCGCCTTTGAAAGTGGCGGTGCATTTTATCAGCTTGGCAAAGACTCTGTTGCTTTCGCCATTATCCCACCCGTATCCATCGTCCTGAGTGCACTTGCCGTTTTCGGGCTGTTCTTCAAGCTGGTCAATAAGTTCGTCTTCTCGGTGGTTGCATCGTCCCGCCGCGCACTGTCAGTCATTGCAGTGATCGCTCTCCTGATCATTACCATGGCAACGAGTAAAGCAGCCATGTTATTGGAGCAAGAAACGTCAGGTGCCGGAGTGAGCCTGTCACTTTTCGGTAGCGACGCCGAACAGTCTTTGAACGAACGCGCAATTGCCATCGGCTTTGGTCTGGCGCTCGACCTAGAGCACGCGGTATACGAAGTTGCCCTTAGCAAAGATAATGACGCTAATAAGGTACTCGACTGGCTCAGCTCCGAAAACATGCAAGCCTTGATAGCCAAAGAGAAGACATTAAGAGCCAATATCTCGAAGTTATTGCTTGAAAATTCCCACTACGACCTCTCCGTGTCGGTTTTCGATAAGGAGAGTCGAATGGCATACAGTATGGCCTTGGGCTTGGACGAGAACGATCAGATAGAGCGTATAAAAATCCCAAACCTCTTTGCCAATGCCGAGCTCGGACACTTTCTGGAAATCCCTCTATTCTTCAGTCCCAACTACAAGGACCTGCTCCTCGAGTCTGCAATGAATGCAGCCGATGTGGAGTTTTGGCTTGATATCCACAGCGGTTCAATACTCCGGGAATCTGCTATGGGCAGGATTGAGAGGTCTTTGTTGGATCGCTTTGAAGGGAAAAGAAATGACACTTTCCCCATTAAATACGAAGGGAAGCCCGTTTCCCATGGAAATCTACTGGCATTTCGGTCCAAGTCATCAGAAACCTACAAGTGTATCTACATGGAGTCTATTGACTATCGCCTACTGGAACTCACCATCAGAGCAACCATTGATGGGAACAAATCAATGACAGAGTGCACGGTGGAAATCTAATGAAATATCTTAAAGCAGTTCTCGGGCTAGCTTGCTGGCGGACAATCCTGTTCATAGCGATCCTGACCGCCGTATTGATCCTTTTTTCGCTGCATCAAACGCAGGAACTGAACGACGCTTCAGCTTCCGCGCTTCAGGAAGCTGAAAAACTTCGTATTAAAACAGTCCTACTTACAAGGTAATTTCAACTATGGCAACCGCTGACAATAAACCGAAAAGGCCCTTGAGCATACGAGCTCTGTTGGAGATTTTGGTACTATTAGTTACCGCTGGCTATGCAATCTACTCAATGCATAGTCTGAATCAGGCGAATATTGAAAATACCCAAAAAGTAGAACAGCTCATTGTTAGCTTGAATGAGCGAGTCGATCAGTTTATCGCCTCTGATGATGAAGTTTATAACCGCTACATCAAAAATCTCAGAAAATCGCTCGATTCCCTGAATGAAGATGAACGCAAGCTCGTCATGTCGGTCTATGATGTGAGGCAAAAAACCGGGGAGTAATTGGCTGCAACCGAAAAACAAGGGGTGACAAGGTCACCCCCATTGGATTCGCGCCATCTAAAGTTCGGAATCAAATCCTGCGGCAATCCGCCCGAAAACAATCAGCCTTAATCCCCTTCGTCAGACTTTAAGCTTGCCTCAAGCCGATTCCTTAACTGTGTCTTCAAAAACTCGGCGAAACGTATGCGCCGTCGCTTTCGCCGACGCTCAATAAAACTGTAGGCGATGAAGAAAGAAGCAAGGCCGGCTAACGCTGTAATAAGCAGCTCTCCTGGCATGCCTCCGAGCGCAAAGCCAAGGATGAGGATCAAAAACGAGATAGCACCAAACGGCGCAAGCAACCATAGCGCGAAATCTCGCTTTACTTCCATCAGTATATCAGCGACACCCTGAAGGTTTTCAGGCACCTGCTCCCAGCCTTGGCTGTGATTAATCAAAGCCATCGCACCGTAGGTTTTTGGCCGCTTGAAGGAGCCTTGAAAATCAACTTCGAATACCGTGAGCAGGTCATCTGGCTTCACCGGGCCCACGCTGAAAGCCTCAGGAACAACAACCGTTTCAATCTTTCCGTTTTCACAAAGGCCACTCATTATCCGAACGTGCTCAGCCACATCCGTGCTAATCTCACTCCTATGAGTGAATTCGTCAACTTTCCCGCTGGCATACCTTATTTGGCCTTTTTTCTGGCTGGTCGAGTGAAGGACTTCTCTCTTAAAACTCTCGATGCGATCAGTTATATCTTTGAAGTAAAATGTTTTGCGCTTTATTTGAAATTTAAATCGGCGCTCACCCGGCGGCTTTTCAAAGCCGTAGCTCTTGGCCGGCAGTATTTTCTCATCCGGGGATTGATTTTCATAACCGCCAGAGGAGATCACGCGTGCAGCCGAGTCATGATTTGAATCGTGAGAGGTGTCGTCTGCACAGTTTTCCGGTGAAGAAACAACACTGCTTTTTACTTCCCTCAACCCGTAGGTTTTTACTCTCTCGCGGGATTCTGAATGAATCCAGTCAATCATCTTGTTAAAGGCACGATTCTTCAGTTGAACACGCTTGCGCAACTTAAAAGACTTCCAGATCCCCGCCATCGCACCAAGCACAACGAATACACCAAACGTCCACAGCCAGCCACCCACTGTTTCAGGGGTATAGCCAGGCGTACACACTTTCCAGGAACAAGCCCCAGAGAGAACAAGCAGTTCCATCGTGAGGGAATACGCCGGGCCTATTAGCTGCAAATACTCGTTAAACAGGGGTTCAGCCGGATTTCTGTGCTGCCAGATCAGAAAAGTGCTACCGTATAAGGCCAAGACAATCAGGAATAAGGTCACTGCTCTTTTGACCGCATACTTATAGAGCATACTGAGTAAACGCCCCGACGCCAGGCTAACGGGCTTATTCCCCATTGGAAGCTTGCGCTCATCCTTATCGGTGTGACGATAGGCCATGACAACTTCTGGCCGTTCCTCATCCTGAGCTTCGGTTGCGCTGGCCAAACAGACGGTTACAGCCTCTCCAGTAGTGATGCCTTTCAACAGGTCCTCGTTTTGATAGGAGTGCATATAGCGGGTTTCAACACTGCCATCAATTTTTTCCAAAGAGAGACTCGTGACACGGCCTTCTTCGTAATGATTCCTCTCGACGGAATCTTCGTAGGAGCTATGCCTACCACTAGACTGGTAATGATGTTTCCCCAAACTTACAGCTTTGTCGCTTATTGATCTGACCAGCCCTGAAACAAACTCAGCTCGTACCTTATATCCCGGTATCGACTCCTCGAAAACGGCATCATCATCCGGCAACAACTGTTTTTGCGTCTCTCTGAAATTATTCAACACACCCATGCCAAGGGCTCCTTATACACTCACATTGTTTTTTGAAAGCATGTGTGACTTGCGGGCTTATTGCTGCGGATAGCGTTTTTCAGCCTGCCGCCAGGGAAGATTATTGCAAAATAAAACCCATGAAAGAATCATTTGGAAATGCCGTGAACTATCAATTAAAGTCTGATAAAGGAATCGCATAATTAATCAGGGAGCACTTTTTTGCTCCCTGGTCGAATTTTGACGACTTAGATCGCGTTGGGATTTTTCGTGTAACGTCTCAGGAACGCCGCACTAAATAGAGACACTCCGGATAGAACATTCACCAACATCCCCCATGCAATATAGTCAAAGACACCCATTGGCCCCGTACGAGAGCTATACCTGAACAAGTGCTTTACTCCAAAATAATCGATCAACATTGCAAAATATGAGTAATAGAAAAACAATATCATTCCCAAATAAATAAACGCTGCTATCCTGACAATGAATCGAGATGCTCCGCCATAGAAAGCAATCATGTTAACAACCAGAACACCAAAAATGGCTGGACCAATGTTCTGATCCATTATACTGGCTGAACCGCCAAAATTTGAATCCATAACCGGTAGGTAAAGCGAAACAATTGCTATGATTGAAACAATAACACCTCGGATATTGTGACATCCGCCATTGAATAAACTGACCAATTTATCCGGGAAGCCGCGATTTTCTTGGGCGAACTCTTTATTTGATTCGTTCATCAGATATCCTTAGAAATTAGTATTATTTGCAACTCAGAATTTTAAGTTTATAGTCGAAGGTAGCCAGTGAGGACCCACGCATTAAATCGTCAAAACTGAAAATTTCACAGTTGAGGTCGAGATGCCGTCAATGGCCGTCAACGTAAGAATTGTATGATCGTTACCTTTCAACGAATACGTGAATTATCTTCGATTCTCACACCTAACCTGGTCGGCAACGCCTAATCCGATTTCTTTCGGTGATACACCATAGGTTCTGGTAATTCCCAAGCCACCGAGCTCAACAACCTTCAAAAACGGTTTTAGAAACTAAAGACCAGAACATTTCCTTTTTCAGACTGAGAATGTGCTTCGGATCCTCGGACAAGGAGGAAAAAAATAGCAATGATGCGAAAGAGTGCCATCTCTCGGCGCCTTATTATCTTTTGTTCGCCATTAAGAAATGATCTCTGCATTTATTAACTATTCTTTCAGCTTCCGGAAAACTAACGGGGCTTTATAGTCAATGGCTCGATCGTTGAGAGAAATCAACTCGAGGATAGCTGCAGCAGGTGTTTCAAGAGACACGGTAAATTTGTCTTCGTCGACCGTTCCCTCAATGGCTTCACTCTCGACTTGTCGAGTAAAAAAGTCTATCTCGGGGCCCCAGACATAAGCCTCGCCCCTGTGCAGTTTGATCTCACCGAAAAGATACTCCCCGGGCTGATCCGGGTAGGCTAACGTACTGACGTAGAGCGTATCGTCGCGCTTGCTGAAATACAGCCGCCTTTTAACAAGATGAAATTCATCATCTTCCCATACGACCCTGACAACCCATGGTGTCCCTTTGCTGTTGAAGCGCACATAGACCAACTCTTGTTCATCAAGCAACCATGTCCCAGCAATCCTCGCCTGCTCTTCTGCAGAAAGCCTCGTATTGAGAAACGGTTCTTTTATGACCACATTGGAGCATCCGGCTATGAAAACTAGGCAAAACATTGCAACGATGAGCCTCATTACATATCTCCGAATTCGAATAGGGACTTACGCCCAACCAAATCAAAAAATTCACTACCTTCCATAGACTCATGCTCATTAAGAAACTCGGCTACCGCCGTTAGATGCTCCCTGTGCGTACTCAAAAGCTCGAAACACTGCTCTTCCGCTTCTGCCAGCCAGTGACGCAGCCGCTCCGTAACAAGACCCGACAGCTTGCCAGACACTGGCCCGGCGACATTAACCGTTACAGGTCCTACCTCCTCGTCCAGCCCGCATTCTGTAATGGCGTGATAAGCCAGTTCATTAGCTCGACTAAGATCGGATGTCGCACCGGTAGACATTCGCTCTGCCCCGAGCAGAATTCGTTCAGCCTCTCGCCCGGCCAGGAACACGATCAAATGAGCCTTGAGTTCTTTAGCGGTCATACTCATTGCGCCGCGAGGGTTGTCAGAGCCTTCCCGGTACGCAACAAAACCCAGGCTATCGGTGCGAGGCTGTATGCTGAGGTAGTCCAGCTTTTTATCGGGCATGATCAAGTGGGTGGCAAGGGCATGCCCTGCTTCATGACATGCAGTTGACCATTTCTCGTCTTGCGCGAGCTTAAGATCGGTTCTTATGGAACCGTACACCACCCGGGCACAGGCTTCTTCGATATCCTGTCCAGTCGGCTCCCTACCCTCACTCACGGCGTGGTAGATGGCTTCCCGGATCAGCGCATCAATATCTGCCGCCGAGGAGCCCTGGGTTCTCATTGCAAGGGATTCTACTTCCTCGCTACTCGCATCCAGGCCTACCTTTTCGTATCCCCGGCGAATCATTTCCAGTCGCGCCGATTTATTGGGCAAATCACACACGATGACTTCGTCGAACCGCCCTGCCCTCAATAACGCTGGATCCAACCGCGAGCGGTAGTTGGTTGCCGCAAGAACGAGTACGGGGTGTTTGCGGCTATCGAAGCCGTCCATTTCCGAGAGCAGCGCATTGATTCCCGAAACCTCCGGCCGCTGGTCTTTATCCCTCGACATGGCAAAGGCATCAATTTCATCAATGAAGATAATGCTCGGTGCATACTGGCGAGCTTTGGCAAACAACTCCCGGACAAGCCGACCAGATTCTCCGTAACTCGCCTGGACAAAATCCGCACCATTAACGCTGAAAAATGGAAGACCACATTCCCCGGCAACCGCTTTTGCAAGGAAAGTTTTTCCGGTGCCCGGAGGACCCTCCAGTAAATATCCCCTCGGAGGACTGATACCGTACTTCCCGATCTCTTTGGGCTTCGAGAGCCAACCGACTGCCTGAAAGATTGTTTTCACCGCACGCGCATTACCTACAACGTGGTAAAGACGCTCGTCTGGCACCTGACCGAGGCCGGCCACGCCACCTATATCCTCGGCCGAAACAGCCTTCTCGAGGCGGGTCAGATTTGGCGACATCACCAGTTGGTCGTTTTCCAACTGTCCTGTCCAAGAAAAACTGAGGCGCTTCTGGTTACGCCGCAATTCATTCACGAGCCGAGCGCACCTTAGCAATGCGAGGTGGTCACGCACCCACCCGACAAAGCCTTCAGGTTTATCTGACCGATAAGGAAGAGCACCTGTTACACCCTGGAAGTTCTTGGCCAAGTGCAGGAGGCGGCGGTTCTCGGCGGAGTTTTCCAGATTCAGGCCGAAAATCAGGATTGGCACACCAGGGAATTGCGTCCGAAGGTCAATTGCCTGCTGCAGTGCAGCCTTATTTGCGTTGTTGCCCACATTGGGCTCCCCGGAAATTACCAGGTCAAGGAGAATCAGGTCAGGCCTGGCATCTCCCAGCAGATCAGATGCACGAGATGAATGCGACGCGACGCGAATCTGGACAGAAACCAGTTCCTTTTCCAGCAATAACTCGGTTTTTGCGTCGTCGTCGATTAGAAGAATACTGAGGGGTGAGTGAAGGTCATGTTCATTTAAGAGCCCTGTCAGCAACTCCTGAACGCCCTCTATTTTAGCTGTTGCAGGCTCAGAGCCATAAACACCACCTGATGCATCAAACTCCTCTAGCGCACGATCCATATACTCGACCAAATCCTGCTCGGGCGCCGACGCAGCTGTCCGAGCTGAAAGCGATGGGAGATGACTAAGCAAATGTAACGTCGCAAGTTCAGTTGAGCATACAGGCACAGATGTTTCGACCTGCGAATCGCTGATAGACGCATTCCAGGCGTTTGCATAGATCTCAATCAAACTGGAAGCCGGCAATTCCTCAAAAACCAGAAACTTACCTTTACCTAAGCGGCTTAGAAATTCTGGAGATAGCCCTCTAGGATTGTCCTCGCTGTTCCGAAGAAGGCCTGCAACACTCTGAGCATCAAGCGTGCCGAGCACTTGACCGGAATCCCGCCGGTTCTCCAACACTTGCTGCCCGAGGTTGGTGGTGAAAAAAACAAAGGCTTGTGAAAAATCAGCTTCTTTCAGTGATGTTACGTCTTTTCCAATTCCCCTATCCAGCACACCCAGGAGGCTCTGAATGACCTCCGGGTGTGCCTTTTCAATTTCATCGAAAATAATGATGGTTTTGGGAACATTGCGCACCGGGTCCGTCAATTGGCCTAGTGCAGCTTCCGTATAAAAACTACCCGTACCAAATAGAGAACCGTTTGCGCGCTTATGATTAAACTGCTCCATACTGAACTTCAGTATCTGGTAGTTCTCGCCCTCAATTCTCGGCAAAGCCTTTGCAAAGGTTTCTGCCAGAAATGTTTTACCGGTTCCAGGCGCCCCAAGGAGTGTAAAGATCCCGCGCGGGCCTGAGGACTTCCGCAGCACACTTTGAGCATACGCATCGCATAGTCCATCGATTGCGGCGTCCTGTCCTTTCACACTCTCAGAAAGAACGGTACGCAGACGGGCGGCAGCCTCCCGGAAAGAGCGATAGCTCAGCGGCTTATGATTCTCTTTCAACCAATGAGTAAAAGCCTCGTTTTCTTCCCTATTTGCCGAAAAGGTGTTCAAAAACCCCTGAAAACCATCTTTCAGCAACGAGCTCATGAAGGATTTATCGACCCACTCCCCAAGCTCTTTACCCTGGTCAGTTTCTAGCTGAAAGGTATACCAATCAAGCTTATCTTGATTGCCGGGAGGCTTATTCGTAACAGTATCCCTGAGATACTGTCGGAGCGCTGCAATCTGCTCGCCCTCGTAGAGCAATGAGGCGGGCCTCTCCAACCAGTCGGCAAGCTGCTCTCTGAGCTCCGGCACCTGCATGATCGACAGAAGAACAGGAAAGGTATCGTCATCCATACGCACGCCCTGCACATTCATCGCAGATCGAACAAAAATCAGCTCTTGCTTGAACCTCTCAAAGAGCCGCCTCTCGGACTTTGACACTGCCCTTTTTGGTTCAGGACGCCTTGGTTTTACCCGACCTGTCTCTCGATTTCCGCCAGAGGGCTCTCGCGAAGCCTTCTTTTTCGACATTTCGAACTCGAGTAATTCCTGTAATACCGTTTTATTCTTATCTGCCGACATGGATGCTCCGCATTAGCCTTTCTGAGTGCGCCAATTGTTCAGAAGTTGTCCTGGTCCGAGAGCTTTCGCCCCAGGTCACCAGCTGCTTGGGCAACATTACCAGCAACCTTTGCAAGGCGCTTGGCAGGGGAACTGCTCCCCTGTGTACTAAGGGAAAAAGACCTCCCGGAACCCCTTGGTCATCGTGGGTATAAATCTGGGCACTGGTTAATACCTTTTAAATTCGGCCTTCTTCCAAACCGCTAATCATCGCGATCGAGTTACCGTCACCATCAATCCAGTCTTTGAATTCTGCCAGCTCAAGCATCGCGGGTATACCAGACCTGGTTTATTAATATTTTCCTCTTGGAAGCGTCTTAATAACCTCTGAAATTGCTGGTCGTGAGCCAGAAACATCGAAGATTCAAATACTACTATCCCGATATTTACATTTCTCGCCCGCCCCACCTTTTCTCTAAAAATTGTCGTTAACCAGCCATTTCTAATGCTTGACCTATCGGATTTCACGATCCAAAGCAAAATAGTTTTCACTCTTATATTTTTTAACGATATCTGAAATCTTGAACCCAGAGTCCTTGCTTATTAAAACATGATATATAGCGCTTATATTACACAAAATCTCTTTACACTCTATTCTAGCCTCTTGAGCCTGCATAGACGCAAGCATTAGTATTTTTACCCGTATTCTACTCGGATTTTTAATTATCGACAGCATCATGTTAAACATCATTGTTTGTACAATTTCATCTTTAAGCTCATCCTTCTCAATAAGCTCCAAGCATCGAGCCTCATCCTCCGAAGGAACAAAATTAATTGTAAATGCCCAATAATCAACATCTCGGGCAATATCAACGATTCGCTTTCTGACCATTTCATCTTCTTCCGCGTTTTCGGAGGCATTAATGTCCTCAATTAGAGCGTCGTATTCATTCATTAGTGACAAATAACCGGCCCCCAAGCTATCACTCTGCTTTGCAATGTCACTAATCTCCTTCTTTAGCGCTGCTATTAGCTCCCCTCCCCCTTGCAAAGTATCCATAACTGGTATTATTTGGTATTTAAGCTCATGCAAATCTTCAAAAAATTCGCCGACTGCGTCTTTTAATTCTTTAAGCTCTACTTTCCTGTTTTTCAAATAATCGTCATCATTTTCTATATATTTAACAAGAAACTCTTCACCCCCTCTTTTAAAAGGTCTGTCAACTTTATTCTCAAAATTAACAGAGCTTTTTACGATCCTTTTTATAAATGCATCGGATAGATTTTCAAGCACCCTCCCCATGTGACTGGCAGCTACATTTCTTGCATTTTGGTCAATCCCCTTCTCCCTTTCTTTTCGAGTCTGCCTTCTTGTCTCTAGAACCAGCGCAATTAACGAAATAATAATAGTTACACTTGTGGCAATATCTATACCAATTTCTATACCACTTATATTAGACGGAAAATCAGCCAATAAAGACATAGTCAAACCTCATTAACGTTTTGGTCATTTAATTTTCAAACATCACCTAAGATAACAAGAAACTCCACTTTTAACGAGCACACCAAGAATGCCAGTTGTAAACACTCGTTAAATAGCAGATCCTCGAAATCGCTATAATGCCAGATCAAGATAGTGCTTCCGCATAAAAAGAACCCCATCAGACTAATAATGACCATATGCAATTCAGGCAAAGATAGAGCCGGCGCCTTTGCATTCTGGACTTTAGTATTCAAAAATCCGCTTTCTCGGGCTGAAAATCATCAAAATTAAGCCGTTGAATCTTAGCGTCCACGAGATCATCTAGCTCTGGCACTTGGGCGAAAAGAACCCTAATAATCTCGGCCATCACAACCCTTTCAGTTTCGTCGGCCATAAATTTTCGGCATGACAGTTTGAGATCAACGTCGCTCACTAGCTCCCTTTTAAGCATTTCCCTGACCAAACCAAAGGCCCGCTCTGAAATGCCGGAACGCTGAATTCCGTCTACGCAAAACATCCAATCTGCCGAGCCAAGAAAAGACTCCGGGAAAAAGCCCCATTCCGAGTCGGGGTCTGGTATCGCAAACAGCGTGCAGTTCGATGTCTTCGCGACCCGAAGTGCCTCTGTAGCAAGGGCAAGTATTTGAGGTGGGTAATGCTCTTGTTCACTCATGGGGTGTCCCTATATCTGTCACTACGCTGTGGGCGGCTACACGGCAAATAGCGCATAATCGAAGGCTACCATTGGGCTATTGCTGACTCTTCGTGATAAATAACGATACCTCACACCCTCACTCCGGTTTCTCCACACACACCGCAACCGCCCGGAAGTCCGTCACCGGGTAGGCCGTAGCGATCCGGCTATTCATCAACACGTTTTCTTCCGGTATTGGTCGGCGGGCATTACTCAAATCAAGCGCCCAAAGCACATCCCTACGGCCTCGATAATTGCTCCCGGTCCAATACACGGTTTGGGCGAGGTCTGGTGTCCGATTGAACAGTTCAGCAACAACGCTTGCTTCGGCGAGCGAAAGGTTTTCGCGAGCACAGAAATTCTGTGCTTCGTTGCCTGTCAAACTGGTGGGCGACAGGATGGCCTCACCTGCCGTACGCTGCTGTGCCTGGGCATCGCCGCTTTCTGAGGAGACAAGGGCTAGCCCATAAAGGCCCAATACAAGTGTTATCTTCGCGGCATTTCTGGCGCCCGCCCGGTTCCGGTAATCTTTTCGAACATCGATGACCGCCAGCCCAAAAAACAGAATTCCAAAGCCCAGAAGCACAATGCTATTCACAACATAAGTTTCGGAACCATCAACCGTCTCTGGCAACACCACGTCTAGCCAGTCGGGGCTTTCCTGCCCCATACCTCTAGCAAGAAAATCACCCGGTTGCCGCAGGTCCATCTCAGAGACTTTAATATTCCTCTCCAGATCGTGTTCGCTTGCGTATTCATAGTTCAACGCCATCCCACCTTCGTACAACCACGATGCGGGCATGGGCTTGGCGAGCAGTGGCATCTGACCGCCTTTGTCTTCCCAGAGGTAGATTTCCTCGCCCATATTGGAAAACGGTAAAAGCGCGCCGCCCAGCACAATTTGTGGAATAAGCACGAGCGGTATCAGGTTGTAGGCACTGATGGCGGTTTTTGCCCAGATGGAGATAAACAGGCCAAGTACGATGCTCAACACAATGGCCGAGAACATCACTCCGAGATTCGGTAGAAAGTACGGCATCGCGTCCAGGGTATAAAAAGCAACACTGGTAAACAGCAATGCCTGCAGCGCGCCAAAGCCGGTGAGTACCAGAAACTTTGAACAGAAATAGCTGGTCATGGAGAGGCCGCGGAGTGACTCCCGGTATAACATGTCACGGTCCCGGATAATCTCTCCCACACTGGAGACCATGCCAAGAAAGAAGCCGCTGATGATCATCATGAACAGGAACTGGCCGAACAGGGCGTTGTCCTGAAAGTTGTAACCCTGCCCCGGGGGCGAGTATTTGAAAACGACGGCAATCAAAAAACCGAGGAAAGGCGGCGCGGCATAGGTAAGGAGCTGACTGAGTTTGTCCCGAGCTTTGATTCGAACCTGACGGGTTGTCAGTGCCCGAAAATCTTTCAGGCTTTCAAGGGGAGAACGGAGCAGCGGAACTTTTTCAAATGTCTCAGACTTCGACGGCCGACTTGCATTCAGAGGCCCCCGGATATTCCCGGCATTCACAGCGTCCAGCAGGGCGTCAGGAAACAGTGAGTCACACGCTGTACAGACAAGGTCTTTGAACTTCAGCCTTTCCTGATTGGCCTCGTAAATCTCTTTCAACGTGCCGGATGCCACACACTCACCGCGACCGCCAGCGCCCGGGGCTTTAAGCAGCAAGAGCTTGTTGAAGAGCTGAAAAATAGGGCTGGAGGGTTGATGAATAATAACGATGACAATTTTGCCCTGTTCAACGGCCAAGTGCTTCAGATACCGCATTACCTCGAGGGAGTCCGAAGAGGACAGACCGCTAGTCGGCTCATCGATGATCAGCACAGTCGGGTCGTTGATCAGCTCCATAAGCAAGCTTGCCCGCTTTTTCTGGCCGCCGGACAATTCTGGGGGGCGTTTATTCGCGATTTCTGGGGAGAGATTGGCTCTCTTTATCAGCTGGTCAATCCTCTCATCAACTTCGCTGGACGAGAGTTCGGAGTCGACTGCGATGGTGTGGAAGTAACGAATATTTTCGCGAACAGTCAGCTCATCAACGAGGATATCCTTCTGAGGCACAAATCCAACCTGGTTCTTCACACAGGACAATCCCTCGTCAGTCACATCCTGGCCGTTGATGAATATTGTGCCCTTTCCCTCTTCGATGGTCAGTTTGCCGAGCAACGCGTTCAATAACGTCGATTTACCGCTACCGGATGGCCCCATAATCGCCATCATCTCGCCAGCATTTACCGAGAAATTTATGTTATTCGTTATGTATTTCTGTTTGGTGTTGTAGCGGGCGCTCATGCCCTGACAGGCAATGTTCTTGATCATGCAGCAACGTCCGGCAATAATTTTTTGATCTCGGCCTGGTCCAGGCTCTCCTTCCGATAAAGGTTTTCAGCCAGGCTCTGTAACTCCAGTTTGTGGGCTTCCAAAAGCCCCCGGGCCCGTTGCTCACACTCAGCCAACCAGGCCCGGCAACGCGATGTACATAGCGCCGCCAGCGCAGGGTCGGCTCTCAGATACTCTGTATCCAACGCCATTGGGCCGAGCTCCTCATCCAGCCCCCAAGCCATCACAGCCTTGCGTACAAGAGCATTAGCCCGGCGGAGATCATGACCGGCTCCGGCAGACATGCCCTTTTCACCAAGCAGCAAACGCTCGGCTTCGCGTCCAGCCAGGGCGACCGTAACATCTGCCTCGATTTCTGAGCGGGTCATGGACAACCCGCCCGCAGCATTGATGGAATCTTCTCGATGGGCGACAAAACCGAGGCTGCCAGTTCGCGGTTGTATGGTGATGTAATCAATACGTCGCCCAGGGAACTGGTAATGAATCGCCAACGCATGGCCGGCCTCATGACAGGCGACGGCCCACTTTTCTTCACGTGCCAGAGACAGGTCCTCGCGGACGGTGCCATACACCATTTGATAAATTGCGGCTTCGAGATCAGCGACCGTCGGGTCTCGATTGTCACTATCCGCAAGATACACGGCTTGCCGAGTTGCGGCCTCTATGGCCGCTGCAGACTCTCCCTGAGTGCGGAGAACCAGTTGCTCAAGCACCGATCCTGTCAAATCGATCTTCAGCCGCTCGGCTGCTTTTATTAGCAAATGCCCTCGGGCCGGCGCATTGGGCAAATCGCAGATAATTTCCTCGTCCAGACGGCCCGGTCGCTTTAAGGCAGGGTCAAGCATCTCGGGAAAGTTCGTCGCCGCAAGCACCATCACAGGCCGTTCGTGGCCACCAAAACCGTCCATTTCAGACAACAGGGTGTTGATCAGGCCCTGGTGACTGGCACTGCTACCGCGAGCAGCCGCAATGGCGTCGATCTCATCGAAGAAGATAATCGCCGGGGCCAATTTTCGGGCGTTGGCGAAAAGCTGCCGGAGTTGAGCCTCTGCCACACCGATTCTTGGGTTTAAGAGTTCCGCTCCATTAATGCTGAAAAATGGCAGCCCGCACTCCCCCGCTGCAGCCCGAGCCAAAAACGTTTTCCCTGTTCCCGGTGGCCCGGCCAGCAGATATCCCGCTGGTGGCCTGAAACCGAAACGCCGGACCCTGCCTGGCTGCTTCAACCAACCAAGTGCCCTTGAGATTTGCCTTACGCCTCGCTCATTGCCTACTACGGCATCGAGTGTCAGGTCTGGAATCTCACCAAGACCAAACATCTGGCCCTCAACACCCGGCGATAATAAGGGTTCAAGGCGAACCATCGAGGGCGATGCGGTTACCAGCTTATCGGTTTCGTTAATGCGCCAATTGAATAGCAACCGCTTGCGTTCCCTGAGCAGTGCGCGAATCAGCTTCCCGGTTTGTTGCTGCTCAAGATGCGTTTTGACGCTCTGGACCAGCGACGATGGGGCATCTGTGCTGAAATGAACCACCTCGGTAACACCCTCGATGGCTCTGGCAGCCTGGATCGCATTTTGTGTGCTGATATCGTTTTTCGGGTTCCGGCAAAATCCGATAATCGGCGTTTCCGGCAGGCTTTCCCGCAATTTCAGAATTCGATGCAAGGCCTGGGTGGTTCTTTGTTGGCTGCTATCGTTGTCGATGAAAAGGTCGATCAGTACCAGATCGAAACTACCCTCTGGTTCTCTCAGCCGGTCGATTAGTTGAGATTCAGGTTCCAGTGAATCAATCTCTATCTGAGCATTAACCTCGTTACTCAACAATTGAAATGTCTGGTTGTCATCATCAATCAACAAAAGCCGGGCGGGCATTTTCAGGTTCCGCTCAACCAGCATTGAGTCAAACAATGCTTCAATTCCCTGAAATCTGGTTTGCCGTGGCTCCTCGAAAGATTCGCGCTGTGCCTCGGGAGTCGAGCCCTCAATCAGGCTCCTTATACATTCCACCATATCCATTTCAGTTGCGGAGGCAGCCGTGCGGGCAGACAGATCTGGCAAACGCTTCATTAACTGCAGTGCTGCTAGCGCGGTCGTGCATTCCGGTAGCTGTATGGAATTAGCGCTTAATTCCTCACGCCGAGCGTTCCAGACGGAGGTGTAGATACCCAGAAGCTTCTCGGGCTTTAATGACTCGAAAACCAAAAAGCGCCCTTTGGTGAGGCGATTGATGAATTCCGGCGAAAGCCCGTTGGATGAAGATTCGCCCGGTTCTCTCTGTAAAAGTGAGCCAAGGGTGGCGTTATCCAAAGTGCCAAGCGACTGTGATGCGCTACGTCGGTCTGCAAGACGTTGGCTACCAAGGTTTGTTGTGAACAGGATAAACGCCTGAGAAAAATCGACCCACTTCAGCGAAGCGTTATCCTGACAGTAGCCTCGGTCCAGCACACCCAGTAACGACTGAACAACTTCCGGCCGTGCCTTTTCAATTTCATCAAACAAAATAACGGATTGTGGATAATTTCTTACCTGGTCAGTCAACTCACCCAGTGTTGCATCGGAATAAAAATGGGAGCTTCCAAATAAAGCTGCGGAGGCTTTCTCATCCGTAAATTGCTGCATATTGAAGCGCAGAAATCTGAAGGCCTGCCCCTCTACATCGCTTATTTCCTGCGCAAAAGTCTCCGCAAGTAACGTTTTTCCGGTTCCAGATTCGCCCATCAGGGTGAAAATCCCCCGCGGCCCCGGCCCTGCACGAAGAAGCGACTGAGCATAGCCATCGCATATAGCTTCAAGGGCCCGATTCTGTCCTTTAACAACTTCTCCTAGGGCAACCTTCAGCTGTCGTGATCGTTCCAGGTGAGCCCCATAGTCGTCAGTTTCAAGGTTCTTCTCCCACCACTGTAGAATCACCTTTTCACTGTCTACGCTTGCAAGAAATGCGAGGGTTTCCCGCATAAATCCCGGCAGAGCATCGGCCACTAATGCCCGTCCAAGTTTCTGAGCAAAGTCCTGGAAAAATTCGTCAATGGAGACTTTGTCGTTTCTTTCCTGATAGTCGTACCAACAGTATTTATCCTGGTCGCCAGGCGGCTTCCGCGTTACCGCTTGCTGGAGTTGGCGGCGAACCGCGAGTAACGGTGGGGTTTCGACGATCAAATTCGCGGGTCGGTGATTGAAGCAAACAGAGAAGACCTGTCTCATGAATGGCAATTGCAAAAGCGCCACGATTAAAACGGCGCCTGCTTCGGACTCTATATCACGCAGCGCGGCACTGAAGTACCGAATTTCTTTATTGAATTCCCGGACAACCTCTTTTTTCTCTGCCAGATCCATTCGGCCGGTCAGTTCTTTCAAAGCCGCACTCATAGGGAGTGTGATAGCGAACTTGAAAAAGGTTGCTATTTCTTCTTGTCCACGTCGATCGTCATCGTGCGGTTCATCAGAAAGCTCAAGGAAGGGATTGTCATCGGAGAAATCCTCTGGATCCAGGAAATCGAGCTCCTCATCCCATTCAATATCGTCTGAGCCATTTTTATTATCATCAGTCATCGGGCTTCATGCCTCGCTATTGCTTCTGTTTCGGTTTCTCTGAGGTGAGAAGATTCAACTCTTCCCTGATGCGCTGCTCCTTGAAGGCCAGCATAAGGCTCTCATCCTTTCTGCCAGCTAACCGGCACCAGAGCTTTCTGATCTTCAATTTCCATAAATCGCTGCGGGTGGTTTTCGTTCCAGACATCAAAAATCCTCGCGCTTGGCACGGTGGGGCAAGGCACCGGAATTCATCACAAGGCTAACCTGGGCCTGATGCTCATCAACCAACTCCTGATAGATTTCACTCAGTTCTGCCTGGGTTATCTGGCGGTCGCGAAGAGCATTACTGATTTTTTCTGCCGTATCCGCCTGCCTAGACTCCAGCTGAGAGTAGGACTGGATCAGATCCTGTCTTTCTGGCTGCCAGTCCAATATTGGAAGCGGCCCCAACCGATACCCAAGACTTTCTGCAAATGCTTTTGCTACGCTGCGACTTTGGTCGAGAAACAACAATTTGAGAAAATTTGGGACAGACAACTGGGTGTATCCATCGGACTCCAAAGCGGCGTTGAGAACACGGCTGGACAAGTCTTCAAGAGATGAACCTTGCTGTTTAAAGTCTTGCAGCTTTGCGTGGACGCTATGCTGGAAAATGTCATAGCGCTGCCTCCAGTCTGCATCGCCACCAACAAGCTTCGCCCCCTGCCCGGCGAGGCATGCCTGCTCAAGTTTGAACAATAGCGATAGGCTTTCACAAAAGTCTTCGTAGATTTCTCTAAGGAGGGATTGGCGGGCACCATCTACCGTCTCCTTCGTTGTCCTGTTGATAACCGAGACAAGAAGGTGTTGTGTTTCGGCTAATTCGCCGTTGCGATCACTGAAAGCCCCGAGCAGGTCCGCCTGAGGATCCTCGGAAACACGGGGTAAGGGTGCAATGAGCAAATCCAGTTGCCGGCAGATCGAATGCAGTACAGGTTTGTTGTCGATAAGATCCAGAACAGCCCAGAACTCGTCGAGTCTTAAATGATGGGTATCGGTGGAAGGGGTGAGAGCGTTTTGGAAAGAACCGGAAGAAGTTCGCACGGGCCGCCCTTGCTGCAACATCTCACGATGCAACGCTGCAGCCTTCCGACCACAAGAGTTCAGCGCGGTTCTAAGCTCCAAAGATACCTGATAGTGCCATTCGTCCAGCGTAGCCCAGGTAAGCATAAGTACACCTACTTTGTTCTGGGTAGAAGTTCAAATACCTGTTCTATGTACCTGCGCTCCGCGTCCACGATTCGGCGAGCAAACATTTCATCTGCCCCACCAACCATATCGGCAGGACAGGTGGCGGCAATTTCCAAGCATGCCTGGAAGAGCTTGTCCCGATCGTAAAGCGAATCATTTTTTGCCTTCCCTTCGGCATTTCGAGCGCCAAGAAGCTCACCAGCCACTTCAAAAAAAGGCCGTAGTGTGGTCGGATCCGGTTTTTGAGCGACAAATGTTCTGTGAAAAATGTCCCTATCTGCCTCAGAGACAACTTCCATTCCTCCTGCGAGTTCTGCAAGCGCGCGGCAGTGGTCCTGTATGATCGCTTTAAGCTTTGCGCGCTCTGGAAACTGATTTCGACCATCTGCCCACATAACCTGAACAACAGGAAGAACCGGGGCAAGGTAGATCAAAGAGGGAGGGAGATCGTGTTGCGACAGCAACGCTGCAAAACGGGATTGCGGCATTCGTGAATTCCTTTTGTAAAACTGGCCAACCCTAATCGCTCTTGATTAACGAAGGTTAACACTAGAGCAGATAAGCTCCGTTTCAAAGCTGAAATCCTGTTCTTTTTCAAAAAACTACAATTTAAATGGAATTTATAACATGGAGACGGCACAGGCTGACCCTGCGAGAATCACGCCTTCCTCAATAGGGTTCAAAATTCTCCGACGGCCCTTATTGCTGAGGAGTTTCCAGTGAATGTACGCTTATTGTGTACGCACAAAAGGTGAGCAACATGCGAACAATCAATGTTCGGGAAACACGGGAAAAACTCTCAAATCTTTTGGACGCTGTGGCCGCAGGGGAAGAAGTAGTAATTCTGCGCCACGGCAAACCTGCCGCACGCCTGACCGAAGCCTTGCCCGGGAAGATTCAGTTTCCAAATCGTTCGAAACTCAGGGCATCTCTGCCACCAGTCTGGGAAAGCTCTGTGCATCGGGTGCGGGAACTCCGGGATGAAGAGCACTTCTAATGTTGTGCTTCGATACCAGCGCGGTTCCCCCCTACTACAGGCAAGAGTATGCGAGCGATCGTGTTCAGGCATTTCTTGAGTATCAAACCCACCCGGTACTCATGAGTCATCTGACAGAGGTTGAGATGGCAAGTGCTCCGACCCGATGGGTTCGGATGGGGGAACTAAGCGAACCTCAGGCGAACCGGATCGAAAGTGTATTCCATGATGATGTCAGCCATGGGCGCTTGAGCCTATGTCCCATTTAAACTGCTCACTATCAACTTGCCAGCCACTGGATTGGGACAAGGAAGACAAGCCTGAGGACGCTGGATGCTCTTCACCTGGCCTGCGCAGAACATCATCAGGCTCAACTAATCAGTGAGGACGAAGCGCTGGTGAACGCGGCCGTTTTCTTTGGCATAGACGCCTGCCTTGCTTCAGAGGACGAAAGACTAGCAGAAAATCTATTGGTTCAAAAAAAGAAAAATAATGGAGGCGCGGGTCGGAATCGAACCGGCGTACACGGAGTTGCAGTCCGCTGCATAACCACTCTGCCACCGCGCCGGAAAAGATCGAAGGGATCGGATCTTTGTGCTCTCAGGTGGGCAATGAGAGACTTGAAATTGGAGCGGGAAACGAGATTCGAACTCGCGACCCCAACCTTGGCAAGGTTGTGCTCTACCAACTGAGCTATTCCCGCTCTTTGTTTCCGGGGCATTGCCTCGTCAACGGCTGCGTATTCTACGGATTACCGTTCGGGCGTCAATAGTTTTTTATCAAGTTTTTGTTTTACTGGAGATTGTGGGCAAAGTTTGGCCAATTGCGCGGCAGCATGAAAACATGCACCTTCGTCACTGGCAGAGATCCCCCGCACTCTTTAAGCTAGGGATTGGCAGGCAACATCACTCAGGGATTCGACAGAACGTGCCCAGTCCTGATTCATCCGAGCAGACCGATCCACAACAACCGACGTCCA
>Ga0208300_100330_pt1 | contig 38517 bp, 42 predicted proteins | sample 23_taG_FD_184096 | JGI IMG/M metagenome (GOLD analysis project Ga0208300, IMG submission 184096) | Marine viral communities from Cariaco Basin, Caribbean Sea - 23_WHOI_OMZ (SPAdes) (version 2) | ecosystem: Environmental > Aquatic > Marine > Oceanic | place: Caribbean Sea: Cariaco Basin...
CGTGACCGGCGATTCCGGAAAACTACCCGAAATCGGTCACGATAAAACGGAATGAGCGGTCACGATCACCCGGAACAGGCGGTCACGTTCAAACGGAATGGGCGGTCACGATGGGCCGGAATATGCACTGACAACTGAGGTTAGAAGATTGATTGAGTCAGACCCCGGTTTGAATCATGAGCTATTGCTGCGGTATTTCCCGAAGATTGAAACTGCGCTCTTGAGTAAGGGAATTGCTACTCCATGGAAACCTATCAGCGGTCAATTCGACGCAGCCGTATTAGATTCGTTGAAGTATTGTGCTGATGCTTTGAAGGATTCATTCACGGAAGAGCCGGTAAATTCGGAGGAATTGGAAAGCATCGATAAAACATTACTGACCTTGGAAGAGATGATTAAGGTTTGTTCTCTTCCACAAGACTTACGCATTGCTCTACTTGAAGAGATCCACAAGATCCGCCAATCGATTTCCATGGTCCAGATCAAGGGTGTCCGAGGGATCAAGGAAGCGATGCAGTCGTTGGTTGGTGCGGTCGTCGCTCACCAAGAAGAACTCAAAGCTCAGCGAGAGGAAGACCGACAGCTCCTCGCCAAGCTCGCCGAGACGATGGTCCAGTTGGACAAGATCATATCGACATCGTTACGCATGTACCGGTTGTTCCGGCATCCAGTGCAGTTCCTGATCAGCAAGGTGAATGAGGACGCTGAGGCTTCTGAGGAGATAGAAGTTGCCATTGATGAATAATCTCAGCAGCTTGCAGGGAGAGTAGCCTCAACCTACAGTCTATGTCAGGCTGAGTATTTACATGATAGCGGATCACTTTAAGGGAGTTTCCATGTTGAGGAATAGTTTGTTTGCCGCTGGCGTTGTCTTTTTATCAGGTTGTACGGCCTTGGTTGGTGGCGGCTACAAAATGACAACGGGAGGTCCAATCGATGTTAAGGGCCTTGGCGATCCGCTAGAAGAGTCTATCGAGATAACCAGCTATCAATATTCCAGGCCATCATTCGGTGGGATGACTGTGGTGGCTATGGGGTCAGCTGATCCATTCTTCAGATCCTATATCGAGAAAGAAACCGGAATTGTCGCTCACCAGCTTTACGTTTACTCAAATAACGCTGATTGGCGGTACTGGGACGAAGCCAAGTTTTTGATGGACGGTGAGGTTGTGAACATTCCGCTTAGCCAAGTAGGTAGTGATGTAAACTGTTCCCAATATGGTTGTTCCCACTACGAGCATTCAGTCGGTGATATCAGCAAGGATCAGTTGGAGTACATCGCAGAGCAGCCTAAAGAGACCACAATTAGATTGTCATCCTCACAGGTGAACAGCAACTTAGATTTCGGGGTGACTCCAGCCGAGGCTCAGGCCTTCCTGAAGAAGTTCAATGAGGTTGAGGCTAACAGGAACTGACGCATGGGAGGTGCAGAACTAGCAGTACTGATTGTTGCCGCGATCCTCGTCATTGCTACTGCGGTGGCTATGAGTAATCAGCAAAAGAAATTGGAAGATCCCAACAACACCGAAGTTGTTTATCTCGACCAGTTACCATCGGTCAGCAAGCTTCTGGGAGTAGGTTCGTTCCGGCTCCAGTTATTTCGACAAAGTGGCAATCCCCAGCAGAAGGATCAGTATTTTAAGACTGGACCTGAAGCGGTGAGAGCCGCTACGTCGACCTTCCGCAGAGCAAAGATCGACTACGTCGTGATCTCATCAAACAACACGGACGAGTTCTGCTTCCGCCGACCTTACCACGACCATCGAGGGACCAAGGAAGGAAAGAAGGTTGGCCGTGCCGAAATCAAGAGGGTGAGTTAATGGATAACCAAGTCGAACCACCGAAGCCGACACCTGTCTTTCAAGACTTTATGGAGAACGGATTTCCCGCATTATTTTACATTTTCTTTCCAGGCTTAATGATCGGGTTCTATATATCCATACCATTAGGTTTTGTCGCAGCATTTGTTGGCTTTTTCATGTTCAGGATACATTGTCATTTGTTAGATATTAGGAGTCGTCTCGACACAATTATAAAAAGACTGCCTGAATAAACTTGATGATGCGGCCAAGATAATTGGCGTATTTTTCACATGGATCATGATAGGGATTTTTATGTTTGGGATGCCGCTATGGCTTGTAGTTGGACTTTGTATCTTCATCGGTATCCATCTACTCCTATCGATTATCTACTTTGAAAACTGGCTATACCTGCGCAAGGCCAACTTAAAGCACTACCTGTTTGTGAAAGGCCTGGCTACCGGTGATCCTGATGATAAGAAGGAGTCAGATGACGCTAGTGTCTGGCTGGGTGCCAGAAAAGCCGAGATCAAGAGGAGAATCCTGAAGCTAGGCCTGAAGGAAAATGTGCATCCGTATATGGAGCCGGTAGGATTTGGGCAGGTTCTTTCTGTGAACCTTGGGGTTCTGGACAATATTTTGTACAACGACCGGAGTCTTCAAAATAAGGTTAGGCAGCACTTATCAGATTCATGCGGTTATTCCGCTGTTGTCGCTCGTCGGCATTTGAATCCTATCTACTGGTTGGAAACTTTGATTTTTCTTCCCAAGGCTTTAGCTGCAGGCATCGGGGTTGATTCTGACAAAGCGGCTCCAATCATTAATATTCTTCAAGGAATTTATACCCTACTAGGTATTTATCTAATTCTTATGCAGACCGGACTGATTGAACTATTAAAGCAGACGTCATGAATACCCGAGGTGGTCGTTTTGACCACCCCAAGTTTATCACACAGACCACATCAAGACTTCATTCCGCTCCCCACCTCTACGCTTACCTCTACGTCTGAACCCCATGGGAGACTGCTCGAACATCTCATAGAAGTCCTCGATCTCCTGTTCCATTAGGTCATCAAGATAAGCCTGTCGGTGGGACTGTGAGTCCTGGGCCATGGTTCTCATAAAGTGAGCCACTACGCCAGCCACTGCGTCCAGGCGGTCGTCATGCTTCAGGCACCCACGCTCATTGGCGATATGGGTCAGCTGATACATGAGCGAGTAGACCGGATCGTCAGTCTTCACGTCCTGTCTGATGAGCGTTTCATCGAAGACCAGACGGTGCTGCGTCATGACCGGCTCAAGGGTGTCGATGATTCTGGATTCCTTCATCCCCTTGGCCCACGGTGATTCCTGTACGGTACAGCCTCCAGGCCACACACGCTGCAGGATCGGACCAAAGGAGGTAACCCACATTCCCTGTCCGAAGTTCGGCTCGACCTCCACGATGTTCACCTTGAACGTCTTGGCGTCCTGAGCGATCAGCTCCATGGCTTCTGCAGGATCACCTTTGTAGCCGGTAGCCTTGTGCAGGAATAACATGCCTCCGAGGGAGGACATGATGGCCCAGGCAGTCTCGTCTTTACCTCGACCAGCAGGGTCCACAAAGAGTGTCCTGGCGTCGTACGGAGCCCATTCGGTGTCAGCGAACAGCGGGCGCAGGAAGTGGTCACCAGTGAATCCCACATTGGGGATATCGTCGATCACGTTCTTCCTATCGGAATCCTTACCCCATTGCAGGGTCAGCGGAGCTTTCTCCGGATTGAGGGACATTACGATCAGGTCGTGCTGCTTGAGGGGATACCGCTCGGCGTCGGACAGAGAGGTGTCCAACATGTACTGCAGAGCGAAGGTCGCACGGCCTTTCGATTCGATCTTGATCAGTTCGTCACGGCCAAAGCGTGTGTCGGTCGGATCGTCATAGCCGATCTCACCGTCCTCGAACTGTTTTTTCAGGTAGGGGGCCAGGATGTCGATCTGCTGGCCAGTCTCATCCTCGGTCAGGATGTAGTTCTTCCGCTTGTCTGCCTTCGGATACTTGACGGGGATACAGATGCAGCGGAAGCCCATCTGCTTGACCAACACGTTGTAGACGGACTCCTCGGTCTGGGGTGTGCCCAGGAAGATGATGTCGCCTTTACCGTGTTCGGTCTTGGTGATGGGAACGAAATCGGACTGTACTGTCCGCAGGATACGCTGTCGGGCGTCCTCAGTGAGGGAGTTCTTCTCGATCTCGATATCATCAGCAACCAGCAACGTGGCACGGCTACCGGTGATCTGACCGGTGATACCTCGCGCTGCCACTGAGTAGGACTGGGAGAGTGACGCATGGGCCACGTCGAACTGATCCGCTTGGTCACGTCGAGTAGCGCCTTTCTCTCGGTCACCGTCCAGCAGCCACTTGCAGATATCCAGGGAGGCCATTACGCCCTTGGTCTGCGCTACGAACTCCTTTGCCTTGCTGCCTGAAGCTGAAACAACCAGGACCTTCTCGTCCCGTGGGTTTCGCATCAATCGCCAGGTCACAAAGCCGGACGTGATGTAGGACTTGCCGAGGGACCGGAAGCACCGGACGATGTCTTCTCGGGGCTGGTGGGTGAAGGCCTCCAGAATTTCCGCAGGAAGCTCCAGAGCCTCCGCACTGTCATACCCATACTGAAGCCTATGGGCGATCTCATACTGCGCTGGAGTTGGCTCAGGAAGTCCCAGGTGTTGCCACAGGACATACAGGAAGTTCCGGAAGTCTTCAAAGACGGGCCATAGATCAGGCTCGACCCAAGTCTCCCAGTGAGGACGCCCCTCGATCATGAGGGGCTTGAGCATTACTTACGCCTTTTTCGGGAAGGGGATAGTCATACCCATTGATCCCATACGGGATTTGATCTCGGACTTCTCCTGCTCACTGACCTTGCTCGGCGGGAACGCCTTCAGGTAGGAAACTACGGCGTTCACCATGGATGCCTGGAGCTGGTCGACAGGAGTTTCTCTGAGATGGCGGAACAGCTTCGCCTCCAGTTCGTCCTTGATCTGGTCAGGAGAGTGTTCACGTTCGGCCATTACTTAGCTCCGAAGTAGGCTTCTTCCACAGCTTTGACGATCTTGTCGTCGATCTCGTTGTCAGTCTTTTCGGATACCTTACCGAGGATTGCGACCAGAACTTTCATAATGAACTTCTCGGTCAGCAGTTTGGTGGCGATACCGGTTACGATCTTCAGTCCAATAGATGCAAGCATTACGCTCCTCCTTTGAGCAGTGCGTTAATAATCCATCCAGCCAGGGTGATCAATGTCGACGCTCCTACGCACATCCCTACGAGCTTCGACCAGTTTTTCTCCAGAACACCGACACGTTCCTCCACTTTGTCTTGGCGTTCCTCGACCTTGTCGATGTGGCTGAAGTGCCGGTTCTGGAGATCAATCAGGGTGTCAATGCGTCCCTTCAATTCCCCGACTGCATGGGCGATGTCGAAGTCACGATCACCCTGTTGCATAGACGGTTAACGAAGTTGAGTTGGTGTGATGATCAGATAGGAGACGTCGCTGTCGGCAGTTAGCTGAACCGTGCGGTCGTCCGTGACCGTCGCAGCCTTGAACTGTTCGATCAGCTGTCCGTCTACCGTGATGCTTCCTCGATAGGGCAGGACGGTGGACTCTCGGTCGAGGAACTTTGAGACGCTGCCGCCTGCTTGAAGTTCGCCCTTTTGTACGGACAGCCGGGCGTACTTTGGGTTAGATAGAATAGCCAGGTATGTGGAGAAGTCTCCGTTGGTCTGGTAATCAATCTGACTACCTTCCCAGTCAGAAACCTCGACCGGTGTATTGAGAGGCAGTTCAAAGCGAATGCCTCCTACCGGTGTACCGTGACCATCGCTGCCTGAGATCGTCATGACGTGCGAGTGGTAGTTTCCTGGCTCACTGTTGGGATGCTCCAGAGTGTCGCCTGCTTCAACGATCCCGTAGCAGATTTGGAGGTTACGGAAGATTTCGACGTTCTTGATAATCACAGCAACACCTCGTTTCCGGAGGTCACGTTCTGAGCGAGACTTTTCAGTGCGTCCGGAACGGTGATCGGGTCAGGTTCCGGAGGACGCATGTAGGAAACAGCCTGCAGAACTTCATCCTGGGTGATGTTGGGATTCTCAAGAATCTCCAAGGGAATGTCGTGGTTCAGCACAATGTGGCCCCAGTCCACGACCATGGTTCCTTCCTTCTCATCCACAGAGAGAATAGTGAAGTCGGTGTTCATGCTACTGCACCTTTAATTCTTGTTGAGGTATTACCCGCAGTGATCGTACAGGCGAACCCTCTGCGGTATACGGCACGACCGCCCGCGCCCCGAGCGCCGGTCCTCTTGTTGATGCCCGAGTGATCGTATGTGGCGTTGAAATACATCGCCGCACCTTGTACCCCTCGCGCACCTCCTGCGCCGCCGCGAGTCATAACTCCATCGTTCGTGGCGATAAGCTCACCGCCGCTGCCCCCAGAAGTTGCGGAGCCGCCGGAACCTTGTACTAGCTGTGCGACATTGGTGCTTCCGTTATTGTCGATTCTCTCGGTCACACCTGCAGATCCAGCATTTACACCGGCACCACCGCCGCCTCCAGTATGGTAGGTGTCCGCCATCGCCGTTTTCGCGACGATGTAGTCACTTGCGCCACCCTGACCGCCGCCACCGCCACCAAAGATGTAACCAGCGCCGTTGTCGATCTCGACATCAAAGTCCAGATAGATCGCGTGACCACCGGCATAGCCTCCCGCAGTGCCGGACCCACCGTTACCGCCACGTCCACGGATCGTGCCCTTGTTGACGATGATTAGGGTAGATCCAGCAGGGAACGTGCCCGTTCTCAGCGCGTAGCTTGCAGAGCCTCCGCTGATCACGGCTTGATTCTCGAAGACGTAGGTGCCAGGAGTGTTTGGCGAACCCATCAGAGAGTGGATATTCGCAGCTGTGCGGTTGACGGTGTTGATGAAGCGAACCTCTGAGGACTTGCCGTAGAAGTCGCTCATCTTGATCAGGCCAGAAGCAATACCGGCGAGGGCACGTTCATCAGTACCTCCCAGGTCAAACCGAGCCGAGGCAGTGCGCCCCAGCTCAGTATTGATGTCGGAGGCTTTAATGGTTCCACTAGTTTGCAGAGCCATACGCTTCCTCCAGCTTGTTCAGCTTCTTGGTTAGCGAGTTGATCTGTTTATCCATCTCCTTGATCCCCTCGACCAGAAGCCCAATCACTGCGTTGTAGTTCAGGGACAGACGGGTATCGCCTTGCCCATCGACCACTTCTTCACGCACTGCTTCCGGAAGGACTGCCTGTACGTCCTGAGCGATCAGACCGGCCTGCCGACGGGACTCAATGTCGGTCCTGTCGTAGGTCACTCCGTTTAGCTTTGAGAGTTTCCTGAGCGCGTTCTGCATGGGTTTGATGTTCATCTTTACCCGAACATCGGAATAGGCAGTAACCTCGCCCTGAGCAACAACAGCACCGTCTGCGCGGACATCCCCAACGGTCTTGATGCCGGCGGTGCCGATACCGCCCTTAAAACTGCCTGCTTGCCAGACATACAGACCTTCACCAACTTGAGCATCGGCGCTGGCATGGCCTGAACGCAGCCAGTTAATCCCATAATAAGTGCTTACGGAGAACGAAGTTCCTGAAGCAGACCCGTTGTAGGACGGGCCGATAGCCCAGATGTTGGCACCCCAGTTGGTCCCAGTTCCGGCACCACCGGCATAGTCGCCATGGATACCGTGACGTGTGCCCAGTTCGGAAGTTGTCACGTCATTGGCGTTGGATCTAAGGAAGTCAGATGAGTTGAGGCCGTCCAGAAGATCGGCGTCTAGTCCTGATCCTGAGCCATCGACAGTCTTGAGAGTGGTAAGCAGCTCACTGGCTGGAGGTGGGTCACCGGTATCACCCTTCGGTCCTTGTGGACCCTCTGGGCCTTGCAGATCTACGTAGGTGCCCCATGTCCCATCACTTTGCTGGAAACGGACTGACGTGCCGAGCCACTCGTGAGCTGGACGTGGCCCTGTCGGACCTTGAATGCCTTGCGGACCGGTCGGCCCAGTCGGTCCCTGCAGGTCTACAAATAAGCCCCACGTCCCGTCAGCCTCTTGGAACCGGATGGAAGTTCCGCTCCACTCATGAGAAGGACGAGGACCAGTATCACCCTTGTCACCCTTTGGGCCGGTCGGGCCTTGCGGTCCCTGGGGACCTTGGGGGCCTGTTGGCCCTTGAACTCCTTCTGGACCTTCCGGACCAATCGGACCCAAGAGATTTACGAATGTGCCCCAGGTCCCATCGCTGTTCTGGAACCGGAGAGAGGACGCAGGGTTAGTCGTGCCGTCCCCCCACTCGTGGGCAGGAGCCGGTCCCTGGATTCCCTGCGGGCCTTGTGGACCCTGCGGACCAGGATCGCCTTGTGGGCCTTGTGGACCGGTCGCACCGTCTTGGCCGTCCGTGCCTTTCTCGGCGTAGATCGTCCAGTAAGTCGGAGCAATATCTGGCTCCTGGCCGAGCGGTACATCAGTCAGCGCGAGATATGAACTGCCTTGCCAGTTAACAAGGTCGAACGCTTGATAGGTTAGATTAGGATCGTACGTACCCTTGGGGGAGGGCCGTACTTTACCAATGCGTAAAGTAGCCATTAGATAGTCACCTCAAGTACCCCGTCAGGGCCAATGTTGAAGTCATGCTCGTTGGCGTCGCCGTAGTATTGGCATGTGAGGTATCCGTCCCCGTCTATAAGGAAGCCGCCAAAAGCTAAACCCAGCGCCGTGGGTCCCATGTCGCCAGTTGGCCCCTTGTCGCCTTCGGGACCGGGGGGACCCATTGGACCGCGTGGACCTTCCGGACCTGCTGGGCCTGCCGGTCCTACCGGACCCTGAATACCCTGAGGCCCTTCCGGACCCACCGGACCTTGGGGACCTGTTGGACCCGCAGGACCTGTTGGACCCATCGGTCCTTCCGGACCCTGAGGGCCTCGTGGTCCTTCCGGCCCCATTGGTCCCTCGATGCCTTGAGGACCTTGTGGTCCCATTGGACCGATAGGGCCTGTGTCACCTTTAGGTCCTGAGGGACCAACCGGACCTTCTGGACCAACAGGACCAACTGGACCCATCGGACCCTGCGGACCTTCTGGCCCCATCGCACCTTCTGGACCTTGGGGACCTTGCGGCCCAGGCGGACCTGCTGGACCTTCTTGCAAGTAGAGCTGTAGGGTCCCAGCATCAGGATCGAAGATGCCGTAGCCAGGAGTTCCCTGATTGATTGGGGTTACGGCGATATTCAGGTTTCGCCAGGAATCCACGAGAGACTGAACTTCCTGCAGACCCTCGTCATACAGGGAAGCCTTGGTGTCCACATTGGAAAGTCGTTCATCGACGTAGGCCTTGTTAGCTGCGTCTCGACCTTCCGTGGGTGTTCCGACTCGGTGAATCGGGCGCTCCTCTGCGTCATAACCTCCGGCGTAATCTCCGGAGTACCCACGGCCCAACGCTGCGATGGCCTTGGCCAGAGCTTCCTGAACCAGCGCAAAGGCTTGCTTCGAGTCTCTCTCAATGGACGCCTGAGTAACGGACCCAGGAAGGGTGAATTGAACAAGTCGATTATTCGGGGAGGTTGACCGTTCGATGGTCAGCACCTGCCCAGCGGAATAACCGTTGGAAATCAGGATGGTTGAGTCGTCTACCCAGTCGTACGGGATCTCGACGCCGTCAACGCTAACAATCACATAGGACGGGTCGCCATATTCAAAGGGGACTGGAAATTGCCAAGTCGAACCATCCAGCGTGATAACTGAAGGTTGATATTGAGCCATCTGTTTCTTCCTGAAACGTGGGGGCCGCAATGACCCCCTTAGTCTTCATCCGGTGAGATAGCAGCAGCCCGCTCGATCACGTCGAGGAACGGCTTGTAGACCATGAGGCGCTGGATGTCATTCCAGCTCGGTGACTCCTCCGGATCAATCGTAGTGAGGCCCAGGCCACCGAGATCAGTGATAGCCGAGAAAGTTGGACCAAACATCTGATTACCGAATGTATTGGAGTAGTACCGGCTGGGTGACGTTCCACCCAACGCTTGGCTTGCCAGAGCGATATACGGGGAGTACATCGCCAGGAAACCTGAGCGGTCCAGCACATCGTGAGTCCACTGAGCTGCACTGCGTTCGCTGGGATCTTCACCCCGTTGCAGGTCTTTGATCGTGACCACAGCCGAAGCCATCATCGCTAGATGGGCCATCGAGAAGATGGTCTGCATGTCCTGCTGATCCAGCATCCGACGAACAGCCGGATTCATGAATCGGTTCACGAAGGTGAAGGAATATGTCTGGAACTGCATGAGGGTCTTGCCGAACGGTCCCGACATGAACAACGGAGTATCGGCAATTCCTGGGGAGTTGATCGCTCGGTTAGCCTCGCGGATCATGGCTTCCTCCAGAAACTCAGCAGCCCTCCGGCCTTCAGCAGTGCCCATCCAACGGGCCATACCCAGCTCGTAGACGTCGTCCTGTTCTACAGGCGGGAATTTCTCAAGCTGACGTTTGATGATCTCCAGCTCCTCACGGCCCAGACCGACGTTGGTCAGTTTGTCAGTCAGGGTGATCTGCTCCTTGGTCTTGTTCGACGCGGAGACAGCGGCCAGATAATCATCAATGTTGCGGACCAAGTTATCCTGCATGTGAATCAGGGAGAGAGCTTTCCACCGTTCGTTCCACCACTGCATACCAGACACCCAGTTCATCGACTCGGAGGTGCCACGGGTGAACCTTTCGATTGCCGCAGTGACGCGATGTTTGCGGGAACCAACATGGCCCAGACCAGCATTTGCATGAGCTTGGTCCACACCGGCAATCGTGGAGGCTCGGCTGTGGTGCATGGAGCGTTCCAGGGCCTGGACAATGCGGCGAACCTCGTCGGATCGCGCACCGTGCATGGCTTCTGCAACGGCCTTGCGATACTTCTTCTGGAAAACCGGCGTTGCGCCGATCTTATGCAGGGTTATGGATGCCAGATCGGTGAGAGACGAGATGAGGAATCCCGCACCGAACCGTGCGAAGTTGAACTCGCGGAAACGGTCGAACACCCAATAGGTGAGAGATTCAGGATCATCGGGAATCCGGTACGTGCCTTTCAGCCGGTCACGCAGACCCTCGATGTCTTTGATTACGCGGTCGCGTTCGTTAGCCAAGCGGGCAAGGTTCTTCTCGGAGTCACCGTCCAGGCGGCGCTGTTCGATGATCGCGTCGTATTCCCGCTTCACGTCCGCAATCTGGTCACGGAGCGTATGGCTTCCGAACTTCTCTTTCAGGGCTATCGTTCCGGACAGCTCCTGATGGGCGCGGTCCAGTACCCCGTAGACGTCAGACCTGAGCCAGCCCTTGCGTTGGGCTTCCAGTACCTGTTCGTTAGACAGATCGAGCTGCCGTTTCTTCAGGCGACCGGATTCAATATCCAGGTCTTTGAGCATGGCTGTGGGAACTTCAGAAGATCGCGTGAGCTTTTCAACGATCTCATCCACAACCAAGTCGATAGGACGACGCTTCTCAGCGTTCTTGTAAGCACGGGCAGCTTTCCGGCGTTCCTTGCGGATTTTAGTGCGGTCACGCTGCATTTCCTCCTTGAGCTGTTTCACCTCGGAGCGCAGGCGTTTGGCGTTTTCAAAGGCTTCTTCGGCTGCATCCAGGCGGACGTTCGCATCGTCAACCTTAACGGCCAGCTGGTCAGCCTTCTTGGTCCACTCAGCGACCTGCTTGTCGATTTCCGTCAGCCGACCCCTGATCTCTTTCATGGTCCCTGATTCAGGAGCCTTGATCCGGTCGATGACGGTAGCGCCAGCGTTACGCTTACTGGTTGATTCGCGGATAGAGGAGGTGATATCGAGGCTGTTATCAGTGAATGAGGCCTGAACCTCGTCACCATGGGCCATCTGCCGGTCGACTTTCTGCTGACGTGCCGCCTCCGCAGCGCGAATCAGCTGCTGACGTTCGGCCTTGGCCTTCTTGATCTCAGCCAGATACCACTGGTAGTCCGCCTCTTTCTTACGGATTTCGGCCCGAGCCTTCTTCAGCTTCGCGCCTTTGAGCTTGGCATCGGCCCCGAACAACTCTCGGGTGAGCTGAACGACGTCCTGATTGGCCCGCTTCTCAGCAGACACAGCGTCTTCCAGGCGGGACTGTGCGGTAGCCAGGAGCTGTTCATACTCCTCACCAGCCCAGTCTTCGAGAATCTGGGTCCGGAGTTTTTCGCCTTCCAGCTCGTTCAGTTCCTTCTCGACCAGCTCTACCTTCTGTCCCCGTTCCGGATAGACATAGGCCTTGACCGGTTCCTTACCGAGCTTGTCGAAGGTCCTCTGGTCAATCTGCCAGACCTCCTGCAGGTAATCGTCGGTCGGACGGGAAGACAGCGTATCGAGTAGCCAAGCGCGGAACTCTCCGTATGACGCTCGGATGGACTTGTGGTCCCAGATGTGGGGCAGTTTGAACTTGTCGCCCAGAGCATCATCAGGGTCCAGAAGACCGGCCTCGATCAGGCGATTCTCCATCCGTGTGTTCAGGTCTTGGACGGTCTTGGCGGACTTCTCGACGGTCTTGAACAGATCATCAACCATTCCTTCATCGCCCAGGCGTTCGGCCCACTGATCGCGCAGCTCTCGGGTTAGGCCGTCATGAAGCGCAGCGTTGACCAGCTCGTTGTACTCCCAGCGTTCCACTGGGTTGAGCGAGACGTTCTCCTCTTTGCCAGCCACAGCGCGACCGTAGTTGGCCACACGGGCACCAAGGGATTTCAGCTCCTGCTTGGCGGCGGACGCCTTCTCGCCCAGCCGTTGGTTGAGCTGGACCAAAGCCATCTCGGCTTCCTCACGGACGTCCATGAAGTCGCTGTAGTACCGCATCATCGTAACCTCGGCAGGGTGGTGAGCCACGCCTGAGAGGTTCTCCTCAGTGAACGTCTGAGGTGAGTCGGCCAGATCGTAGTAGATCTTACGTGCGGTCTGGGACAGAGAGCGAACCATCCGGCCTCCAGGCGTAAACGCATTGAACGCCTTGGAGCCGTACGTCCGGACCTTTCCGTGTCCGTCTTGTCCTCGAATCTTGTAGGTATAGTCCTCTGCGGATTTCGCACCGACACTGTCCGGAACCGGCAGGGCTTCTTCCTTGGCCTGCTTCATGTCCCGTCCAGGCTTCCACTCGCCAATCTCGATGGGCTTCTTTGTGGTTAGAGGATGATCAGGATTAGCCGCATGGAACACCGACTTGGGGTTACCTGAAACTAGAACCCCCAGTCCTGCGCCAAAGGCGGCACCTGCGCCCACCGCATAGGCGGACTCCTCAAGGGTGCGTTGTTCCTGCAGAGCATGGAGGCCAGCCTCTTGTGCGGCTGTGAGTCCCGCACTGTAAGCAGCCAGCTTGCCTCCATTACGCACAAAATCGACCAGGGTCTTGGCTTTACCGAGCTGACCCAACCCAGGCACAAGGGAGGTTAGGTCGATCATCGACAATCCCATGCCTAAGAGTTGGCCCCAGCCGGAGCCATCCTGTTCGGTTTTGCGGTTAGCTAATTCTTTGCGGTAGCGTTCAGCTCTCAAACCGAAGGCCAGGGGGTTCTTTACATCGTCAAACTTACCCTGCTGAATGAAGTCCCCAATGTCCTCGAACCGGTCACGATTCTCGTACCAGTACATGTAGGGGTTGAAGCCTTCCTCGGGTTCACCGGCAAAGACATCCTCGGTGACTCGGTCAGACCCGTAAACGAGAGACGAGCCGACCAGCGTGTTGTTGATGAAGAACGCCTTGGCCGTTTCGAGTGCCCCAGGTTTGATGTTACTTGGGGTTCCAACCTTTTGAGAGAGCTGAGCTTCCCTCATAAGGGCTTGACGCCGACGCTGCTCAGCGAAGTTTCGCTTCGGATCTGCCATGCTTACCTCGATCAATAATTGCTCAGATATTCATCCAGGGACGGCAAGACGGACTGTGCGTCAGCCATTCCGACGAACATGGAGGCTTCCATGTAGCGACGATGTGCCAGACCCTCGGACTTCGAGCGGTTGGACTTGTACAGGATTTCCTGGATAGCGGCCTTGCGATCCTTGGTCTTGAGCGCCTTCATCAGATCGCGTCCAAGGAGGGACGGGTTGTTATAAGCCAGGGAAACCAGAGCGAGATGTTCGTGTTTGCTCAGCTTGAGGCCTTGGGTCTTTGAGCGAACGTAACGCTCGGCCTCAGCTACGGCAGCATCGAACAGGGTCTGGGCCTCCTGCTTACTAATCGAACGGTTACCAGACAACACCTTACTGTACTCTCGGTCGTCCCAACCCAGAACACGCTTGGCCAGCCTTCGGTTAGCCTGGTCTTCTAAGTTGAACCCGTAACCAATCGTGGCAATACCTTTGGTGTCTTTGTAAACCTTCGTCCGGTAACCTTCGAGTCCGCTGATGAACTCGAACCGTTCCTGCTTGTAGGCGCGGTCTTTGGTGTCGTGGACACTCCAGCCATGGCGCTCAGCAGCTTCGTGGTATAGATCGTCGACGTACTTGGCGGGATCTTCATAATCCTCGCTGCTCTCGAAGGTGGTGAGATTCTTGGTCGAGGAAATCATCCCTTGGCGTTCGTACAGCCGACGCATAGAGTTGAGTGCCTCCGCGTTATACGGAACGGCCTCTTGCGCTTTCACTTCCATGCTGTGATCTACTCCGGTGATCAGGAGGAGGGAGAAAAGGATGGAGTAGGTGAGGGCGCAAAGCCCCCACCGTTTACAGACCTTGGCGGTCTGGTCGGCCCACTTCCTGTGGGCCAGCTTTGATAGCTTCCAGATTCTTGAAGTCATCCATGCCTCGATAGTGTGGATAGACGAGGAGATTCACCCCGCCACCCAACGGATCGATTTCTGGATACACACCCTTGGGCAGAAGGTCTGCCAGCCTCTTGAGGTTCTCGGGTGTGGGTTCTTCGGGAATCTGAATCTCCTGTCCATTGATTTCGTAGGTGTACCCTGGCTGCATGAAGAAGGGCACGGTAGGCATCCCAGCGTCGTACTGGTGGTGGACCATGAAGGCTCCGGTAGGATCGTTCGGTACTTCCTTACCGATGATTTCGGAGTCAAACCCTTCGAGATAATCCGGCAGCTCGTCCAGAGCAGACTGTAGGTTCTGAACCGGGTTCTCGCGGATACCCGCAGGGTTGGTCACTTCGGCATTGACGTAGGGCGCACGGATCTCCTGGCGACCGAAATCGTCATAGGACGTCAGGTAGTTATCCTTGCCGCCCCAGTTCATGGGCTTCGGCGTATAAGCGTCGATAACCCATTCATCTGCCGAGATGATGCCTCCAGCCTTGACCTTACGTGCGGTCAGGCCATCCTTTGCCAGCTCACGGACCACCGTATTCCGGATGTCCATGATCGTGCTGGTTGAAGCAAAGCCGTTGGTCTTCTCATGCAGCAGGACTCGAAGCTTCATCGCCTTCTCGATACGGTCCGCAGCCGCAGGGGTTAGCCGTACGTCAGACCGGAAGTCCGCGTCGTCGACCACGCCCTCCGCATTGAGATAGGAGATGATCTCGTCCCCAGCGTTGCCGGTGAACGGACTGATTGGGTCGTCATCCAGCAATGCCTGGAAGTCCTCGACCTCGTAGTTCTCCCAGCTGAAGTCCTTGTAGCGTTGGGCTAGCTGCGGGTCTTCAAGGAACTCCCTGATGTACTGCTGAGCGTTGGCCACGCCGGAGTCCTTCATGTCCCGATAGGCGTTCAGGACGGTGGACACGTACTCGTTCCCTTTGAACAGCTCTTTACGGGCCTGGGGCGACAGAGAGTCAGCCAGGATCAGGGCGTTCTCCATGACAGCCGGATCGTCCGAACGGGCCACCGCACTGGTGAACCATGAGGTGATCGACTCTGGGAGATACCCACGGCCCTGCTGCACGTTGTCCAGAAAGCCTGACAGCTGAACGATGCGGTTGCTGTCCAGGGACTTCAGGTCACTCAGGCCGGTACGCTGCAGGTAGGTCCCTACATAGTCATTGAGGGTGTCCTGATCCAGACCGGAAACCACGCTTGGGTCCTGACCAAGATCGTGAATATCCTTGATGGCTTGTTCCCGAGCGTAGATCGCGGACAGGTGGTCCCTGATGCGCTGACGTACAGGAGCCAGAGCTGACTCCCCACCGTTGGCAGAGACGTGAGCTGAGATGCTTCCCATCAGGTCGATCAGTCCGTTGACATCAGACTGACCAGCCAACAGGTCAGCCTTGTTCGCAGCCTGATTGGCAAACTCTCGGGTGCCGATGGTTGCCTTGTTTAGTACCTCGGAGGTCACCGAAGTGAGCAGCTTCCGAGACTGGCCAGGGAACAGCTTGGCGAACGTATTGCCTCGCTCATCGACCGGCACGTTGTTGAGCAGGTGGGAATACCGAGCAACAGCCGCGCCGCCTCCGGCAGAGGCTCCGTCATACAGATTCTTGAAGACGTATGCGAAGGCTTCGCCATCGGTCATGGATTTGTCGATGGACTGGATCTGCTGCTTCCAGTCGATGATGTTTTCGGAACTCACATTTCCCCGAAGGGTCGGGTCTGCGAAGTTCTGAGCGATGTTGGACGACAGGTCGTTCGTCAACTTTTTCATCCGACGCTGTGCCTGGAAGACACGACCGTTGAGGATATCCTCGCGAGTCATTGCGTCGTAGGTTTGGCGGAGCGTTTGATCGAACACAGAGTAGCCGGACAGGTTCTCTCCGAACCTCTCAGTGAAGATTCGCTCAGCCTCTGCGCCCAGGTCTTGTTTATCGGGGTCCCAGTCTTCGGCTTTAAACACGGAAAACTGGGAGTAAGCTTCAAGTGCTGCCTCCTTCGCCTTCTGTTGCTGCAGCCTGATTTCTGTCTCGGTTTCCACGCTCTGCTGAGCTTGGGCGATCTCAGCGCCTTTACCGAAAAAATTAGACAGAGAGTTGGCCAGAGTTTGGTAGGCTCGACCGTCGTCTCCCCGACGCACCCTGGCGGTCTTATTGGTTACCGTTTGGTTAACTCTGGGGGACGAATCGACTGCCCCCAGGTCTACCTGACGTACAGAGCTTCGAGTGTCACGCTGCACATCAGCCTCCTTTCGCTTGCGAGTTCAGGAGCTTCTTGCGGTGCTGTGCGGAAATCCCGATGCTGCCAGCATTCGCGGCCCCGCCAAGTACAGCGCCAAGCGCCTGATATTTACCTTGTCGTTGAAGCGTCTTGTTCTGACTCTTGACTGACTCATAGGCTGCACGGTTCTGGTTGTCGAGAGCCTCAATCTCGTCCCGTGCGTTGTCCTCGATTCTCATGAGATCGACATTCTCGCCGTAAGCCTGTTCATAGAGCAGCCGGTCGCCAGACCTTCCGGTAGCGCCAGTTTCAGCCAGCATGACCGACAGGGAAGCCAGCTCCTTCCTGGCCTCCCGCATACGGTCGGTATACTGTTGCTCTGTTGATTCGTTTATTTCTTCGGCTTGTAGGCGGGAGTTGTCGTACTGATCCTCAAGAGCGGCGACGTTGTTTGCCATCTGGGCTTCCGCTCCTTCGATGGCCCCCTTTGCGCCTGCAACAGACTGGGCACCAGTCATCATCAGAGCTGCAATCTCAAGTCCAGTACACATAGTCATCCACCATATTTGTCGTGATAGGTTCCCTTCCAGCGAATGCCGGTGATTCTGTATGGATAGGGGCGGTCACTTCCGATTCGGATGGAAAGAAGATCCGAACGCCCTCTGAGTTTCACCTCATGAACACCGCTTAGCCTTTGCGGGAATTGACCAACGTCGATGGAATCAGTCTTCTCGTAGCTATTGAACGGACTGTGTTTCTCCGTGCGCCCTGGATAATCCCAAGTTACGTCGAAGAAAGCCGACTTCTCGTAATCAACAGCTACCCGCTTGAGCTGTGTGCGGCCCTGCCTTACGGATCGTCCTTCGCTGTCCTTAGGCAGCAGCTTGGAAAGCTCTACGTAGGACTCGAATGGGTATCCGGCGTAGACGTCGTAATCGAAGGACTCAGCCTCAGGAATAACCACAGTCACCCCATCGGCCTGAACCTCGCCCAGCACAATCCTTGAGTCGTCCCCAGCGACCAACACACAGTAGATCGAACTGTTTGGGGTAAATGGTTGACTAAAGGTTGCTGTAGTTTGGTTCGCAGTTAGGTCCTTCGTTACGGTTGAGGCCTGTGCCGTAGAGTCCAGGTGATACTGGCTCGGCAGGTTCTCCAGAAGCGGAGACGAGTTGCTCAGGGGGATCTGATAAGCAAACAGGTTGCCATCCTTCTGCGTAACCACCAGTAACCGGTCGCGGAACATGGCGATGTTCTCGATGTTGAAATCGAACTCCCATCTGGACCATGAGGACTGCCGCTTCTCGGTTCCATCCCAGAAGGTCTTGTAGACGTACAGTACGTTCGGTGTCTTATCCTGAAGCAGGAACAGGGTGTTGGTCACTGAGTCTACGACCAGTTTCAAAGACGGCCCAGGAACGTAGTTCTCCACCTGAATCGTCGCATTCGTGGCGGTGTGACTGACTGATGCCTCTTGGAAGTAATACTCAAAGAGGGTCGTTACGTTCTGGTCAATGGTTGCCGCAAAGTACAGCTCACTACCCATAACCACCGGAGGGCACTGAGGCTCAGCCTGATACTGAGTCGCCAGCTCCAGGGTGGCAGTCTTCGGGGTAATCACCGGATCGCCCCGCAGCTCGAACTGTCCGTTCTCAGACATCACGAACAACTGGGAGCGGAACGGAACTGCGTGGTACAGAAAGTTCACGTTACGTGAGCTTGCAGTCCGGCTGAACGGGTCCGTATCCAGAACTTCTGTGGAACGCTTTGGGAAGAAGTTGTAATACTCACCCTGCGTTGAACAGTCGATGTTCTCTCCAGAGATCAGGATCAATCGATCACGGTGAAAGGTGATATCTCTCAGAGCTTGGCCGATGAAGGCAGGCTCAAAGATATCTCCCTCGGAGCCGAACGGCCGGTCCTCCCATGTGAGAGCCTCGAAGGCGAATGAGTCTTTTGTGGTGTTCCGGAAGGCAATCGGCATTGTGGCCGAATCCAGTTTGTACCGAGAGCCAGGAGCAACAGCTTCTACCCACTGGCCTCGACCGATAACCTTGGTGCCGCCGACGCGATCTGTCGCCTCGAATTCCATCCAGACCTGGGTATCCGGATCAGAACCCACGGAAACCATCATGGTGTCCTTGGCGATTGCTGGAAGGTTAGACGTAGAGTCGACTTCTTTATGGACCGTGATGAGGCCTTCGTCTCCCCAGAAGTCTTCCGTGGTTATCCGCATCTCGTTAGCGGTTAGGTTCTCGATGATCATGGTAGAACCTTGAGCGGTCACCGTCGCTTCGCCAGTCGGAATGTTCAACGCTCCGGCAAGCGTCTGGATGATCGCAGACGTGTCCGCCTTGTCGGCAGTAGAGGCTGTGTAAGTGTTGGTGCCAATGGTTACCTCGACTCTCCAGTAACCATAGGTTGCGTCCCCTTTCACACAGGAAATTGCTGCGTAGTCTCCGCTCTGGTTCTTGGTGTCAGCCGTGTAAGCCGTTACTACCGAGCTATTCACGATGTAGGTTACATCGCCAGCGGTTACCGCCTTGAGGTCATTAATTGGATCAGGAGTATTCAGATAGTTTGTGGACAGCGAGTAGATCTCCACGCCATCCCGATTGAAGATGCGCAGCTTCCCTCCCTGAATAATGAACAGGTAATCCTCGTCGTTATCCCTTCGATAGGCGTGGATGAACGGACGGGAAGTGTCCTCCGCAGTTGTAGAGAAGAACAGCTCAGATCCTGGCCGAGGCTCGAAACCACCGGACACGACTGACATCCAGACGTTCACGGCCTCCTCGACCTGTCCTTCCAGGCGAAGGGGATCAGGCTGACGGCTAACGCCCTGGAACAGGCGGTAAACAGAGCCTTCGACAGGTTGACCCATTGCTTACACTCCACTCAAGTAGTTGTTAACACGATGAGAAATGAACTGGACACTCCTGCAGTCTCGGAGGATGTTGGCGTCGTCAGCCTCACTCTCCGCATCCATGAGGGCGGCGTAGGCTTCCATCTCCCGCTTCATGAGTGTCTGACTTGCAGTGCCTGAATCGAGACTATCGGCGTAGAACTCGGCGCTGGCCTTGGCGGCAATGTACATCTGGAGTTCCGGAGTGAGGGACTCGAAGTCCAGTAGCCGGACGATATCCACGATCAAGTCCTGGCCGAATGTGAAGACGTTATCGTCTCGATTGTAGAGATACAGAAATCCGTTGAGCTTTCTGGGAACCACGTCGATGTGGCTGTGCGGCCCAGAAGCGTCGATTCGTAGAGCGTTGGACGGAACGAGAATCCTGTCGTTCGCATCCCTGGAAAGTTCGTATTCGATGTCGGTATTCCGATGCCAACCCTTGGCCTGAATCTGCCGGTTGACTCGGTCGAAGGTACGCAGAGCCGCCTCCACGTCCTCAATATCGGTCGCCTCAAGTGATGAAACGGCGTCCTCACCGATGGCGTCCAGCATCTGATTGATAGCTTCAAGTTTGGTCAGCATGGTTTCCCTCGGGCGAAAAAATAGTTCCCCGACCTGTTTCCAGATCGAGGAACTTAGGGTTATGCCGTTACGGCTTAGGCAGAGGCGAACTCTACCGCGCACTCCGGACGCATAGCGCCGTGGCCCACCAGCATCTTGGCGACCATGAAGTCTTCAAGACGACGGGTGTCGCGCTCAGTCTCGAAGGCGATGTCCTGCACCTTGACGGTTGCCATTGCATCCCGAGTCCACATCACGCCGAGAGTGTTCGCGTAGTTAGCGCGGTACTTGCTGTACACGTTGGTATCAGCAGACTCATCGGTAGTGGGCTTGTTGCGGGTCTTGTAGACGTTCACACCGTCGATGCGGATTACCTCGGCACGGTTCTCGAAACCACCTGCACCGGAGTGACCGAAGTCACGGTTCAGTACCAGATAGTTACCGTTAGCGTCGGTGGCGTACTTGATCGCCTCAAAGGTGTCGTAATCGACAGCCAGATAGCGCTCCTGCTCCTCCGGCACATCCTTCTCGTACAGCGCCTTGTTGGCTGCACGGATGGCGTCGATCCAGGCCTTACCGTCCACGGCACCGGTAGTGGCGTCCGGTGCAAGTGCGGCATCGACCACGGAGTTACCGCCAGGGAACGGGCCATCAGCGGCCACACGGGCAGTCAGGATGAGCTGCCGGAAGACGTTCTTATCGAACACCCGAGCCAGTGCCAGACCCATCTGCTTGGAGAACTCGGAGCGCACATCGAAGTGGCTCAGCATCTGGTCGATGTCAGACAGTGCGGTATGAGATACCAGAATGTCGTCGACAGTTACGGTGATCTCACCAGTGTCGATGTCATCGCCCAGCAGCTCAGTTCCAGGCTGATGGTAACCGGCCTGCGCCTTCCAGGTTTTCGGGAAGCGCCAGCTACGCTGTCCACCGCCGACAGTCTTCACGTTGTGCTTGTCGAGGGTGATGGTGGCCAGATCAAACGCGGTGATTACCTCGCCGCCAAAGACGTCGAGAAAGAGTTCACGCGGATTGGCAGTTTGACCCTGACCAAAACGGATCGGGTTAGAGTTTTCAGCTCCAATAGCCATCGTTCACAGTTCCTTTGTGAAGTTGATTGAGAGTCCATGGGCTTTCTCGATGGCTACCTACTTCGCGGATTGTCCTCCGTGGAGGGTCCGGTTTTGGTAGTTCGACGAGGCGCTGAGACACGCACACAGAGGCCAATCTGTGTGGCGCTCAGAACCTGAAGGGGATGCCTACCGATTGGCCGGTCGGCAGGCGAGGGGATGTGTATCCATCATAAGAACCCTTCCGTGGTCATTCCGTAACCAGAGGGAAGGGTCGTGTTCGGGTGCGTTTATTGTTGGAGTGCCGCCTCTCCTCGAAAACCCGCGCGATTTGAGCGTGACGACCGGGATCTCCCAATCACAAACAGAGGCTTGGCGGGTGTCTAACTGGCGAACCAGTCAGGGGGAGGGTTACCGATCAAGGTCCCAGGTTGCGGCGGCCATCTTGTTCATGACCTGCTGACGGAATGCCGGATCGGTTTGATACCGAGGATCGGCCATGTCCTTCTTCATCTCGGACTTGCTGCGGTAGCCCGCAACGCCGGACGCAGGAGCATCGCCGTTGATCATCGGTTTCTCGCGGCCAAGCGGTCCTGCTTGTTTCATTCGTTCCTGAATATCCGCGAGAGCGTACTTCCTGTACTGACTGCCGAGACTGTCATAGAAGGCGTTCTGTTCAGCCTCAGGCAGAGTCTCGACGAAAGCAGAAATCTGATTCCATGATTCCTGTCCACCGGCTTCCTGAATGATCGCCTGCCGCTCAGCTTCCAGTCCTTTGGTGTAGCTGGAGACGAACATGTCGATCAGGGTTTCAGGTACGCCAGCCTTGGTGAGAGCTTCCTTGGCTTCAGCATCCAGAGTTCCGTTCTGGACAATCTGCTGCTCCAATTCCTGTGGATTCAGGCCTGTCTTCTCGTAAATGTCGCCGTCCTTGGCGTCACCATCCTTGGTGCCTTCATCCTTGTTGTCGCCTTCCTGGCCTTCCTGTTCGCTGGACTTACCGGCGTTCTGGTCCAGCCGATACTGAAGTTCCTGGGCGTGAGCCTGCCAGTTGTACTCACCGGTTTCCTTGTTGTAGAACTTCTCGAAGCCGCCTTCCGGCATCTCAGGGACCGGGGGTTGCTCCTGTCCGTTGTCTACTTCACCGTGGCCTTGACGATACCGTTCGGCCATCTGCTGGTTGTACTCATCGGAACCAGGCTCTGGAGTATTGGTGTCCTGATTCTGATCCTGAGCTGCGCCATTCGGTTGATCCACTTACTGACCTCCTTGGGTTGCGGCTTGAATCGCAGCACGGCCTCCCTCCTCAAGAAGACCCTGCTCGATTTGTTGTTGTTGGCGTTGCATCATCAGCTGACGCACTTCCTCCTCGCCTCGGACGGAGTCGGGCAGCTGCAGACCGTTGAACACTTTGGTCAACAGGCTAGGCCACTTGACGTACATCTGACCTTCATCAGGCATCTGCTGGGTGATCTGGATCGCCTGGACGACACGTTGCACGTCCTTCTCGCGACCGAGAGATTCCAGGCCAGTGAGGATGGTGGGTTCGATGACGTCGTCACCGAGGGCGGGGAGCTTTCCTTGCTTCTGCATCTGTAGCATCAGGCGGCGAATACGGGTGCCCTGCATGTCTGAGGACAGCATCGTGTAGGTGCCACCCAACGCACCCTCCAGTTCCTCGGCCATCTTCTGAATTTCGTAGGCCGTAACACGCTCACCAGAGCGTTGAACTGAGGAGTTGAGCAGGAAGGAAGACGCCAGTTCTCGTTTGATTTCTGCCAGTACAGACTCGATGAACTGCATGCTGCCGAGGTTGTCGTACTTCAGCATCGCGATATCCTCAGGGTTACCCACAAGGATGTCGCCATTCTGGGCCTTTGCGAGACGACGTCTCAGGTTCAGGCCTCCGGCAGCATTCGGGCGGACCATGGTGATGTTCCGAGCGGCCATGGCTGATCCGTCGATAACACCTTTCATCAAGCCTTCGACAGATCGCAGGTCGTCAAGGTGTTCCTCGACCTTGCCTCGCCCGTAGTCCTCGCCGATAACATCGGTCCATCGGATCGGGTTAACGGGAAGAACGTCGGTTTCATATTCGGAATCCGGAACCTTATTGGTGCCGATCTCCTGATGAACTTTGTACTCATCGCCTTTCTTGACGAACACAGAGTACAAGGCGACCTTACCGTTCACGTCTTCGGCCTTGTCAGCAAGCCCGCGCAGATTCTCGGGTAAGTTCTGCTTGTTGACCGTTTCCTTCAGGATCACCTCCATGACGGTGCCGGACAGATCACGGACCACCACGTACTGATCCAGCCGGTAAACCCTGAGAGTGTTGTCGTCCATCATCCGTTCGAGGACGTTGCCGGTGACCAACAGGTACAGCAGGGACAGAAAGGTCGGCTTGCGCCAGACCTTGCGCTCAATCTCTGCGTTCATTGTCTTGGAGAGCAGAGCGAGTTTCTGTGCGATCTCCTCATCGGGAGTCAGCTTGCCAGACTCCATGAGGACTTCCGGAGCCACGTCGAGACTGAACGGAACGATTCCTGGCGGATACAGAGCCAGGAGGAGCCGCGAGGCCAGATTCAGTACCAGCCTCGATCCGAAGTCCTGATAAGTCTCTGGGAGTTTGGAGTGGATGTTATGTCCTTCAGGCGGCATCAGAGCCTTGATTGTCAGAGCCGCACAGTCACGGGCAGTTCGGACATAGGGTTCCCGCAAAACGGCAAGCTCGTCGTATCGGTCTTGAGCCGTCTTATCCATCGGTTACTCCTAAGATGAAACTCCTGAGCCACCTGAGCTGCCGCCCAGAGAGGCCATTGCTGTTCGGATTAGTGAACCCCTGCCGCCAGTTTTCCGACGCTTTTGCTTCAGGCGGTCGGCATCTACTTCGACTTCAGTCTTTGGCTTAACAGGAGGGGGTGCTGGTTTGGGAGGCGGTGGGGGAGCTGGAATGTCAGGTTTCAGAAAACCACACACAATCAGTTCTCCTTGATGTGCAGTGAGCCTAAACGATTGAAACCCATGAACTCGTACAGCTCGCCGGTCTTATCTGGAGTCACGCCAGTTGTTATCCCGAGCATGATTGGAATGTTCCCGAACTGGGAATAGACGTGATCCTCAAAGGCCAGCAGCAGGACAGACCCTGCGTTTCGGCTGCGGTATTCAGGGGTGACGTACACCAGCATGTCCTGAGCGAACAGCTGGGTAGTGAAGAAATGCTCAACGACGTACCCAACGGCGAACCCGACGATCTGATCTTCATCTTCGACTACGATGCAGAAAGTCTCTTTGCCAGCCAGACAGGCGTTCAGGATGGCAATGCACTTTGATCCGCTGAACGGGTACTTCGCATAGCGGGATTCTTTATGGGCCTCACGACCCAGTTCGAGAATCCGCTCGATGTCACTCGGTTGAATCAGCCTCGTCTTCATCCTGGCCCTCAAGTTCTTCCTGTTTGAGCGCTATGAGTTCGTCGATAAGTTCCCTGGCTCCTGCATACCTATGAGCCGCCTCGGGGCTTTCCCCCAACGCCAAGCAGCGATGGGGGTAGGCTTTATCGAGGAGGTTTATGAGGTCGTAGGAGTCACGCGGAATCTCGACGTGATCCTGAAGAGAGTCAGCACCGAATGACGCATCTCTCATAAGGGACATTTTTTGATCACCTCGATTTGTATGACCGATTTTTATGGTGATCGCCGTACCAACGGTGGGCCGGTACGACGTTCCAAAGGTTTATCGGTGGGAGGTTATCGGACAGGACATGCGCCACCAGCGCACTCATCGTTGCCGATCTCCTCAAGTGAGTTGTTGGACTCGTCGAGGACGACCGGTTCGAGCTGTGAGACATACTCGTCGTACATCTCCTTGGTCACTACTTCCTGGGGGAGGTACTGGTAGCCCAGGTCTTCGGCGGTCTTGGTGGGGTCTGCACGGAACAGGAACGACACACCGACGTACACGTCCCAGTTGTCCAGCAGCCAGTCGATGATCGCCGGAACTTCGGACGGATCGTAGCTGATGGTCACTGAGGTGTTCTGCTGAGTCCAGTTCTGCTGAAGCAGTTTGTACCGCTCAAGCTGGTCGATGGCGGACTCAAGGTTTACCTCCTTGCCATCCACCACGTCGAACTCTACGTCGTCATAGCTGACAGGAAGTGTTGCGATTACAGCGGAGCTGTCGAACGGATGATCGAAGACACGGTAGTTGGCCCTCCGCAGCGTCTCGACCAGTGGGTCGTGCTTGGAGAAGGCGATGTTGTTGAAGATGTACTTACCGAGCGGTTTGTGTACACCCTCGGTCGTGTCCATGATCTTGGACAGCGTACCGCTTGGCTTCACGCAAGTGACGTTCTTCGGGCGCGGAGTACCCAGTTCGTCAGCCATGGAGTAGGCCGCAGCGGTAGCGACACGCTGCATGTCGGTATACTCCCAGGCTCCCAGATCGGGACGACGAGCGATGCCGGTCAGGCCCACACCGCACAGACGCAGGTGGTAGTTGTTCAGGTGCCAGGACTCTTGAAGAATCCCGTCACGCAGATCCACACAGGTCTGCCGGTAGTTGGCCCGAGCGGCCAGCTCAAGGGCGCGTAGTAGTCCTGCTGGATCGTTCTTGAACTTGGCAACGTCTACCTCAGTCAGATTACAGAACGACTTGTTACCCAGCAGGATTTCCACGCAGGGGTTACATCCCTTGAACCAAGGGGCACGGCGTAGTGCGGTTTCGGCGTTGATGAATCCAGGCTCGGAACCACCGGCATCGAGCATCAGGTCGAAAATATGTTGAAGCTCGCCACGACTTGGCTTCTCACGGAACAGCAGACTGTTATTACTCTGCGTCCGGTGGTGGTTGTCGTGCTCCCAGTAGTCCTTCTTAGCAACGGCGAACTCCTCCCACTCCGGCTCATCGATTGGGAAGATGGCGATCTCCGCACTACGACGTGAACTCAGGACAGTGCCCAGGTGATTGCACAGATCGAGAATATCGATACGGGTTAGCAACTGACCGGCCTTGCGGTTCAGCAATTCGGCAATCTTCTGGTAGGCATTGGCGATCTGTTCATCTCCGGAGGAAATCCACCCGTAGCCAGAAAGACGCTCACCGGCAGGACGGATTTGGGAGAAGTCCAGAACCAGCTTCTTCGCCGGATACTTGCCAGCGAGGAGCTTGCCAATCGACTTGGCCCATGCCTTAGCACTGTCGCCAACCTGAATGGTCCATACGCCATTCTCAAAGGTTTCAACATTATGCTCGTTACCTCCCTTAGCAGTTCGCTCAGAGCGGATTACTTCGATGTGCGGAATGCGCTGCATGAAGCCCGTGAGCGTTCCGATGATCGGACGGAATCCGACACCGCAGCCCTGAAGCAGCAGCCACAGAGCATCGACGACGTCATACACTGTCTCGATATGCAGGAACGAGCAGTTGAACTGGGAGGCCTCACGGGTCTTTGCGATCTCCGTTCCCCCCAGCCACAGGGTACGACCGGAGGTGGAGACTTTGCGGACGATCATCAGGTTCCGCAGCTCACCCAGTTCCATCAGTTCCTCGGTATTCAGTTCGCGACCGAGGGCACGTTCCCAGAGCCACCGCTGGTGTCCGATAACTCGGTCAACGGTTTGCTCCCAGGTTTCAAACAGCGTCCCCTCGGAGTTGAGAGGACGGTTATAAGTTCGGCGGGTAACAATCTGCGCTCGTACGCTTTCGCTGAGTGCTGCGCTCATTCAGTCCTCCTTGAGATTCCGGAGGTGGAACAGAACGTCGGAGGTGCCGATCAGGAAAGTCCCGTTGTCCAGTTCCAGTGTCGGAACGGAGCGGACGTTGCGCGGGAACTCGGCGGGGTCATCGATGATCGTGACTTTGTCGATCAGATTCTCAGCGATCAGGGTTTGTTTTACTTGGCGGCAGGGGCCGCATGAAGGGGTTGAGTACAGCTTCATCGTTCGTCGCCATCACCTCGCAGAGTTTTGTTGATCAGTCGACGAGAGAGCTTGAATGCGTTCTCTCGCATAAGGTCCTCAAAAGTCCAGCCGTAGGCGTTGCAGATTTCGGAGATGTTGTAGAGGACATCGCCCAACTCTTTCTCAAGGCGGTTCGCCAGCTCCTCGGGGCCGAAGTCGCCACGCACATACTTGGCGTAGGCCCCCGCAACTTCACCGGCCTCAGAGGCGAGGGCAGTGGTCAGGTACTCCAGGGCACGATCCCTCGGAAAGACAGCGGTCTTGGGCGTAAACGCTTGATACTCAGCTGGGGTCATTGGCAATCTCCTGGGCGATTCGCTTACGGCGCTTGGCGATCTGCATCATCAGTAGGTAACCGATCAGGTCGACCTCCACGTCCTCATCCTCGTCGGCCTGACGGTTCATGATGCGGTTGAGTTTGTCGTCGATCCGGACACGCAGCTGCTCCACTGCGTCTGACTTGGCGAAGATCCGGCACGGGGCCAGAGCGGAGTTCCCGTACTTCCGGTTCTTCTCAATGAGTAGGTCGTGGATGCTCTCCATGACCAGTCCCAGGTCCTCCTTGAACTGGTCGTGAGCAGCAATTCGATTCTCGTAATCGCTGGTCATTGGGTTCCTCGTCAAATATGTGCTGGATTTAAGAGCGCATGAAGTGAGACGGGGGCCACATCCTTGATGGCCTCTTTCACAGCCAGAGCGTATGCCTGGATTTCTCTCTGGGCGTGAGAATCCGTTCGCTGCCGAATGAGCCGTGCGTAGGCAGCAAGGGAACCCGTCTCGTAGAACTCGGTGTACATGGCCTGAGGGAGGACCATGCGGGCTTGCTCGGCGCAGACGCCTGCATTTATCAATGCGTCATACTGGTGAAGGGCTTCATCGTAGACTTCGTAAGCGCGCTGGCTTGGACTATCAAGCAAACGCCTCGCGCCACAATGCGTAACTAGTTCTTCGCTGGAGCCTTGCTTTACGTTGTCTGAAGCCTTGCGCCAAGAGTCAGGCATATAGAGCTGAGGGGTGGACTTAACGTACCGGCGAGATACCTCGTTACGGGTGAATCCGATCTGATGTTTGAACCACTGACGGGCTACGAAGATCGGCATCTTCAGCCGCATTGTGATTTGAACGTGACTGAACGGGGTCCAGTGGGTATCAACCATCATCCGGTCGAAGACATCGCGCAGAACTTCCAGGTCTTCCGACATGGCTGCTTCGATTAATAGTTGTTCCTTGTCGTGGCTGGTCATGCCTCGGGCCAGGAATCGGATCAGGTTACGATCCTTTTGACGCAACTCGTCGGTGTGCTTGTTGAAAGACACTCTGGCCACGTTGACCACACGCAGGTCATCACCCATGGAGTCGATAAGCTGGACGGAACCGATACCGTCGCCAAGTACGTTCAGATTCATCGTGCTACCTCATGAACAGCTGGACAGGGAAATAGCGATAACAGTAAGGAGCAGCGCGACGTCTGCTCCGAAGAGGTTCAGTTCGTCAGTCACTTGAGCATCACCTCGTTCACGAATGTCTTGGCCTGCTCGAAGTCCCCGAAGCGGCTCAGCGCAAAGATCATCGGCAGGTTGGGACCTGAGGTATTGCGGCCACGCTTCATTCGCTTGATCTGAGCAGCCATCACTCGGCGTTCTTTGTGGTTGAACTCAGGCGCTACCACTTTCGGGAATAGCTTGTCGGGGTCTCTGTGGAAGTAGACAGAACCAGTCATGGGGACCTCCTCGGTTGGGTTTGCGTTGATTGGGCATAAGGTCCCCAAAAGGTGTCAGAGGCTCAGAACCTCCGGCTGACGCGGGTTCCAGAGGAGGATCGACCCTTCCTCTTTGTTCCAGTCCTCCCGTCTCAGGATGCGGGCTAGGCGAGCCTGGAGGATCGCGTCGTCTTCGGTCAGTCCCTTCTTCTCGAAAGCCTCGACGACCAACGGCCACCACGTCTCAAGGGAGAAACCACCGGCCAAAATACGCGGGGCAGTCTTCTCGCCAACGCCAGGACAACCTTTGTAGTTATCCACGGCATCGCCGGTCAGGGTCTGTAGCATCCAGTGGTAGTCAGCTTGTGAGCGGCGTTGCTTCACTGGTCGACGGAACTTGTCGACGATATGAATGCGGGTAGGCAGGGACTGAATGTCCTTGTCGATGGAGACGACGGTAGGGTTATCCAGCTTTGGGGACGTAGAGTAGATACCCATAACGTCGTCCGCTTCGAGTCCGTCGATCCGGACAACTCGATAGTTCTTTTCGAGGTGATCCACGACATCCCAGTAAACCTCAGGCTTCGAGCCCTTACGGTTCGCTTTGTATTTGTCGTAGATTTGGTAGCGGAAAGTAGATTTCGATTCGCGAGGGGAGAGACAGATAATCGCTTTCTTGCAGCGGGCCTGACGCATCCAGTCTTCAATGATGCGATCAGCTACGGGGCAGGCTAACTCCGGAGTGGCGATAATGTCGCCATCCCCGAAGTCGTCTTCAGCTGAAACAGCAGCTCGATAAGCGATTACGTCTCCATCAAGAAGACCAATCGCCATTAAACCTCCGTGGTTACGATACTGTCTGATTCTTCGTGGATTTCGATTTCAGCCGGAGTGGCCGGTCGCAGATTGATCCCGAAGTATTGCTCGGTCAGCTCCCGAATCTTTTCTGCCTTGTCAGGAGTCACGATATCGCTGACGTTCACAGCCATGGTTTCTACTTCCGTGTCCGGATCGGTGGGCGTGAAGTAGAGCTTTGAGTAGTGAACGATATGCGGTGCGTATTCCATCAGTGCGTTTCCTTCCAGTTGTCACCGACCATGTATTCCCCAGCCAGGGGCACCTTCAGCTTCAACCGTTCGCCTGCCAGTTCGATGGCCTTTGCGAACATCTGTCCGAGTTCCTCTGCGATTTCAGGTGGTGCGCTCATCTGAACCTCATCGTGGACGTTGGCCAGATAGGAGAACGCAGTGGCTCGATACATGACGGGGTCGACCCAGCCACGCTCAAGGCAGAGTTCGTAGTGGAAGATGGCCAGTGCGTACTTCATGACGATGGCACCGGCAGATTGGAGCAGGGTGTTCAGGGCGGCGTGTTGTGCATTGGAGATTACCTTCCGACCGTCCAGACCTTTGAGGTAACCCTTCTGTTTGGTCCGCTTCTTACACAGACCGACGAGCTGATCCAGACCGGTAATCCCAGTCTCCAGCTTGGTGCGGGCAGTCTTACCGATCTTCCGCTGGTTGCCTTTGGGCTTCCCCTTACCGGCATCTCGGGCGTCTTCGATGATGATCAGGCCCAGCTTCAGATCACCCCCGCCGTACATGAAGGCGTACATCAGGGTCTTGGCAGAGTCCCTGGAGTACAGCCCAACGGTGTCTCGGTTCCGGCTGTGAGCGTCCAGCCCGTTGGCTTTGTCGTCGTCGACCACGATCCGTGCATACTCGCCACCATCCCATCGGGCCAGGTAGTGAGAGAGCATCCGGAGTTCCAGGCCTGAGGCGTCACACCCGACCTGCTTGTGGCCAGGATCGGGGAGCCATACAGCCCGCATCCGTTTGTCTTTCTTATCGACCTGCGCCATGTTGGGCGCGAAGTGAGTCATGCGGAACGTGCGGGCACCGACAGGATTCACCCGTCCGTGGACGTAGCCGTTCTTCTCCAGCTTGAGCCAGCCGTTCTTACCGTCCGCGATCTGACCGAGTTGCTTGGTGATCCGGTCGTAGCGGAGCATCGCCTTGGCTTCGACGTAGTCCAGCTCCGAGAGGACCTCTTCGTCAGTGCATGGGGCACCGGCTTCGGTCAGCTTCTCGGGTTTCCATCCGTACTTCTTGGTGAGGCGGAAGGTTTTCTGCTGGCCGGACTTGGGGTTGAACTCCTCGACCACGACCTTGCAGTACGGCGCTCCCTTGGTAATCCCTCGGGGTCCGTTGTTGACCTTGGGGGTGGTGACCTCAACGCCCTTCCACTTCCGGTTGAACCAGTCCCACGTTCCTTTCTCAGGCCGCATGACCGGCGGGAAGATTTCTCTCAGCTCGTCGAGGATTTCCATCTTCTCAACGCGCAGCTCAGACTCCAGGGCCTGGGCCGCTTCGACGTCGAGACGGAAGCCATGGCGCTCCTGTTCGATGATCACGTAAGCCACTTGGTGCTCAACGTGGATGGCCGGACGCCAGTCGATACCTTCCTTCTTCAGGTCTTTCTTCAGCATCGACTGAAGCATCCGGTACAGCTGCATCGTGATTTCAACGTCACGACGACAATACTTGGCCATCTCGTGAGAGAAGCGGGAGAAGTCTGTGTGGTCGCCCTTCGGGAACTTGAAGATTCGCCCCCAGTTGGCCAGCCGCTGGTCCTTGATATCTGGCCTGAGCATCCGGCCCACGACGAGCGTGTCCCAGATTTGTTCCCACCGGAGGGTGCCAGGGTAGAGCTTCTCGATAGCCTCGAAGTCGTACCCCAGGCCGTTGTGGAAGACGACTCGATCTGCTTGGTGCAGACGGGCGAGGCCTTCGGCCAACGGTTTGTAGTCCTTGTGGTTGGCGTACATTTCGACCTCACCGGTCTTGGGGTCGCCAATCCCCAGGCACCACATCGTGGTGAGTCCCGGCAACAGGTCGTTACCTTCGACGTCAGCGACTAGAACTTCCATTGCTTACCTCAGAGCTTTCGGAGCCTTGATCGCTTGGTACATGCCGATAACCTCGGAGATCGTCTCCTCGGTCCAACCTTCTTTCCGGCATTCGAGGAATCGGCGGAGCAACATTCCGTTGGCCGCTTTGATCCGTAGGTGGGGCACGATGTACTCGACGAAGCGGGGCAGTTCATCGAGGCGTAGCTGTAGACAGAAGGAGCTGACTCCTCCGTCTTCTGCCACTTTGGTGAGGTGACCGCCGAGGTGCTGGCGGACTAGCGTCAAGGCTGACAGGTGGTTGTTATATAGATAGACGCGAGGTTTGGGGGTCTTCGCGCCAGTGGTGAGGTAAACCCCGATGGTCCCCTCACCATCAAAGAATCCAGCAATCCATGCTGCGACTTCCTTGGGAATGGGCTGCATCTGTACTCCTCAGATGTCTGGTGTGTCTTCCTCCCACGGAACGTCGTCGTCCCCGAAGTCTTCCTCTGCGGTGGATTCTTCAGGCAATAGACGACCAGTGTCCCTGTGGTATCGGTTACACCCAGCCGGTCCCAGATCGCCCCACTCACGGTTCTTCAGAACGCGAGGGTAGGAGAGATCGGGGTCATCCCCTTCACCTTGTTGATCTCGCTCGATGGCGATGATGTTGTCGGACAGTTGTTCTAGTGATGCGGACCCACGGAGATCTTGGAGACTGATGCGACCGCCCTCGTTGAAGGACTTCCGCTTCCCGTCAGGTCGCTTGAGGTGGACAATCGCAATGACGCCCACTCCGGTTCGCTCAATGAGGGACCGGAGGTTTGTCATGAGGATGTCGATATCCTTCCGCTCACCCTTGTCGGACTCCAGGCCGGATACCACCATGGAGATGTGGTCCAGCAGGATGAAGTCGCAGCCCAGACCGACAGCGAAGTAGTTCAGCTTGCCGATCAGGTTGTCGCACTCCAACGATCCGAAGTGGTTGTAGAAGGCCATGCGGTCTACGGTTGCAGCCTTACCCGCAGACCACTGCTCATTGGTTAGGCAGTGTGGGTTCCGTCGGATCTCGCCAAGCGGGACATTGTTGTGGATCGCAATGTACCCCTGAGCGGTTTTCTTATAGCTCTCCTCAAGGAACACGTTTGATATCGAGAGCTGATGATCGAGGGAAAACTCATAGCCAATCTCTCTGACTATGGTGGACTTACCGATACCGGAGCCAGCGGTGAACAGGGTCAATTCACCCTTCCGGATACCGCGCAGCTTTTCGTTCAGCTCCGTGTACTTGCAGCTGTACCCAACGACAGGCTGGGTGATCAGCTCCTCGATGGTGATGTCGGAACCTTGGATGATTCCGTCCGGTCGGAAGTCCTTGGCCTGATACACCGAGTTGATCAGTTCCCGAACCTTACGGTCGACCAACATATCGTTCGCATCCTTGAGATGGAGCGAAGCGATCTTGGCCTTACCTGGGGATAGCAGTTCGGCGCACTTGGTCGCGGCCTCCTGTCCTGGCTCGTCCTGATCGAACATGAAGACGACTTCGTCAAAGGACTCGACGAACTCCAGACGCTTCTGGATACACTTGGGCGCACCCTGCGCTCCATTGCGGACGGACACCACCGGCCACTTGCAGTCGGTAGCCTCACCGTAGGACATGGCGTCCAGCTCACCCTCGGTGATAACCAGCCGCTTGCCTCCTGGCTTCCAGAGCTGCTCACCGAACAGTCCAGCCTCGCTCATGTCTCCGGTTATGGTGAAGTCTTTACCTGGGAGGCGGATCTTCTGGGCTACCTTGCGACGTTTCTCGTCAAAGTAGTTGGCGATGTGACAGGTCCTGCCTTTGAACTCTCCGATCTCGTAGCGGAAGAAGCGGCAGGTTTCCTCTGAGATTCTGCGTTTGATCAGCGGCTTGTATTCACCGTCGATGAGAGGCCGCTTCTTTTTCTTTTTGTGGGTTCTGGGTTCCTGCTCCTCTATGTCCACAGCTTCTCCTTCTCTGAAGTTCTTACCGCACGAGAAGCACTTGCCCCAGCCTTCATCGTTGATGCAGTAAGCATCCGAGCTGCTGCCACAGGGACAGGGCTGGTGCATCTCAACCCATTCGCTCATTCCTTTCTCCAGAAACAAAAAAGCCCCGCACTGAGGCGGGGCAAACGGTTCTAAGGTAGCGATGCTCTGTGGGTGACCGGCACAGAGCTGACCGGAGATACTGGGATCACCTCCTATATCTCTGCCCAGTACAGATTCACTCGGGGCTCTTCGTCAGGTTCAGCGAAACGCTTACCGACGATCAGGATCAGGACTTGGTCGTCGTCCTCCCAGAACTTCTCGCTCTTGGTCATGACGTCCAGTACGCCCTTGGCGTAGTTGTCCACGTCACCCCTTGGGTACTCACGCTTGGTGGTCTTGGGCTTCGGCACGATGTTCTCGATGAACACCACCACCGGTCCCTCAACCTTCAGGCCCTTGTAGCCGAGAGCCGCAGTACCGGCTTTGTTCAGGAAGTCCTGATACTTCTTCCCGTAGTAGGTGCCCCAGCGAGACACCCGAGGACGAGAGGCAGGGTATGGAGGAACCTCCAAGGCGAACTCGATGAGTCCGCTCTCGGAGGCTTTGTTGAACACCTTGATAAACTTCTCGAACAGGTAGTTGAACTTAGATGTCGTCGTAATCTTCTTGGTCACCAGCGCCTCCTTCGTTGGTGTTATCCACATCTTCGTCGCCACCTTCCTGGTAGGAGTCAGCAACGCTCTCGTACTCGTCCATCTCGTCGAAGTCACCGGCAGCACCACCGCCCATGTTCCGCTTCTCAAGCAGCTGAATGTTCCGCAGGCGGAAGGTCACACCGTGGACGGTTGCTTTCTTCTTCTTGCCGTTCTCGACGACAGTCTCAGTGGTTTTGTAGGGAACCAGCAGGGCGGACGCACGGATCAGGTCGCCGGACATGACGGCCTTGGCGGGTAGGGATTTCTTCTTGGCGTCGACAACGCCAGGCTGGTACTTGGACTTCAAGGTAAAGACGACCATGCCACGGAAGTCTTCCTTATCTTCCTTCTCGTCAGCGATCTCGTTGCCATCACGGAAGGGAAGCTGCAGGTCTTTCGGACACTTACCCCACTCCTCGGCTGCCAGCTCTTTGGCCTGGGCGGTAATCTTGGCGACGAAGTTTTCGGTGCTTTCCGCTTCTTCGTCGAGCAGGAGAGTTACCTTGTACTTGTCGTCGCTGTACTCGTTACCGGAGTCCGGCTTGTTGACCCATGCGTAGGCAGCAACGCCCTCGGGAGTGGCGACTTTTGGCAGCTTCTTCTTCTGAGACATAGAGTTATCTCCTATAGATTTATCTTTCGGTTTCTTTCTTTTGGGCATAAGGGCTGAGAAAGGTATCAACCCCTATTGTTAAACACTTACTGTACTTCTCAGGAAAAGAAATACGGGGCGTTCAACAGACGGTCCACATCGAAGTTGCCCAGCTTGGGCGGGGTAGGAAGCTCCAGGCCCTCCGGAGCGTAGGACAGAACGTACTGGTGGAACTCTTCCAGCCAGTTGATGCTGTACATTTCATGAGCAACCTCACGCAGAACCTTATGCATCTTGGCGACATCGGCGTGATGTACACCGTAGGAGTCGTGGATCATGGCGAAGGAGTCGATACCGTACTCACGGTTCAGGCGCAGCACAGTGAGCTGGAGCATCGCCGCATCCTGAGAGTGGATGATGTTTGGGGATGCAGACAGCGCACACTTCGAGGGCTTCAGGCCCATCGCTGGGTCTTCGCTCCACAGAACAAACTCCCCGATAAGCGTACGGACTTTCTTCCGGCGCAGGTTCCAGTAGGATTGGACGATCTCAGCACCGGCTGAAGTCTTCCAGCGCAGCGGGATGTTGTGTTCAGCCAGGGCGTACGCCACTTCTTGGAAGTACCCCATGATCTCACTAGCCGCAGCCACGGTACTCTTGAGCGCCTGCTTAATGACGTCCTTCATGTACTTGGCGTTGGCCAGCTTGTCTCCCTGCAGACCTTCGAGGTGCCCGTCCGCGATCAGCTGATCCTGAATACCACGGTCAGTCACGCCATAAGGCGTGGTCATCACGGCCCGCTTCACAGTCTTCCGACTGATCTGTCCGGCCCATGACTGGGCGCAGGGATTACCTTTGATGGCATCCTCGTTGACTATTTCTGCAGCTCGGTTGGCAACCTCCGTGTACAAGTCATAGCGATGCTCATCGTCTGAGCAGTTAGTCTTAACAGCGCCAACCTCATCACGACCGATCAGAGACAGGTGCTGCAGACCGTTGGTTACCCCGTCCATTGCACAGGGCAGGCGGGACTCATAGTCCTCTGGGTTGGACATAGAGTAGGCCTCTGCCCACTCCCTACACGCAGCCAGGAAAGTCCACGGCTCGTCCGCCTCCATCCAGAAACGCTGACCATCCAGAGGATCGAGCGCACTGTCGACAATCAGATCGTGGTTCATGTGCGCCCATAGTTCCCTGCTATCGAAGGGGATCTTGTCATTACCAAAGGTGTTGGCCAGGGTTACACCAAGCCACTTCAGACCGTCGACACCCAAACGCTTCGCCTTCCGGAACTGCAGGAGAGACTTGCAGATTTGGTCACCCTGCGGGTTCAGGTCCTGCGGTAGGGGATACATTCGGGTCCGGAAGTCGTAGAAGTGCGGGAACCAGATGGACTGATTCACCAACTCCAGGGCGATGTCCAGCTTCCGACCCATGGACTCACGCTTGCACTGCATCTGGGCGTTGCGCTCGTGAATCTTCGACAGCTGGTACTTGTAGTCCCGACGATCCACATCGCTCAGGTTCTCCCATTCCTCCTCGCTCATCTTCGGTGGGAGCGGTTCGTCGTCCAAGGAGGGCAACCCTGCGACGTGACTGTTGGATTCGTAAGCGGCGATCATTACGTCGAGAACGTACTCGTTTACTTCCCATTCCGTGTTCTGTACCAAGTTGATTGCTTCAAGCTGGTCGTCAGTCAGAGCGTGGGGATATGCCGCTGTGTGCTTGTGGATTCCTCCCCGCACCAGGGGTTCTTCAATCAGGTAGTAACCACCTTTATAGTCTGCTTTCATGCTGCCTCTCGCTGCCAATAGTCAACAAGTTACTGTACATTTCGGGAAGCGTTGTGCCACAAAGCCTTTCAAGCTGTACACGCACAGTTCTGTGTACAGTTCTGTGTACATATATAACCCTTTAATGGGGGCCTGATTTCTTACCGTCGCTCCACTTGAGGTAAACACGTAGCTCGTCCCTCAGCTTTGCAAGATCTTTGAATCTGGTGATCCCGTGGAGGGTCACTCGCTCTGCTTGCTGGCGGACGATGGGCTCCACCTTTTCGCGGAACTCTGCGACCAAGTCGTCGGTTATTCGGTCAACAAGAACTTGCTGTATCTCCCTGCGAAGGGCGTCCTCCATGAGATTCAGTGCATTAAGCGGGTCGTTGTTCAGTGCCATTCACTCTCCTCCATGGGCGGGGTGGACATTTCATAGGCAGAAGGTACGGTCGGTTTACCTCAAGCCTCTCGTTAATAGACGTAAGGTCCTGCAACACGCTCTCGCTGAGCCTGAGCATCCGTGTGGTCTTACCTCGGGACATGTGTAGGTAAGTCTCGATGGCGTCAGGATTGGCGATCTGCATGGCATCAAGCAGCCGTGCGCCTACCTTTAGGCAGATCTCCGACGACCAATCCTCCTGCAGAATGTCAGCACAGCGGCGCTTCCAGCGGGCGAACGCTCTGCGGTTGACTGGGCCACGATGGTTGTTGATCAGGAACTGGGCGAAGTCCAGGGTCCCCATGTCCTTAGCTTTCTGCCTGGACTGTTGGAGCCACCTGTCGAACTCGATCTGTTCCTTGATGGATTTACCCAGGCGCAAAGCAATCTGGTTGAACTTACGACCCTGGTCAGCAGTGTGTGGCTTCTCGGCCAGCACTGCGCGGATCGTCATGAAGGCCAGCTTGTCTGCGGGTAGCCATGCGATATACCACCACCAGTCCGGCTCTCGACCCTTGGCCCCTTGGATTCCCTCGATAGCTTCTTGCCTCATCGCCTCAATTGCTGGGGTGAGGGGACCCATCAGGTTTTTCAGGACGATCATGCCTCCCTGCGTTTCGCCAATGTCTGCCAGTTCCTTCCGGCTGGTTCCGTCTGGCTGCTTGATCTCCTTGAACTGCGCTTCGCGGAACCGTTCGATGCCACGCTCAACACAATGAGCTTCCCAGTCTTTCTGGATGCGGATGCTTTCTTCGTTCATCTGGTAGACCAATTAGAAAAAAGGGCTTGACTGGTCACAAAACTGTACATAGAATTGCGCCCAGATTTTTCAGGTACTTAGCGGAATTTGCTGAGATTGGTTAAGAATTAACCAGTAGAGATTCTGAGAGATCAAAGACTTACGAAGGTCGTGAGGTGGAGCGTAGAGCTTTTAACCAATTGGTCGAAGGTTCGAATCCTTCACGACCCACCAAACACGAAATACCGGGTGGGAATATTCGTTCGGTATGGATTGAAGCCAGAGGCTTTGATCAGCAGTTATGGGTCGTTAGC
>Ga0208300_100333_pt1 | contig 38238 bp, 43 predicted proteins | sample 23_taG_FD_184096 | JGI IMG/M metagenome (GOLD analysis project Ga0208300, IMG submission 184096) | Marine viral communities from Cariaco Basin, Caribbean Sea - 23_WHOI_OMZ (SPAdes) (version 2) | ecosystem: Environmental > Aquatic > Marine > Oceanic | place: Caribbean Sea: Cariaco Basin...
AGCACAAAATACGGAATCGGTTGACCCATCGTGACCGCTCAGAGTACAAAACTGACTCCAGCGTGATGGCCGTGTGCAAATCGGTCACGATCCCCGGAATGGCCGGTCACGTTCGCCGGAATACGCAGGCCTAACATTATATAAGAATTCTTTGTTAGCATGACCGATGCGCGATTGTCAATGGTGCGTATTTGTGCATTGCGATCGACGGCTATCAGAGAGCCGCGGGTGCTCGATCACCTTTCCAGTGTCTTTTGCGGCACCATTCAGGCATGCCCTGTGACTCGGCGGGTGAAGTAACGGGCGGCGGAGGGTGGACAGTCCAGCCGGGGCGGAGAGAGGGTCTTTATCCGATGATTGCGGAGCACAAAACAAAAAAAGGAATCAGTTCTCCGGTCTTGAGCGCCCAGAATAAAAACGCCGGGTAGATTTAACGGATAACACGTTGCGTTGAAAGGGTGATGCTACCTATCTTCCCGTAGTCGGTAAAATCTGATACTATAGGTAACACGTAGCATTAAAAACACTGCTTTTATAGGAACAAACGCATGTCTTATAAGTTTGTTAGCATTGAATACACAACGACTGAAGAAGCTGCTGCAGTGGCCGCTCAGCTTAATGCCGCCTGTCGTGGGGGCTCAGTTAGGGTGCGAACTGAAGGTCGAACATTGGAAGTCCTCTCCGCCAACGCTTCTGTCGCAGATGTCTTCGGCATGTTCGTTAAATTTGGCATGAGAATTGTTGGCTTTTTCAGGCACTGGTCCGACACAGGGCATGCCACGGACCGCGGGCTACCGACCTCTTGATGAGCAGGCAGCTGCGGTGTTGAATTCAATTGCACACTTCGTTTAGCGCCAGACGAATAGCAAACCACTCTCTGGCAACTGCAGAGAGTGGGAGAGAAGAAGTTGCTTAGATCGCTGGTTTTAGCCCTCCGCGCAAATGTGGTGTCATCATCCAGGCCGCAATAGCCAACACTGCGGCCCCACCAATAGCTAGCCAGCTCGGGAATATAAACAGTAGACCGGCCCCCACAAAGCACCACCGCGCCAGTGCGACGAGGTGACCACGGAAGTAGCCTTCAATACCGAAGCTAAGCATTATCACCCCAATAACTGCGGTAACGCAGGATATCTGGATGGTCTGCCAGTCCCCCACCATCAGCAGTCCGTCCCCATAAACAAAGGCGAACGGCACAATAAATGCCGTAATCGCCAGGCGCACCGCTCCGGTTGCGATGAAGACGTTGAAAGACAACACTTCACAAGCTCAAAGATATTCCCGATCATGCATGTCGTGGCAATAAAACAAAACATATTGGACAGGAATCCGTGGGTGGCAAACAATTTGATGGCACCTTTTGAGAAAGCAAAAAATAACTCTTTAGCACGCGCATGTGACGTGACAGCTTCCTATATGCCCATCCCATGGCTCCCCACAAATATTGAAAGCCTATCTGATACTTTTGAAGGTGACCTCTGGCCATACGGGGTAGAACCGAACAAACACCCGATTAAAGCATTTCTGAATTTTGGCTTTGAACAGGGCGTCTTCCAAAAAAGGATGACACCTGATGAGCGCTTTCCGAAAGAGGTTCAAAGTCACGTTAAAGTATGACGTGATAAAACGACAGTGCCGGGATTCGGCACCTATTAAAATAAAAGGTAAATCATTCTGTTAGCCAAAGTGGTTCCTGAATCAGTGATTCTGCCAACCATCCTCCCGCCTCTACCGAACATCAGGAAGCTGCTTTCGTGTCTGGCGGAGCTCCAAACTTGACTAACTCCAGACGCCTGAGCATGAATGCCAATGCCACGCCAAAACAACCAACAAAAGGAAATACCCACCGGCCAGCGTCCCAACCACCGAATCCAGCAACGACTGCTGCGATTGCCGGAGGCCCAAGTAGAATGCCAACATTTATGCATTGAACAACAATACCATTACCCAAAGCGACTTCCGATGCATCGCGGGCATGAACTGGAATACCAGCCATCACGGTACCGGGAATAGTGCCGCCTGCTATGGATGCAGCAATCGCAGCAAACATTCTCAGTTCTGGTTGAATGTCCGAGGAGAATACCACGAAGCCAAAGCCGGAGATTAAAACCTGCCCCGCAGCAATAACCTGCCACCGGGTAAGTCCGACAGACGCCAGGTAAGGGGCTGCCAGATTTCCCAAAGCATTTGCGAGCATGACCAGACCTGTCAGCAGTGCAGCCTGGGTCAGGGAAAACTCCATATAGCTGACTGCGAAGGAAGGTAACCAGGTGCCGATCATGAACCATTGGGAAGAGTATATTGCGAAAGCACCACCCATGACCCAGTGCCCGGTGAGCCGGGCACTCTGCCGAAGTTGGCTCAACAACGATTGTTTGCCAGTTGGGGAAGGCTGCTTCTTTGGAAAAGCACTCTTCATACTCCAGGCAATAACCAATACACAAACAAGCAGCCCCCCATTCACCCACCAAACAGTTTGCCACCCCCCTGTTGCGATAAGCATCGGTGTGAGGACGATCATACCGGCAACGCCAATGGGCATGTAGCATCCCCATATCGCCAACGCTCGCCGCCGCCAGTCTGGCGTTGCAGTGGCGGCAATAATGGATGGTGCAGATACGGCTATCAGAACAAAACCTACGCCCTCCAACAGTCGTGTTCCCAGCAACATCTCACCCGTGGTACTCAGCGCACCCAATACCGTGCCCACGACCGCTGCAAACAGACCAAGCAGCAACGTGTTTCCAGCACCGGTTTTTGCTGCAAGCAAACCACTCACAAGTCCTAGTACGGCCGCCGCGCCATTAATAGAGGCTGACAACCAACCCGCCTGTACAAGCGACAGGTCAAAAGAGTTCCTCAATACGGGTAATGCAGAGGGCATCTTCCCGATTTGAGCGGCAATAACAATTCCTGCGGCCAAAGCAACCAGAAAAGCAATCAACCTTCTGTTTATAATAAGTGACACCTGAAAACCTCGCTTTAAATCCCCGTGGATATTAAGGGTCATAACTACTGGAGAACATCAGCCTTCGCATTTATCAGGCAGCCTCTCGGTCTCTGGACAGCCAGGCCCCTCCCATCAGAAAAACGCCACTCACATAAAACACCAGCACCAAGCCTCCAGAGGCGCCCAACACCCCAAAAAATACGGGTGCAAGGAGTTGTGAAAACCGGTTAACTGCCAACCGCAGCCCAAGAACCTCTCCTGTTCTGTCTTTTGGTGAAGCGCTGTAGGTGGTTGATATCGACAATGGCTGCCCGCACCCAAGCCCCAACCCCATCAGCCCACTCAGCAGGCCGAGAACCCAAGTTTCCGTTGTCATGGGCATCAACAGAAAAGCAGCACCAGCGGTCAGAATTGATACGAAAAGAACAACATTTCGCCCGAACATGTCGCACAAACGAGCCAGGAGAAACCGCACCACAATCTGTGCAAATGCCTGAATGGAAATAATCCATCCAATGGTGGATACCGAAAGACCCGCTTCGCTGGCGAACAATGGAAAATAAACAATGAAGATATCCCGGGAATAAAGCACGAGCGCGCTGGTCACCATGGCGCGGCGTATTGAAGGATTTTTCAGAAAATACAGGACGCTTGACTGCTTGACTAATGATTTTGTTCCACCCTTAATAGATGGAAGGAAGAACCCCAGAAGCACTGGAACGACTCCCGCAACACCCGCCACAAGAAAGGCTACCGCGTAGGAATACTGATCTGCGAGGTAGCCTCCGCACACCGGTCCGATAAGATTCCCGACGGATGCTGAAAGAGTGAATATCGCAAACTGATGGTCCCGGTTTTCAACAGTGGAAATTTTTCCGATCAGATTCTGCACGGAAACCATACACAGTAGCTGGGAAACACCTACGATGATCTGGGTCAGATACAGGGCCCACAGCGACTGGATCGCAAAGGGAAGAATCAACCCGATGGCTATACCGGCAGAGCCTATTACTACTGGCAGCCGATCACCAATCACGTCAGAGAGCTTGCCCACATGCATCGCAAGCAACAACGGTAGCAATGCATACAACGACGCAAGCAGGCCAACATCCAGCGTATTGGCTCCAAGGCTGGCGGCGTACAGTGAGATCATCGGGCGCGTAGCACTTAGCGTAAGATAAACGCCAAATGTGACGCCCAATACGACTTTGATAGTCATCCTGAAACTACCGCGGCATCAGCCAGACAAGGTATCGGGCACGTTGATCGCTTACGAATCAACGGCCTGACTTTCGAGAAAGGTTGTTGCGACTTTCTCAAGCCAGCGGGTATTGAAATTCCCCGTCACAAAGTCATCATTCACGATTACGTATTGCAGGAACGGGATGGTGGTCTCGACACCTTCAATCTCAAATCCCGCAAGCGCTTGCTCCATCATGGCCAGAGCATCCTGCCGGTCTTTGCCGTGAACAATGAGCTTGCCAAGAAGCGAGTCATAGTAAGGCGGCATGAAGTATCCTTCAAAACCATGACTATCAAGACGGATGCCCGAACCGGAAGGTGGCCGCCAACGGCTGATGCGACCAGGAGAAGGCTGAAATCCTCGCAGAGGTGCTTCAGCGTTTATACGGCACTCGATAGAATGCCCTTCAACCTTGACCTCGCCCTGATTGATATCCAGTTTTTCCCCTGCCGCAATGCGCAATTGCTGAGCCACGATATCAACACCAGTGACCGCTTCCGTAATCGGATGCTCTACCTGAACCCGTGTGTTCATCTCCAGGAAGTAGAACTGCGAACGATCCATATCCACAATAAATTCCACGGTGCCAGCGCTTACGTAGCCAATATTTTTCGCCAGCGTTACAGCGGATTCGTGAATCTGTTGACGAAGCTTATCTGACAGACCTGGTGCAGGAGACTCTTCAACCATTTTCTGGTATCGGCGCTGTAACGAGCAGTCGCGCTCGCCCAGGTGAATGACGTTGCCATGGTTGTCAGCAAGAATCTGCACTTCAACGTGCCGAGCATTACCGATATACCTCTCCATAAACATAGCGCCATCACCGAATGCGGCCGCTGCCTCAGCTGAAGCTCCCTCGAATGCAGCTTTCAGTTTCTCAGGTGCATCAACAACCCTGATACCGCGGCCACCACCACCCGCGGCTGCCTTTAAGAGAATCGGATACCCCACCTGCTCCGCAGTTTCCAGGGCTTCATCCGCTGAATACAAACGCGCCGAACCTTCAGCCAACGGAACATTAAACTCTTTGGCCAGAGACCTTGCTTCAAGCTTGTTACCCATACGGCGTATATTTTCAGGCGTGGGCCCAACAAAAATAAGATCATTCTCATGACACAGTCGGGCGAATTCAGCATCCTCGGATAAAAAACCATAACCGGGGTGTATAGCATCACATTCTGTTGCCAACGCCGTTGCGAGAATGGCTTGTCGGTTCAGGTAACTGTCTGTTGACCTTGCCGGACCAATACAGACGACTCTGTCCGCAAGGCGGGCCCCCATGGTTTCCCTGTCTGCAGAGGAAACGCCCAATACGGTCTCTATTGACAGTGCCTTACAGGCCCTTATAACGCGAACCGCGATCTCGCCACGATTTGCAACAAAGACTCTGGAAATACCCATTAACCAGCCCCCCCGTCAGGCTCCACCATGAAAAGGGGTTGGCCATACTCGACCAGTTGGGAATCCTCAACACAGATTTCTACAATCCTGCCCTTCAGACCGGCCGAGACGCCATTAAACACTTTCATGACCTCAACAAGGCCGACGGTTGTGTCAGCATCAACCTCGGAGCCAACCTGGACAAAAGGTTCCGCACCTGGTTCCGGCGCCGCATAGAATACCCCGACTACCGGTGCCTCCACCGCAACCAGACTTGATGATGCGGTGGCGGCGGCCGAAGCCTGTGGCTGGGGCGCAACATTGCCAGGGGCTGGGCTCTGATCCTGTTTTTCAGTGTTCTGCTGAACCGCAGGAGTCGGGGCCACGGGAGCATCTGCCGCAACCGGCGCAGGTGCTTGCGCGACCTGCGGCAAGAAATTACCGGATTTGCTGACTGCTATCTTGGTATCGCCATACTCAAGCTGCAGCGAGTCAAAACTGGATTCCTCAACCAGCCGAAGAATGTGCAACACATCTTTTTCGGAAAGTGTCATATCAACAACCCTCTTGTTTCCGTATCAAGTCTAAAGCCTCCCGGAACGGGACGCACCCTGGAGATAGCACTGTTTTACTAGAGAAACGTTGTACCACCGTCTACCGTTAAGCTCTGTCCCGTCAAAAAGCTTGCATCGTCGGATGCCAGAAACAGGACAACGCCCGCAAGATCTTCAGGGGTTTCCCCCCGAGGTATCGACCGCATTCGAATCAGAGCCTCCCGCTGCTCTGGAGTTACCGTATCCCGCTCGATTTCAGTATCAGTCGCGCCTGGCAGCACAGAGTTGACGGTGATCCCGTATGGCCCCAATTCACGGGCGAGACTTCTGGAGAGGCCAATAACACCTGCCTTGGACGCCACATAGTGCACATACAGCGGCCGCCCCATATTCACTACAGCCGACGAGATATTGATGATTCTCCCCCAGCCTGATTCCCGCATAGGCGCGGCAGCGAATCGGCTGCAGAGGTAGACACCGGTGAGATTGACGTCAATCACCTTTCTCCACTCAGCCACCGGAATTTCATCATAGGGACGCATCTTGAGGGTCGAAAAGATGGAGGCGTTATTAACCAGTACATCAAGGCGCCCATAGTTTTCCACTACCTCGTCAATACCGGCGCATACGGACTCTTCATCAGCCACATCCATGGGCAACGCCATAGCCTCGCCAGAGCCAGCCCGGATGTCGTCAACAACCTGTTTGGCCGCAGGCTCGTTGATATCACTGACAATCACAATTGCACCGCTATCGGCAAACCGGTGAGCAAAGCATCGCCCCAGTCCCTGGCCAGCTCCGGTGATGAGCACTACTTTTTTATCAACATCAGCCATACGATCTCCCGATCAGAATAAACAGTCCACCTGCCTTGCAGACAGTACCCGGCATTTTTCACAGCAGACTGGGCAAATACGTTGCCAGTACGGGGAAAATAGCCAGCAAAACCATGCCAAACACAAATAACAGAACGAATGGCCAGGCCGCCCCATATACCTGCACAAGGGTCCCTTCCGTCCATGCACTCTTCAACGCAAATAACGTGTAACCGAAAGGTGGTGTCATACCTCCAACGGTGATGTTCACAAGGAAAAGCAGCCAGAACCACAGTGGATCAAAACCAAGAATCTCGATAATCGGTTTGTAGATCGGAATAATGATCAGCATCAACGCAATCTGATCAATGAACATACAGAGCACAAAAGGTAGCGCCATCAGAATGATGAGCATGATCCAGGGCGCATATTCCATGGCTGCGACCCATTCCGTAAGCGCACTGGCTCCGCCAGTAAAAGCCAATAACTGACTAAAAAGCTTGGAGCTGGCCATTATTATCAAGATCATCGCTGAAATCATTGCCGCCGAACCTAGGGAATCCGCCACCATCCTGTAATTCAGGCGTCGATAGATAGCCGCAGCGACCAAAGCTCCCACAACACCCATTGCACCAGCCTCATTCGGAGTCGCAATACCCATGAGGATGAAACCCATCACCGATATAATGATGATGGAAAACGGGAGCATCCTGACGACCGCCATCACCTTGTCCCTGGCAGTCACCTCCCGGTCAATGGTTTCGAATTCCGGTGTCAACTTTGGGTTGAAACGGATACGAATAAATGTATAGCCCAGAAACAGGCCAGCAAACATAAGGCCCGGAAGGATACCGGCAACCAGTAACCCTGCAATCGACACACTGGCAAGGGTGCCGATGATGATAACCAGGACACTAGGAGGCACCAGTGGGGCGAGGCTTGCGCCTGCCAGAATATTGCCAGCCGACAGTTTTGGATCATAGCCCCTGGCAATCATTCCCGGCAGCAGGGAACGGCCCAACATTGCCGCCACGCCCATTGCCGCACCGGACAGAGTGCTGAAAATTGTAGCCAGAGCGATTGAAAGGACATATTGCCGACCTCGTATATGCCCAATGAGTTCGTCCATTGAGCGGAACAATACGTCCACAGCATGGCTTCGGAACAGAATCTCCCCCATGAGGATAAACAGTGGAATAGTAACCAGCGATCCCGAGGTGGTGGTATCATAAAAACTGCTGGCAAGCATGCCAAAACCGGCCGGTCCAAGAAGTACAAACACGGCAATCAGGTTTACCAGCATGAAAGCCACAAATACCGGCATGCCGAGCAGCATAAACAGCAATAGTAGTCCTGCACCTGCCAGAACTGCGGGGATCCCCGTGATCATCAGTATTCCCCCGCGGGCTTTTTAACGCCACGGCCCGCCGCAGCCAGGCGCAGAAAATACAGCCCGGAATTAAACAGGCCATAACAGACGAGTGAGAAAAGTGTCCACTTGGGGATACTTACGGTACTGAGGGTGCCGGACCCACGCTCGTAGAGCGTCAGCGTTTCCACGTAAACAATGTACCCGAGACACAAACAGGCAGCTGCGCCAATAACATATCCTCCCCGGAGCATCACTTGCCGGCCCCTTTCAGGCAGTTGATCGTTCAGTACGGTTACCGCAACGTGACCACCGGCCCGTGTCAGCCAGGGCATAACAAGGAAAACGGTGATGAGCAGCAAAAACGACACGAAATCGCTGGCCCAACGTGTTGGGGCACCAAAAACGTAACGGGAAGCAACTTCATAGGAATAAATAACGACAATCGCGCCAAGCGCGAAGATGCCCAATTGATATAAAGTTCGTGACACAACATCATGCCACTGCAAAACACCCGCCAAAACCGAACTCTGTTTTATTGTCATAATTAAGGGTTCGCTTCAGTTCAAACATCTATTCAAAAAGGTTCGGCTTCGGTCCGGAGACACATACTCCGAAGCCGAACAAAGCGGTCGGACCCCCGATCAGGGTGCCATTCCCGCATCCGCAGCAAGTTCGCGAATTCGTTTCACAGCTTCAGGGCTTTGCTTCTCAGCAAGGTCCATTGCGCCCTGAAACCAGGCCTTGTCGACCTGAGCCTGCTGCTTCTCATTCAACTCGGTGATAGTCACGCCTTTCTCTTCAAGCGTGGCTTCCTCGGCAGCGACAATTTCATTGAATTTTTCCACCGCCTCTGATTCGTATTCTTCCGCCACTTTTGAAATCAGGTCACGCGTTTCCTCGTCAAGACTGTTCCATTTGTCCAGACTCATGAAAACCTCATGACCGACCTGTCCGAATGAAGGTCTCAGCATATAGTCCGCCACCTCATACAGGCGCAACCCTACAGGGCCAACGGTTGGCCATGCTGCACCGTCGACAACTCCACGCTCCAGGGCCGGGTATATTTCACTGGCAGACAAGACCACGGGGGAGGCGCCAAGCGCTTCAATGACCGGGTGGTAAATAGGGGTGCCACGAATCCGACGACCTTTAAGGCCGTTGTCAGGATCCAGGGCTTCACGAAGCATGATCGCATAGCCATTCATGTCATAAAGCACAGCAATGAGCTTGAGACCCCGCTCCTGATAACGCTCGTCCACATAATCCCAAATGCCGGATTCCCTGAGCTTGTCAGGACCACCAATCAGAGAGTCCAGAGACATGGCCACAGCGGTATCGTTGTAGTGATAGGCGCCATTGGTGAACAGCATGTCCATTAGTCCACGGGAAACCGGGTCCAGTTGTTCAAAGGGGGGGAAAGTTTCTGGCCCCGAAACCCGGGAGGTAATCTCGCCGTTCGACTCTTCTTCAAGGCGCTCCAGAAATCCTCCGAGGATCTGGCCAACCGGTTCATAGCTGTCATCCCAGCTACTCAGTACCCGGAATTGCTCAGCTGCCAGTACCTGGCTGAGTGTCAGGCTCATCACCAGAGACATACATAATGCAAATTTACGACCCATACTTATCTCCTTCAGGGATTGGTCTTGTTCTGTTTGTCGATACCCGAATTTTGAACGACTTGCCGTGTTGCTTCGCTCGAGCAAGTAACCCTCTATTATTTTTTGTACTGAATCGATTGCTCCCCAGCGTGAGCCATGTGAAAACCAATCGGCTTGTTTGCTTCCTCATAAAGATGTGCAAGCAAACCAGCCGTTCTCGCCAGGATCGGAATACCTTTGAGCGACTGAACCGGAAAGCCGACATCCAGCAGCACTGCAGGAATAGCAAAGGAAACGTTCATTACCAGATGTTTTCCCCACACTTTATCCACTGCTAATTGAAGGGCCCGTGTATACTGGCAATAGTCACCTGCCACACCGCGTTCTTCCGCCATGGACAGTAAACTTTCACAGCGAGGGTCCACCGGTTTGTGCAAGGGGTGTCCGAAACCGGGAAAGCGCCTACCCGAAGCCTTCACCGACTTTGCCTGCGACAGTGCCACGGGGCCGTGCTCCCCTCCTTCTTTGTGCCACCGCTCAACACCTTCCTTCAGCACCTGGCCAGCAGCTTCGGCAGTCCCCAGAACCGTGCTCCCGCACCCGAGAATTCCTGCCGCCACAGCGCCCTGAAGTGCTTCAGGCGCCGCAGCATAGGTCATACGGCTTGCCTGCACGCTAGGAGTTAATCCATGCTCAGCAATGGCAACCAGGGTGGCGTCCAGAAAATCACGCTGGATCTCTGTTGGCAGCTCCCCGGTTAGCGAAAGAAAGTAAAACTCGGTAAAGGAGATCTGCCCTATCAAATTCTTGCTCAGATCGCGACCGCGAATATGTATCGACGTCGCATCCGCCGTCGCAATTGAGCTTCGCGCTTCAGAGTGTCCAATTTTCATCACATAACCTTCGAATTGGCTTAGGCCTGTGGCGACTTACTCATAACTAATGAGAAATCCCCACCTTTCTGGACAGATACAAAGCCCCTGTCTTTCAATCGTGACAAGCTACCCACCAGTTCCACGATGGGTTGACGCGAACTGAGCCCTCCCTCTGACGAAGGACGCGACTGCCGGGCGACCTCAACAGCTTGCTCATCGATAAAGGCGCGAAGGATCAGTTCTTCGTCTGTCAGGCTTTCACCGTACTTACGACGCACTTCCGGTAAGGTGAGCTCCGGAAACTCTTTGCTGGCAAGTTCCTTGGCACGGTTTCTACTCAGGATCTTGTCTTTGACATCAGGGTCCATTACTTCGGTCGCTTCCTTACCGAACTGACCAAGCGCATAGTAGATGCACTCGTCGGTGACTTGCTCGTAGCGTCCGCCGGTCATCACATTGATCGCCGCCTGAGTACCAATGAACTGGGAGAGAGGCGTTACCATGATCGGGTAGCCAAAATCGGCCCTGACCCGCGCCGCCTCTTCAAGAGTCGCCTCCAGATGCCCCGACATACCGACTTTCGCCAACTGGTATTCAAGATTGGAAATCATGCCACCAGGAACCTGATGACTGTACAGACTCTCGTCGTACTCGAAAGGTGTACCGATTGCAAAGCCGTGGCGTTTCGCGATCGTCGTGAAATGCTCCTCCACGGGTCTCAGCAATTCTTCCGAAACCAGTGTGTCGTGGCCAAGGGCACGGAGATTACTCGCAGTATTGAAAATCGACGGATTCGACGAACCGCTTGCCAACGGGGGCACGGCGGTATGCACATGAGTGATGCCGAGTTTGACTGCCTCGATAACGTTCAGTGGCGCAAGCCCATTGTTGCAATGGACATGCAATTCAAGAACGATGTCCCCAATAACTGCCTGAATCTTGGGCAACAACTCACGGACTCGCTCCGGGGTAAGCAAACCACCCACATCCTTGAAGCAAAGACGATAGGGCTTCAGTTTCGCAGCAGCACGAGCGCGCTTCACGAAGTAGTCGTCGGTATGCCTCGGTGACACGGAGTAGATAATATTAACAACAGAATCCATTCCCATCCGCTTCAGCTCGTCGACTTCCTCACGGAGCTCCACAAAGTCGTTCCACGGATTGGAAATCCTCGCACAACTTATACCTTGGTCAATGACTTTCTGAACCATGAGTTTTTTGACGGATTCAGGCACCTTACCCAACCCACCCTTGTAACCCGCGTGCAAACGAAGAGGCGTTTTCCTGGCCACAGCCGCTCCCTGGCGGAGCCACTCCCAAGGATTCTCATTAAGATCTCTGATCATCTTCTTTAACTGCACAATCGGGACAAAAAACTCCATGGCCTCGAAACCCGCCTCATCCATTTGCTTGAGGGCAGGCAACATCATCTCCGTCTTCATGTTGAGCGCCCAGAGACTTTGCTGACCATCACGCAATGTTGTATCTATAAAATTGATCTGACTCATAAAATCCTCGCGCCACTCACCTTGCGTTCCCCCTCGCATATCAAAGGGTGATTAAAGGCTCTCCAGAAACATTTGGGCCGCCAACTAGTTTCCACCTATCAAGATGCTTTCTTATCATATGGAAATTAGGCTAGCTCTGGGAGGAAAACCTGTCAAGCGCTAATGCCCCAACAAAAATACATTGACAACACACGGCCAATATTTCTACAGTTAAGATAGCATCTCATTAATTAATAATTGGTATGAATGCACGACAGGTCCACGGCAACTTGAACGACCATAGTGAATTGATACCAACGGTCAGAGGGTTCAGATAATGGCTGACTGGCTAAGGCTGTACGCTGATGACGGGCACGAATTTTCCGCTTACCACTCGATACCGTTCAGTACTCCCTGCAAGGGACGAGTTGTTGTCATCCAGGAAGTATTCGGAGTTAATCAGCACATTCGCGATGTGTGTGAACGGTTTTCACAGAGTGGTTACGACGCGCTTGCCCCATCGCTTTTTGATCGGCTGGAGCCAGGCGTCCAGTTGGGCTACTCGACTGAGGACGTTGATAAGGGAAGGGACCTGCGTTCACGCCTGGACTGGAACGACGCACTCAACGACACACTGGCAAGCATTAGCTATCTCGCCCAGTCCGGCCCCGTGGCCGTTGTAGGTTTCTGTTACGGGGGAACGATCGCTTGGCTGGTAGCCAGCACGCCCAAGGTCCAGGCCGCAGTTTGTTACTACGGTTCTTACATCCACCAATTCAGAGATCAGCACCCTCAGTGCCCGGCTCTACTCCATTTCGGGGCACTCGACCACGTGATCCCTCTGGAGAACGTCGAAGACATCAGGGCCGCAAACTCGGAGGCAGATCTTAATATCTGCATCTATCCCGACGCGGGACACGGATTCAACTGTAATTTGCGGGACAGTTTTCATGGGCCCAGCGCAGAGCTGGCGTGGCAACGCACCCTGGACTTTTTGTCGCAGAACTTCACCAGTGCCTGAACACCCCAGGCTGAGGTATCTCATACCTGACGCCGGAGTATCAAGGAGTAAACATGCAACGTTTCACAGTTTCACTTGACGACGATCTTGCAGAACTTTTTGACCAGTTTCTCCATCGCTTCAGCTACAACAACCGCTCCGAGGCGATTCGGGATCTAATTCGGAAAAAACTTGAAACAGATGAGCTCGAGCACTCCCTGGATGGCCACTCTGTTGGCACGATTACCTATGTGTATAGCCATAAGGAACGGGAGCTGGCAACCCGATTGGCACGGATACAGCATCAACACCACGACGTTTTGGTATCAACGCTGCAGGTCCACCTGGATCATGACCATTGCCTTGAAACACTTGTAACCCGTGGCCCGACAAAGGAGCTAAGGGCGTTCAGCGAAAACCTGATTGCAAAACCGGGCATTCGTCACGGTCAGATCTACCTTCTGCCAGTGGTTTATGAAGTGGCATCCCACAGTCACAACGGGTTATCCACGTCCCATGAGCCACACCAGCACGCTCATACTCACCCGGCCACCTGAACTGGCCGAAGCGAAAAGGAATTACCGATGTCAGCTAGTTTCCAGAAAGCAAGAAAGTACGCCCTTGTTGCAGGAGCCTGGTTATTCATTGTACCTGCCATTTCATCGGCCCATTTTCTGGAATTGATCCCTCAACACGCTGTGGTTTCAGAACAGACTAGCCAGTCCATTAATCTCGATATTCAATTCACCCATCCGATGGCCACTGGTCCCAGAATGGATATGGACATGCCGGTTCGGTTTGGCGTGATGACAAGGGGCGAACAGCAAGATCTTCTCGGCTCCCTGACCATTCATGAAGAAGATGGAAAGCGACACTATTCAGCAAGCCACTCTGTCGCACGACCCGGCGATCATGTTTTCTTCATTGAACCGGAGCCTTATTGGGAACCCTCAGAAGAAGTCATGATCGTTCATTACACCAAAGTCATCGTCAGTGCCTACGGTGGCACCAGCGCCTGGGACCAACTCGTCGGCATGCCGGTAGAAATCGAACCTATGACCCAACCCTATGGATTGTGGTCCGGAAATCTATTCAGGGGCGTGGTACTGAAAGATGGCGAGCCTGTGCCCGGAGCAATGGTAGAAGTTGAGTGGAGAAACGATGGTTCGGTAGCCATCCCTTCTGATGAGTTTGTAACCCAGACCATTAAGGCCGACCAGCAAGGAGTATTCAGCTACGCGATGCCCCGTGAGGGCTGGTGGGGGTTCGCTGCACTGCTAACAGCGGATAAGCCGATGAAAAATCCGGATGGCAAAACCGTGGATGTCGAAGAAGGTGGGCTCATCTGGGTTTACGTTCAGGATATGGAGTAAACAGCCACGTGGCTCATATACCGGAAGGCATTCTTTCTGAGCCAGTACTGATCGGTGGTGCTGTCCTGGGAATTGCAATGCTGGGCTACTCTCTGAAGAGAATGCCGGCAGAAAGCATCCCCCAGACAGCTCTGCTTGCAGCTGCCCTATTTGTTTCTTCGTTGGTCAGTATCCCTGTGGGGGTCAGCAGTGTTCATCTGTTGCTGAACGGCCTGATGGGCATTGTTCTGGGTATCGTGGCTGTGCCCGCCATACTGATTGCCCTCGTCCTTCAGGCGGTTTTCTTTGGCTATGGAGGGCTGGTTGTCCTGGGCGTTAATCTGGTCAACCTGGCGCTCCCAGCGGTGTTGTGTGCCATTGTCATACGTCCGCTAATTCACAACGCGTCACCCAGGAAATCATTCTGGCTCGGTCTTCTCGCAGGCGGCCTTGGTGCCTGCATGACGGGCATTCTGTTAACGAGTTCTATCATGCTCTCTGATCCAAACCTGATTCCCGCAGCCAAGATCATCCTGCTAACTTTTGTTCCTTTGATGGCTATCGAGGGCGTAATTACGGGCTTCACGGTTGGGTTTATCAAGCGTGTCGCACCGGAATTAATTCTGCCAAAGGAGGGCCGTCATGTTTAACAAAACTCTGCTGACAATTCTTGGTTTTCTGATCTTCCATGGGCCAGTACAGGCGCATCAACTTAAAGTGTTTGCTTACGCTGAACAGGATCGAATCACCGGAGAAGTATACTTTGCTGGAGGTCAGAAGTTGAAAAATGCACGGGTTTCTCTGGCCAGCCTCAAAGGTGATGACGAGATCGCAAACACACGCACGGATACCGACGGCAGCTTCTCTTTTCCTGTTAATGTTCGCCAGGGCTACCGCATCAGTGCCAATTCGGGGGAGGGTCATGTTGCACATTGGGACGTCCAGATGTCCGAAGTGATTGTGTCCGAATCAGAACCGGACAGTCTGCAACCGTCAAACCCTGCTTCTCCACCTCCATTGTATGAGCCACAGTCAGGCAAGTTGAAGACACTGATTGAAAGTGCCGTTTCCCGCCAGGTTGCTCCGCTGCGTGCGGAGCTGCAGGAGGTCCGGGATGAACGGCGAATTCAGGACATACTCGGGGGTATTGGTTATATAGCAGGACTCGCCGGGCTCGGTATGCTCTGGTTTTCCAGGCGTCGGCGATCCAGGCTATGACTGACGTCCTGTACGCTCAGACCGATCAAAGTGGTACTTCTGCGATCAATTATCTTGATCCCCGTACAAGACTGCTAACAGCGGTTTTGACCACAGTCACACTGATCAGTATTGATAGTCTTGTCATACTCACCGGTGCCCTTGTGTTTGCAGCTGGGATCACGGCACTTGCAGGCCTCGGTGCATTCTCGGTGGTTCGCCGTTTAGTTCTGCTGGAAGGGTTCGTGATTGTCTTGCTGTTGGTTCTTCCTTTTACCACCACCGGGGAACCCTTATTCGAGCTCGGACCGATTGTACCGTCAGGGGAGGGCCTTAAGCTTGCAGCGGTTATTGCCCTCAAAATCAATACCATTACCTTGCTGAACCTTGCTTTGATTGGAACCCTGTCACCGCTGCAGGTTGGCAATGCACTCAGGCTGTTGAGAGTGCCCGGGAATCTGGTCCAGTTGTTGCTCATGTCGGTTCGTTATATCAGTGTACTGGAGAACGAATATGCTCGCATTCGTCGCGCCATGAAAGCAAGGGCGTTCGTCGCCAGATCCAATGTCCACACCTGGCGCACTTTTGGCTGGCTGGTCGGCATGTTACTGGTAAGAAGTTTCGAGCGCTCGCGCAGAGTGAGTAACGCCATGAGGTGTCGCGGCTTCAACGGTTCCTTTACCTTTCATTCAGAGAGCCAATGGAAAGTTCTTGACAGTATTACCCTCACACTAGCCACCGTTACCTCCGTATGCCTGATATTCAGGAGTTACATGACATGACCTCTTCCTTACTGGAACTCCAGGGTGTAAACATTGATCGGAATAACGAACGGTTGATAAGTGACATAAACTTCCACCTGAACCCTGGCGAAAGAGTTACTTTACTTGGAGCGAACGGCACTGGGAAGTCCACATTTCTGGACGCTCTGGTCGGGCTCCATCCACTATCAGGGGGGGATTACACCGCATTCGGAAAAACACTCAACAATAAATCCGACTTTCATCAGATACGGTCGAAAATCGGCCTGGTGTTTCAGGATTCTGATGATCAGCTGTTCTGTCCTTCCGTAATCGAGGATGTCGCCTTCGGTCCTATCAACCTCGGGCACAGTCCCAGGCATGCCAGGGCTATAGCCCTTGACACTCTGAACAAACTCGGCTTGGGGGAATTATCAGAAAGGATTACCTATAAACTGTCTGGCGGAGAAAAGAGGTTGGTCTCTATCGCGACTGTGCTCGCCATGGACCCAGACATCATTCTTCTGGACGAACCAACAACCGGCCTTGATGAAAGCGCCAGGCAACGACTCATCAAGTGTCTGGCAGAACTCTCACAAGCGCTCGTCTTCACCTCACACGACCAGGATCTGATTGACCAGTTGGCTACACGGGCAGTGCTGATAAAAAATGGATCTTTCGTGAATTCCATTCTTCATCAGCACCCCCATGTTCACGTTCACTCACACAAACATGTACATTCAGATGACGACCTCACACACACTCCCCCTTCAGACCCGGAGCATTCATCTCATTATCATCCCGGCGATGCGAACAGGCAAAAAAGCTAGACGGTCATCAGGTTCCGGAATAACTGAATCGCATTGAGAAGTCGACTGCTTTCAGGTCTTTGGTGAGTGCCCCCACAGAAATGAAGTCTACCCCTTTTATGGCATAATCCTTCAAGGTATCCCAGCTCACTCCTCCGGAGACCTCAATGAGCATCCGGCCCTGATTCAGTTTTAGCGCCTCATGCACCAGTTGCGGTGTGAAATTATCCAGTAACACCATGTCTGCGCCAGCAGTCAGGGCCTCTTGCAGTTCATCAAGGTTCTCGACTTCAACTTCCAGTTTCGAGTAGCTGTTGTGTTGACGCGCAACCCCTACAGCCTTGGTGATGGAGCCGCAGGCGACGATGTGGTTCTCTTTGACCAGAAACGACTCCGCAAGGGTAAGGCGGTGATTGACGCAGCCTCCGCATGCGGTCGCGTATTTCTGGGCAACCCGAAGCCCTGGCAAGGTCTTACGGGTATCAAGCAACTTCACACCTGTGCCAAAGCCTTTAAGCGCATCTGAGTATCGTCGCGATACGGTCGCGATGCCCGAAAGCATCTGGAGGAAGTTGAGTGCAGTACGCTCCCCTTGCACCAGTGCACCAGCCGGTCCTGAGAAGCGGCAGAATACCTGGTCGGGAATCAGCGGGTCGCCGTCATCAACGTCCCACTCAATGGTAATCCTGGGATCAATCTCCTGGAAAACCTCATCAAACCATTCTCTTCCACAGAACACAGCATGTTCCCGGCAAATTATTTGCCCATGAGCAACATGTCCATAAGGAATCAGGCCCGCCGTGATGTCCCCGGCTCCGAGATCCTCGTCCAGAGCACGTCTCACATCTTCCCGAACAACCAATCTTGATACACGCACTTGTTTTACTCCTTGCTAATTTAACAACACGCCTGGTTCGAGACAAAAGCCTCAGTTTATAGGAACGCCTGATTCTTGAAACCCGTGGGTTACGTTAATAGAACGGATCGTAGTGTATCTGGCCAGTTGGAACATTTCCCTGCAACTGAAGCATCTTTGTGGTCGCCTGAACCATTGGCGGCGGCCCGGCAAGATAACATTCGAACCTTGAAAGCTCATTTCCAAGTTGATTCTCTACGATCTCATGAATGAATCCCGTGTCGCCAGTCCATTCCGGTGATTCTTCAGGCATCGAAATCGCGGGATGGTAATGCACACGCTCTTGGAAACCCGGCAGGACTTTCAGTTCGTCGAGTCCACACAGGTCGTCTGGCGTTCTGCCCCCGAAATAGAAGTGTACTTGACGACCTTCCATATCAGGGTCCATCAACACGCCTCGCGCGATGGACAGCATAGGCGAAATGCCGGAACCACCAGCGATACACAAAATATCCCTTTCACTTTCAGCGCGCAGATAGGCGTGGCCGTATGGTCCATCGACGACAATCCTACCCCCAACCCTGAGCTCATCGAAAAGCGCACCGCTGACTTCCCCCCCGGGTTTTCTTCGAATCCAGAACTCCCATACCCCGTCCCCATTGGGAAGATTGCTCATGGAGTAAGCCCGTGGCCCCCTGCCGTCAGGAAAGGTGAGCATTGCGTATTGCCCTGGTAGAAACTTTGCGTCCGCGCTATCGGGGGCCTGGAAGCAGAACTCAACAATGTCACTTGTGACATCCCTACGGGAACTCAGGGTTGCCTCAAACCGGGCTGGCAGATTGATCGGCGCATATTCCGGGTCGGTGCGCATTTTAATCACGAGATCAGTTTTGGCTTTGCACTGACAGGCCAGCTTTCTACCCTTTTTTATATCGCGGGCACTAAGAGCCGGCGCGGTGGGCCAGGGCTCTTCAATTTCGCCTTCGATCAACTGGAATTTACAAGTACCACAACCACCGGAGTTACACTCATAGGCCAGACCATAGCCGGCTGTAAGGCCTGCGCGAAGGATACAATCCTGCGATTCAGTTTGTTCAAACTGCTCACCAGTACCCTCAATCTTGATGGTAGGCATATTTTTCCCTCGTATATTATTGATCTGATTTCTTTTCGACGACAATCTCAAGATCACAGCTCGAACTTAAGACTTCATCAATCCCAGGAAGCGCAAGCAATTGTGGTCAGTCAGGGCCATCACATCCTGCTCGTTGAGCCCCAGGGACTCAAATCGTTTGCCTGGGTGTTTATCCCTGATAACAAAAGGATAATCCGTGCCCATCATTACCTGCCGGATGCCATAGATTTTCGTCAAATAAGAGATTGCGTCTTCATCATAGACGAGAGTGTCATACCAGAACCGACGAGCCTGCTCCATTGGTGACAATGACATTGCTTCCCGCAGAGCACCGCTGACCTCCCAGCCATTCTGAAGTCGGGGCAAGGTCATCGGAAATGCGCCACCGCCATGGCTGAAGGCAATCCGCAACTTTGGAAAACGCTCAAGGACACCATTCACCAGGAACGAGGCAATACCTATGCTGTTCTCATTTGGGAATGCAACGAGAGGCTCCATCAACGGCAACGGATACAACCGATCCTTATTGGGATGAAGTGCATGAACAAACAGGCACATATCTTCTTCTTCCAAAGCCGCAAAGAATGGGTCAAAGCGACGGTCGCCCATGGCCACGCCATTGATGTTGCTTCCCACTTCCACACCCAGCAAGCCGAACTCATTTTTAAGAACTCTGACTTCCTTTGCCGCAACATCCGGATCCTGTAGAGGCACCATGCCCAATCCGAAGAATCGATCTGGAACCTCCGCCACCAGGCTGGCAATCGTGCCGTTAATATGGCGGCCAAATGCAAGTGCGTCCTGTGTATTGAACCAGTAGGACAACAACTCAGGCATCGGTGACAAGACCTGCCGATCAACGCCCTCTTCCTCCATTTCCCGTAATCTTGAGGTGGCACTCCAGGATGTATCGTTCACTTCTCGAAACGCTTTACCTCTGATCATGACGGTTTTATGGTTACCGTGCCCACAATGCATGCAAGGCCATGCATTGTGGGCATCATTGCCAGGGTAAGGTGGGAAATTATCAGGCACCACATGAGTATGTGAATCAATCATAACGCTCTCCGCCCAAGGCCTTACGCCGGGGCTTTACCCTCATCAAGATTTACATAGACACACCCACCCTTAACAGTGACGGGATAGGACTTAAGGGGTAGCACGCACGGAAAATCAACAGCCTCACCTGTCCGAATATCAAAGGTGCCACCGTGGAAAGGACATTCTATGATAAAATCATCGTCCACCTCGCCCTCCGCCAGGCTGGCCTCTCCGTGTGTACAGGTGTTGTCGGTAGCAAAAAATTTGCCGTCAACCCTGTAAACAACAACAGGAGGTTGATCAGGAGGGTCAATTCTCAACATTTCATTATCCGTGAGATCTTCTTCCTTACACACATAGAAATGTTTTCTGTCGTTTGCATCATTCATGTTTACTCCTCATACATTCAAGCTATTCCGTACATGGTAACCATCATAACGCCCAAAACTGTGGCAATGGTTCCCATGACTACCTTTGTTGTAAAAATTTCATCTGCACGGAGAAAAAGGTAGGACATCAACAACACAAACAACGGTGTTGTCGATGCAAGAGGCGCTACAATCACAAGATCCGCATACTGCAGTGAAAAATAGAGAAGAACCGGGCCAAGTGAAGAAAAGATTCCCGCCAGAATGAAGAACCCGAACTCATTGGTAGTGCAACGAATTTTCCTGAAGCCACTGCTAACCCCCGTGTAGATGCTCGCAAACAACCATGAAGACGTTGTCGTTACCGCTGCCGCGGTAACAGCATCCGTTCCTATATCGATCCCGATCTTACGAAATACCATCGAGATCCCGTAAGACAAAGAAGCCACCATTGGCAGAAGAAGATAGGATTTCGGAACCGCCTTCAAGCTGGCTGTTTGGTTTTTTCCTCCCTGAGACCCAACAAACACACTCCCAATGATAACGAGCACCGCACCAAACAACCCGAGAAGCGTCAGCGTCTCTCCAAGAAACGCCATGGCAAGCACCAACGTAACCACCGGGTGGGTCAATGTCAGTGGTGTTGTGATGTTAGAGCCTAGCTTGGCCATCCCCAGAAACTGGAAAAGACGCCCCAAGAGAGGGGCGAATATACCCGCGATGAAAAAGTAGCGCCATTGCCACCAGTCACCAAACTGCCAGCCATAACCAACGAGACTCCAGCCCCAGAGAAAGACCACATTGATGGCCAACGTAACCCATAGAGCAGTTTCGCTGGAAGCCGTCTTTACCCCTACCCTGACGAGGGTAAAGGTAAAAGCAAACATCAATGCGGAACTCAAAGCCAGCGTAACTGCAATCAATTCACTGCTCATGACCTGCGTACCCGGGATGAGTCTATTCCCGGCAGTGCCTTACACACCCTCATTGACGCGAGAATTCGCTGAGATTCAAACTCCATCTTCAGCTTACCTCCGAAATTCTCATGCCTCGTTTCCCGGTATCTATAATTTCACCGGTGATGTAGGAAGCGTCTGGAGAGGCCAAAAACGCAATTGCCGCGGCCTGTTCATCCACCGAAGCGGAACGCTTAAAGAGCCCCTCGCGGCTAACGTAGTCATAAAACTGTTGATTCCAGGCTTTTTCCTGCTCTGTCAGTTCGCGATCAAGCCTCGGAGTTGGCCTTTCTTTAACCGCGGTATTACCGGGTGCAACACAGTTGACCCTTATATTGAAGTCCGCTAACTCAATAGCAAGTGATGTTGTCAATCCAACCACACCACCTTTTGACGCCGAATAGGGAATCCGGAAAATCCCCATGGTCGCATTTGAACCAACGTTAACAATGGCACCGCCATTTTCCTGCATATGAGGAATAACAGCACGGCAACACCACATCGGCGGCCAGAAAGAGCGGTCCACTTCCGCCCGGATCTCTTCCTCCGCGTAATGCCAGAACGGCTTCTTCCAGATCGTACCGCCCACGTTATTGACCAGAACGTCTAATTGGCCAAACGCGTCAACACCGGTTTTCATTGCCAGTTCGGCGCCGGCCAGAGTTGACAGGTCGGCAACCGCGATCACTGCCTCAATACCTTCTGCTTTCATTTTTTGGGCAGCATCGGTGATCGGTTTTTCAGCCTTGTCAGCCAGAACCACCCTGGCACCTTCGTAACCGAGACGCCATGCAGTCGCAAGACCAATACCTTGTCCCGCGCCCGTTATTAATGCTACCTGTCCGGAAAACCGCTTACATTGATAATTCGTCATTCAAATCTCCAAAAACATGATTCGATAAAAGTCGGCCTTTATCGTATGGTCGGCTCTCATTCACTGAATTCATCGACATTGGGCTTTGCACCCCACATGCAAAAAGAGGTCGGTGCCATCTCAAACTGACGGGGTGTATGATTTTCCTCATCCGTAATACGTTTTACACCGGACGAGTACTCATAGACGCGCTTATCGGGCCCCAGGAAGTAGATGAACATCGCAGTCGATGTCGGATGACGCCCAGGGCCGAATACGATGGGGACGTTTTTTTCCTGGAGAAAGTACCAGGAACGCATGACATCATCGATGCTTGCGACCTGGAAGTTAACGTGTTGTACCCCGGTATGTTCAGAGGCAAAAAGCGCGATCTTATGATGGACTGGGTCAATGCGTAGCAGAGCACCCTCGCCGATCTTGTCGCTGACCCTGGCACTCATCACTTCCGTCCAGAACCGAATATCCCGCTCGCTGTCACCAGTGTGCAAGCCGAAGTGACCAAACTCAGTGATGCCGGCATCGCGGCCAGGAAAATAACGGACACCTGTCTGGTAGGGTCGATACACCAATTCAACGCGGTTGCCGTTGGGATCCGCAAAGAACAGCGCCGAGTTTACCTGGCGCTCCTCACACTCTTCATCGGTTGCGCGTTTTGCAGTTATACCTTCCGCGGCCAGTTCTTTCTCTGCTTTATCAAGTTCAGAGAGCTCCCTTACTTCAAAGGCACAGGCGTCATAGTCAGCATCACCTTCAATGTAACAAATATTGTACGCGCTGCTATCACCTCGCAAGTAGGCATGAGTATCCGTTTTATGGCGAAGCTCCAGGCCAAGGATATCGGTTGCGAACTCAACCATTTCACTCAGGTTTTGGCAACCCAGACGAAGGTAGGAAATATCGTGTAAGTGAATCATAACTAGTGCTCCCCTCAATCAACCGTCAATAAACGACGAATTATTTATCAAAACCGGCCTGCGGTTTAGTGGACACAATGCGCGTCGAACCGTTAGACCCAAAGCGTTTGAATAGCAGATAGAATATCGCCAACAACAACCCAATAACTCCCGCAACGTCCCACACGGAGAACGCAACAAGCCCGCAAACTATGAGCGCCGTTCTGGCATACCGGTTGAGTTCGCCGTGGTACCAGCCCTCAACCGCCGTAGACATCACCAAAACTCCAAGGGTAACCTTGATTACGTCGAACACGATGGTCTCCAGCGGTCCGATCATCAGAATTCCGGGGTTGTAAACAAACGCGTAAGGAAGTGTAAACGCAACCAGACCCACCTTGGCGGCCGTCATGGAAACCGCCATCGGTCGCTCGTCCGCAATGCTGCTTGCGACGTAAGCCGCTACTGCAACTGGCGGAGTGATGTAGGAGGCCACTCCATAAAATATCAGAAACAGGTGGGCCTGTAGCAAAGTCAGACCTGCGTCGACAAGCGCCGGCGCCACCATTACCGCGACCAGTGAATAGACAGCTACAACCGGCATCCCCATGCCCGAGATGATTGTGACAATCGTTGCCAGCAACAACGCAAGCAACAGGTTTGCCTCGGCAACACTGAAGATCAACGCCGACAGTTTCGATGCCAGCCCGGTAACGTTGAGGCCTATAAGAAGGATTCCGGCGCCGGCGACCGCTGCGATCAGTGGTGCTATTGCCGTACAGATTTCAACACAACCCTGAACAAATTTTCTGGGCGTTATCGCCTTGCCACCAACAAACCAGCTGACGACGATAACAGCAACCAATCCGCAAGTTGCCGCAAGCGCTGGCGTTCTGCCACTCATGAGCACGTACACCAGCAACCCCATCGGTACGATGAAAATCCAACCAGTGCGGAACGTGTGGAGCCAGGTGGGGATATCAACGGCATCGATATGGCCCACATTATGCCTGGCCGAATAGCAATGCACCTGAACGTAGATTCCCACATAGTAAAGAATAGAGCACACAAGTATCGAACCGATGATGCTTGTGTAAGAAATGCCGGTAAACTCAACCATCAAGAAAACGACAGCCCCCATAACCGGTGGCAAAAGACTGCCGCCTGTTGAAGCTACGGCTTCAACAGCCGCTGCATAGCGAGGGGAATAACCCACACGTTTCATCATGGGAATGGTGATCGACCCGGTCGTCATAACATCCGAGGCCGGACTGCCGGATATCATGCCGAACAGTCCACTGGAAGTTACTGCAATCTTGGCGGAGCCGCCGGTACGACGGCCAGCAAGCACTGCCGCCACATTGAAGAAAAAGTCGCCGCCACCACTTTGCTCCAGAAACTTGCCAAATGTAATAAACAGGAACGCGTAAACAGCAGCCACCTGAATAGGCGCGGAGAACAACCCCCCGTCATGCGGCGTAACCATCAGGCTTTCGAGCATATAGCTCAGATCCAGGCCGCGGTGGCCAAAAAAACCAGATAGATGACCACCGAACAAACTGTACAGGATGACCAGCCATACAACGACCGAAATACCAGGCCCCACACAACGCCTTAACAATTCAAGCGTCAGCAATGAATAAATACCAGCGACCACCAGATCCCCGGTATTGTAGACATCCAGCCCTGCAATCCAGTCCTGATAACGCCCCATCTGTAGGATTAGATAAACGCCCGCAACAAGGCTTACAAGCGCCAGAAGATAGTCGACCCAAGTCGTGCGGTAAGAATCAGGCGCGTGGCTGATCGAAAGAAAAGAAATGGTGTACATCGGCACGACAAAAAGTATCGCCAGCTCCAGGCGCCCGAAATTGCCTGCAACGGCGTACCAGATTTCGAACACTGTCAGCGGGACCGCCAATAGTGCAACAAACGCGTACCGCCCCCCTTCCATGGGCACCTTGTTACCCATAGAAAACGCGAGCCAAATGGTTCTTTTTAATAAGTTCATAAAAAATCTCGTAAAAATAGACTCAGCACCAACGTCTACAGAACCGATTACTTCTGAGCCGGCACTCATGCTGCGGCGCCGGCTCAGAAGGAATTACTTTTTTTTAGACTTCCTTAATTTATTACCATTCGAACTGGGTTCGAGCCTGGACATAGGTCGGGTCCGAGCCATCGTTCGGACCGCCATCCACGGATGCCACCCCGCCTTCCAATGTGAAGCGCAAACGTTGCTCAGGGAACCAGTTAAGCCCGAGGGAGGCAACGTCCATCTCCCCTCCGTCGATACCACTATCGGTCAGATCAAGCGTGCTGAACCGAGCACTGATGGCCCATGCTCCACTACCACCTCTGCTCAGGGGATTATTGGGACGTGCAGGCCCGTATACGCCCCCACTGTGTGAATAGGGGCGGGTTTCGCCGGTCAGATAATAGAGACCCGTAACCGTCGCACCAGTGAACGATGGCTCCTCACCAGTGCTTGCCCCTGCGTTTTCGAGTTCGTCGTACTCAGCCCAATAATATTCCGCATTAAGATTGAGTGGCCCCTGAGTGAAGGCAGCTTCCACATTAGCTGCAACAAAGCCATTCGTATTTCCAATCGATCCAGTATCCACGGCCCGGAAACCATCTACGCGAGTCTCTGGACGAGCCCGGACTCTAAAGCCATTGCTGGCACTGCTTGTTTTGTGCTGCCTCAAAGAAGCGCCAAGATGAACCAACCTTCCTTTTTCAAGTACCGGGTCAAACCAAAATTTAGTAGAGAAATCCAGCTCATCATCATCGTCCTGTGGAGAGGGAGTACCGGGCACCTGCTGAGCAACACCCAAAGCCCAACCCCAACTATCACCGACTAAATCACCACGAATACCGAGTCTTCTAGCACCTGCGCCAAGCACCTGAGCAGGACCGGACAGCTCCATCATCGCTGTGTATTTCGGACTTTGCAGACCTTCTAAACCGAATGGCTGAAACTGGTTACCGATCGATAGTACAAAATCATTACCTGCCGGCTTAAAACCATGGTATTGCAAATACGCATCCTTGATGCCGCTTGCACCGCTATCATTAAAGTCGTATTGAAATTTGTATTGCCAATCCCGATAAAGCGTTCCTGATGCTGCCAGGCGCGCGGCACGGAAGAACGACTCCTGACCAAGCTCGCGGCTATTATCATCTGTATCAGCCCAAGCAATATCTGTTAGCAAACGCCCGTTTAGGTTGAACGAAAATTCACCATCTTCACTTGTGAATCCCAGACGGTTGCCTTTGTATTCGGTGACAACATTGGACTTTTCTTGCTCAGCTTTAATGGCTTCCAGCTCTTTCTCGAGCATGTCCACACGGTCACTCATACTTTGAGCAACGACCGCTTGAGACCCCATACCGAACACGACAGCACTTGTGATCGCCAGCAGACTTTTTCTATCCAGAAACTGATTGGATTTGTTTTTGTTCATCATGCTTTTCCCCTTTCTGCTCTTGTTGTAATCGGATAAGAATTTATCTCATTTATTAAAACTATATCTCTTATACTCAAACTTGCAAAAATTTTTAGCATTTTCATTTCAGCGAACCCCCTTCATCCTGAGGGGGCTTCGCTCAGGGATAAAGCTATCCCATCACTCGATTAGTCCAACTTCCTGATAGAACGCCTTCGCACCAGGATGCAACTCGAGATAGCTGACATTTGGCAGCTGTTCACGAGATGCCTTTTGCAGTGCTCTGTGAGAGGAACGGTAATGTTCCATCTGCTCGTACATGGATTTGGCCAGCTTATACGAATCCTCATAAGTCGCCGCCGGACCGGCAGCAATCATAAAGCTACTCACAACCGTTACCAGTTCCTCATTGACAAATTCATAGGAGCCAGCCGGGATGGAACCAACACTGGCACCCAGCTCATCCGCGACATGCTGGACCAATTCGTCAGAAAGCTGGACAAAAGCGAGATCCATGACACTTCCCAGCTCAACAACCCTACCCGACGGCGTCGCACCCCCCGTAATAATTACGTCAAGACGGCCGTCACGCATCAGGTCATGCGACGCACCCGTTGGCTGTGGAACCAGCTCACCGCCCCATTCCTCAACATCCTCCATGGTCTTTCCAAAATAGGAGAATAGCGCACGAACATGTTCCCGGGCCCAAAGATTGCCAGGCTGATTAATGGACACCCTCATCGGAACTTTTTTCTCGATGAGATCACGAAAACTCGTAACGCCATGCTCATCCAGAAAATCAGCACGCGCGTACACCATCAAATCAAATACACCGGGAGAACCATTAAGAACACCCTTTACTGTGCCTGGCGGGTATTTTTCCCGGAACGGCGCACGACCTGCGTACGCCATTTTCGGCTCTACGGTACTTACCAGAGCGAAAGGACGCCTCCCGCTTTTCAGGTATTCCAGCGCTCCCGCTGGATTTCCTGGCTCATATATGATGCTAGAGCCCTGATAAGTCCGGCGCACGGCGTCAACAACACCCTCGCCAAAAACGGCCACCTGGCCACCGGAGGAATAGCCTGCGATGGTAACGTTAACCGGCGAATCACCAATTTCTGGACGGTTTTCTGCACTTGCGAGGCTCGCTGTCATTGACAATGTCACCAGCGCACAGCCCACAGCATTGATTAGGAACTTTCTTCCTCTTATTTTAATCATAGCGTTTTCTCCGCACTCAATTGTAATTGTTAATTGGCTTTACTCACTAACTAGTTTTGCTCTCTGCTTTATCGATTTTCCCCTCGCTGCACATCCGCAATCTGTAATTAAATATGTTTCCGCCTAACTCAAACCGTCGCCCGGTCACACCAAAAACGTCAGATTCGGCATTGCCTCATCATTGTTCAGAAGCAATACTTTCTTCCAGCGAATGCGAAAACCTTCGGATGTATCCACCAGCACATAATGACACTTGCCAAACCAGATATTTTCGGTACCGGTACGAATCTCACCGAGGCTGAAACTGGACACAACCTCAAGCTCCTCCTTCGTCGCGGAGAGCGGCACCACACCAGAGACGTTCCGGATGAGACGCGCTCTTGGGCGATAGGCGTGCGCCGCCTTGTCTTTAAGTCGCATCATGCGCTCAAGGAGCCTCGGACGGTCGTCATAGATGACTGCAACGCCGGTATTGGGGTCCTGATCGTCACTGTTACAGGGGACCCAGTATGTAATGTCGTCACCGGTCCACAATGCCATCCAGCGGTCGTATTCGTGCTCATCCATCAGTGCCGCTTCGTAAGTAAGAAAACGTTCCACTCGAAGCTGCTGCTCCACACTAACAATGCCTTTATTTATAACGTCGGAACCTGCATTCAATAGTTGTTTAGCCATGGATATATCTCCGATCTAAATTGGTTTCCTGAAACACTATTCGGTCATCAACCGTTTCCACTCCTGCATCTGAGCTCTCTGCGTGATCTCATCGCTGATCCGAGCCGACACAGTACCATCCGAGTCGGTTTCCTCCCGGTTCATACCTCTTCCCAGCTGGATCCATGGATTTGCATCGCCCTCAAGTCCCCGCTGAACACGCTCAAAGATTTCAGCATCATCAGGAGACCCATTAGAAGCGGGGCCGTAGAACGCCTCGTGAGCACGTAAGCGCTTATTGTTGATTTCCTGGCCGACTCCTTTCAGGAAGACCGGATACATAAGCACCTGAGTCTCGGAAACCGAAACCGGAATCACTACGCGTATGTGATCGTGAATGAGCTGCAGATTAGGGAAGACACCCAGGTGAGGATCGCCATGCCAGGCAATCAATTCTTCGGCGTGCTCTTTGCCATGGTGTGCAATCATGTCTTCAACATACTTACGTCCATCCTCGCTCTGTTGCAGCTCTGCCATATTATCTTTGGCATGGGGCAATCGCTGAAAACGGAAATCCAGAGCGGCATGACCGTTCGGGAAGCCCCGCGTCAGGCTTGGAGAGCTATCTGAAAACGGATCTTCCAGGTGAATAGCGCCAACTGCTGAGCCTGTGGTGCTTTCACGCTTGCTGAAAATTTTAAAGACAGACACGTGGACATAATGGGGGTGATACCCGTCCATGCCGATCTGTTTCCAATTGCCCCGATACACAGTCTTGCTGACAACCTGAGGTTTTACTTCAATTTCGCTCGTTGGTGAGGCATCGACCAGAATATCGATGAATTTTTTCGCGGGGCCTAGGTAATCATCAAGACTCTGCCCCTCATCGGAATGGCTGGCAAAAATGAAACCCCTATAGTTGCCCACACGGGCCACTTTGGTCAGCCCGTGATCTTTGGCGTCGAACGTCTTGTCATAGGCTTCTTCACCGGTCACGCCAACCAGCTCACCCTTGGTGTCATACGTCCAGCCGTGATACCAGCACTGGAAAGCTTTAGCATTGCCCTGGGAAGCTTCGCAAACTTGTGCACCTCTATGTCGACAACGGTTAATCAGCAACTGAACTTCATTGTTGTTGTCGCGGACAGCAATTACAGGAAAGCGGCCAAGCTTCAGCAACTTGAAGTCGCCCTCCTTCGGCACTTCACTCTCATGGAGAGCAAAAAGCCAGGTCTTGTGGAAGATACGTTCCATTTCGTCTTCGAAGATAGCTTCGTCTGTAAAAATGGAACTGTGAACCCGATCCTCTTTTACCAGTGATTCATAGTCACGATCGGTGCCAATGATGTTGCTATTTCTAGTTGACATATCAGAAACCTCTTTAGGTTCGCGGCGCTTAGGATTTAAACCTTAAAGCCGGTGATTTCCACAACCGGTATTCAGGATTCATTCAGAAAATCCGTTACCAGTTTGTTAAAACGATCGGCGTGCTCAATCTGGGTCCAGTGGCCACACCGACCAAACAGATGCAACTGGGCATATTCGATGTACTCGAATAATTTATTGGACGTTACAGGCGGAACAATCACATCGTCCCTACCATGAATAATTAGGGTTTCCTTATCCATCGCCCGGATATCGTTCTCAGAACTCGCCAGCGCATCCACCCAGCGTTGTCGAGGCGCGGGAAACATTGACGCAAAAGCCTCCTGATACCCCGGGCGAACACTCGCCCGATAGCGAAGCTCCGCCAGCTCGTCACTCATCAACTCTTTGTTAAACGCAAACATCTTTATGAGTTCCCGCATGTTCTCCACCGAAGGTGTATAACCCCAGACAGCGTCAAGCCCTTCAGTCAGCTCAAAGTCGACTCCGGCTGCTCCCATCAAGACCAGACGCCGTATTCTGTCGGGATGGCGAATTGCCATGGCAAGTGCCAGAGCACCGCCATAGGAGTTACCGACAACATCAGCCTTTTCGATACCCAAGGCATCCAGGAAATCAATCCCATGCCGCACCCATGTATCCAGGTTGTATTCCACACCTGGCGGTCTTTCGGTATATCCGAAACCCACCATGTCCGGAGCGACAACTCTGCGGCTCTCGGACAACACGGGAAGATTGAATCGCCAATTCGCCCAGGCAGTGACACCGGGCCCTGAACCATGAAGCAATAGCAAAGGGGTACCGCTATCCTCGCCCATGTCGTGATAGTTGGTTTCGATGCCACCAGCATTAATCGTAAGACCAACTTCCGGGTTCTCGGAGGTCATCTCATTTACCTCCATCACGTTTGGCAACTGATTGACCGGCAATGCCCCAGTTGGTTTTTGGCATTTCCTGAATCAGAACCCTGACGGACTCGGGCTTCACAGAAAGCGTTTCGGTTACCGTTGCGGTAAGACGCTTGATCAGCTCTTCTTTCTGCTCTGGTGTGCGGCCTTCCATAATTGAAACCTGTAGCATTGGCATTGTTAGTTCCCCCCTATTCGCTTTGATCAGTTTCGGGCTCAGACGAATCGCATGGATACAGAGCCCATTCCATGAGCACGCAAAGTCACGTTATCGCCTGCATCAACCGGGATGGCAGCTGTAATAGCACCGGAAAGAATGGTGCTCCCCGCTGGAATGTATTCATCCCGCTCCGCAAGCTGATTGGCAAGCATGGCGATAGCTGTGGCGGGATTACCCAGAACAGCTGCACTGGCACCGACCTCCATCACCTGGCCATTTTTCTCAAGAACAACACCGATGGTGCGCATGTCAGTGCCCATAGGAGCCAGCACCTGCCCACCGGTAAAGAAACGGGAAGAAGATGCGTTGTCGGCTATAACGCTAACAAGGTCGAAACGGAAGTTTTCATACCGAGAATCAATTACTTCCACTGCGGGCATGATAAAGTCCGTGGCTGCGATCACCTGAGCAGCGGTACAGCCGGGACCACGCAGAGGGCTTTTTGTGACGAAGGCAATCTCGGCTTCCACCTTTGGGTGAATTAGATCCTTGACAGAAATTTCGCCCGATTCAGCCCGCTCAAAGTAATCAGCGAGAAAACCATAGATCGGCGTATCAACACCCATTTGCTCCATCTTGGCCCGGGAAGTCAGCCCCATTTTCATGCCAATGATTCGAATACCTCGCGCCTCTTTCCGGCGGCGGATCTCATACTGGACGTTGTAAGCATCCCTGAAGTCCATGTCCGGGTAGTCGTCGGTGATCTTCTTGACGGCAGACGCATTGAGCTCAGCGTTCTCAAGGTGTTCAGCCAATGCCGCGATCTGTTCTTTACTCAAGCTCATGCAGATACTCCACTTTTTTTCTTTGCTTCGAGAAGATCCAGCGCGACATCAACAATCATGTCCTCCTGTCCACCGACCATGCGACGGCGCCCCAGTTCAACCAGTATATCGACCGTTTTGAGCCCATACTTTTTTGCAGCAATTTCCGAATGGAGCAAGAAACTGGAATAGACACCCGCATAGCCCAAAGCCAAGGTCTCTCTATCCACTCTGACTGGACGCTTCTGGAGAGGACGCACAATGTCGTCTGCTGCATCCATGAGTACGAACAGGTCCGTTCCATGTTCCCACCCCATACGGTCGGCAGCCGCAATAAACGCTTCAAGGGGGGCATTTCCAGCACCCGCTCCCATGCCTGCCAGACTCGCATCTATGCGATCACAGCCCTCCTCCACGGCAACGATAGAATTTGCAACACCTAATGCGAGATTGTGATGGGCATGGATACCGGTCAGCGTATCCGACTTAAGCGTATCCTTGAGCGCGCGGAATCGATCCCGTACATCCTGCATGCTCAAGGCACCGCCCGAGTCCACTACGTAAATACAGGTGGCGCCATAGCTTTCCATTAGCTTCGCCTGCTCCGCCAGACCTTGAGGCGTCTGCATGTGGCTCATCATCAGGAAGCCCACAGTGTCCATGCCAAGCTTTCTTGCGTGTTCGATGTGCTGCTTAGATACATCCGCTTCAGTGCAGTGGGTGGCGACACGCACGATTCTTGCTCCGGCGCGATACGCATCGTCCAGGTCATCGACGGTACCAATACCGGGTAAAAGTAATGTGGCAATTTCTGCGTGCTCGGTCACCTCGGCCACTGCTTCGATCCACTCCAGGTCCGTGTGGGCGCCAAAACCGTAGTTGAAGCTGGAGCCCTGCAGCCCATCACCGTGAGCCACTTCAATGGAGTCCACGTTGGCCTTGTCCAGAGCACGAGCGATGTCTTGAACGTTCTTGATGGAATATTGATGGCCAATTGCGTGGCTGCCATCCCGTAGGGTCACGTCGGAGATGTAGAGTTTTTTGCCAGGATTAAAGGTCATTATGTATTCCTCCTCAGTTGACCAGAGATTCAGCCATGCGCTCAGCAGTACCGAGAGCTGCGGAGGTCATGATGTCCAGGTTGCCGGCGTAGGCCGGCAGGTAATGGGCGGCGCCCTCCACCTCCAGAAAGATGGAGGTCTTAAGGCCGCTGAAACGCCCCAGTCCCGGGACGTTCATGGGCTGATCAGCCGGAATGTCGTCAAACTGGACTTTCTGCTTCAGGCGATAGCCAGGCACGTAGGTGTTGACGGCCTTCACCATTTCGTCCACAGAGGCCTCAATTTCTGCTTTGTCTGCGGCATCCGAGAGGACGTAGATGGTGTCCCGCATCAATAGTGGTGGTTCGGCCGGGTTCAGGATTATAATGGCCTTGCCCTTCTGCGCGCCGCCCACCACTTCGACGGCTTTGGCGGTCGTCTCGGTGAATTCATCAATATTTGCACGGGTTCCAGGGCCTGCCGATTTACTGGAAATGGAAGCCACAATCTCGGCGTAATGGGCCTTAGCTACCCGTGACACCGCAGCGACCATGGGAATGGTGGCCTGGCCGCCGCAGGTGACCATATTGACATTGCCTTCGTGCAGATTCTGCTCCAGGTTAACCACTGGAACACAATACGGGCCAATTGCAGCGGGAGTCATATCGATGATCTTGATCGACTCCTTATGGCCCCGGAGGAACACTTCGTTGTGCATGTGAGCCTTGGCGGAGGTGGCGTCAAACACGATGTCGATGTCGGCGAACTCCGGCATTTTAACCAGTCCTTCCACACCCTCGTGGGTGGTGGCCACTCCCATGCGGGCTGCACGGGCCAGACCATCGGACTCAGGGTCGATGCCAACCATGGCACCCATTTCAATATTCTGGCCATTGCGCAGAATCTTGATCATCAGGTCGGTGCCGATATTGCCCGAGCCGATGATCGCTGCCTTGATTTTTTTGCTCATAGTATTGTCCTCTTTAACTCGGATCAGGCAAAGCGCACTGAGGCACTGCCTATACCGCCGATATCGACGCGCATGTAATCGCCGGCGCTTACTGGCTCCAGTGGCACCAGGGAACCGGATAGAATTACCTCGCCGGCCTTTAACGTCATACCGTAACGCCCCAACGTATTAGCCAGCCAAGCAACACAGTTAAGTGGAGACCCAAGCGCCGCTGCGCCTGCACCTGTGCTGATAATCTGACCGTTCTTTTCAACCACCATGCCGCAAGTCGATAGATCCACCAGGCGTGGAGAGACGGCCCGGTCTCCCAACACGAAAAAACCGCAGGATGCGTTATCAGCCACGGTATCCTGAATGGCGATTTTCCAGTCCCGGATTCTTGAATCGACGATTTCGAAACAGGGCATTACACATTCGGTGGCCGCGATAACAGCAGCGTTCGTGATGCCAGGCCCGGCCAGATCCCGCTTCAGGACAAATGCAATTTCTCCTTCTGCCCTCGGCGCAATCATCTGAGTACTGACAGGCAGTGTTTCACCGTTGGCATACACCATCTGGTCTGTCAGATAACCGAAATCCGGCTGGTGTACGTTCAGCATGTTCTGAACCGCCTTGCTGGTGACACCTATTTTTTTCCCGATAACCTTTTCGCCCTCTGCAATTCTCAGATTCATCAGGCCAAGGGAGATCTCGTAGGCATCTTCAATCGTCATATCAGGTTCTGACTGCGTCAACGGGTCGATCGCTGACTGTGATCTCAACGCGCTGAACAATGCCCTGCTATATTGGTCAATCTGTTCCTGCTTCATGGGAGTGGCCTTTGAACTCAAAGTTTGATGCAGATATTTGAGAGTTCGCTGTAGAACTCCAAACCGTGGACACCACCCTCTCGGCCGATACCGGACTGCTTGCTGCCGCCGAAAGGTGTCCTGAGGTCACGAAGGAACCAGCTATTGACCCAGCAAAGTCCCACCTCCAGTTTCGGAGCCACGCGATGAGCACGGCTGAGATTTTCCGTCCATACAGCAGCCGCCAGGCCGTAAGGGGTATCGTTTACGAGGCTGATGACCTCTTCTTCGGAGTCAAACGGTGCGATATGGCAACAGGGCCCAAAGATTTCCTCCTGTACTACCGCAGAATCCTCACCAAGGCCTGTCCAGATTGTTGGCTCTACCCACGCACCTTCACTCAGGTTCGCAGGCATCTCCGGAACACCCCCACCGGTCACGATATTGGCACCATCCTTGCGCGCTACTTCGTAGTAGGAAAGAACCTTCTGACGATGCTCCTGACTGATCACCGGACCAAAGTTCACATTCTCATCCTGCCACCACCCCATGCGCAGTGATTCCGCCCCCTCCTTGAGCCGCTTGACGAATTCATCAAACAGTGGGCGCTCGACGTAGACCCTCTCTGTGCCAAGGCACACCTGGCCACAGTTAGCGAAGACGGAACGCATGGTGCCCTCAATCGCCTTGTCGATGTCCGCATCCGCAAAAACAACGGCGGCGTTCTTTCCACCCAGTTCAAAGGAGACAGGCACGAGGCATTCAGAGGCAGCCTTCATTATCGCTGTACCCGTCTTCGACTCACCTGTGAACGTAATGCCATTAATGCCGGGATGACGGGTCAGAAATTCACCCGCAGAATCCGGCCCAAAGCCATGAACAACGTTGTAGACACCCTCTGGAATGCCCGCCTCGTTCATTACTTCAGCCAGCAGTGTTGCAGTGTGAGGCGTTTCTTCAGAAGGCTTCACAACGACGGCATTACCACAGGCAAGTGCAGGGCCGACTTTCCACGTCATCAGCAGAAGCGGGAGGTTCCATGGGGCTACCACCGCAATCACGCCACGGGGTTTGCGCACCGCGTAATTGTGAGCACCCAACCCGTCAGGCGTATCCATATGGAAACTTTCGGTAGGAATATTCTTTACGAGATCCGCAAAAACCTGGAAATTAGCAGCACCCCTGGGAATATCAATATGAGACGCAAGTGATTTGGGCTTACCGGTATCAAGACACTCCGCTTCAACAAATTCGTCGAAACGAGCCATGACTCCGTCGGCAACTTTCTGCAAGAGTTTCATCCGCTCGGCGACCGCCATCGTACCCCAGGGTCCATTCATAGCGGCATTTGCGGCAGCGACAGCCTGGTCAACTTCTTCTTGGCCCGCTTCATGCACTCTTGCTATAACTTCACCGTTGGCCGGATTGACATCGTCAAAAGTACGCCCGCTTTCTGACAAAACAAATTGACCATTAATGAAGTTTTTTATTTCCCGCATTGTAGACTCCCTAACTAACTGGTGCTTGCAGGTGACCCAGTTTCAGTTTTCTAAAGCATTGTTCTCATTTGGTGAAACATTATCTTATTTATAAAGATGATATAAGCAGATCTTGATCCTGTCAACCGAACTAATGTTCCTTCGGGACCAAAATAGTAGAGTCGTCAGCAGGAGGAATATTAAAATGCACCAAACTCCGCGGCACCCAGTAGGAGCCACCCTGCAGCTCAATACATTGGGTCGATGGGTAATACGTAACAATTGATGGGTTTGCATCCATCCCCAACGAAGCGTTTTAAGTGGAATTGCTTACCGTCTTATCACCTGCCATGTCCGGCAGTTCGTGTGCAATCCCCTTGTGGCAGTCGATGCAGGTTTCGCCGCCCTCATCAGTCAATGCTGTTGGGTGCGCCTTTGCAGCCCGTGGGTCCTGAAGCGTAAAGTCCATCGACTCGAACTCGTGGCAATTGCGGCATTCCAGTGAATCATTGGCCTTAAGCCGGTGCCACTCGCGCTGGGCAAGTTCAAGGCGCTTGCCCTCGAACTTCTCCGGAGGATTGATAGAACCAAACAGCCAGCCCCCTTGGACGCCTCCATCTTGCGGCCTATCTTGTGGGTCCAGTCATGGGGCACGTGGCAATCGGAACATTCTGCGCGAACCCCTGAGCGGTTGCTGTAATGGATTGTCCCTTTCAGTTCCTGATAGGGATTGCTGTACATCTCGTGGCAGCCAATACAGAACTGCTCCGTGTTGGTGACCTCCAGGGCGATGTTGAAGCCGCCCCAGAATATGATGCCGGCGAGAAATCCCCCCAGCGTGTCTGGCGCCAACTATCTTGTCCGACCGGTCATCCTAATTGTCGCCGAACAGACGACGAAGCCACGTGATCTAACGGCCACCGTAAATGATGCAGCAGTGCGGTGACAGTGCATGTCCTTATCTGGGGCGGTCCGACGTATCGGGATCTTCTCAACGAGCGATCGGTTAATTACCAGTCAGGCTCACTACCAGCTCTTCAAAGTCAGCCAGTATCTCCGTGGCTGGATTAACTACGTTGGTATCGCCACCGGCTATCAGCGCTGCTGCGATCTGGATCACTGGATTCGCCGTCGCGTCCGGATGGCCTATTTGCGACAGTGGCGCAAGCCGCGCACCAAAGTCAGGAACCTGATGAAGTTGGGTGTTCATGTGCAGGCCGCTTTGGCGTGTGGCATCACCAGCAAAGGTCCTTGGCGCAGCTCCAAGACGCCGGGTATTCAGCAGGCTCTGTCGAATGACTACCTGAAAGCTGAAGGCCTGGCATCACTGCGTGATGGATGGATCAAGGCTTCACCATTCCCGGTGAAACGCCCTGTGCGGAGCCGTCGGTCCGACGCATCGGTGCAGGGTGTTGTGGGGGCTGGGGGTTAGATACCCCCGGCTACCCGATTATGTGCTGCTTCAGGCCGCAACAAGCCTCTTCACGTTAAGTTCTTTGCGATGTTGTTCGGCGTGCCAGAGTTCATATTGAGACTGCTGATTCAGCCAGCTTTCTGCCGAAGTATCGGAAGCAATAGAGAGACGGATTGCCATTTCGGGACTTATACCGGCCTTGCCATTCAACACTGCACTCAGCGTTTTGCGGCTAACGCCCAATGCCTCTGATGCAGCGGTGACAGAGAGGCCAAGAGGCTCAAGACAAAGCTCTCGCAATACTTCACCCGGGTGCGGAGAGTTGTGCATTAACATTGGCGGTACCTCAGTGATAATCCTCGTAGTTCACAATCTCGGCATCTCCGTCTTCGAACCGGAAGGTCACTCGCCAGTGACCACTGACTGTCACTGACCAGATTCCGGTTCG
>Ga0208300_100335_pt1 | contig 38056 bp, 34 predicted proteins | sample 23_taG_FD_184096 | JGI IMG/M metagenome (GOLD analysis project Ga0208300, IMG submission 184096) | Marine viral communities from Cariaco Basin, Caribbean Sea - 23_WHOI_OMZ (SPAdes) (version 2) | ecosystem: Environmental > Aquatic > Marine > Oceanic | place: Caribbean Sea: Cariaco Basin...
GCAGTAACTTTTTAAGAATGGCTTCGCGACGCTCCGGTGAATATTTCATGAAAACCTCTGTCTCTCGCCCCACTTTATTGAGAGAGTCTAACATCGGGTGGGGTTCCAACTACCTTGACAGAGGGGGTGAATCAGTCACTGCAGATTCTCAGAGATCTCAACTTAATCGAATTCGAGGATGGAAAGGCGGTAAAAACGACGCCGGCAGGACTCCAGTTCCTGGAGGCAATCACATGAGCCAGGTTGACGGGTTTTCCCTGTTTAAAAGAATCTCAAGCGGCCAATTCGATGCCTGCCTGATGACAACATTCTCAATCGACTTTCCTTTTTACGAGAACGTACTTTTGCGTCGAATGACGGCCGCAGGGGTGCGACATCACGTAGTTTTGGCGGACGAGGGCATGCTGGTTAACGCGATGGACGATCAGCCGCCTCACTCAGCGGGACAAGACTACGTTCTTGCCCCTATGCGATGCCAGGGTGCATTCCACCCGAAATTATTCCTCCTGGTCGGAGAGAAATGCGGATTATTGGCCGTCGGGAGCCATAATCTAACGCTCTCGGGCTTTGGCAGAAACCTCGAAATTACGAACTTTGTTACCTTTCAAAAAAACAGCAACGAGCAAAACCTGTTTCTCTTTCAGCAGTCGTTCCGCGCATTCGGGCAATGGATTGAGGATTACGGTTCGAGTTTGCCGCAAGGTGTGACTGAGGCTTGGGAGCGAACGAGGCGATTAGCCCCCTGGCTATCGCGTGACGACGCTGAGCCTTCAAAGCGAGCAAAGCTAATTACAAGCTCGAAGAGTTCATCCAGCCTATGGGAGCAGATGGCCGGTGATCTCCCGAATGAAATAGAGCATGTCACGGGGATCTCAGCATTTTTTGACCGCCGCTCAGCGTTTGTCGAGCAGCTCATAAAAATAAGCAAAGGTCAGGTCACGCTTGGCATTCAGCCTGAAACTGTTAGCGCCCACTCCAATTTGATTTCCATGGAGGGGGCTCACGTTGTCGACACTCAATATTTAATCATTGGTCAGGCTGCTAAATATTCCCACGCAAAATTGCTTTATTTCGAGGGCAACGAAAGCCTTTTTGTGTCTGGCAGCGCAAATCTGAGTTGGCCCGCTTGGTTGGAGGAGGCCGATCGGAAAAATGCCGAAGCCGTGCTGCTTCTCAAGGGCGAGCAAGCCGATAACACGGCCACATCGCTTGGACTCGACAGCCTTAAAGACTCCCCTCGGGTTAAACACATCGAAAAACATGAGGAAGAAGTTGTCGAAAGCACAACTGCGTCGACAACGATCTCTGTTTTTGAACTCAACAATGATCACGAGTTGAGCGTACCTGTTAATGAAAACTGGCCGACCGGTCATTACCTTGCCTACCGTGATGATTTTGGCGGTTTCCTGCAGCTGGGAAAGCGAACCGGGTCCTGCTGGCTGATCACTGGCTCTGAGTTACGAATGGGAAAGCCAATCCTGGTAGTTGCAGATGCAGTAATTTGCGCTCGCCTGCTGGTACTGAATGCACAACGTATCGCAAGCAATACATCGACTGGACGGGAACGGGACCTCCAACACGCCCTCGGCTCTCTAACCTCAGATGCCCCAGACCTGGATCGGTTATTCAGTGTGGTGCTTAAGATTTATTCGGAAACGGATTCTGGCAGCGTTCTAAGCGCTCAGGGCCAAAAGAAAACGAAGGAAGAGGAAGCCAGTGAAGCCAGAAGCCTGATCGACAACGCGCCTTTTTCTAACAAAGAGGAACAGAAAGCTGGCAAAAGACGTGTCTCCGGTGGGCAGCTCGCAATACTCCTGGACGTTCTAATCTACACGCTCAATCGGTCCAACAGCTCGGACAGTTCAGTTTTTTATGGAGAGGATTCCAGAGGAAGGAATGAGGAAGAAATTATCGGAACGGAGGATCCGGGTGAGGAACCTGAGGTGCATGAAAACTTCCAGGACAGTGATCAAGCTAAAAGAGAAAAAGCAGAGTTCTGTCAAGGTAAGCTGGAGGCCGTCTTCAGGAAGCTGGAAAATAATTTCAAATCCGGCCAGCAATCGGATGCCCGATGGTTTGGCACTGCAGTGTCTTTCTCACTCGGGGCGATCTGCATCGTCCAGCAACTTTGCCAGGTCCAGCCAAATGAAAAAAAATACCTTTGGGTAACCCGTGACTTCCTCAACCGACTGGTTGGACTGTGTTTTCAGCATCTTCTTGAAGATGATCTTCCCATTGAGAAAAAGCGAGAAAATACGAGTCTCTTCCCGGTCTTTGAGTCCAATGAGTGGTCGAGCTTCATTGCTTATCTTTGTTGGCTTTGCTGGAAGGCCGGCATCAACTTGAGCTTTAACCCTCCCGTTTCTATGGAACAGGAAGAGCGAGATAAGCTTATCTGGCGCGGAGCCTGTTGGCTCTACCTTGCTCAGCATATAACTGATGACAAGGAAGCTCGTGAAATGGCATCGGATCTGATGGCACATCATGGTACTGCGGCTGAGAATTGGCTTAAGTTTCTTGTGGAATCGGGCAAGTCGCTCAGACATGAAAGCAAACTTCCGAACTTTATGGGTTTCGATCTCGCTCGCCCTGCGGCTGACCCCGCCCAGGGGTTCAGGTTGGTGAGAGCTTATGAAGGGGATATGGCTAATCTAGCCACCATTCGGGGAGCCGGAGACCGAAGACGCTTTAAGACCAGTTTCCTAGAATTTGTGGGCTGTTGAAGGCGAGCACATTTTGTTGATCCTGCCACCGGAATTCTTAACCAGCTTCGGCTAGACGGGAACGGGGCCGGACGCTGACTACAAAACGAATAAGTCTATATGTGTTTCAGTCGGGCTACATGACTGTATTATTTGAGAATCTTAAATGCTGGAAAGAGTAATGCGAGCGATGAGAAAGCGATTACATCAAAGATGTGGTGATTTGGTCAGTGCGTGAATTTTTCGACTTCACTCGATGAGAGTACGCTACCAAGAAGAAAAGTTTCGTCGTTTTTCGCGAATGAGTCTTGTTCGTTTCTGATGCTCTGATTGACCTCTGATTCTACCGCGAACGAAGTTTTATCAAAATTCTGACCTGTGAACTTGATAGATACGAAGCGATTTTCTGCCAAGCCGTTCACGGCTAGCAAGTCAAACAGCACATTACCCTCAAAGCCAATAGCTTCAAGTTCCTTGGCTAGCTGTTTCAACTGGCGCAGGGGGTGAAACTCAGCTGTGGCTGTAACGACAGCTATGTTACCGACTACGCGGATTTTCTTAATCATAAATTTCACATTCTAGCCGTATATAGGCTATCAATCGCCTCGTAGGCGTTCTTAGACAGGCCGATGGCCTTGTCTAGCGTATCAATCATCCGGCTACCATCTGCAAATTCTTCCATGTGGAATAGGGTATGCCGGTTCTTCTTATAAAAACTGTAGCCCTTGTTGAAGGCATCTTCCATCTTAGCATGTGCCACTTGTGCGCTATATTCAGCCTTCAGCGTGCATATGCCATTGTGAACGTCGAAAAAGTCGCCAAATCCATGATCTGCGTCTTCCACTGACATGTTGTAACCGCTCATCAGCTCTTTTAGTACGCCTTCCAGTGCGCGCAGATCAGGGTAGAGGAGTAAGCAGTAGTCGGGGAGCTGGGGAGATGCCAGCTTAACACAGCAGCTAGAGATCAGCAGTTTCTTTACACTCTCTGGCAAATGGTCATAGCTACGTTTGAATACCGTCTTCAGATACTCCTCCGCCATTTCCTTTCTTACTATTTCTGCACTGCTATCATCTTTACGGTACAGCACCTTCTCTAGACCTTTGAGATCCAAAAGGTCTGTGAGAAGGAAAATGACGCGCCGATAGCAGGAAAGGGGTTTTCCTTGGATTTGCAGAACTCTGGTACCACGATGATGGGTCAGCTTTAATGTATCTTGGTGCGCGATGCTCTTCAGAGTTACTTGCTTGCAGATGTCTTCGTCCCGATTAACCTCAATTTCAATGTCTTCTGACTCAGCAACACAGTCGAGGATAGGTTCAAATGCATCTGTCGTTATTCCCTGGAGGGAGTAATTCACATGTTCAAACTCTGCTGGGTCTATTGTCCCTTTCAGGTAGACCGCTAGCTGTTCTCCCAAAGGTTGGTTCTTTCCAAGTTTCCACTGAATGGTCGTGGTGCCGGTGTTATTGAGGTGCAAGTCAACCATTGCAAACTCTGCACCTGCGGGACCGAACACGAGCCTTTTTCGATTGCCAAGGTCTTGAATTTGTCCGTCTAGCTGATAGCCATGTGATTCTAGGAAGCTATGAATGTTCGAATCAAGGGCTTCGCGATTTAGATTCAGGTCTCTGTAGTCGGACATTTTCACTCCCTGTGATCAGTATTCAGCGCCCCATGCAACCGCAAGTGAGCTTAGTGTTGAAGCGCCGAAACTGTGATAAACAACCTCGAAAATTTTGATATTGACACTCCGATAGGGCCGGCCTTTTTATCATCAAGTTGACCAAAAGGAAACCACCCACTGCTGCTTTGCAAATAATCTAGCAGTAATTGGATTGGGGTTTCCGTCGGCTATATCGCTTGGGCAGGCGACACTGATAACACAGGAATTGCCTGGGAAGCCACCGACAACTGGACTTACCCCGGTCCACTCGACACTCCTAGCCTATGAGGCTGGGGTGTGTCATGCGTATCGGGGGGAAGTCCAACCCCAACTCCGGCGGCTTTAGTAGCCTTTAGTTTTATTTTTACTAAATTAGTAAGCTTTTCTACTAAACCGTACTACGTTAGTCAGCCTCGCTACTAAACGGTACTGATCGAAGCGAACTCTGATTTCGCCTCTCAGGTTCCTACAATCATGTTCGTAGGGCTTGACCCTATCCCAGAATTTCTGGTCTATTTGCTATGAATGAAAAACCTACTGTCGATGAACTCAGAGAGCTTACCTACAAAGAGGTTCTTGAACTTTTTGAAGGAGACCAAGTCGCGGCAGATCGGTGGTTATCGCCATCCATCCGCGCCCTTGGCAACCACCCACCTATATCGCTGACGGGAACTAAATCGGGCCTTCAAAAAATTCGAAATGTGGTGCGGAAATGGTCGCAAGGAGCGGTGTCTTAGCAGGCGGACCACCTATGGCTTGCGCGAAAACTTTATTCGGGGTTACTTCGTTTCCGAAAAACGCGACGTGCTTTTTCCTCAAGCGACTCCGAAAAATAAAGGCTGATTAGGCATATTGAGGTGACACACAGGAAAAATGTCCCAAAGGTGTAGAACGCTAATTCCATATTCATTGGGCACCTCCTACTTGGTCAGAATATCTCCCATATTAGCCTGAATCTACGGGTTACATTCAGGAGGCTCTTCATTTTATCAGGCCGCCATCTGGTACAACTATCAGCGATCGCTCGTCGAATTCTGAGCATAAACGTAGATTCACCGCAGTAGGTATATAGCCATGTTTTACAACGTCATCGAAGTCAGTATCCGCTACAAGGTTTCCCGTGCGACGATTTGGCGCTGGGTAAAGGAAGGGAGGTTTCCTCAACCCGTTAAACTCAGCCTCGGAACTACTCGCTGGCGAGAGGAGGACCTTCAAGCCTTTGAAAAGAAGTTGAAATGAGCCTATTTCCGTTAGCTGGATTCATGAAGTTTGCTTCCCGATTGCGGGGCCGTGAGGCCGAGTCAGTGCGGTTGTCGCGCATGTGGAAGTGACTGTCGAGCGCCGGCCGCAGTTAACTTAGCCATAAGTTGAGGTTTAGTTGACCGGTACAGCATGGTTAAAAAACACGCAACATCACTCACTGGAACCGCGCTCCAAAATACACGCCTGTCCGCCATGCGAGCTGAGGCGACATGGACCTCTGATGGTGGCATTGTCCGCAAGGATCCGGCAAAGTTGATTACAAACTGAAGAGGCACTGTAAAGCGTTAGATGATGGAACCGTAGACCCGGCTGCATGCCTAGCGGCCTGTCGACGGTCAGCTGAGAGGCTGCCTAAAACAATGCAGGGAGCAGTAATGGACCAGACAGCCCAACCCAAGTCGAGCGGCTCGTACACCGCAAACCTCCTCGGGAATATTCGTAGTCACCTGGCCGGATTACAGGGCTACGATGTGATGGCTTTGGAGCTCATCCAGAATGCAGACGACGCAAAAGCCGAGGAAATCGTATTCGACATCTCAGACAGCGGCTTGCTGGTCCGCAATAGCGGCCAGTTCACGTATTGTGGCGACCTCGATAAACCATGTGAGTTTCTCACCGAGGGTAACTACAAATGCGATTATCACCGCATAACGGACGTTGGCAGCGGCGGAAAGCTGTCACGCGGAGAGAACATCGGGCGCTTTGGCATTGGCTTTGTATCCACCTATCAGGTAACAGACCATCCTGAGATCCGCTCTTCCGGGATCAAGCTATCCCTCTACCCAGAGCAAGGGCGGTGGTTCACTGAAGCCTTCGAGGAACCGAACGGCACATCTTTCTTTCTTCCTTGGGCAAACGACCCCGACTCTGAGGCGCGGCTAGCGCTCGGGGTCTCCCACATCAGTCGCGCCCATATCGATCAGCTAGCCGATGATTTTCAGGTCGTTTTACGCAAAAGCCTCCTGTTTCTCCGCCATGTTCGGAAAGCCGAGGTGCGGCGAAATGGGAAACTCCTAATAGCCTGCGACCTAGAGAGAAGCGAAGGTTCAGACCTCATTGTCAGTTTCAGACCAAGCGGGGCTGTTGAGCATTGGCACATCCTTCGCGCCGACGCGGCTGATGCTGCCCAAGTTCTATATGAGACTCACCCGCGTCTAGAGAACCTCCATCGAAGCACCAATATCAGCATCGGTCTGCGAATTGATCCCGAACCGCTATCTGAAGGCCTGCTCTACGCCTTCTTGCCCACGGAACAGTCGACTGGGCTTCCTTTACACATCAACGCCGATTTCTTCCCCGAGTCTGACCGCAAAGCTGTGATATTTGGGGGGCACCAACACGAGCAGGCGTGGAACGAAATGCTCATCGACGCCGCAGCGACTGAGCTGGCTCGGGACCCCGAAGGCTTGCTGCAAATGCTTGGCCCTGTGCAACTATGGCAAATCCTCGGCCGGGCGTACGACCTAAACTCCAAGCCATCGGGGCAGCCGCCTTGCTTCAAAAGCTTTTGGAAGCATTTGAAAGCCACTGCGACAAAAGCACATATTGCTGTAGCACAGGATGACAGTATTCAGTGTCCCAACGGTGTGTTCATTCCGCGTAACACTATAGATGAGCAACAGGCAAAGGCACTGCTGGAGGTGGGCGGCAGACTCGTCGCCGAGAGCCTGCGACCATTCCAAACGGCGATGAACCAGCTGGGCGCGCCTATTCTTACTCTGGAACGTTTGGTCGCCCTGCTGGCATCAGCAATGTCGCAGCAAGTCGCGGGGTCTACCCAGATCGACAAACAGAAGCTGGAGCATTTCTACCGGCCACTGTGGAGCATCATAAACGACCTACTGCCCGAAGCTGGAACGGCAAATCCAAGCACAAACCCGTCAGTGAGACGCTTGCTCACATTGCCGTGTATTGTCACCGAGGATCTTTTCGCGGTGACCATTAACCAGTCTTATGTCGTACCGGTCGCGCTGGAAGCTGAGCGCATTGCAGCCCTCCTGCCCAGACTCGCCGTCACCAATCGTCTTCTCTCAAGGTTCCCAAAAATCATCCGGCTAATAAAACTGCTCAACCTCTCCAATGTAGTATCGCACATCAGTTCGATGTGCGACGAAGAGCCGGTTGAAGACGTCATTGGTGTCGAGGAGAAGGACCTGCGCGACCTGTACTCGCTGCTTGCGGACCTCGACCGTCAGGGCAACGTCGAGAAGGTAGCTTATCAGCGGCTACGTAGCCTGCCCATTTGGAAATCAAGCCGTGGGCTCGTCAAGGTAACGCAAGCACTTCTGCCAGGAAACTTCACTGATCCGACGGGTCAGGCCGATTTGCTGGACACTTCCGTGCTCACTGAATCAGCTAGAGATTTCCTGTCGACAAAGCTGGAGGTACAGACGCAGACAATCGAGGCCTTTGTGCAGACGGTGCTGCCGATGTTTTTCGACGACGACGGCCCATTGGATGAAACCAAGTACACCCCTCTCATCAGCGAGCTCGCCAATCACCCAACGCTTGTGAACGATGAGAATATCCGTCGTTTGCTGGGATCGCTTCCGATCGTTCCTACGCAAGATGGAGGCTGGTCGCGCCCAATCAATACATACCGACGCGCTGACGAGCTTGTGAAGGTTCTCGGCGATGCCCCCCAACTCTGGTTGGATGTCGGCCGTACACCTGATACTCGATCAGTACACACTTTCATCGATAGCCTCGGTATCCGACGATCACCGATTGCCAGCCATCTTGTCGATCGCATACTGTCGATTGCCGAAACGTACCTGCCAACTGAGGACGCAAAGCGTGCGAGCAGTGAGGCTTTCTATGTACTGTGCGACCGTTATGAAGAGTGGAAAGAAAAGAAAGTCGTTCAGGACGCTATCGCGAACCTTCAACAGGCAGCGTGCTTCCCCGCAGATGGGGATTCCGAAGAGTGGTACACAGCAGACTCTCTCTATGCTCCTTACCGTGCCGACGCTTTCCGCTCCCAAGCCAATATTCTCGATTTCAGGAATACAGTCCGCCTGAAAACTGAGTTGCTAGAAAACCTTAATATTTCCATAAACCCAGAAACCAGTCTGGTTATTAATCATCTGCAGCACTGCGTTAAAACAGGCACGCAGCCTCATGTCTCGACGTATCAAGTATTGAATGAGCGAGCTCAACGATCAGACCCGCTTGTGGCGACGCTCGCTGGCTCACAATGCATATACGTCGATAGCCAAAAGGTATTTGTTCGTCCTAATCAGCTTTACTGGGTGCCACAACAGCTTGGCCGCTATGCATACACGATTCCTGGAAATTACGAGTCCTTCAAGCCGTTTTTCGACGCAATCGGGGTAAAAAACGCTCCAGATGGTCGCGACTTCGTTGACATTTTATTAGACATCGTCGGCGAGCACTTCGGACAAACGGAATCCCTGACAGGTTCAGATCGAGCGGTTTATGACGCGTGCCTAACCAACGTCGCTATTGCATATGAACATAACGAACTGAACTCATCTGACCTACAACGCCTTCAAGAGGCGCCTACTACCTTAAATTTGAGGGGGCAGCTACGTCATCCGGACGAAATCTTGCTCCAAGATAGTGAATGGCATACCGGATTCTTTGGCGGTGAACTCGACCAAGCCTTGTGCAAACCCGCCCCTGAGCTTTGGTCATACGTGGAAGAGATCGGTGTCAGACGATTGAGTGAAAGTGCACAGGTTGCCCTCGAATTCGTCGATGGCCCGCAAACAGACGAAGCTCCTGTAGCCGAAAAGCTAATGGCCCGGATAGACATCCTCACCCGATTGCTTTATGACAAACCGACAGCTGTCAGAAAGAAGCTTCGGAACGCACTTTCGACGCTGAAGACAGTCAGTCACGACGTTGTCCGCATCCAGGCGTCAGTTAATGTCGGAGGAGACCAAGTATTCGCGCCGCCTACCTCCGCCCAAGCATTCTACGAGATCGAGAATGGGCGCTTGATTCTCGCACGCCCAGTAGCGGACCGGAGTTGGGCACACGTTCTGAATGCGTTATTCCACCAACTGATGCCCGAGGAGTCGGGCAGTGAAATTTCAAAACTAACACTAAGTGTGCGCTCTCTGATGGGGATTGCTGTAGAGGAGGCGCATCGCGAATTGAGTGATGCAGGAATTCCCTATCTCGATACAGAGGCTGGAGGCGAGGACTCGGTGAACCTGAGGTCACCGGACCTTGATGAAATGGTCGACATAACAGAGTCAAGTGGCCATGACGGAGACGAGACAACTTCAGCCGCAGCTGAAACTTTTGACGAGCATGACGCTGCCACCGGACGAACAGACAGTAATAAGCACACTAACCCGTCAGAGCCCCACTCGGGGGCAAAACAAGCTGGGCGCGAGACTGAATCCGGCGTTACCGATCGAAAGGATTCTGCAACTGGTTTCGATAGTTCCAGACGCTCAAGCAATGGAAAGCAGCGCGCGAAGAAATCGCGCGGCAAACACAAAGAGCAGTGGGATAGACGCCTGCTTTCCTACGTTCGACAGAAGCAAGAGGGTGAATCTGAGGCGGACGGCCAGGACAATCTATCCGAGCACAACCTAGCCGTAGAAGTAGTGGCCCGCAGTGCCGTATGCGCCTACGAAAAGGAACGAGGACGTGTAGCCGAGCAAATGGCACAAACGCATCCGGGGTATGACATCATCAGTCGCAACCCGCTAACCGGCGAGGATCGGTTTATCGAAGTGAAAGGCGTCAACGGTGAGTGGAACCAGACAGGCGTCGGCCTCTCACGACTCCAATTTAGCAATGCCCAAGACTACGGTGACCGTTACTGGCTATACGTAGTCGAGTTTGTTTCCACCCCGGAGCACATCCGCGTTCACCCAATCCGCAGCCCGGCCAATCAAGTTACGTCATTTATGTTTGACGGCAACTGGCGGGACGCAGTGACAGATGAGCAAGCCGACCCCACGCTGCTGTTTGCGGCTGGTGTTCGGATTCAGCATCAAGACATGGGAACAGGGACAATTCGCGACGTCGTTTCGCGTGGAGACACGAAGCTTCTGACAATCCTTTTCGATGGTAAATCTCAACCAACGCCTAACGTAACCCTTAACCTACATCGCATGCGTGTAGTGGAGTATGCCGATGACGACAATGATTCCTGATCTCTCTGAGGCTCAACTTAATGACCTGCCATCGCAAGCAGAGGCAAAAGTTTACCGAGCACTGAGGGACAAGCTTCCGCAAGAGTACGTCGTTTTTTTTCAAGTAGGGTGGATTCTGCGAAGAGAGGAAGAGCAAGTAAAGGACGGAGAAACCGACTTCCTGGTTTGCCATCCGGATCGCGGCTATCTGTGCATTGAGGTCAAAGGTGGCGGTGTGAGTTTTGACGCAGTCACTGGCGAATGGTTTTCGGTAGACAGGCATCAGCAGAAGCACCCCATCAAAAATCCGATTGGTCAGGCCCTTAGGGCAAAGTACTCCATTCGATCAAAATTGAACGAGCATCCACGTTGGCGGCATCTCTCTCTTGGAAAGGTGCTTCGTGGCCACACTGTCTTCTTTCCCGACATTGGCGACGCGAGAGCATTGGGCCGCCCTGACATGCCCTCCGCACTGATTGGCTCGGCGAAAACTCTCCAGGATCCCAAGACGTGGATCGACAACGCGTTTGCATACTGGGATAACGACGCCGGTAGCGCTACCCCCATCGGCCGTCGCGGTATCGACGTCGTTCGTGAGGTGTTCGCCAGATCTTTCGCCGTGGCGCCACTAGTCGGGTCGCGGCTTGCCGAGCAGGAAACACAACGATTGATTCTCACAAAGGACCAGATGCGAATTCTTGATTTCTTGAGCTCGCATCGAAGAGTCGCGATTAGCGGAGGCGCGGGGACTGGCAAAACCGTTCTAGCGCTCGAAAAGGCCCGCCGCCTCGCCTCAGAAGGCTTCAAAACGCTCCTGACGTGTTACAACAGGCAGTTAGCAGATCACTTGGCCAGTATATGCGCCGATATTAGCAATCTGGAAGTATTGGGTTTCCATCAGCTGTGCCATAGGCAAATTAAAAGAGCGAACAATACCTCAGGACGAGACCTCCTCGCAGAGGCCAAGGTGACGTATCCTGGAAAAGACCTCTACGATGTTCAGATCCCTAATGCTCTTGCATATTCGAGCGAAATACTTCCTGACCGTTATGAGGCGATCGTATGCGACGAAGGCCAGGATTTCCGCGAGGAGTTCTGGGTTCCTCTTGAACTTTTGCTGTCGGAGTTCGAACGGTCGCCACTATATGTATTTTATGACGACAACCAGAATATTTATGCGCGTGCTAGAACTTTTCCGATAAGCGAGGAACCATTCACACTGACATCAAACTGTCGGAATACCGCTCCTATTCACGTGGCTGCTTACAAACACTATAAAGGACAGCCGGTAGCCCCTCCTGATATTGAGGGCGACGATGTGCAGTTCGAGGTGTCGCCTGGGCAAGATGCTCAGGCTGCCAAGATTAACGCACGGATCGTTGACCTCATCGCGTGCCAGGGCGTTTCGGCTGGTGACATCACTGTCTTGGTTGCGGACGCACTGCGCAAAGCCGACTGCTACGCTGCGTTAAGGCGACTGCCCTTACCAAAACCTGCAATATGGCTTGAAGAAGGCGTTCGCACCAACAACACGGTACTGATCGACACTATTCAACGCTTCAAAGGACTTGAGTCATCGGTTGTGATTCTTTGGGGCCTAGATACCGTTGATTTGGCGCGCAACAAGGAATTGCTCTATGTTGGCATGAGCAGGGCCAAATCTCTTCTTGTCATTGTCGGAACCACAGCGACATGTGCGATTTTCGAAGGAGATATGCAGTAAGGGTTCCGCCCCTTTCCGGTCGACACCTCTAAAAAAGGCGACTTACTCGTCAACTGCGCACATGCGGTGGAAGAGAATTTGCTGCGCCTTCCTTGTGACTGGGTCCAATCGGGTAGACACCATCTCAGACTCGGTAGCCCTCAGCTCCGTGGCTCTATTATTAAATCGGGAAACCGATTGGATGCCATCTAAGACGATGTGGGTGTTCGGAATCTGTTGGCGTCTGTATTTGACTATTACATAAAACCGCTCTAACCTCAGAGATGCGCTTATCTGTGGTCGGCTACCGAGCTTAATGCTCACTTTTCCGCTCCCCTCTGCTGCACGGGAGGTTTCAGCTGCAGGTTCCTATCAGGTTCTTATCTGGTGCGCGCCCATTGTGAAACCTAATCCTATGCATTGGAGAAAACCATGTGCAGAATTGATGCGCCGTACGGCGATCGCTCCCTCGATGAAAAACATGACCCAACTGAACGATTCATTCAGGCGCTCGACGAGTCTGGAATCGACGGTCAGTTCCGCTCACTGCTGACCAAGCATTTCTCTGACAACTGGAATCGCATATTCGGATCGGCGACGGATCTGGAAGAGGTTCTTGGTGCCGCAAGGTATGAGACCTCGGATCAGAGGAAATCCGCTGTAATACTCTCTACCGGCCGCTTGGCTCAGAAACTGACCATGCAGCTCCTGAATAAGCACCCGATCATGAACCAGCGCGATGAAGTCGCTGATCATGGCTCAGAAGTATTTCTTTTTGCCAAAGAAATCGCTCAAACGCTCTTTTCGGCATCGCCATACTCACTGTACAGCGCCCTCAAAAATATGGGCACTACTGCATCTTTAACAGTGTCCTTCGACTGGTTTGTCACTGCATTATACGGAGAAGAGTTCTGTTTCTCCCCGACGCTGTTCGACGATCCTGTGCTTGTTGCTGAAGACGAATCGACAAGGAACGAGATGCTCTGGGGCTTCTTCAACACGATGTCCCAGTATGAGGACGGCTACCGGAACGACCTGGCAAGCGTGTGCGGTCTCCAAATCAAGAACCTAGTTTCCCTCGCTTCATTGCAGACGCATGAGGGACCGCCAACTCTCGGTTCTTCCAAACTCCTTCAGGGGATCCGATTCCTGAAAGCCTGGGTCGCATCCGATGCCGCAGCAGGAAGACTAGCCAGCATAAACGAGGGAGTATTCCGTAAACTGGGGTTTGAGTGGTCGAACTTCGATTCGACACTTCGCTCTTTCGATTCTTCCGATTACGCTCAGCTCGGCGTGTCCGAGGCGACCGTTTGGCTGGACAAAACCAGAATCCAATTTTGGGAGGTTCTATGCCTCCATATGGATCTAACCTCTGCAGATTATCAGCAGATTGAACAGTGGGCTTCACTACTTAATCTCTGCTTTACGTCTCTCAGCATTCGCTACCCTGACATCCTGGAGCAGTCCCTAGAGGAGCGGGAGGCTACTGAAAGCGAATACCTGAAATTTCTCTGCTCACAACTCACTGACTACCAAGTTGAAGCCTGGATCCAGTGGTCGATTAGGGAGGACATTGAGTCAACACTTCGGCAATCCGAGAAGACGCACATCTTCATCCAGTTCTATGGAGATAAAAGCAGAAAGTGGTGGGCCTCGGACTATTCGGGCATCTGGAAAACTAAATTCGAGGACGAGCTCAACGGTTTACATATCGAGGCCAAACTGGCCGTCCTTTCCGGCACCTTTTTCCACTACTTGCCGGACGAAGCTGCTTATGATGAGTACCGCCCTTGGTGGAACAGTTTGCTCGAAAGACTGGTTCAAGAACCTGAGTTCCCAATTGCGCTGACACCTCAATGGGCTATTGCTGCTGTTGGTAGACTGGAAGACGAGTTAGTTCTTACTTACATCGATAAGAGCATCGGGCTGCTTCGCGGCGAACTGGCCAATGGACCACAGGCTTACCATCACAAACAGCTTGAAGAATTATTAAATAAACTGTCCATTTTCAAACCATCAAAGGCACTGCGGCATCGACTCATGTTGATGCGTTCGTCAATCATTCCTCTTTCTGACGAGTCGGTTTCTCGCTTTAACACGGTGAACAGTGAGAACTCCATTGATTGGTATCGGCCGCTGAAAGAGGCCGCTTGGGACAGCTTTGCGAAAAAAACAAACCTGAGATCTCCGCTTAGCCGGGAAGAATATGAGCAAGCTGAGCTGGAGTGCTACCAGTCTTTTGCACTTGAATTGGTTGAATTCTGCCTGAGCCGTCTTCGCCTCCGGAAAGGAGAGAAGCCCAAAGATGGCAAATACGATGCTAGCCAAGTAACTGAAAAATCATCCATTTGGCGCCAAGGATATTTGAAGGCGTTACTGGAACTCGGCCTTGATCCAAACGGGAAGGCCCATAAAACGGTCTACTTCACCAAACAGTTCGACCCTGATGAAAGTGTTCGAGCGGTTGCAAAGGAGTGTTATCGGGCTGTCCGCCGAGAGGCCAAAAAAAACCGGAGCCTCCAGGATTTCAAACGCGGACTGATTGCAGCTGAATGGTGGTTGTTGATGAGTCAACGGCTCGAACTCAATCTCGATGTGAACCACGAGGAAGCACTCAAGACCCGACGCAACTTGTTGCGCAATCCGTAATAAACCGAAAATCTGAACCCAAATCCAAGTGGTGTACTGGAGCCTGATGCTCCTCCCCTGACGTCCCGCGTCCGCCATGTAAAAACTTCACGGTCCGCACAATGGATTCCGTCAAGGAGTATACGCATGCATACGAACACCCTTATTTTTCCAACGAACTCAGCGGCGACACCTCCCGCCAAGATCTCCACGGTAGATGAACTCACCATAAACTGGCACGTGACGGAAGCCTGCAACTACAGCTGCCAGTATTGCTACGCAAAATGGAAAGACTACCCCAATCCGCGGGAGTTATTTCATGACCGCAGGCGAACCCACGAGCTGCTAAACGAGTTATTCCGATATTTTCACCCCACAAACACCAGCAATCCGTTACGTGAAGAACTCTCTTGGAAGACAGTCCGCCTAAATCTCGCCGGCGGAGAACCTTCGATCCTTGGCAACCGTTTGTTAGATATTGCCGAGATAGCCCGGGAAGTTGGATTTCAGCTTTCCATTATCAGCAATGGCTCACGACTGACGCGTTCTATGATTAAGGAACTAGCGCCGCATTTGGCCTGCCTGGGGATCAGCCTGGATTCAGCAAATCCGACTACCAACATGGAGATTGGCCGAGCCCTTAGAAGTGGGAAACTGCTCGACCCTCAAGAGCTGGCAGGCAATATACGTCTGGCGCTCAAGATCAACCCGCGACTCACAGTAAAGCTCAATACTGTCGTGAATCTCCTGAATGTCGGAGAGGATCTGAGCGGTCTGATTCAGGAGATCCGCCCCCAGCGCTGGAAGATCCTGCGCATGCTTCCGATTGTTGACGCCTCGTTAGCGATCAGCGACGAGGAGTTTGCCGCCTTTGTTCAAAGGCATCGCGCTTTCCAATCGGTCCAATGTGTCGAGGACAATCGAGACATGTGTGAGTCCTACCTCATGGTCGATCCCTTCGGGCGCTTCTTCCAAAATCACCCCGCATTAGCCGGAGGGTACCTATACAGCGATCCCATTCTATCGGTTGGCGCGCAGGCCGCATTCTCGAAAATGGCATTCAATTCGGAGAGCTTTCAATCCCGGTATACAGGCGAGCTGGGAGGGACGCAGTGAAGAGGTATAGCTCGAACAAAGATTGGAACGTCGTGATCAGACGTCTCGTCAAGCTCGGGTGGAGGTATCGTCGCGGTGGCAAGCACGGACGACTCACCCATCCCGACTGCTCTAAAACACTCATCATTTCGAATTCACCGAGCGATCACCGAAGTTTGCAAAACTTCATGCGAGCTGTCAGATCGACTCGGAGCTAGACCGAAAGAGCCAATAGCCAGATGCAACACGAAGCCCGCTGACCTCCTTTTGGAGGAGGTCCAGCGGCAGCTTACGATCGAGGTCTTATCAATGTAGCAACTCGCTGAGATTACTGATGCAACCCAAATCATTGAGATTCAATCTCGACTCCCGACTTCTTTTCGGCCGTTTTCATCCTTGTAATGCCGATAAAATTAATGGGCTATTAGACCACTATCGTTTTTTCCTTCTAACCAAAAGCGGCACATCCAAATTCATCACTGTCCGGATTTCGGACACTCATTTCCTAACAGTTGCGAACTTAGATCCAAGGCGTAGAATCATCGCATCAATGAGCAAAAGCATTCTTAGGGCAACGATCAAAGTCCGGTTCCCGGACACCGAATTCTTATCAGCCTTGTGCCCAAAGTCGTCGTAAATCGGGCATAATATTGAAATATCGGCATTTTCTATAGTTCATGTTTTCGGCGTAAGCATTTGAACATCCAGATTTTCGCCGATTAAGACCGCTTGCCATCAGGCAGAGAGGGTGCACTCCGGAGGCGGAGGTCAGAGGTTCGAATCCTCTCGGGCGGGCCATTAACTTGGCAGATCAATGAGCTATCATCAAGACAACCTCCTCACCTGTGTTACTCGCACCTGAGCAATCCGAAAACCTCTGATTCGATCGGTGACCTTTGCACGGCAAGATTAAAAGCAGGAATTTTTCTCTATCATTGCGCCTGTGCCCAAATGGTGCCTTGGCAGTGCCCAGTCAATTTAGGTCGATGCATCACCACCCATTAACGTGACCTTTGCACGGTTTCGAGCCCACCATCTCTGTGGCACAGTCGTTCTACGATAGTTAAGCAAACATATTCGCTTGGTAATGTTAACTTTGGTCGCAGAGCGAACATTCAGGCGGATAGACCTAGACTTCCCCTTGGTGAAATTTCCGCCTTGGACCTCACTCGTCGGCATAAAGTATAGAAGTGATAATTGCCAGTTTGCGGGCTTCAAGTTTTCATCGTATAACCTTGTAAACTGACTGCTGGTATTTCTTCAGTTCGTTCTGCTTTAAACCCTTGGCTGGCAATGTTAAACCCGTTCCCGATTCCTCTTGTGATTTACAATAATATGTTTCCGCGTAGACGTTTATCGAACTAAAAAAGGAGCCTGCATAATGGCAAGACGAATGATTTTTGGTTTGGTACTTTTGCTCAGCTCTGCAATTTGCTTCGGCGGAACTCTTTAATCTCAACTTCAGGCTGCCATTGTTTTTCTTGCCTTTGTAACTCGTAGCAAAGAACAGCCATATGATGAGAGCCACCTGCACTGGACCAGTAGAAACGTCGATGCCATTATCAGTGGTTAATCTGATCCCTTCATGAAGTCGGAGTTCAGGCCAGGCCAGGCTAGACATGCAGAAACAATATCTCCCCCGCTCTTTCCCTCCAGGTCTTTCAAGTCATTAATCAGCTTTCCCAGTTCTGCCATGGTGGCACATCCCGCTCGATCGGGCCTATACCGAGCTTTACTCGCAGAACATCCATGCAGCGTGGCCATCGGGAAAGATGCTGTGTACAACCGGTCAGTGACCAATGCTTTCAGGCTTCGCTCGACAAGAACCCGAACGTTTTCGCTCAGTCCCGGCAAGTAGCCTGAAAACTCAACATCTCTGAGTCTTTCCAGCTCACACCGGGTATCTTCAAGAATGGTCGGAATTGGCACCTCAGATGGGTGCAACAGGGGGTGGCCAGCGAGCCGCAGCTCAATTTCCAACTGTGCACGCTCGCTTAGCAGATTCCAAATCAGCCATCTAAGGCATCTGCCTACCCAGTGTATTGCTCCTGCTAAATGCGTCGACAACCTAATCATTAAACTGGATCAGTTGAGAGAGCTCCTCAGCCGTCCAGTTTCGTGGAATCGGAAACACCGGGCCAGAAGGATGATTTACCACTTGGGTTTTGAGCTTCGCCGGAAGATTGTTGGGATTAATCCAAATCATAAGTGAACGCCCACCGTCAGGCGCCTCTCCCGTATGGTCGATCAATAACTGCTGGGATGTTTTATCACCCTTCCGAAACCTAGCCAGGGCCTTTACATCAAATCTACCCTCAACTTCATAGCTACCTTTAAGCCCTGAACTCTTCTCTATTTCGGACAGCAAAGGCTCAACAACTGTGATGTAAAATGGATCTTTACCCCCTTGGAAAACATGTTTTCCGTGGCTATCACAAAGCGCGCCAATCGTTTTCATACGAATGTAATTTCTTAAGTCTGAGAAAATGGAAATAGCCGTATCAGAGCACCGATACGGCTATTTGAAGCCAGTGTCATCCTCAAGATGGAGGATCAATCAGCTGACCAATTGTGCCCATAGGTAAGTAGAGAGACTGTAGCTCTCCGAATTGCCTTCCCATTGGCAGGAAACCGTACCGCTTAAAAAAGCGGTCACTTTCCTGGGTAAGCGGATCCGTTACCACCGCTATTCCCATACCACTGTACTGAACAATTCGGTACGCCTCTTCCAGAGCTTCAAGAAGAATCGTTTCACCGAGTCGGCGCTCTGAGCTGTGTAGCCCGCTATCAACACCTAGCCACGCCAGCTTGATCACTGGAATGGGATAGGCAGGATACCGACTACGGGTTTCCTGATCTGGTAGCTCGTCACGCACCACGGTCGCGCTGGTCAGGGTGAAATAACCCAGGACCGGAGCCGGCAACACATTGGCGGGCTCATCGTCCACCAACACCCAGGTACGATTAATTTTCTTGTCCATCTGATTGCGTGCTTCGCGCCAAAGGAACTCATTTACTCGTTCCAATCCACAATCAAACGATTTCCTGTCATGGGACTTCTTATCTAATGGTTCTAACCTCAAGGTCACCGTTTTCTATCCTTTTGTTACGGCGACGTTTCGCGCTCAGCAAAGCCTCGTTCGGTGCTGGAGCTGCCTCGCAGGCTGCTACAAAAGCATCAAACGACTGACTATTCAGCCGATACACTTCGGCCTCCTCGATCACGCGAGCCGACTTCTCTCGGATTGCTTGAATGACAAACTCCGACAGACTGTGACTCCCGGTCAGAGCTGAAGCGCGCGCCGCCAATTCTTTGATCGCTGGATCAATTCTTAAATCCAGCCGCGCGCTTGTCTTTGACATGCGATATCCCTCTTTCAACGGGCTGGCCAATCGACCAAACCCTCTGTTTTAGTGTTTTCGGTTTTTGCTGTTTGACTGACAACTAACAATGTTAGCACGTACGGCAATTCACCGTACGTGTACTATCGGCCAGTCAAATCCGGATGTCAATTGGAAGGTCTACCAAGCTTCACTCAAACCTGACGTCTGCCTCACGGAGAGCCTCTCCGTGCCTAGGAGATGGCCGGCTTCGCTATTCCAAAGGTGCCCTTAGTATGCTTTAGTATTTTATACTACTAATATAGTATAATGTTTACTAAACATGACTATTGGCCGCCGAGACACTTTATGAATGCACATGTGGACTGGCACTTTCCCCGCCACGAGCTGACCGATCAGTTTCTGTCGACCTTCGCCAGCGGTGTCTCCAACACTCTGACGCTCTTTGCGCCCCGGCGCATGGGCAAGACGGAATTCATCCTCTTTGACCTTATCCCTGAAGCGCATGAGCAGGGGTACCGTCCCATCTATGTGAGCTTCTGGGACAACCCCAGGAACCCGGTTACCTGTCTCAAAAAAGGCCTTGAACGGGGTATCGGGGAAATGACCTGGCTGGAACGCCGGCGCTGGGCTAACTCCCACCTCGGGGCTCTTAAGCTAGGTGGAGAGGTCGGCATTGACGGGACAGTGAAGGCCTCCGCCGAGGTCTCCGGACAGAACATCCCGCCACAAGAGGATGACTTGAGCCAGCTTCGCAGCCGGTTCGAGACGTTACTCAGCGGAAAAAAGAAAATTCTACTGTGCCTGGATGAAGTCCAGCATCTTGCCACCGACCGGGCCTTCGAACCCCTGGTGTTTTTCCTTCGGACCCTGCTGGATGAAAACAGGGACAAGCTTTATGTCGTCTATACCGGATCTTCCCGGGACGGCCTGTATCGTCTGTTCAATCGCAGAAAGGCACCGCTGTTTCGCTCGTCCTCCCAGATCGACCTGCCAGAGCTGGGCTCGGGCTTTGTCAAGCACATGCTTGATGCTTTTGATCAGGCCACAGCCCGGACTCTGAGCTACAACAACGCCTTGAACGCCTTCCTTCTACTGAATCGGGTTCCACGGGACTTTCGAGCCGTCATCGAAGGCATGGTGCTCTCCGGCGAAACGGACATCACCTCCGCAACCGAGCGGTACCGGCAATTCACCAGTGATACGGATGAGTACGAGAAAACCTGGTCCCAGCTCAAGCCTATTGAGCAGGCCATCCTCGCTGTCATCGCCCAGGACATCGCCGGGCCCTACCATGAGGAGGCCCGTCGATTCATTGCCACCTGGCTGGGGATGACAGAGTCCAATGTGGCAACGCACACGATCCAGAATGCGTTGAATCGGCTGCGTGGCGAGTTCCTGGCGCCGGTCGAGAAAGGGGTCTGGGTATTCGAGGACATGGATTTCAAAGTTTGGGTTGCCGAGGCTTTCGCACAAGACCCCACTGAGCGCTAGGTCTACGGTCGTCGATACCGAGGCCAATTCTTTGCTCCTGGTCAAGAAGGCATTTTTCGAATTCCTCCTCGCTCATCCCTTCCTTGATTCGCCTCAAGACCTCGGCACTGACATTATTGTCAGAAAAAGTAGTATTTTTTCTGACAACTCTCAAGGTTTAACCAAGCAGCTTTCGGTAACTAACCACGGTGTTGGCGCAAATGTTCGGCGAAAGCCTGCAGTTGGGGCTCGGGCTGAAAAATACCAACCATCCCTGTTTGCCACGGCGGGACTTCAACGCCTAAGGCGCTTAGTCCAAATGCCCAGGCTCGCAGTGCAGACTGTGCTTCCTCGCAAGCACACTCCGTATCGACCTGCCGTTGTCGTGCGTACCACTGAGCAAAATTGTTTACGCCGGCCTGGGTCAGTTGCTCATCGGGACTAAGGGCTTCCACCATGCAGTAACGATGAAAACGGCGTATCCAGTAAAGATACTGAACAATCGTAGCCTGCTTGAGGCTGCGGTTATCCCGCCATACGTCTTGAACCTTGGCTAATCGAGTCTCAAAATCGGGTAACACCTGCTTGCTGTGCACCGTTCATCTCCGGCGGTTGCCTCAATGCTCCGGTGACAACATTAATGCCGATCGGTGGGCGGGTCTGCCCCAGAGTTGTGTTGGATGCATTGAAAGTGCTGGCCTCGTTCGGCGAACCCCAGGGGCGCTGGTAGCATTGGTAGAATCAAAGCTGTAAAGGTGGCTCAAGTCACGAAAACCAGCGCCTTCAACGAATCGATGGTCGTCACCGGGCGTCTACTCATACACAGATCGATCCACTGGCATCAAACGTCCGTCTTCCGGACATCAAATCCTTATCAGGCTTGTGCCCAAATAGAGAAACTGCTTAATAGCTGATCACTGCCGCAAAAGCCCATTAAGCCAGGAGATAGCCTCAGGATAACCCGAAGCGTCAAGAACGAACTCCTGACCTCTGGAAGCGCTCATCAGATGACAGTACTTTCCAGCCCTGGACCAGCGAGCCGGGTTGCTATGGAAACTCAATGTAAAACCAGAGCTATTGGGATAGAAAAAACCGGGCAAGCGCCAATGTGTTGGGGAAGTTACCCCTGGTGCGGTCAGCCTATACTGGTCATGCATTTGTCTGAATGTTCCCGCCCCCGGTAACCCAATATCCAGTCCATCCAGGCGCAAGGTTTCAGAAGCAAGATAAAGTGTGTTGCTTGCATCAATTTGACCGTGAAAGTGAGGGTGATAACGGGCCCAGGCCAACTCTTTTTCTGCTAATTGGTCAACCTTACGAATCTCTCCGATCTGGAGCCAGCCCCACAGGGCATGAAATGCGGGTGCCGACTTAATGAACCTCCAGTTCTCACCACTTTTCTCAACTGGTCTGAATAGTCCGAAAAACATGAAGACGTCACCCACGCCTACTTCTTGCTTACGCAAATGCCCTTGAGCACTACCCGACTGCCCAAGCAGAGGTCGCCAGTCAGTATGTCGCGGGTAAACATGATCAATGAGATCAGGATCGAGGTGAGCGTAATGCGCAATGCGTCGGGGATCGCCCGTTAAATCTGCAACGAGCTTACCGATATTTATACCCTGATAGTTCAGCTCTTGATAGGTAATGCGTGATTTCTTGTCCGGGATAGGTAGTGCGTAAAAGGAGTTGTCGGGAAATACCGGGCTGGGACATCCACCGGCGGATGAATCGAATCCTTTTCGGCTCAAGATCAGCTTCACCGTTGCGCTCCACAGGAAGACCTATTTGCAGTTAATTTGGACGGCCATTTATGTGGCGCTCCATTCCTATCAGGTGCAGTAGACAACGGCCTTCGTACCAACATGGTCTGGAGCCAGACTTGCACGCTTGGGTACTGCCTTCTCTAAAGATCTGCAGCGGGCACCAGGGACAACTGGTAACCCAGTGGCTGCACGGCCTTCTTGACAGATTCGAGCAGGACCCGGGGGTCGTCACGCTCAATATTCATAAGGGTGGTCTTCGACAGTCCACACAGCCGAGCGTAGTCTTCCAGCGTGATACCGACAAAGCGCTGGCGGATCTCACGCACTGCGGCCCCCACCGAGATCTTGCCCTGCTTCATGCGCTTTTCCAGATCAGCCTGGGCCGCCTCGCGCTCATCATCTTCAACCTTTGGTGGCATTCTGGGCATCATCGCCTCCCGCCTCGGTCTTCAGGGTCTCCAAGAACCTCTCCGGGCGCTCAAAGACGATGTTCTTATGTTCCAGGACCCGCCCGGGTGCACCCAGGTCCACCACCTTTTTCTTCAGGCCCGCCAGCTTTTCCAGCTCAGCAATGAATCGGGCCCGGGTGATGTCCGGGTTTTCGGCAAAGTCCCGGATGATCTTGTGGTAGTTCGGTTCATAGACCGAATGCTGGTATTCCTGCGGCCAGACTGTCGTCCGGGCAATGGCCTCCTTGTCCAGCACCATGGGCGCCAGGTCGTAAGCCGGGGACAGGCTGATCCGGCCGTCGCGCTTGATCAGGGCGGTATTGCGCCCGTGATTGTCGCTGTTGCCGAAGGTGTAGTTGATGACGTCGCGCACCAGGTACTCGCACAGGGTTGTATCGAACTCCGGTGGGTGCGTGATCGCCTCGCGTAGCCGGACTATAACATCAGGGTGTTCCATCCTGGCGCCGTCGCCAATCATCTTGTTGAGGCTGTACATCGACTCGACCCCGTACCGCCGGACCCCGCCCGGGGCTACCTCCCGATCAAATCGCGGCAGCCACAATGCCGGGACCCTGCCTTCTACCACATGGGCACCCCGAATAGTGTTTTGGCCCAGCTGATCTAAGGCCTCGTAGAAGATCCCCTCTGCTCGCAGGATGTCCTGATCCTCTGGCATCATCCGGCCCCGGGGAAACTTCACCAGCCAGTGATTGGCGATTTCCAGCTCCGGGAGGGTCCCCTCCAGGTAGAATCGACCGTCCCGGTCCTCGACGACCAGCAGCTTTGGCGCATCGCCGCCGGCGCCGGTGGCGCCACCGATGACCACACCCAGCTGATTGGCGTACTCCAGCAGGTACTCATCCCGATCGCTGATGTCATCCTGAGTGAACGAGATCACTTTGGTGTCTTTTACCTGCGCCTCGAAAGCCTCCGCGGCCTCCTTGATGCGCAGGTTGCCGATCGGTGCGATGCACCCTTCGCTGAGCAATTTGAAGTCAACGGACGGACCCGGATCCCCGGTCACGTCCCAATGACGGAGCAGATACCGTCGCCCGGCACCCTGGGGGATGATGTCCCGGAGTACCGGGGCAACCGGTTCCCGGGGGTACCTCTTCATCAGGTGTCCGGGGACATGGTGGCCAATGGCCCGCTCATCCCTGAACGACAGGCCTTCCTTCGCCGTGGTGACCGCATTCACATACTTGCCGTTGTAGGTGAACGCCATATCACCAGTGAGGCCGGTCTTGGGGTTCGGGAACCGGACGGTGCCGGCGTCGTGCCACTGATAGTTCCAGTAGACCTGTAGGGTCAGGATCTTTTGCTCGCTCTGCATAGCCATATCTAAATATCAGCATAGTAGACTTTACCATAGCTATTAACGACCTTAAATACCAGCATACTGATATATAATGCCGCTAAGCCGGTATCTATAGTCTATCGTGATGGTATATAGAACCAAACCGGAGACAGCTCGCGGAATAAATGCCGCTCAACGTTAACGGACACTGCAACTTCGGAGTTAAGATAGAGAAACGCCTGCTCAGCCATGGGCTCGCCCTGCCTCGTATTCTCTGAACGCCTCGCTCATCCAGGCCGGCATTCTTGAGGACCGAAGTTTAGTGCCTTACCGACAGCAGCACGCGACCCCAGCCGCAGGAAACGGCTGTTGGTCAAGGGCTCACCTTGGGGGAGTTTCGCAATCTGGTGCTGAACAAAGAAGAAATCCAGCACATTCACATCAAGGATGATGATGCTAGCTGGACAGTCCGAACGCTTCAGGCAAGCGTTTTAATGCCTTTTGGGCTTTCGCTCTCGGTTCCTTGCAGTCCATGGATTTTCTGGCCGCTCTCGGTTTATAGCGGCAATTTCCAGCCTTCCCTTTCTGCTTGTCTTGTCTCCAGCTCATAATGCAGATCATCCACAGTATTCCGTATGACCGGTTTGTCCGACCAAAACGCTCCTGGTATCAAATCATCCCGATCGACGCTCACATCCGCGGTTGTATCCAGGCTAGTTAAGCGCTTGTAGTTGGCGTACATGGAGGTTAGCGGTTAGCAGTTCCCAGCCAGCAGCCATCCTCTTACCGTGAGGTGCTCCTGCATTACCGCCAGCTCGGCTTCTCCCATGGCGACCACGACAGACTCCCAGTCCGTGCCTTTCGCCAACGCTTTGAGCCGAGTCATGGCTCTGGATTGACGACGGTGGGCATCGCGCTGACTGATTTCCTCGCGTAAGTCCTCGTCCTCGATGAGGCGCCCCCAGTCGGCGGGAATCAAGACCGTGCCTTTCCCGGTGCCTTACGCTCTGCATCCTTGACCAGGCATTCCCGTATGGCCGACTCTTCCCGCTCAAATGCCTCAAGGCTGCGGATATCGTTGACCAGATCGCGCTCATGCAGGATGGTTGGTCGCTTGTTGATGTGAATCGAATCGAACATGGTCTCGCAGATCATGCCCTTGAAGCTGGAAAGCAGCCGATTCTTGTTCAGGACGACATGGGTCAGGCGATCAATATGGCTCATCTTACTGTCAGGGCCACCCAGACCATAATCGCCCGCCAGCGCGACTCACGATCCGATCCGGTTCTTCTCCGTAGAAGGCAGGAATCAAATGCAAGATGGAGGTTTTTCCAGCTCCGTTGGTACCGCCAGCATGTGTCCGCTCTCTGCACTGGATCCGAACGGTGCGTCCAGTCCAGCAAACTTTTTGAACGAATGGTGCAGGACGATGTTCTCAAGTCCATAACTTTCAGCGGGTGATTCCATGCGGTTCTCCATACATCGGGGCGAAGTGACACGGCGGCCATTCCAGACAATCCAGAGGCCTGCCACTCCGTGATATGCTGCTGCCAAAGTTGTTCTCGTTCGCGGGTCATGCTGATTCCTCCTGGAGTTGAAGAGGGAATCAGTGTGTTCAATCTCAGGACTGGAATGTAGGTGCTGATTTAGTGGCGTGTATGGACTCCTCTAACAGCCCGGACCTGCAGACCGAATTGCTCATCTACCAGGCTTGGTACAACCGCTTGCGGCCACACCAGAATCTTGATGGCCTCACGCCAAAAGAAGTCTTCCGAGGCAAACGGCACAAGGATACCGAGCCTCTCTGGGCCAGCGCCTGGGATGGGGTGCTGACGGGGTATTATTTTCCGGATTGATGGATACAAGGCGCCATCTAACAGAATGAAACAGCAGACATAGACCGCGTTCGCATCGAACGAGGGTTATACCTGCCCGGAACACGAAAAGTCAGGCTGTTAAAGAGCGGAAGCCGTCAAAATCTGGCTGACATTGCCAACTTTTTAGGCTTACCTGGCCGAACCTTGACCAGAAATTGATCAAAATTCGGCCTATTCCAAGCGTCCCCGCTGTGGGAACGGGACAGCCTATCCAAACCACCCCCACCGTGCGAACGGTGAGAACAAGACACTCGGCGCCACTTGCATTGGCGTGATCAGAGGCGTCATTCTTCCCAGAGTCACAAGTACTGATGGCTAACATAGCCACCAGTACCGACCCACAGCGAACATCGGTAAACGCCACCAGCCACAAACCGAGCAGGGAGACGTCTGACATGAGTCTTAACATCACCCACCTTGACGTCTCGATCGAGAAAATCGGTATTCTGCGGGATATAAACCTGACCATTCCCGGCGGGGAGATGGCGAGTCTGATCGGCCATAACGGTTCCGGCAAGACGACGCTGATCAAGGCCATCATGGGCCTGCTGCCGGAGGACCGCCGCCTGATGCCGGAGATCGCCGATTTCGGAGAGCGCAAGGCCCTGCGGCTCTCCGGTGGTCAACAAAAACTGGTCGCCCTGGGCCGCGCCCTGATACCGGGTCGTGAACACGCATCGGCGTCAGTGGACTGAGCCCGAACAACGATTGACCGAGGAGAGATTCAATGAAAATTCGTGCCGCCGTTCTGCAAGCCATTGGTGCCGAGCGCCCTTATCAAGACACCAAACCGCTCGTCATTGAAGAACTGGAACTGGACCCGCCCGGCGATAATGAGGTGCTGGTGCAGATCAAAGCCGCCGGCCTGTGCCACTCCGACCTGTCGGTGATCGACGGTAACCGGCCGCGCCCGGTGCCCATGGCCCTGGGCCACGAAGCCGCGGGTATTGTGAAATCGGTCGGCAGCGGAGTCCGTGACCTGAAAGAAGGTGATCATGTGGTCGCCGTATTTGTACCCAGCTGTGGCCACTGCGCCCCCTGTGCGGAAGGCCGGCCGGCCCTGTGCGAGCCTGCAGCGAAAACCAATAACGCCGGCACACTGGTCAGCGGCGAACACCGCCTGCACCGGGCGGATGGCACCGCCATCAATCACCATCTGGGGGTTTCCGCCTTTGCCGATCATGCAGTGGTATCGCGGGACTCCCTGGTCAAGGTCGATCCAGCGCTACCCCTGCATCACGCTGCACTGTTCGGTTGTGCGGTACTGACCGGCGTCGGTGCCGCCATCAACTCCGCGAACATCAAGGCGGGGCAGGCCGTGGCCGTCATTGGTCTCGGAGGGGTCGGCCTCAACAGCGTACTGGGCGCCCTGGTAGCCGGAGCCGGCGAGGTGATTGCGATTGACCTGGACGAAGACAAGCTCGCGCTGGCGAAGGAACTGGGGGCGACCCACACCTTCAACTCCGGTGAAGATGGTTGCGTGGACAAGATCAAGACCCTGACCAGCGGCGGCGTGGACTGCGCGATTGAAATGGCCGGCTCCGAAAAAGCGTTGGAATTCGCCTACCAGATCACCCGCCGCGGTGGCACCACCGTCACCGGCGGTCTGGCCCATCCGGAAAAGAAAGTCGCCATCCAGCAAGTCAGCCTGGTTGCCGAGGAACGGACCCTCAAAGGCAGCTATGTCGGTAGTTGCGTTCCCGTACGTGATGTCGCCCGCTACGTCACCCTGTTTCGTCAGGGCAAGCTGCCGGTGGACAAACTGCTCAGCGGCACGCTAACCCTGGACCAGATTAACGAGGGATTTGAAAAGCTGGCCTCGGGCAAGGCAGTCCGCCAGGTTGTCCTGTTTGATTAGTCGGAGCGGTCGGGCCCTGTTTTCCGGAACGATTTCCGGACCGGTTCTCTTTATGTGAGAACATTATGTCCTTACAGTTGAACAATCCGGCCTAACACAGATTCAGGAGCCCGACATTGGAACGAGAAGACTTCACCGTTTTTTATCCCGTCACCACGCGATGGATGGACAACGATGTGTATGGGCACATCAATAACGTCACCTACTATTCCTACTTCGACACGGCCATAAACCGGTATCTGATTGATGAGGGAGGCCTGGATATCCACAATGCCCCCGTCGTCGGATATATCGTCAGTTCAAACTGTCAGTTCCGAAAACCGGTAGCCTATCCTGAGGCCATCGAGTCAGGACTCCGCGTGGTAAAAATCGGCGGAAGCTCGGTGACTTACGAGGTTGGCGTTTTCAGGGAAGGCGATCCGGAAGCGGCCGCATTCGGTCAGGTTGTGCACGTGTTCGTGGACCGCAGGAAACATGCATCGGCCCCCATCCCCGGCGAAATCCGGGCGGCACTTGAGCGGATACTGGTGGACTGAAACATAAGCCCGCTCAAAATCCTTGCGAATCTTGGGCAAAGAGGCTTGAATCCTCAATGTACTAATTCAGGACTATCCTTATAAATGGATGCATTGGCTGAAGCCTTCCGACTGATTATCACACTGGACGCGGATTTATTTGAAATTCTCTGGCTGTCCATCCAGGTCAGCCTGAGTGCGCTGGTCGTATCCGCCGTCATTGGTTTGCCTCTGGGGACCTGGCTGGCGATCACCAGATTCCCGGGACGCAAATTCTGCATCCTTTTGCTGAACGCCCTGATGGGCATGCCCCCCGTGGTGGTGGGGCTGATTGTGTATTTGCTGCTGTCACGGTCCGGTCCGCTGGGTTGGCTGGGCCTGCTGTACACACCCTCTGCCATGATCATCGCGCAAGTGGTGCTGATCACCCCGATTATCGCGGCTCTTTCGAATCAGGTGATTGAGCACCTTCATCAGGAGTACAGGGATACATTCTACTCGATGGGTATCACCGGGCGCCGCGCGGTGGGGGCCTATCTGGTGGATGCCCGCTATGCGCTGACCACCTGCATTCTGGCGGGCTTCGGCCGGGCCATCGCCGAAGTAGGCGCCGTTATCATCGTCGGCGGCAATATTGATCACCTGACCCGTGTCATGACCACCGCCATCGCACTGGAAACCTCGAAGGGCAACCTGACCCTTGCCCTGGGCCTGGGTGCGGTGTTGCTGACTCTGTCATTGCTGGTCAACGCACTGGTGATCGGCGTCCGTGAATACGCTGCAAAGCGCCAATATGCCTAACCTGCTCCTGCCTATCATTATCAGTGACCTGCGCCTTATTAAAGGTGATCGTGCCGTGTTGCAGGGTGTAAACCTGCGGATTGATGAACCCGGCATCACGGTGATTATGGGCCCGAACGGCGCGGGAAAAACCATGCTCCTTCGCTGTTTGCATGGACTGATCACTCCGGATGAAGGATTGATTACTCTGGGCTCCCTGACGGTGGCCGCCAGTCGCGATGAACAGGCTATGGTCTTTCAGCACCCGGTACTGCTGCGCCGAACGGCGCTACAGAATCTGGCCTTTGCGGCCCCCAGGATCGCCAAGACCGCCCCCCGGCGTTTGATTCAGGCTCTGGAGTCTGTCAACTTGGCTGACCGGGCCGATCAACCGGCCCGGATGCTGTCCGGTGGAGAACAACAGCGACTGGCCCTGGCTCGGGCCCTGTTGAGTGAGCCTGCGTTATTGCTGTTGGATGAGGCGACGGCTAGCCTGGATCCGGCATCGGTGCTATTAATTGAATCGTTGGTCAAAGCCCAGAGCGCCCGGGGCACCAAGGTTATTCTGGTCAGTCATGACCAAAGTCAGGCTAGACGTTTAGCCGATGAAATCGTATTTATTTCCAATGGGCAGATAGCCGAGCAGAGCCCGGCTGGTCAGTTTTTTACCGCGCCCAAAACCCCGATGGCTAAAGCGTATTTAGCCGGCGAAATCCTGTTTTAGAGGACGGCTATGAAGCACCTGATCATCTGCGTTGCGTTGGCTTTCAGCGCTCACACTCTGGCGGATACCATCATCGTTCAGTCCACCACCTCAACCCAGAACAGTGGCCTATATGACTACCTGTTACCGCTATTGGAAAAGGACACCGGCATAAAGGTGAATGTCGTCGCCGTAGGCACGGGACAGGCGATCAAAAATGCCAGGCGCTGTGATGGCGATGTGCTTCTGGTTCACGCCAGGCCGGCCGAGGAAAAATTGGTTGCTGATGGCTATGGCGACTATCGCCGCGACCTGATGTACAACGACTTTGTCATCATTGGACCCAAAGCCGATCCGGCAAATCTGGCAGACGCCCGCGACGTCATTGACGCTCTGCAGAGAATCAAGCAAGCCGGCGCTAAATTTGCCTCACGCGGTGATGATTCGGGGACACACAAAAAAGAACGCTCATTGTGGCAGGCGGCCGCTATCGACCCTGACGCCGGATCCGGTCAATGGTACCTTGAAACCGGCAGCGGCATGGGCGCAACCCTGAATACCGGTGTGAGCCTGGGCGCCTATGTGTTAACGGACAGAGCCACCTGGATCGCCTTTGCCAACAAACAGGACGCCGCCATTCTATTCGAGGGAAACCCCGCCCTTTTCAACCAGTACGGTGTTATTCCCGTCAGTGCGAAAAAATGCCCGAACGTTAATCGAGAGGCGGCGGAGACCTTTGCACAGTGGTTGCTGTCTGACACCGGACAAGCCGCGATTGGTGCCTATCAGGTTGACGGCAAGCAGCTGTTTTTCCCGAACGCCGACTAGGCCAGCCAGATTCGAGCACGTGTATTTCCTGAGCGGACTAAAGCGATAATGACGAGTGCACCCCTTCTACCTAACCCGACCGACCCCCGGCTGTCCCGCACCGTCGAGGGCGTTGATGAAGCCGGCCAACCGAAGTCGATCAGCGTGATCGAAGAGCGTCCCCTGACCATCTATCTGAACAGCCAGGAGATCGTCACGGCAATGACTATCGGCGATCACCCGGAGTATCTGGCGCTCGGTTTTCTCCTGAACCAGGGTATGCTGAAAGAGACCGATCAGGTCACGAAGATTGATTTCGACGAAGAGCTGGAAGTCGCTGTGGTCCGTACCGCAGGTGTTACCGATGTAGAGACCAAGCTGAAAAAGAAAACCCGCACCTCCGGCTGTGCCGTGGGCACTGTGTTTGGTGATATGATGGCCGGGCTTGACGGGCTGTCATTGCCGGATACACCGGTGCACACCAGTACCTTTTACGATCTCTCGTATCAGATTAACCACACGCCCAGCCTGTATATGGAAACCGGTGCCATTCATGGCACTGCCCTGTGTCAGGGACGCCAGATCCTGGCCTACATGGAGGATGTCGGGCGTCACAATGCGGTCGACAAGATCGCAGGCTGGATGCACTTAAACGGCATCCCGGCGGCCGACAAAGTCCTATACACCACTGGCCGTCTGACCTCCGAAATGGTGATCAAGACGGCCCTGATGGGCATCCCGACCCTGATCAGCCGATCAGGCTTTACCGCCTGGGGTGTCGATATTGCCCGGCAGGTCGGGTTAACGCTGATCGGAAGGATGCGAGGCAGGAAATTCACCTGCCTCGGCGGCCAGCATCGCCTGGTGTTCGATCAGGATTTGTCGCAGGTTCCCGATGAAGACAAAAAGCTGCGGCGCAAAGGCGCGCAGCATGATTGACGGAGGCACAGCATGACTGAGTGTGCGGTCATTCTGGCCGGTGGCCAGGCAAACCGAATGGGCGGTGGTGACAAAGGACGATTGATGCTGGGCGATCAGTCATTGATCCATCGTGTCATCGACCGAATCACGCCGCAGGTCGACGCCGTGGTGTTAAACGCCAACGGGGATCTGAGCCGGTTTGATGATCTGGGTCTGCCGGTGGTGGCCGACTCGATTGGTGATTTTCCGGGCCCGCTGGCGGGTGTGCTCGCGGGCATGGATTGGGCTGCCGAACAGGGCCATGAGTGGCTGATCAGCGTCGCCGCGGATACCCCGTCGTTCCCTCTGGACCTGGCAGCACGATTGGCCGAATGCGATACCCCGGTGGTGCTGGCGGCCACGCCGGATCCGGAACGCGGCCGACTGCCCCAGCCAACCTTTGGCCGTTGGCAGGTCGCGTTGCGGCATAATCTGAGAGCCGCCCTGAACGACGGTGTCCGCAAGATTCGTCAGTGGACCCAGGCCCAGGGTGAGACGCTGGTGATTTTTGGTGAGGACGACTTTTTCAACATTAATACGCCGGAAGACCTGGCCTGGGCGGAGAAACACCTGAAGTGAACGTTATAGGCATCGTGGGCTGGAAAAACTGCGGAAAGACCACCCTGGCCGCCGCTCTGATTCGTGAGCTGTCCGGCAGGGGATTAACGGTTAACTCGATCAAGCATGCCCATCACACGGTGGATGTGGACCAGCCCGGCACCGACAGCTACCAACACCGTGATGCCGGGGCGCGAGAGGTCATCCTGGCGGGTGGACAGCGTTTCGCCATCATGCACGAACTGCGGGGCGCCAGGGAGCCGACGCTGGATGAATTGCTGGCCCGGCTGGGCCCCTGCGATTGGGTCGTGGTCGAGGGGTTCAAGACCCATTCACACCCCAAAATTGAGGTGCACAGGCGGGAAAGCTCCCGTGCGCCCCTTCACCCGGAAGACGCCAGTATTATTGCCGTGGCGACGGACTATGCCTCGGAGTTTGCGGGCCCCTGCTTTGATTTGAACGATGTGCCCGGAATCGCTGACTTTATTCTGACCCCTGGAAAACCATGAACGGGAGAGCTATGAACCCGCTTCGTAACGACTGTTTTGCCCTGCCCCCCGGGGTGGACTGGACGCCGGTAGACGAGGCCCTGGAGCGGCTACGTTCACGCTTGCATCCTGTGGTGGGTGTGGATCGCGCTGTCCCGCTGTCACAGGTGAATGGCCGGATACTGGCGAGCGACGTCCATGCGCCTCGCGCTCACCCTCCAAGCAACAACTCGGCGGTCGATGGCTATGCCTTTGCAGGACCGCTAACCGAGGTGCCCTGCGCCCTGCCTCTGGTTGATGGCCGCAGTGCCGCCGGAGAGCCGTACATGGGGCATGTACCCGGGGGCCATGCTATCCGGATTCTGACCGGTGCGGTGATTCCGGCCGGCACGGATACGGTGGTGCTGGAAGAGGACTGCGAGGTCACAGAGGGAAAGCTGCACCTGAACGGCACATTAAAAGCCGGCGCCAACACACGCAAAGCCGGAGAGGACATCAAGGTGCAGGATCGGATTCTTGCCGCGGGTACCCGCCTGTCGCCGACTCAGATTTCGGTCCTCGCCAGCGTCGGTGTCGGGTCGGTGGATGTGTATCAGCGGCTGCGCGTCGGCGTCCTGTCCACGGGGGATGAAGTGAAGCCGGTTGGTTCAGCGGTCACCGACTGGCAGATCTATGACGCGAACCGCCCGATGCTGAGTGCTCTGGTGGCGCAGCTTGGCTATCAACTGGTGGACCTGGGCCATGCGCTGGACCGGGCCGAGGATGTGAAGGCGGCGCTGGAGCGCGGCGCTGAACAGTGCGACCTGATCCTGACCAGCGGCGGCGTTTCTGCCGGGGACGAGGACCATGTGTCGAAAACGCTGAAGGCCCATGGTGACATCAGCAACTGGCGCATCGCGATCAAACCGGGCCGGCCCCTGGCACTGGCCATGTTCCAGGGCACACCCGTGGTGGGCTTGCCGGGTAATCCGGTTGCCGCCTGGGTCTGCGCGCTGCGCTTTGGCGCTCCGGCGATGGCGCTGTTGGCAGGGGGTGAGTGGTTCGAACCTCAGGGCTATGCCGTGCCCGCCAACTTTACCAAGAACAAGAAGCCCGGGCGCAGCGAGATGTTGCGCGCCCGGGTCCGCAACGGGCAGGTTGAGGTCTTCGGCTCTGAGGGATCGGGCAGGGTGACCGGTCTGGCCTGGTCCGAGGGCCTGGTGGAACTGGATGAGGGCGCCGGGCAGATAGAGCCGGGAACCCCTGTGCGGTTTATTCCCTACGGCAGCTTCGGGTTGTGATTACTCGTAGCTGCCGTGGACGGCAAAGGCTTCCAACGAAGCATCCTGCGGCGCCCGGCTCTGGTAGGTTTCCTCAACACCCAACTCGGTCAGCCGGCGGCTGACCATCAGCAGGGTGTTGTCCTCAAAATCCTCACACATGCTGCGCATCTGGTCGATTTCGTCGCAGGCGACAGGATAGGCGGCGTCGATATCCGGCGCACCGTACACCTCCACAAAGGTTTGAGCCAGGGTCTGACGCAGCCGCTCCAGTTCGGCCCCGGTAATGTCGCACACGCCCACAAAACTGGCGCGGCCACCGGATTCGATGCTGTACCAACCGTTACTGAAGGCCTGCCGAGCCTTGCCCTTCAGATCCGCTTCGGTCCAGTTGGAGAATTCAAATCCGCCCGAGATGGCCCATTCGCCGCTGGCGGCCGGCACTTCAAACACATTGTCATCGGAGATATCCAGTCGCAGGGTTCGGGCCAGTTTCATAGGTGCTCCGCGAATTCAATCAGACTCACTGTCTCGGTCATAACACCCTGACGCAACAGCATCCGGCCTTTTTCATCCAGGCCGACAAACACACCGGACCGGGGCTGGCTGATCGTCTCGCCCAGGGTGTCGCAGCGTGGCCGCCACTCGTTGTGTACGCGCGCGAATCCGCTGTCCATAAAGTAGGTCAGCCACAGCAGGGTGTGTCTGGACCAGCTTTCCAGCAGCGCCATGGGGGTGATATCGACGCAACCTTCCTCATACAGACAGGTTTGATTCGGGTTTTCGCCCGGCTCGCCGCCCAGATGCATGAAGGGCACCTCAATGCCAATGACCAGCCAGTCAGGATGGGCTTTCGGATCCGACACATCCGCTGCAAAGCGAACGCCGCCGCAGACCGCGCCATTGACCTTGATCCGGTCAGGCCATGCAAAGTGAACGGGCACTTCGGGCGGGGCCAGCGCGCCCAGACTTTCGGCCAGGCCTATCTGGGCAACGTAGACGGCCTGAATAGCCTCCTCCAGAGGCGTTTCCGGCGCCAGCACCAGGGCCGCGCGCAAGGTATCAACCGCCTCGGAGTAAAAAATCGTGCCTGAATCGACCCCTGCGATGGCCCGGCTGACGGCCTTATCAAAGGGATCCGTGTGTTTGGGCAGCGCTTTGCCCGTGAATAGCGGCGGAAATTGAGGTGACTCGCTCATTCGGTAGCCCTGGCGTAGACATCAGAGGCGACAAGCTCATCGGCGATGCGCTGGAAGGCCTTGGCCTGGGGGCTATCCGGCTTTGACACCACAATCGGAACGCCACCGTCCGAACCGACACGGATATCCAGATCGAGTGGGATTTCACCGAGGAAGGGCGCTCCAAGCTTTTGCGCCTCAGCCCGGGCGCCGCCGGATCCAAAGGGGTGGTGTTCTTTGCCGCAGCCATCACAGACAAAAGATGCCATGTTTTCGATCAAGCCAAATAGCGGCACGTCCATCCGGTTGAACATGTCAATGCCTTTGCGCGCGTCCATCAGGGCAATGTCCTGGGGTGTCGAGACCACAACCGCGCCTGCCACAAAGAATTTCTGGCTCAGGGTCATCTGGACGTCACCGGTGCCCGGGGGCAGGTCCACCAGCAGCACGTCCAGCCTGCCCCAGTCCACCTGGTTCATCATCTGTTGCAGGGCGCCCATCAGCATGGGGCCACGCCAGACGATGGCTTCGTCATCCGGGGCCATCAGGCCCAGGGACATCAGGGTTACGCCATGATTGCGCAGGGGCAGGATGGTATGTCCGTCGGGGCTGGACGGGCGACCTGAAACACCCAGCATACGGGGCTGGCTGGGCCCGTAGACGTCGGCGTCCAACAGACCCACCTTAAGACCTTTCGAGGCCAGCGCGACAGCCAGATTGGACGCCACCGTGGACTTGCCCACGCCGCCTTTGCCCGAGGCGATGGCGATGATGCGATCAATGCCCTTCGGGTTTCTGTCCTGTGGCCGGGGCGCGTCGGTACCGATCAGGTTTGGTCGCGCTGCGTCTGCGTATTGAACCATGTTGTGTCCTGTTTAATGTTTAGCTGTCCAGGTAGTCGTCACTGGTGCGAACCCGGGGACGCTCGCCCCCCGCCATGGGCGCGTTCTCGCCGTGGAACTGGGCTTTGACCCGACAGTCGTCACACATCTTGATGAGCTGAACGTTGTCAGAGTTCTTGTACATCCAGTGCTGGTTTTCCAGTTTTTCAACGATTCGGTTAATGGTGCTCGCGACGCCAAACGGAGTGCCGCATTTGATGCATTCGAAGGGGTCCTCGCCATGCAATGTCCGGGCACTCAGGGCGTCCTTCGACAAGTCCAGCCGGGGTTTGAGAGTAATGGCCGTCTCAGGGCAGGTGCTTTTGCAGACGCCGCATTGAACGCAGGCGTTTTCCGTGAACCGAACCTCAGGCCGGTCCGGATGGTCGCCAAGGGCACCGGTGGGACACAGCGATACGCAGGCCAGACAAAGCGTGCATTTGTCGGAATTGATTTCGATCGCGCCGTAAGGTGCGCCCGCTGGCAGGGGGATCGGCGCTTCGAGCTTGTCCGCCATCGCGCCGACGGTCACCCGCGTGATGTCACGGCGGCCTCCGACCAGCAGTACCGGTTCGCTCACTCGCCCGGCGTTGTCGCCGGCGTTGCAGAGTTCGATGGCGGAAATAATCCGCACCCGGCTGGGGGAGTTATGAGTACCTTTGAGCATGGCCTGGGCCAGTTCAACTTCCGGAGCCACCGCCCGGCGGTCTATCTCGTTGTCGGCAAGGATCAACACTTCGGCGTAGCCCGCGCCCAACGCGGCCATTATCTCGGCATGGCCGACCCGGTCTGTATTCTCCAGCCCCAGCGGAATCAGATCATCCGCCAGCCCATCGTCATATCGAGCCAGGTAGGCGATGGCATCACCACCCGTTTTCAACGTGTGAAAAACCAGACGCGGGGCTTCATTGGCATGTTCGCGATAAACCCTCGCCATGACATCCATGGCTTTGACCAGAGCCTCGAACGGGGTTTCGTTCATGGTCACCGCAGACGTGGGGCAGACCGCCGCACAGGACCCGCAACCAGCGCAAATATCCGAATCGATCTGGATATGGTCCCCGGCGGAAAAAATAGCCTCGGTGCAGCAGGCGTCCAGGCAACGGGTACAACCGGTCCTGTTCGCCCGGGAGTGGGCGCAGAGCGAGGTTTCCAGCTTGAAATAGACCGTTTTCTCAAACTCACCCACCCGGTCCCGGGCAGTCAGGGCAATGCGCTCCAGCTCTCCGGTTTTGGTCGGATCAGCCCAGAAGTAGCCGTTGCGTTTTTGATGACTGGGAAACGCGGGACCAACACCGCGCAGGTCGATAAACACGTCGCACTCGCTCCGGGCGGTGGCCTTAACCTCGCCATAACCCAGTGCACCGCGACCGGCGGGATTCAGGGTCTGCAACTGGGCAAATTCCAGTTTGAAGTTGCCCAGCGCGCCATAAGCCCCCGTCAGTTGCCCCCTGGCCACATCGTAAGCAGCGGAGGGTAGCTGTATCGGGCCTGCATCATTAACGATACAGGTGACGCCCAGCTCGTCCTGGACCAGCTCGGCCATCCTGATGGCCTGCTCGGTGGGGCCGACAATGCAGCATACACCGCTGGACTGAATGGTTTTTGCGGGTGCCATGGGAGCGGGCAGCTGGGCCGCGGCGATCAAGGCCGCCTGCTTGGCATGTAAACGCCCGGGCTTCGCGCTGGCGG